>Ga0137307_101129_pt1 | contig 25941 bp, 23 predicted proteins | sample NAcewD2O_March_2_FD_97180 | JGI IMG/M metagenome (GOLD analysis project Ga0137307, IMG submission 97180) | Mouse cecal microbial communities from Vienna, Austria - N-Acetylglucosamine amended D2O_March | ecosystem: Host-associated > Mammals > Digestive system > Large intestine > Cecum | place... | reverse complement strand
AAAGGAGCTTGAGTATGAAATCATGGAAGATGAATCTCCTGAATTTCCTGCTGTTTCGGAGAGGGTATGGAAAGATTTTTCACAAAAAGAGCGTGAACTGTCAGCCCCGGAACAGGAAACTTCTGGACATGATGTCCAAAAGCAGAAGTACCGGATTGGGGTTAGAGTATATCTGGACAATAAGCCCTATGAGATTACCCGAACCGATGATTGGAATGTGGAGATCATGGATCGCTCCCTGGTTAATCCCCCTCGCCGCTTGGAAAGCTGGGAAAACTTTGAGAAGCTGCTGCGGCAGGATGAACGGAACGCACACCTGTTTACACCAGAAGAAAGGAAGCCTGAAAAAGCCGAACCGGAAAAGCTGGATTACAAGGTTGGAGATATAGTGACCATTGACGGAACGGAGTTTATGATTGACGATATTTCCGACGAGGAAGTGCAGCTCCGTGACCCGACATTGTTTTACCCGATGTTATGGACAGAAAGCCGGGAGAACTTTGAACTGCTGTTGGCAAGGGAAGCAGAAAATACCCTGCCGGAGCCGGAGAGGAATAGCCCTGTAAAACAGGCAGAACCGAAGATTGACAAGTCCGGAGCTGTTAATTTCCATATCACAGACAATTCCCTCGGCATTGGCGGCGCAAAAGAGAAATTCAGGCGGAATGTGGAAGCAATCCGCACCCTGGAAGCGATTGAAAGTGAAAACCGTATTGCCACACCGGAAGAACAGAAAATTTTATCACAGTATGTGGGCTGGGGCGGTCTTGCCGATGCCTTTGACGAGAGCAAAAGCGCATGGGCGGGGGAGTATCAGGAATTAAAAAGCCTGTTATCGGAAACAGAGTACGCTTCCGCAAGGGAGAGTACCTTAAATGCCCACTACACAAGCCCGGTCATTATCCGCAGCATCTATGAAGCCTTAGAGAAGATGGGTTTTGAGAAAGGGAATGTACTGGAGCCTGCTATGGGCATCGGAAATTTCTTTGGTATGCTGCCGGAGAAGATGCAGGAGAGCAGGCTGTACGGCGTGGAGCTTGACGGGATAACCGGGCGGATTGCAAAACAGCTCTATCCGAAAGCCAATATTAAAATCTCCGGCTTTGAAAAAACAGACTATCCTAACGACTTCTTTGACGTGGCAGTGGGCAACGTTCCTTTCGGCCAGTACAAGGTGGCAGACAGGCAGTATGATAAAAATAACTTCCTGATCCATGATTATTTCTTTGCAAAAACTCTGGATAAAGTGCGTCCGGGCGGCGTGGTCGCCTTTGTGACAAGCAAGGGTACAATGGATAAGAAAAGCCCGGAAGTGCGGAAATACCTGGCACAGAGGGCGGAGCTTTTAGGGGCGGTCAGGCTGCCCAATACCGCTTTTAAAGAGAACGCAGGGACGGAAGTCACTTCTGATATTCTATTCTTAAAGAAGCGTGACCGGGTTATGGATTTGGAGCCGGATTGGGTGCATCTTTCGGAAGATGAAAACGGCATCGCCATGAACAGCTATTTTGCCGAACACCCGGAGATGATCGTGGGAAATATGGAGATGGTTTCCGGCCCTTATGGTATGGAAAGCACCTGCCAGCCAGACACCACAAGACCCTTTGCGGAGCAGTTAAGGGAAGCAATCAGCCGCATTGACGGGGAGTTTGAGGAAGCAGCGCTTGACGAGCTTGAGGACGAGTTTGCAGACCAGACCATTCCTGCAGACCCGTATGTGAAGAATTACAGCTATACGCTTGTGGACGATAAGGTTTATTACCGTGAAAATTCCGTTATGAAGCCCGTGGACATGAAAGATTCCATGCTGGAACGCATTAAGGGCATGATAGCCATAAGGAATTGCACACAGGAGCTGATCAATGTACAGTTGGAGGAATATCCGGATACCGTCATTTGGGAGAAGCAGGCGGAATTAAATTCGCTGTATGACGCTTTTTCCAAAAAGTTCGGCCTTATCAATTCACAGACCAACAAGCGGGCATTTAACCAGGACAGCAGCTACTGCCTGCTATGCTCCCTTGAAAAGACAGACGAGGAAGGGAAATTCGTCGGCAAGGCGGATATGTTCACAAAGCGAACAATCAAGAAAGCGGAGGTTGTCACCAGCGTAGACACGGCAACGGAAGCCCTTGCGGTGTCGCTGTCAGAAAAGGCGAGGGTTGACCTTGACTATATGGCTGAGCTGACCGGGAAAAGCATTGACACGATAAAAGAGGAGCTGACCGGGATCATCTTCCAGAATCCGGTAACGGACAAATGGGAAACGGCAGACGAGTATTTAAGCGGAAACGTCCGTGATAAACTGGAAACGGCAAAGGTCTATGCAGAGAACCACCCGGAATTTACCGTGAATGTTCAGGCGCTCACGCAGGTACAGCCAAAAGAGCTTGACGCAAGCGAGATCGAGGTGCGTATCGGCGCAACCTGGATAAAGCCGGAGTATCTGGAAGATTTCATGCGTGACATCTTTGAAACGCCGCAGCATTTACTGAACAGGGACATCATGGGCATACAGTATTCGGACATCACGGGGCAGTGGAATGTGAAAGGCAAAAATGCGGATTACGGAAATTCCCTTGTAAACATGACTTACGGAACCAGCCGCAGGAACGCCTACCAGATATTAGAGGATTCTCTGAACTTAAAAGACAGCCGTGTATATGATACCGTAGTGGAGGACGGGAAGGAAAAGAGAGTCCTCAATAAAAAGGAGACTACCCTTGCGGCACAGAAACAGGATACCATACGGGAAGCCTTTAAGGACTGGGTTTTCCGTGACCCGGACAGGCGGCAGGATTTGGTGGCAAAATACAATCAGTTGTTCAACTCCACAAGACCGAGGGAGTATGACGGGGCGCACTTAAAATTCCCCGGAATGACACCGGACATTGAATTAAAGCCCCACCAGAAAAACGCAGTCGCACACGTTTTATACGGGGATAATACCCTGCTGGCGCACTGTGTAGGGGCGGGCAAGACCTTTGAAATGACAGCGGCGGCAATGGAGAGCAAGCGTTTGGGATTGTGCCAAAAGAGTTTATTTGTGGTTCCGAACCATTTGACGGAGCAGTGGGCGAGTGACTTCCTGCGGCTCTATCCCGGCGCAAATATCCTTGCGGCAACGAAGAAAGATTTTGAGCCTGCCAACCGGAAGAAATTCTGTTCCAGGATAGCAACAGGCGATTATGATGCGGTCATTATCGGGCATTCGCAATTCGAGAAAATCCCCCTTTCAATCGAGCGGCAGGAAGCCATGATTGAGCGGCAGATCAGCGAGATTGAGCTTGCCATAGAGCAGGCAAAAGCCGACAACGGGGAGCGGTATACCATTAAGCAGATGGAAAAGACAAGGAAATCACTTTCGGCAAGGCTTGAAAAGCTCAACGATGCAACAAGGAAAGACAATGTAGTGACCTTTGAGCAGCTTGGTGTTGACAGGCTCTTTGTAGACGAAAGTCACAACTATAAGAACCTCTTTTTATACACAAAAATGCGGAATGTGGCGGGCATCGCACAGACCGAAGCACAGAAGTCAAGCGATATGTTTGCAAAGTGCCAGTACCTCGATGATGTGATATGTTGTGAACTGTAGATGTAAACATTTTCGGCAAACGCAGTATTTTAGCGGAAATGGGGCATCTGCTAAAATACAACATATGCGGCTGGCTCATTTGTGGTGAATGGAAACTTGCAGATGTTGTGGTAAAGAAAGTGGGTGATAGCTCTTTTTATTCGTATCTGTAAACAGTTTAGCACAAAGAAAGGCGGTTGTATATGGAGATTACATATCATTGGGAAGGCGATTATCTAATCCCTGATCTCAAACTTTCGGATACAATAGAATATCAGATCGGGAAGTATGGGAGAATGAGAAAGCGGTTTTTGGAAGAAAACCACAGGGGCATTTATTCTTATATGCTTTTGTCGGAAACCTTATGGAAGCATCTTGCAGAGATTGACGAGGAATGTAATGAAATGATGGACAGGCTTGTAAGACAGATGGCAAAAAACGAGGGTGTGACGGAGCAGCTAAAATCCGATGACTGGCTGCTTTGGATTCAAAAAACAAACAGCATCAGGAGCAGGGCGGAGGAAATAGTGCTGCATGACTTGATTTATTCTCTTTAATTTTGTGGAAATCCCGCAGGTGGTAGCAGGAAGCGCAGAAGATGTCAAGACATCGGCTCTGCCTCGCCTGCGGCGGTCTTGACATCTTCTGCGCTTCCTGCTATGGGGTAGTTAAGGGGGAACAAAGTTCCCCCATTGCATTAGAAATGCCAATGGCGGCATTTTGAAAAAATCAAAATCGGGGATTGACAGGACGGGAAAAATAGCTTATTATTGACAATAAGAAATGGGTTTTCACCGTACATCTTGTTACGGCTTGCTCGTTTCTTTTTTTACTGCCAAAATGTCATACAGATATTTTTTGCCGTTTTCAGCGTGGTTGATTAGAAGCCGGGCATGGAAAATATTGTATCTGACGAGTACGTTTTCTTCATAGACCGGGAGGGCAAAACGGACATCATACCTGTACCAGCCGAATTTGGCATTTTTATTGTGTTTTTCCTTGCGGTTTTCCTCATAAGCCGGATTGGATGCTATCTGGATCAGCTCCGGTATTGCAGTGGCGGCATTTGCCTTAGCTTTCGCATTAGCCCCCATAAGGCTTTTACGGCTCTCTGATTCCGTGTATTCTTCCGGAAGTTCATTTCCGATATAAATACGTTCTGCACTTTCTTCAATTTCGTAATAGTCACCGACATATCCCTCAAGATATTGTTTTACATCATCCCAGTCAATCTGCCGTTTGCCCTTGAAACGTATATCGTTAATCAAGGCCAGCTTTTTACCGTCAGCATCGGTTATGATATTTACATTCCTGTTTTCAATCATCGTTTTTGTTCCCCTTTTTCTTTTCTCTTGATTTGTATACATTATATTGGTTTTTACATTGCGGACTGCAAAACTCATTTCCTTTTCTGCTTGCAATAAAAGCTTTTTTACAGTGCTTGCACATCCGCATATCGCTGTCCTTATCCGTGAGCATGAAGGAGAAACACATCTGAACCATGATAAGTAGGGAATGGAAGTCCCATACAATGACGGGCGCATCCTTTTCAAGTGCGATCCGGTAAGTTGGGGCAATACCGCCGAAAGCGGAAATGCCCTGACGGTACAGGCTGCGGGTATCTTCGTCAAGCGAATCATAATCGAGGTAATAAAGGAAACTTGTCATAAACGTAAACGCAAGGTCAGTAAACTCTTTCACAATCCAGTCGTACTTTTCGGCATATTCCTTCTGGAATCCCATCGTCACAGCCTGCGGCGCATTCCCCATAGCCATTGCGATTGCAATGCCCTCACGGTCAGTCACAGACCATCCCGATTCCACGCCTTTTTTTCTGAAATCCGGCTTATTAAAAGGATAGAAATAAGAAAGGTAATCCTCAGTGGAGAGGGATTCTTCCTTTATAAAGTGGTTCTTGGGAAGATACACGGATTCATAGGTGATAAAATCCGCTGTTGTCGGCAGGGCGGTCATAAAGCCGAGGAAACCGTACTTCCGCACAAAACCGAGGACAGATTCTTTCAGTTCTTCTTCCGGGACTTTGTGCATGGCGGCAAGTCCGACATTTACGGCATCCATAACGAGTTGTCCTGCTTTCTGCATGGGGCGGTACATTTCCGGCTTGGCATCTTTGGAAACGGTTATGTAAAGATTGTCATTATTATCTGTTTTATATTCGTAGTTGCTGTACCGAATCCACGGTGCGCTGGTATGTTCAAATAAATTCTTCATAGAAAATCTGCTCCAATCCATCAATCTATCATATCATGAACTTCGTTCATGATCGGCATTCGCCGTTCGTCAAGAGTGAGCAAGCTCCCTCTTTCCTCTCTTGCGCTCATTGCATCATCTGATGTAATACTTCCTATATTATAAGCAGTTACCTGTTATCGGTCAAGCTGTCTGCTGTCCTTTTTCTTCCGCACGCCATTGTTTAAGAAATATTTTTCATCAATCGTCATCGGAAGGCTGTTCTCTTGTCTGTATGCGAGTATGCCGCCATAAAGTTTCCGTATCTTTTTCAGTGCAGTCTCCCGAATGCCACGGATATTCCGGTCTGACTGTCCGATGTTCTCCGCATACTCCGCAGCAGAGTAATCATGCAGGAACAGATAATAGAGCATATTTTTGAGATGCGGTTTCAGGTCTTTTAATATTCTTGATAAATCCGCATCCGTGACAAGTTCATGTAGCGTTTCCGGGCAGTCAAATATGAGGTCAATGAAATCGCCTGCAAGCATGAGCCTTCTTAAAACCGTGTCATAGGAAGGCCTGTCAGAAAGATATGGTTCGTCTGTGCCCCATTCCAGAGGGACAACGGAGCGTCCTTTTTCATGATCCCTTTCCCTGCGTTCCCTGTTAGCATCCAGTTTATCCCACCATTTAATGACTTCCCTGAAATCCTCCTCTGTCCGTGCGCTTTCCTCGATACGCCGGAGGGCAAGCGCACGGGCTTCACGGTGGAGCATATCCCCGTCAGCTTCGGTTATTAAGTTTTGTTCCCTGAATGTCTGGAACTCAGCGTATTTCGGCATTTATAGTCAGTCCTTTGCAAAAAAATAAAATTTTGTAGCAGTTTTTTCAAAAACACTTCCGTTTTTATAGCCGTTTTTCTCCCATTAGTGAAAGATGTAATTCTTTTTATTTAAAAATTGGTTACAAGAAAGGAGAATGGGAATATGGGATACGGATAACACAAAAATATGGTTACAAATAACGGAAGCATAAGAAACATTATAACGGCAGTGAGCCGGATGCGCAAGGGAGGATGCATGGAAACAGTAAAAACGGATAATGACAGGATGATGGAAACCAGCCCGCATGAGGCTGGATTTTTTTACAGAAGAATCGGAGGGACGCTTTTCAAGGTCAGGGTATATACGGGTTCGGGATACGCAGACACGCTGGATGAAAAAATTCCCCGCTTAATTTTGAATGAAATGGTGACAGGCACGGAAAGTTATGTTAAGATGGATTCACCACAGATGAGCCAGCCGCCGGAAAGGAGTTCGGAATGAACAACAGGACGGCTGGTGACAACAGAATAACAGCTCTTTATGAGCGGCTCTCAAGGGACGATGATCTTGCGGGGGACAGCAACAGCATAGTCAACCAGAAAAAGATGCTGGAGGATTATGCAAAAAATAACGGGTACACGAACACGGTGCATTTTACGGATGACGGATTTTCCGGCGGCAGTTTTGAAAGACCGGGATGGAAGCAGATGTTAAGCCGGATTGAAAACGGCGACGTCAGCACAGTCATAGTAAAAGATATGAGCCGTGTGGGGAGGGATTACCTTCAGGTGGGATTCTACACCGAGGTATTCTTCCGGGAGAAGGGTGTCCGTTTTATTGCTGTTTCCAACGGTGTTGACAGTACCAACAACACCAGCAGTGAATTCGCCCCTTTTTTGAATATCATGAACGAATGGTATCTTCGTGACTGCAGCAGGAAGATCACCGCAGTTTTGCGGGCAAAGGGGAAAGAGGGAAAACCGATTACGAGCAATCCGCCATATGGCTATGTAAAAAGCCCTGATGACAAAAATCTTTGGATTGTCGATGATGAAGCTGCGGAGGTTGTGCGGAAGATTTTCAGGCTGACAGTGGATGGCATGGGACCGTTCCAGATTGCCAAGCAGCTTACGGAAGAAAAGATTGAGAAACCATCATATTATCAGGCGACCAGAAACAGGGGGAATTATAAAACTATGTGTAATTTTGAAACTCCTTATAACTGGACGGGCGGATCGGTTGCACGGATACTGGAAAGACCGGAATATATGGGAGATACCGTAAATTTCCGCAGCCACAAGGAATCCTATAAGGACAAGAAAGCAGTCAAAAACAGCAGTGACGAGATTCTTGTTTTTCAGGATACCCATGAACCGATTATAGACCGCAGGACTTGGTATATGGTGCAGGAATTAAGAAAAACTGTTCGAAGGTTTGATACCAGCGGGGAAGGGAGTATGCTGACCGGAAAGCTCTATTGTGCAGACTGTGGTGGAAAAATGCACTACCGCAGGGGAACAACGAGGGCAGGCAGGGACTGGCGTGGGATTCCGAACGGGGAAGTCCAACACACATCCGCAGGCTTTAACTGTGGGACATATAACAGTGCCAGAAAGCAGAACAGAAAGGTGTGCTGTTCCCACTCCATCAAAGAGGACACGGTAAAGCAACTTATCCTTGAAACAATACAGTATGCCTTAAAAAGCGTCCGCATGGACGAGGCGGCATTTATAAAAAGTATGCGGAGCGCATCACAGGTCAGGGACAAAGGCGAGGTAAAAAAGCTGAAATCAGACCTTGTGAAAAAAGAGAAACGCTTTGCAGACCTTGACCTGCTGATTAAAAAGGTGTATGAGGACAACGCAATGGGAAAGCTGCCGGACAGGCGATACGAAATGCTTTCTTCCGATTATGAAAAGGAACAGCAGGAGATTGAGATTTCCATGAGAGAAATTCAGGAAAAACTCATGCAGTTTGAAGAAGATACGGACAGGACGGAAGAATTTTTGTTGCTTGTGCATAAATACACTGACATTCAGGAACTTACGCCTGCCATCGTCAATGAATTTGTGGACAAGGTTCTGGTACACAAAATAGAGAAAATGGATGGAGACCGTGTGCAGGAGATTGAGATTTTCTTAAATTATATCGGGAAGGTGGATCTTCCGGCGCAGGAACTTTCGGAGGAAGAAATTGCAGAGGAAGAAAAGAAACGGAAACGCCGCCAGTACAGCAGGGAGTACCAAAAAGCATACCGCAAGAAGCACAGACCGGAAATCCGGCAGCTGATTGAGGGTGCAAATGCCGCAGACAGGCAGAAACAGATAGAGGAAGCGAGGCAGTCAGCGGATGGACTTCTGCTTACAGACAGCACGGAGCAGGTTGCAGCCATAACAGCCGGGGAAAATAAAGTTATCGTAGACGGCAGCCTTCCGACGAAAGAAGAAGTGAAACGCAAGTATGGCAGATAATTTTATTAAAAACAAACCATGAAAGAGAGGATTTTTATATGACAAAGATCAGGGATTACAACATGAACGGGACAATTATTTTAGGCGTGGATGCAGGCTATGGGAACTATAAGACGGCAAGGTGCTGTTTCCCGACTTCCGTGAGCAGGAGCGACCAGCCGCCTATTTTTACAAGGAATTATTTGGAATATGAAGGCAGCTATTACACCATAGGCGAGGGGCATAAGGATTTTGTGGCGGAAAAGAGCATGGATGACGATAATTATATCATTACCCTTGCCGCCATAGCAAAGGAACTGAACGCAAGAGGGCTGTCAACGGCAAAGATTCATCTTGCGGTGGGACTTCCGTTAAAATGGGTTCAGACACAGCGGGATTCGTTCCGGGAGTATATGATGCAGAACCGTCATGTAGATTATAAGTATGCGGGCAGGCGTTATTTGATTGACATTGTGGACTGTACGGTCATGCCACAGTGCTATGCAGCGATAGCGGAGAGCCTGCCGGATTTTAAGGGTATGCACATGGTAGCTGATATTGGGAATGGGACGATGAACGTGATGATACTCAATAATGGCAAGGCAAGCGAAAGCAAATCGTGGACAGTGCGGCTTGGCGTGGGCGAGTGTTTTAAGGTGATCCGTGACCACATCTTAGACAGAAAAGCGGAGGAACTTCCGATGGAAATTATTGAGAATTATCTGCGCTGCGGCGATACAAAAGTGGGCGGGGAATACCAGCAGCTCATGGAGGAAGCGGCAAAATCCTATGTGGATAAGATATTTGCAGAACTGAAAGCGCATGGTTACAATCCTAATCTTATGAAACTGTATGTCATGGGCGGTGGGGCGAAGGTTGTGGAGCTTGTGGGCAGTTATGACAGCGATAATGTTACTTTTAACCATGATATACGGGCAAACGCCAAAGGCTACGAATATTTCTGTTATATGAAACTCCGCAGGCAGAAAGCAATGGCATCAGCCGGATAAGGGGCGCATTTGAATGAAAAACAAAAACCATAATATCCGCTTTAACATGGAAAAAGGGGACGAATGCAGGGCGTGGGAGCTTCTGCACTCCCCAAAGATACGGCAGATGTTCAAGTCGCAGAATAAATTTGTGATAGAGGCGGTCAATGATTATTATAACAGGCGCATGGCGGCAGAGTATGATCCCTATCTGGAAACACGGGAGAAAGAGGATGCTTTTGCAGAGCGTATCGTGGAAGCGGTTGAAAAGAAAGTAATGTCCAATCTCCCGGCGCTTTTTGGTATGTATATGGCACAGATGCAGCTTTTTCCTTTATCCGTTCCTATGGGGGCTTATCAGGCGGCGCAGGGCGGCATGGTGTGCGGGCAGGAATCATTAAACGGCGCAGACAGTGGAAATGTGACGGGCGGCACAGTTTCTCCCGCTGCTACGAAAGCAACGATACGGAATGCGGGGAATATGCAGGAAGAAGCTGTATCAGAGAATGCCACAGAGCCGCCGGACAATGATTTGATTGATTTTGACGCATTTTAATATATTTATAGGGCAGGGCTACGGTAATTAGGTTTACTGTAGCCTTATTTTTGCGGATTTTTTATATCAAAGTATAAATGTAGCCGTATTTTGAAAAAAGACTAACAAAAGGTAGCCGAAAGGCTACAAAACAAGGACAAGGGGCAGCCATTAAAGGCTGCATAATAAAGGGCGGGCATTCAAGCCCGCAAAATAAGGGCAGAAAGCAGCCGGAAGGCTGCAAATAAGGGTGCAAATGTAGCCGTCTGTTTTGAGACTGGAATACCAGTTTTCAGGCAGGCGGCTTTTTTATGCCTGTAAAGAATCTGTTCCACGGACTGCTTCGGAGTGGTTCAGAGAGTGTCAGCAACTAATTTCCGGGGAGGGCGCAAGCTCTCCCCTAAGCCCTCGGCGTTTGAGAGCGAAATACACCCTACGCACAAACCTTCGGTTTATGCTCCGGGGATTTCGCCCTGCCGGGGGCAAATTCACGCAAGTGTGAATTTATACAGTCCGAAAAAACCGGACTGTATTTATCCATGCCGCCCAGAGGACGGGCGCATAGATGGCGCTGCTGCTTACGGCTACATTTCAGGACAGATGTGCAGCATTGCAGAGGGGACTTCACAAAACAAAGCCCCCTGCGGCTGTCAGAAAGCGACAGCCGTAGACTGCCCGGATACGGGCATCGGTTCACAGACAGCCGTCCTATAATGGCTGCTCACAAAAAATGCGGTGGCAGGTTATCCGCCAAAAGAAAGGAAAAGCGTTTATGAAAAGAAATTCATTTATAGAAATGGCAAAGCTGCATGACTTATCAGGGCGCATCACTTATATTTCAAGCCACGCCAAGCAGGAGCATCTCTATGAAGTCTATACAACGGAGCCGGACAGGGCATTCTGGCGGGAGCTTGCCAAATGTAATCAGGAGGAATTTGAAAAAAGCGGCACGAATGGGAAGTGCATTGAGGCAAGGGAGCTGATGATTGCACTTCCGGAGAGTTTTATCAACTATGAGCATGACTATCTTTTGAAAAAGATGGCAGACGAATTTAAGGAAAAGTACGGCGTGGAGTGCTTTGCTGCGCTCCACCACAATAAACGTAAAACGAATCTGCATATCCATATGGTATTTGCGGAGAGAAAGCGGCTGGAACAGCCGACAGAGAAAATTGCCACTCGGAATATGTTCTACAATGAGCAGGGGCGTCATGTGAGGACAAAGAAAGAGATTCTTGACGGAGATGGGAATATCCGTCAAGGCTGTAAAATCATTAAAAAAGGTGAGGTGTATGAACGCAAAATTTTCACTGTCAAAGATGAACGCTTTAAGCAAGAATCTTTTTTAGATGGGGTAAAAGTGTTTTATACGGATTTAATCAACCAGATGGTGCTTGATGATAGGGACAGGTTAAGTATTTTTGATAAAAACGGTCCGTACCTTGCGACAAAGAAGGTTGGCAAAAATAATCCGAAAGCGGAGGAAATCAAATCGGACAATGAAATACGCATGGAGTGGAACAGAACCGTTGACCGTGCGATTGTAAGCGGCGTATCAGAAGCGGAGATTGTGGAGCTTAAAAAGACGGAGATAACGGATAAAGTAAAAGAATCCGTGGAGCAGAACGGACAAAGGCCGGAGCTGTTCGGGGAGATTGTCAGGGCAGCGATTTTGTTGTTAGAACTCCTGATTATGAAAGCCATGCAGAAGGTGATTGATATAGTGGAGAAAGTGATCGGAAATGGTGTCAGTGCCATAAAGGAAACATCAAAAGAAACGGACAGCCGTATCCATGCAGGAGATGATCCAGGATTTCAGCCGGAAAGAAAGGAGATACCATTTCCCATAGATCCGCATCGAAAACTCGATATGAAAAAGAATACAGAATATTCAATGACTGCTTCCAAAGAGAAAGAAAGCATTATTAAACAGGTAAAGGCGGAGCGAAAACCTGTTCTGGTTGAAAAAGAGCAGCCAGCAGAAAGACCGCCGCAGCCAAAACCGTCCGTACTGGCAAGTAAATATCCCCGGCTGAAAGAGATTGAGGGCAGGCTGAAAGACCAGAACAAGGCAATATTCGGGCGTGAAAAACAGAGGGATATGCTGAAAAAAGAATTGTCTGAATGTACGGGCATCTTCAAAGGCGGCAGGCGCAGGGAGTTACAGCAGGAGATCGACAGCTTTGATAATCAGATTTTCAATATGAAAAAGAGGCTTTCTTCTATTGTGAAAGAACATCATTTTGATTCTATGCAGGCATTCTATAAGGAACTTGATGTGGCAAAAAGAGAGAATCAGAATTATGAAGCAGCTTGTGCGGAGTACGAGAAAACTTATGGAGAAAAAGTGGTGGATACTAAGAGCGTCAGAGACAGGCTTAGGCAAAAAGAGAGGGCTATAAAAGAAAGAGAAGCAGGCAGGGTGCATCAGGCAAGGCAAAATGACAAAGGGGCGAGGTAGAATAGGCAGATGGTGGTCTGCTTGTGGGAGAGAGTGTGAGCAGGGACATCCAGTCTATGTTCCAGCATTAGACTTCCCCATTATAACGGAAGAACATTTTCGGGGTTTTCTTTATCATTCCGATGACATCATACCCAGTTTCCTTAACGGAATGTAGGGCGCTTGGAGAGGAAAACCAGCTGTCAAAAAGGACATATTTTGCAGGAATGGCTGCTTTTTTAGCAGATGACAGGAGTTCCAGCATGGCATGTGTTCCTTTCTGCATAGAAAGTGCACGCCGTTTATAACCAACGGTTCTTTTTTCGACAGGCTCTGCTTGATTGATCCAGTTTTTCTTATTTTCAGGTGGAAGAAGCACACTGTTAATCGGAAGGAAAGTACTTCCGTCAGACCATCCAAGCGTGAGCATACGGAAACTAAATTTATAAGTGTGTCTGGCATGGTCATATACTTTTGCAAGAAGTTCCGTTTTTTTTGAACGGTTGCGTTCAAACATAGAATTATCGATGATCAATACGTTGGCGCGGTCTTGTGAATCCAGCGGAAGGATTGCCTCTCTGATGATTCTGCCTGCAAGAATGGTTGTAAAACGGATCCAGTTGATCTGGACCATTTTCATAAAGCGGTATACAGTATCCTTGGCAAAAGCCAGAGTATTTCTTCATGAAATAAGGTTCTTATATGCCTCTGTTTGAAAAAATCAAAAGAAACAGGTACTGAAAGATTTCCACTGCAGGAGTTCCCTTCTTTTTATACGCATTAGCCGTTTTTAATACAGATGAAACATGAAATCTAGTAAAAAATAGTAAAAAATCTTCGGATAGATTTAGAAATTTGTTTATCATTTTGGTTGTTTTGTGTTATACTTTTATTCATAGTGCGAGCTGAGAAATCAGCATAGCTGATTATATAGCAGGAAAATCCTGTCGGGAAAGGTTTAATCAACCGCCCGTACCAAGTCCTTGGAGTCGAAGTGGCAACATCAGATTTAAGCATAGGACAGAGGCAACAGAGCCGAAACGAAAGTGAAGTGATAGAGCTTGCAAATTAGTATGAGGTCGGAAATGGTCGATGCGTTTGCGTTCGTAGCAGACAACATCTCTGTAACCGCTATGGTGAGGGACAGGGGCATCCCCCAGTCCGAGAGCTTGGAGAGGTTGATGAGAAATATATAATACAGAACAGTTGGGGTCTTATTATCCCCCTGGCATAGGGTATGATGTACAATTAAGGGAACAAGAGAGGAAATTAAATGGATAATAGGAAGTCTGAAGTGCTCATAGTACCAAAGAAACCGTTAATAACGGTGGAGGGAAGGGGCACACCTTGCAATGAAAGAATATTGGGTTGAGTCGTATGCGTTAATAGTGCATGTACGGTTCTAATGAGGGGTATGGGGAGCAATCCCCATATCTACTTGAGGCATGAGCCTGTGGTGTTTTAATTGTTTTGAACAACTCAATTATACCAAACCAGATGGTTTCATGCTATTTTAATGCCAGTAATTATTGAATGTTCAAGGTGCATAAACACTTATTCAAGTGCGAAGTTTGAGTATAAAACAAAAATTGGGGGAGGATATGATGTGTTTCATATAGGGATATGTGATGATGGAAAAGAAGTCTGTGCAGAACTGGAAGATATGATTTATAAATTGGGAAAAAAGCATGGGGTAGGGCTAGAAACAAGTGTATGGTTTTCCGGAGAAAGTCTTTGTGATTTTTTAAAAAGGGAAAATACTTTAGATATGCTGTTTTTGGACATAGACTTAATTACCACAGACGGAATTCAGGTAGGTAATTTTATACGAGAGAAAATGAAAAATTTAGAATTAATTATCATATATATTTCATCTAAAAGCAGTTATGCAATGCGGCTTTTTGAGGTGCAACCGATAGGCTTTTTAATTAAACCATTAAAGACAGAAACTGTAGAAAATGTATTTTTAAAGAGCATTCATTTTTACGAATTGAAAAATCAAAAATTTGAGTATTATTCGAAAGGTTATTTTTACAAGATTTCTTTTCGAGAAATTATATTTTTCTATAGCCAGAATAAGAAGATTAATATTGTTACAAGAGAGGGCGAAAGACAGTTTAATGGAAAACTGAAAGAAATAGCTTCAGAATTACCACATAATTTTATCATGATTCATCAGTCTTATATTATAAATTTAGATTATATGGTAGAGTGTTCCTATGAAGCAATCAGAATGCAGGGAGATAATTTATTGAGTATTAGTATTCCATATCGAAAATTAGTAAGGGAACAGATTATGAAATATAAATGGGAGGAAAAATAATGTGGCAGAAATGATTACGGTTTTAAGCACTAACTTATTTAGAACATTCATTCTCAAAAGATTCATGTCAATATTTTTTGAAATAAATATTGAAGAAAAGGGAAAGGAGAGGATATGTTATTTTGTTTTCTTTTCACTGACAGTATTAGTTCATTCGTTTTTTCACTTTCCCGTATTAAACATCATAACTAATTTATTATTGATTTATTTTATTACACGATTATATGTGGGGGTAGAGAAGAAAAAAGTATTGGTTACTCTTTTGATATATGGAATCAATATGTTTTGTGACATTATAGCAGTATATTCCTTTGGTAATTACATGGTAGGTGAAGAAGCAAATGGAATGACAGTATACATTACTACTTTTTTAATACTTATTTGTGAATTTGTTGTAGAGAGATTTTTGGTGAAGAATAAAAGTAAGGATTTTATACCATTTCACGGAAACATATTAATTGCTATCCCTGCTATTAGTATAATGATTTTACTAATATTGGTTATGAACAACCTGAATAGCAGAATGATACTAATTTCTGTAAGTGTTGGGATTTTGCTTATTAATCTATTAATATTTTATTTATATGGTGTTTTAGTTGATGCTTATTTAAAGTTAGAGGAAAGAGCATTATTTGAACGACAGATTGCTAGCTATGCCAATCAATTAAATATTATGACACAAACGGAAGAAAAAGTAAGAACACTAAAGCATGATATGAAGCACCATTTAAATGAATTAATGATTTTAGCGAGGCATCAAAATGATGATAAAGTAATGGACTATATTTGTGATATGCAGGCATATCTTGAAAATCCACATGAGTATATCAGCAGTGGAAATCAGGAAGTAGACAGTCTGATGAATTATATGCTGAACAGAGCAAAGACAGTTCTTAATCATGTTAATTACGAGATAAATATCCCAAAGGAATTGGCAATTCGTTCCTTTGATTTAAATGTCATTGTCGGGAATCTATTGGAGAATGCGATAGAGTCAGCTGAGCAGTCAAAGGAAAGATGGTTGGAACTATTTTTAAATTATGAACGGGGTATGCTTTTTATTCGTGTCAGAAATAGTTATGATAATGCAATAAAAAGAAAAGGAGAAATTTATATTACCACAAAGAAAGAGAAGCGGATTCATGGAATCGGATTGCAAAATGTCAAGAACGTGGTTGATACTTACAAGGGGGATATGCAGATATCAGACAAAGATAATATTTTTGATGTAAAAATTATATTATATGCTTTATTGTAGAAATAGAAAATTTAACAGACACTTACATATTATTGCCTCACATCGTTTAGGTTTACCAGACCTATTTCAATGGAGAGGCTTTTTTTGTACAAATTTCGCCCTAATATATATGAATTTCGCCATTTGGAAAATTAAGATATGAAAATATGATATTATCAAAAAAACAAATGAATCATTATACAAGTGAGGGATACAAAATGAAAAAGCATAACAGATTAAAAAAGATAATTGAGAAAATTGCAATCAGGGCAGCGATTTCTGAAGCAAATACAACATGTCCATTTATTAATTATCAACCAGAGATACCTAAGGCGGTAAAAAAATTAAGGAAGTTTTAAAGATGAGTATTCAGATTGAGCAACTGTCAGAAGAAGAGCGAGAGGAAATCATAAATTATGGTATTAGAAGAAGTATAGTTATATCTATAAGCACCATAGTTACAATAATGGCGGGGTATCTGTTGGGTATAGTATGGCAAAGTATATTTTTTTTATTTTGCTTTAGTGCATTAAGAAAATATGCAGGTGGGTATCATGCGGATACTCCCATAAGATGCTATTTTCTTTCTTTCATTACTCTGTTTATCGCATTGATGGGAATTAAAATATTACAATGTGATGATAATGTAGGAATTTTAATTCAAACAATCAATTTGCTTATAATTATATTCTTATCTCCTATAGACAGTGTTGTGCATAGATTGGAGTATGAAGAAAAGAAAGAATACGGAACAAGAGCTAAAAAAATAGCATTAATTTATTATGTACTATATTGTATTTTAAAGAAGGCATCAATTGTGTATATATCAACGCCTATCGCCGTTGCATGCTCAATGGTTGGAATTTCTTTAATAGGAGGGTATATAAAATATAGAAAAGTCGCAATGAGTACAGAATAATTAATAGAAAAGATCATATTTGATATTATCATTCCTTGTTGAGGAGATAATATAATCATTAAAGGAAGGAGGACAAGGTTATGGATAAGATGTTTGTTCAGGTAAACGTAGAGGACAAAGAAGTTAAGGACAATGATGGATTTATCTTCTGCGGACATTCAGACTCTTGTGGATCAATCGAAGGTATTTGTCAGCCGTTTATCCATTAGTGTACGTAAAATCGGGTGATATTAGTTTTATAATAATATCACCCGATTTTTCTGATTGGAGGGAAAAATGAAAGTAAATAGTACATTCAAATTAGAAAAAATAAATCATAGATACTTTGCATTTGATGGTGGTACAGGAAATATTTTTGAAATTAGCGAAATATTATATGAAATACTTTTAAATAGAAATGAAAAATTAACAGAAAAGTTTACAGTGGAAGAAATAGAAAATGCAGAAAAAGGGCTACTTGTAGCAATGAATAATGGTATATTATCAGAACAAAATTTACTACTAAGGACATATCAAAAAATAGGTGGGAAAAATGTGCACTCACTTAATACATTGTTCCTAAATGTCGCTCAAAAATGTAATTTGAAATGTTCGTATTGTTTCGGAAAAGGGGGAAGTTATGGACTCCAACAAGAAATGATGTCAATTGATACTGCACGTAGGTGTGTTGATTATTGGTTAAAAAATATTGAAGAGAAAAAGCAGAATATCGTTGTAAGCTTTTTTGGGGGAGAACCACTCTTAAATTTAGAAGTAATTGAATTTGTTGTACAATACATAAATTCAAAAAAGCAAAGTATTAACGGAAATGTTAAATATATGATTACTACTAACGGAACAATATTAAATAATAGTATTATAGAAATGTTTATTAAAAATGATTTTTTAGTAAGTGTAAGTTTAGATGGGATTTCAAAAATTCACAATAAAAATAGAGCGTTTGCATCAGGGAAGGGAAGTATGGATCTAGTTGCAAAAAACACAAAAAAACTGTTGGCTCATATTAGTAATTTAAATTGTCAAATAACATTACGAAGAGAAGATATTCCTTTTTTAGAAGAAGCAGTTACTGCTTTATGGGAAATGGGAGTAGATAAAGTTTACTCAAATATAGTATTTGACAAAAATGAAATATATCAAGAAAAAGATTATAAAGAACTCAAATTCCAAACTGAAATATTGAGTGATTTAATGTATCAGCACTTGATTTCTGGAAGTAAGAATATTTATGGCAACATATTTGATTATATGCAAAATTTACATACTAGAAACTATGCAATTAATTGTTTCGTTTGGAAGGAAAAGATTGCAGCATTCGCAAGTAATGGAGACGCATATTCGTGTTATCGTTTAGTTGGGGAGAATGATTTTTTGTTGGGAAATGTTAGGCAACATGATTTCACAGTATTTTCTAAACCTTTCGAGAAACAAAAGGTTGCACAATGTCAGAATTGTTATTGCCAATTATATTGCGGGGAAGGTTGTCCGTGTGAAAATTTAGTATACAATTCGGATATTAATATACCTGCTGAAGAGTGGTGTGAAAAAAATAAAATATTATTTGATATTAGTCTTAGATTATACCTGAAGATTAAAGTAAATGAACCCGATTTATTTAGAAAACTTTGCAAATATTGGGAGGAAAACAGATGATAGAATATAATGCTGTAGGGCTGCTGTATACATATAAATGTACGGGAACTTGTGAAATATGTGGTTTGAAATGTGGACCAAACAGAAATGAAAAAATGGATTTGGAAGTAGCAAAAAAGGTAATACGAGATTCTGCTTATAATGGAATTAAACTTATAGGAATTACTGGTGGTGAACCATTTATCTATTATGAAGAAATTTTAGAATTATGCAAGTTGGCTTTTTCATTAGGAATGCAAACAACATTTACAACTAATGCTTTTTGGGCAACTGATAAGGATGGTACATTTGAAAAATTAGAAAAACTCAAACACTATGGTGTAAGAAGTATAAAGGTTAGTTTGGATGATTTCCATATGAAGCATATATCTACTGAAAATTATCGAAGAATTTTTAGAATTTCCCAGATGTTAGATATTAAAGTTTTGATAGGTTGTACAATTTTAAAAAATGGAATCGGTAATCGGCATGTTTTAGAACATTTTGATGATGAAATGGCTAATATTTTATTTTGCCAATATAGAGCGTATCCAATTGGAGATGCAGTAAAAATACCAAAAGAATTGTTCTATTTGAGTGATACAATTAGAGGAAAATGCAATGAAAGCAATATGTTACTTATTGAACCCAATGGTACAGTATATCCATGTGGAAGTGCTTGTGTAATGAGTAGTATAAGAAGTGTGGGAAATGTTTATGTGGATTCATTTGAAACAATTTTGGTAAATGCTAAAAATAATATATATACTAATTATATTAAGAAAAATGGTTTACAAGTGTTGATTAATACTATTAGAGATATGAATCCTGGTTTGGTTGACAATTGCCAATATGTAGATATGTGTGATGCATGTAGTAAAATATTCAGTTATTTTGATAAGAAAGTTATTGATGATGCTATAGAGAAAATAGAGGGGAAAATATGATCATATATAATACGTATATGTTATTAGAAAACGAAAAAGAAAATTATGTATATATTGCTGAAACAAATAAAATTTTTAAGATAAATTTCTTAATCAAGGATGTGCTATTAAATAAGCCAGCGACTGAAGAAGAAATGTGGAAAAGAGTTAATAGGTATGATATAAAAGTAGATATACAGGAAATGATTGATAAATTAGAAGAAATGAAACTGATTTATGAAAGAGGAGATAGAATACGAAAAATAGAGATAGAAAAATTAGATATATGTGACATGACATTATTAGTAACACAGAAATGTAATTTAAGATGTGAGTACTGTTTTGGAGATGGCGGAGAATATAAAAATATAGGTATAATGAGTTTTGAAGTTGCAAAAAGAGCTATAGACTTTTTGTATGAACATTCTAGAAACACAAAAGATATTGTAATTCTTTTTTTTGGAGGAGAACCTTTAATAAATTTTGAAGTAATAAAGCGTTCGGTGGGGTATTGTAAAGAAAAAGATATATTATATAATAAAAAAACTCATTATAGCATAACAACTAATGGAACAATTACGGACGATGAAATAGTACAGTTTTTAAGAGAAAATAATTTTTTAGTGCAGGTTAGTATAGATGGAATAGAAAGTGTAACTAATGCAAATCGGTTTGATATTCATAGAAGAGGTGCGTATTCTAGAATACTTGAAGGTGCAAAAGCCTTACAAGATAAGATGGTTGTAGGAGCAAGGGGTACAATTACACCTGCTGGTTTGAATGTTAGTGAAAATGTTACACATTTGTTGGAGGAAGGATTTGCATATGTACATTTGGCACCAGCAAATAATATGTTAAAGGAAAATGATTTTGAAAAAATAATCGAAAATTATTTTTTATATTGCGAAGAGTTTGAAAAATTATTATTAGAGCATAAATATAAAGAGTGTATTGCAAGACATAATCTATATAGTATTTTAAGAGAAATTCATGAAGGAAAGAAGAGAAATGTTTATTGTGCAGCAGGTTTTAAAGCAATATCTATAGATATTGATGGATATATATATCCATGTCATCGATTTGTGGGTGATAAGGAGTTTTGCATGGGGGATGTTTCCACTAATGTATTTGAACATGATGTGATATATAATCAATTATATAAAATTCCGGAAAAATGTAAATATTGTATATGTCAGTCTATATGCTCTGGAGGATGTATGCATGATAATCTTTTGTTAATGAAAAATATAAATATACCGGCAGAATGTAATTGCAAATTGCAAAAGTTTTTAACGGAACAAGCATTAAAAATATATATTTCTTTAACTGATATAGACAAAAAGTATTTGTTTGGGGAGGAAAGTTGCTATGGCGGATAATTATATTTTGGAAATGGAGAATGTCGATAAAATATATGGTTCGGGGGATAGTGAGGTAAAGGCACTGAATCATGTAAGTTTTTCAGTACACAAAGGGGAATTTATTGCTATTATAGGTGAATCGGGTTCTGGAAAAAGTACTTTACTTAATATTGTAGGGATGTTAGACAGACCGACCAACGGAAAAATAGTAATTGATGGGATAGAACAAAGAGAGATGACACTGGATCAGCAAGCAGTATTTAGAAGAGAAAACATAGGTTTTATTTTTCAATCCTTTAATTTGATTCAGGAATTAACCGTTGAGGAAAATATAATTTTTCCCATTTCATTAGGGCATAATAAGCCGGATAGAAAGAAAATAGATAGTATTATAAATAAATTGGGACTGGAGAAAAGGAAACAGCATTTTCCATCACAGTTATCGGGCGGGCAGCAGCAAAGAGTGGCGATAGGCAGGGCATTGGCAACAGAGCCGAAATTGATATTAGCAGATGAACCGACAGGCAATTTGGATAGCAAAAATAGTCAGGAGGTTATTAAAATATTGTGGGAAATATCAAAAGAATATGGCAGAACAGTTTTGCTAATTACTCATAATCATGATATTGCCAAAGTAGCAGATAGAATACTGTATGTAAAGGATGGTTGTGTTAGTGAAAGAAGATAAGTGGAAGAATAATTATTTAGAAATCATATATAAATATTATCGTATGCATAAAAAGAAAACAACTATTACAGTGGCATGTATTGCGGCGGCTATTTGCATGATTACAACGGTATTTAGTTTGGCGGATATTGGAATAGATGTTGAAATACAGGCCGTCAAGAACATCTATGGAAACTATCATATGAAAGTGGAAAATCTTTCTTTTGAAATTACTGATATAGAAAAAATAGAAGGAATAAGTCATGCAGGCTGGTTGGTTGAGTTACCAACAGGAGAATTGAAAGAGAAAGAGTGCAGGATACTATGCGGAGATGCGGATATCATACAGCAGTTTGATGTCAGACTTTTAGAAGGACAATATGCAAAGACCGGAGAAGAGGTTGTTATTGATAAAAAGGTTAAGAAGGATTATGCTTTGAAGGTAGGAGATGTCCTGCCAGTTAGGTTGGAAGGAAAGACGTATAACCTGGACATTGTAGGGGTATGCGATACCTTTTCTTCCCTTACAGCAAGAGATGTGTATGGTCTTTTGTTGTCTGTAGAAGGCGGAAGGATACTGGGAAATAGTTGTGGGGATTATTATATTACATGTCAAAATGTGGAAGAAATCGATGAAGTAAAATGTAAACTTATAGAAGAGTATCATTTGGAAGAAAACAGAATACAGTTAAATGAAATATTGTTGGCAGTTATGGGAAAGGGGAAATCTGTCTTAGCCGCTAATTTATATTTGATAGCGGGTATTTTATTTTGTCTTGTATTTCTTGTAAGTATTCTGATGATTACAAATTGCTTGAATATAAGTGTTCATGAGAAAAAGCAATTATATGGCTTACTTAGGTGTATAGGAGCAGATTCAAAACAATTAAGAAGATGTGTGCAGAAAGAAGGAAAAATACTATGGTGTCATAGTATACCCGCAGGGATTGGGAGCGGGGTGGTTTTGACATGGTGCTGTTTATTATTGCTACGACTTCTTAATAAAGATATGTTTGAAAATATTTTTGTGTTTCAAGTCAGTATAGCAGGGATTGTGATTGGAATATTTACTGGTTTGGCAGCAGTTATGATAGCGACAGTGAGTCCGGTAAGATATGTATGCAGTATTCCGCCATTAACAGCGATAAATGAAGAAACTTATCAGAAAGATATAAAATGCCGAAAAAAAAGAAGGACGATAAAAATTCCAGTAGAATTACTAATTAGCCTTAGACAGACAGGAAGCAATAGAAAATCACTTGGGCTTATGATAGCTTCTTTTGCAATGAATATTGTTTTGATTTTTGCTTTTTCTGTTATGATTAACTTTATTTATGAAGGTTCATATTTTACAAAGCCATATAATCCGGATGCCTCTATTTATAATAAAGAAGGTAAGTACTATATTCATGATGAAGTAAAGTGGAAAATAGAAGAAATAAGTGGTGTAGAAAGTGTTGTTGGACGTAAAGTAAACAATGCAGAATTGGAAAAAAATGGAAATGTATTTTCTACGTTGCTTGTATCATATGACAAACAGCAATTTGAATGGATAGAAAGCAAAATAATTTCTGGGAAATTAAATATAGGCAGGTTATTAGAAGGAGAAGAAATATTAGTTGATGAAGAAAGTGGTTTAGAAGTAGGAGATGAGGTACTGATTAAAGGTAATGGAGGCAATACAATAGCGTGTGTAGTAGGAGGAGTATTAAGGAATTTTCCATATGATTCGGCTGACAGTGTGAGATGCCTGCTTGCAGAAGCATTGTTTCAACAGGTAGTAGGAAATATGGATTATTCCATACTGGATATAAGATTTAGTAAGGGAAATGAGGAAGTATGGGAATTAATGACTAAAATTATACCAGAAAAATTTAGTATATTTGATTACCGACAAAAAAAAGAAGAAAGCAAAAACCAATTTTTAACAATGGCAGTCTTTGTATATGGATTTTGTGGAACTATCATAGCGGTAACTATCTTTAATATTATAAATTGTATGAGCATAAGTGTTTGGAATAATATGAAAAAGTATGGGATGATTTGTGCTGTAGGTGGGACGACAAAACAATGTAAAAAGATAGTAATACTGGAGGCTCTATTATATGCATGTGGAGGTGGGGCGTTAGGAATAGCAATTGGTGTACCTTTACATTATTATCTTTATAGTCATCTAGTTGCTAAGTATTTTAATACCGTATGGAGATTACCTGTTGAAATGATAATTACAATTATTGGAATTACTATATTTACAGCAATTGTATCATCACTGATGCCTTTGCAAAAAGTTAAGGAAATTAACATAATAGAAATAATTCGACAAGTATAGAGAGGAATACAATGAAAAAGAAAATAAGACTGTTGACATTTGTAATATGCATATGGATGATAATCGGATTTAATATTGAGGCTATGGCAGCAAATAATGCTTTAGCAATACAAGTAAATGATGATTTTGGTGAACTGATAAAGATTATTATTGAAATTAAATCGAAAAATCCAGAAAAGGGAAATGAAGAAATAGAAACGCTTATAGTAAGACAGGTTTCTATGAGAAGAGATAGTGGTGTAAGTAATATTTGGAATTCTCTAACGGATACAGAAAAAAAATTAGTCATTAGATATCCACTTGATGCATTAAAAGTAAATACAGCCAAAAATATTGCAACTACACAGACAGAAAAAAAGTTTGGTTATAATGGGCTTGGTGATAGGAGTGATGCATTTAGACATGGTATGTGGAATGCAGAAATGGTTATATTAATCGGAAGTGAGAAAGCAGAAATGTTTGCAACGGCTCACGAGGATAAGGATATTACGGGTTTGGAGGTAGATGGGCATACTAAATTAGAACATAAAAATATGGACATACATAATAATGCAGAAGGTAGAATTATTGGGGAAAATAATAAAACAGCAAGCGAAGAACAGCTAGCAGAAATAATTTATAATGCTGTATATGATGAAAATACTAATTTTATTTGGCTTAATAATTAATTACTAAACTCAAATGAATATTCTTGCTTCAAGAAACCTCCATTCCGGAATTTTGGAAACCGGTGTTCCGGACGCGGAAACCGCCATTGATTGGCTTGATTGTCCTGCATCAGAAATGGAATTCTGGTCAAGTCCGAAGCCGTTTTACGGTGCGTTAGCAGGCTTTACAAGAATGGAATTTCTGATAGTCTATGGAAGCCAATCAAAGCAGAGCAATCGGTTAAATTAAGAGTTTACGATTATAAAAGTTTAAAAACACACTTGACAACACGTCCCTGAAATAACGGGCGGCAAGGGCGTGACCTTTGCCACGGGAACACCGATCAGCAACAGCATGACGGAGCTTTACACCAATATGCGCTATCTCCAGTACAGCACGTTACAGAAACTTGGGCTTGGGCATTTTGACAGTTGGGCATCTTCATTCGGAGAAACGCAGACAGCGATAGAATTAGCCCCGGAGGGAACGGGATACCGGGCAAAGACAAGGTTTGCGAAGTTCTTCAACCTGCCGGAGCTTATTTCCCTGTTCAAAGAGAGCGCCGACATTCAGACACCGGATATGTTAAATCTCCCTGTGCCGGAGGCGGAATATGAAAACGTGGTGTTAAAGCCCAGCGAATACCAGCAGGACATGGTTTCCTCACTTGCCGACAGAGCCGAAGCGGTACGGAACAGGCTTGTGGAGCCGTATCAGGACAATATGCTTAAGATAACCAACGATGGGAGGAAACTGGCTTTAGACCAGCGCCTTATCAATGATGTGCTGCCGGACAGTGACACTTCCAAAGCGGCAACGTGCGTTGAAAAGGCGTTTGAGATATGGGAACAGACAAAGGAGCAGAAGTCCACGCAGTTAATCTTTTGTGACCTT
>Ga0137307_101128_pt1 | contig 25951 bp, 22 predicted proteins | sample NAcewD2O_March_2_FD_97180 | JGI IMG/M metagenome (GOLD analysis project Ga0137307, IMG submission 97180) | Mouse cecal microbial communities from Vienna, Austria - N-Acetylglucosamine amended D2O_March | ecosystem: Host-associated > Mammals > Digestive system > Large intestine > Cecum | place... | reverse complement strand
TTACGGTATTCCGCCGCCAGAATATCGGGTTTATCTTCCAGTCCTTTAACCTTATACCGGAATTGAATGTAGAGCAGAACATCACATTCCCCCTGCTGCTGGATTACCAGAAGCCGGACCAGAAGTATGTGGAGGAGCTGCTTGGAATCCTGGGCTTAAAGGAACGAAGGAAGCACCTCCCCAGCCAACTGAGCGGTGGCCAGCAGCAGAGGGTGGCAATCGGCAGGGCCTTGGCTGCCCGCCCAGCAATCATCATGGCGGACGAGCCAACCGGAAACCTGGACTCTAAAAACAGCCAGGAGGTCATCACCCTTTTAAAGTCTATGTCGGCGAAATATAGACAGACAATCCTTATGATTACCCACAATGAGAACCATGCGGATGCAACAGACCGAGTGCTGCGCATGACGGACGGCAGGCTAAGGGATTTGGGGGTGGCAGCGAGATGAAAAGTTATCTTGGGCTGATAACCCAGTATGAAAGGGTACACCGCAAAAACAACCGGATATCTGTACTGTGCATTAGCTTTTCCGTATGCCTGGTGATGGCAATCTTCAGTATGGCGGACATGGCCATGCGCTCCCAGAAAAATTATTTTATCAAGACAGGTGGCGAATACCATGCAGCGCTCCGTGATGTGGAGGAGGAGACGGCAGAACTGGTATCGGCAAGGGTTGACGTGGCTTTATCAGGATGGGTCTATCAGGGCAGCACGGGGATGTTATCCGGCAAAACCGTCAGCTTTGCAGGGGCAGATGAAGAAACCATGGAATCCCTGACCGAAATGGATATGACGGACGGGGTATACCCTTCCCTGCCGGACGAGGCATTGCTGAATGAAAGCGCCATGAAGCAGCTGGGCCTGTCTATTGGCGATAACATGACGGTTACGGTTCCGGACGGCTCACAAAAACAATACCGGATTACCGGGACCCTTGCGGATATGGGTTCCATGCTGAAAGCGGATATCTGTGGGATGGCGCTGAGTGAGGATGGCTTCCTCGCCATTGCAGATGAAAATGCAGCAGACGGAACCACCTACCGTATCCAGTTTAAGGATGGCGCCCATATCCAGGAGGCCATAAAGGAAATCAAGGTTCAGTTGTGCCTTTCTGAAGGCCAGATTTCAGAAAATACCGCTTTATTTGGCCTGATAGGACAAAGCGAGAGCAATATCATGCAGGCCTTCTATCTGATTGCGGCAATCCTTGTTTTCCTTGTCCTGATTGCGGGAACGGTGATGATTTCCGCAAGCTTTAACACCAATGTATTGGAGAGGACACAGTTTTATGGGCTTCTGCGTTGCCTGGGAGCATCCAGGAAACAGGTAAAGCATTTTGTGATCCTGTAAGGGTTCAGACAGAGTGCGAAGGGGGTTCCCATCGGCCTGCTGGCAGGTCAGATTGTGACGTGGGCTGCCTGTCTGCTGCTGAGATTCATCAGCGGGAACCGTTTTTCAGAGATTCCGCTATTTGAATTCAGTATCGTCGGTATCCTGGCAGGGGGCGTGGTGGGCTTTCTAATCGTCCTCCTTGCATCCCTTTCTCCGGCGAAAAAAGCCTCCAGGGTTTCGCCTGTCACAGCAATCAGCGGAGGCTCTCAGCTGACACAGAATAAGCGTGCGGCGAATACGAAGCTGTTCCATGTGGAGACAGGCATGGGCGTGTTCCATGCTTTGTCCGGGAAAAAGAATTTATTCCTGATGACCTGTTCCTTTGCCATCAGCATCATGCTCTTCCTGTCTTTCCAGGTAATGGTTGTCTTCCTGGACCAAGGTATGCCTGCGTTAGCTCCCTGGGCGGGAGATGTATCTGTGACAGCTGCTGCAGGACTGGATTCTTCTGTAATAGAAGATATCAGGGAAATCGAGGGTGTGAAACATGCCTTCGGGAGGATGGAATACAGCGGGTTATCCGTTTCTTCCGATACCGAGAGCGGAACGGCTACACTGGTTTCCTATGAAGAAAGCCAGTTCAAATGGGCAGAAGAGGAACTGAACGAGGGCAGTACTGAATCTGTGTCAGGAGGAACAGGGGATGTCTTAGTGACCTACCGGAACGGCATGCAATGGAAAGCCGGGGACACTGTGACGCTCCATACACCTTTGGGAGAGAAACAGGTGAGAATTGTTGGAATCCTTTCGTCCACAAATGCGTCAAGTGAGGCCGGAAGCCTTGGATACATCATATGCTCAGAACATCTGTTTACAGAGAGCATTGGTGTGGCAGGCTATACAGCTGTGGATATACAGTTTGCAGGCAGCGGCAGTGACGAGGCAGTATCAGCGATACGGAGCCTGCTTCCGCCGGATAGCTCCATTGCAGATAAACGGCTGTCAAATTCGGAATCCCAGAGTTCCTATTATACAGGAGCGGTGTTCATTTACGGGTTCCTGCTCATCATTGCGCTGATCACCGTATTCAATATATTTAACAGTATGAATGCCAGTGTGGCGGCAAGGACAAGGCAGTATGGCGTGATGCGTTCTATTGGTATGGGGGCCGGGCAGCTCTATAAGATGATTGCTGCCGAGGCAGTCACCTATGCCGTACTGGGATGTATTGCCGGATGTGTTCTGGGCCTGCCGTTGAATAGGATGATGTTCCAGTTCCTGATTGCCGGTAAATGGGGGATTAGCTGGCAGCTTCCAGCGACCTCTTTGCTGCTGATTGTTGTTTTATGTTTCAGCTCTGCGGCGCTGGCAATCGGACGGTCAATCAAAAAAATCGGGAAACTGTCCATTGTAGATACCATAAAGCTGCAATAGTGGCACATATCTTAGGGAACATCGTCAGTTCAATCAGTGTGGGTACTGACTAAAATTTTTGAAATGTCCAAGCTTTGTAACAATTCAGGTTATTTCTAAGCTGATAGGATGACAAGCTCGGACATTCCCATTTAATAGCATAAAAAAGCCAGCAGGACAGATAACAAAATCTGGGTGCCGGCTTTTTTGTTATCCGTGAATTATTCTGTCAGTTATAAATATCATCAGACGGACTATGGGATACAGAATTGTACTCTGCCCATGTAAGTACAGTTGCGACGGCCACCAAGACCGACAAGCTTTTTTCGTCACAGAGCGGAAGCAGTCTTAACAGCCTCTGATATATAGAGCCGGTTCTGCATGGTAATCTTGGAAAATACAGTCATCCGCAGAGATATCCAATGTTCTGCAGATATGGTAGAAATTTTCAATACTTGAATATTATCCACTGGCGGCAAACCCCATTGTGGCAGGGTTTAAAACCGTGGGCTTTTTTATCTGCCTGAAATCGTAATCCAGTAATCCCAGGCTTGCACAAGAGTATTTTCCCCTAGGCAGGAAACTGATAGCTCCCAAGGGGGATAATATTCATTGTTCTGGAACTGTATAAAATTCAGCCTTTATAAATATGTTTTAATGATTTCCTCAGCAATTTTACGCTTGGAGATACAGCGGTCCATTGCCTGTTTTTCGATGTAACGATGCGCATTTTGTTCGTCCATCTTTATTTCACTTATAAGAAGCCATTTTGCACGGTTTACAATGCGGATTTCTTCCATTTTTTCTTCGATAGAAAGCGTTTTTTTCTCTGCTTTTCGGAGCCGTTCTCTTGCGCTTGACATCCAACTGAGAGCTGTAATGATTGTTGGCTTGGAGGTTGGCTTCGTAAGTGTGAAAACGCCGTGTTCAATCACTTTGTCGCATATATCCGCATGAAATTCCGCTCGAACCATCAGCAGGACGACGGTTCCTTTTGAATTACATGCATCTATGGCGAATCTTGTTCCGATATCGTCCGGTAAAGGTGAACTGATGATTACATAGTCGTATGCCCGTTCGGCAAAAGTTCTTTTTGCAGCGCTGATGCTTGACACAATATGAACAGGCGCGTACTTAGATTCGGGGAGCAGCGCGGTAAGGGCGATATTTAGATTCTCTGCCGCGGAAACAATCAGAACACTATATATCTGTTCCTTGAGACTCATTTTGTACGCCTCCTTTTTCGGCCGGTTCCATTTATTGATTGCAGTAGATGTCCAGGATTGCCGCAGGCACGTGGGCTTTGATAAACTCACTTGCCGCTGCAATTCTGCGTGCTGAACTCAAGTCTTGGGGCAGTTTCCTGAACTTTGCCAGAGTTTCAGCATCAGCTTTATACAAATTGATGTTTGCAACGGCCGGCATGCCAGATTTGTTTTGCAGTCCGTAAAGACCGGCGTAGATTATAAGAGCAAATGCCAGATAAGGGTTTGCCGCAGGATCGGGAGAACGAAGTTCAGCCCTGTGGTATTCTCCTATGGCAGCCGGAATACGGACTAGTTGAGAACGGTTTTCATTTGACCATGAAATAAAGCCAGGGGCTTTATTTTGTCCGAAGCGTTTATAGGAATTTTCATTCGGGTTTAGGAATACAGTCATTTCTTCAACTTTTTCAAGAATACCGGCAATCACATAATAAAGATTTCTCGAATTATCATTGGGTCTTACAGATATATTGATATGAAATCCGTTTCCAGGCTCATTATCAAGCGGTTTGGCTGAAAAATCTGCATACAGGCCGTTCCGGTGGGCAACGGTTTTTACTACTGTTTGAAATGTCATGGCGTTATCTGCCGCGGTAATGGCATCAGAATAGCGAAAGTCAATTTCATTCTGTCCTGGGCCTTCCTCATGGTGTGAGCTTTCGGGACGAATGCCCATCTGCTCCAGGGTAAGACATATTTCACGGCGGATGTTTTCTCCACGGTCTTCAGGCGCTATGTCCATATATCCTGCTTCATCGTATGGGATTTGAGTTGGTTTGCCGCATTCATCTAAAGGAAAGAGATAGAACTCCTGTTCGGCGCCGAACAGGAACTCAAAACCTGCTTTCCTGGAATCATCCATTGCTTTTTTCAGTAAACTGCGGGTGTCGCATTCAAATGGTGTACCGTCAGGACAAGAAATACTGCAAAACATTCGCACAACCCGTCCGTGTTCCGGACGCCACGGAAGCGGCATTAAGGTTTCTGGATTGGGATGGAGCAGCAAATCACACCGTGTTTCATCGCCAAAGCCTGCGATAGCGGAGGCGTCAAAGGCAATTCCGTATTCAAAGGCACGGGGAAGTTCCTCCGCCATAATTGATATATTCTTTTGTCTGCCAAACACATCACAAAAGGCAAGACGGAGAAATTTAACATCTTCCTCTTTGACGTACTGCATTACCTCTTCCTTTGAATACTTCATAATACCTTACCTCTTCCTTTTCATGATTTAGTTAGCCACATACATTTGCTTGTAGGGATTTTTACTGTCGGGAGTAATGACAGTAAAAGGTGAGGATAACACCTCATAAATATCATAACCGAACAAATCGCAGTATTCGGACACATATACTTTTAATTCTTCCATATCGGTTTCATCTGTAGCACGGGCGGTAACCTGACTTGGGAATCTCACATTCCTGCAGTCAGAACGCAGGAACATTTTTCCGCCGTGCATCCCTGTGCAGGGAAAGAAACCTACGATTTCCGTACTCTTTGCTCCGAGACCAAGAACAACAATGACGCCGCCTGCCTGATATTCGCCAAGAAAACTCCCGGCGGTACCACCGATTACCATAACGGGTTTCTTCTCTTTATAGGCTTTCATATGGATACCTGCACGGTAGCCTGCGTTTCCTTTGACAAAGATTTTGCCGCCCCTCATGGCGTAACCGGCGGCATCGCCGATATTGCCATGAACCACGATTTTACCCGCATTCATAGTATCGCCTACAGCCTCCTGCGCATTTGCATTGACCGTAATCGTAGCGCCGTTTAGATAAGCTCCGAGGGCATTGCCTGGAATGCCGTTGATTGTAATGCTTTTATCGGACATCCCGGCTGCAATATAGCGTTGCCCGCAGCATTCGGTGATATTGCAGTCATCGGTAGCTTTTCGGAGAGCTTCATTTAAAACTTTGTAATTGAGATTTTTTGCATTCAATAACATAATATTATACCATACCTTTAAAGTATTTTCTGCAATTTCCAGAAGAAAATATAGCAGTAGTCGCCGACAGCATAAATGTCGGTTGATGTTGTTCCCGTCTTTTTATTCCCGCGAGCAACGAGCCAAGTGGCTGCTTGCAGTCATTTGGCGACTGCCGCGAGGGTCAAATACCCCGCTGCTCTGCAGCGGGGTATTTGATAATCACGCTCCCGCATGAGAGATGCCCAGAATCTCAAGTTCTTTGTCGGTCATACCGATTCCACGGAGCATCAGGCGATTGCCGCACAGAGATTCAATAGAGTTGATTCCCATACCACCCATCAGTTCTTTGATTTCATGCCGCCAGGCATTCATCAGATTGATAAGACGCTTACTGCCCGTATCGGGGGCGAGGCGCTCTACAAGTTCGGGACGTTGGGTTGCGATTCCCCAGTTACATTTACCGCTTTGACAAGTACGGCAGAGATGACAGCCGAGAGCAAGCAGGGCTGCCGTTGCAATGTAGCAGGCATCAGCGCCCAAAGCGATTGCTTTTACTACATCTGAAGCGCTGCGGATAGATCCGCCCACAACAAGGGAAACATAATTACGGATTCCTTCCTCACGAAGCCGGCTGTCCACAGCCGCCAACGCAAGTTCAACTGGAATCCCCACATTGTCTCTGATACGGGTAGGTGCGGCGCCAGTGCCGCCGCGGAAACCGTCGATGGCAATAATATCTGCTCCGCTTCTGGCAATACCGCTGGCGATTGCCGCAATATTATGAACGGCGGCAATCTTTACAATAACAGGTTTTTTATATTCGGTGGCCTCTTTTAACGAAGACACAAGCTGGCAGAGGTCTTCAATGGAATAAATATCGTGGTGGGGAGCCGGGGATATCGCATCCGAGCCTTGGGGAATCATACGGGTGCGTGAAACGTCACCGACAATCTTAGCACCGGGCAGGTGTCCGCCAATACCGGGCTTTGCACCCTGTCCCATTTTAATTTCAATCGCGGCGCCGGCTCTCAGATACTCTTCATAAACACCGAAACGGCCTGACGCCACTTGGACAATGGTGTTATCGCCGTAGCAATAAAAATCTTCATGCAGACCGCCCTCGCCTGTATTATAGAAAATACCAAGTTTATTTGCCGCACGGGCAAGGGAGGCGTGTGCATTGTAGCTGATAGAACCATAACTCATTGCAGAAAACATAATCGGCATAGAAAGTTCAATTTGAGGCGGCAATTCATATTTTAACTTACCGTTTTCATCACGTTGGATTTTCTTGGGTTTTTTACCCAAAAACACACGTGTTTCCATTGGCTCTCTAAGCGGATCGATGGGTGGGTTGGTTACCTGGGAGGCATTGATTAAAATCTTCTCCCAATAAACAGGAAGAGGTTTCGGACTTCCCATAGAGGACAGCAGCACGCCGCCGCTGTTGGCCTGCTTATAAATTTCTTTGATAGTATCATTTTGCCAGTTTGCATTTTCACGGAAGGTACAATCACTCTTTATGATTTTCAATGCTCTTTTGGGACAGAGCGATACGCAACGCTGGCAATTGACACACTTGGTTTCATCAGCCTCCATTATCCCGTCCTCTTTACGAAAGGAGTGGACTTCGTTTGCACATTGTCGTTCACAGACACGGCAGGCGATACAGCGGTCTGTATTTCTGATTACTTCAAATTCGGGATATATAAATTCTACACTCATCAAAACGCACCGTCCTTTACTTTGATGATTACAGGTTCTCCGCCTGCAGGAGCCCAAATATTTTCTGCATTTGGTTCCATAGTTCGGATAGCGGCTTCTTCGCTGGCAATAAATATCCTGTCGTCCTTCTCGCCGACTACCATAGAACGTAGCTTCAGGCGGTCATTGAGGGCCATGAGCCCGCCGTTGAATCCAAGAACAATGGAAAAAGGTCCTGTAATCAGCAGACTCGGAAACATTGTCCGAAGATATGTATGCTTGTGCTTGTCTTCCAAATCAGTTTTCCCTTCAATCGTATTCCAGAACGGTGCGGCAATTACACTTGCCGCTTCGCTGAGAGTAAGACCCTGAACACGAATCAGATAATCCATTATATAAGTGATAACCTCAGTGTCTGTTTGCAGAGTGCATTTATATCCGAACATTTCTATAAAACGGCGATTGGCATCGTAGGAAGAAATTTCGCCGTTGTGAACAATAGACCAGTCAAGTAATGTAAACGGATGGGCGCCGCCCCACCATCCGGGAGTATTGGTAGGGTATCGTCCATGAGCTGTCCAGGAATAACCTTCATATTCTTCTAATTTATAAAACATGCCCACATCTTCTGGAAAACCCACAGCCTTGAAAGTACCCATGTTTTTACCGCTGGAGAAAACATACGCTCCTTTCATTTCGGCGTTTATTTTCATAACGGTACGGGCAACAAATTCTTTTTCGGCAAGCTGTAGATTGGCAAGTACGGACTTCAGAGGTGCAGCAAAGTATCTCCATATAACAGGTTCGTCGGTGATTGCCGGAATTTTGCGTGTGGGTATCCTTTCCGATTTTACAATTTCAAATCTTTCTTTTAAAAATACTTCACAAGTTTTTCTTGTGGCACGATCGTCAAAAAACATATGCAATGCATAGAAATCCTTATGTTCAGGATAAATGCCGTAACCGGCAAAACCGCCGCCGAGTCCGTTGGAACGGTCATGCATCGGCTTCATGGCATTGGTGATTATCTCGCCGGACATTCTGTTTCCATCATGGGAGATGATAGCGGCAATTGCACATCCGGAGGGGATTCGTACCTGGCCTTCCATTTTCATATCAATACCCTGCCTTTCGGGAAAATAGAATAGAGCAAAGGCGTTTATTTCGGCACAGATACCTGTCTATACCAAAATGAACGCCTTTGCTCATTTATCAGTATCATACTCCGAAGCCAGCGCTTTGTCAAGGTGAAACATTAAAGCTCTGAATTTTTGTATGATTTTGCGTAATAAACAGCATTACAAATTGCAAAAAAGGGTTGACAAAGAGAAATTGCAGGTGTATAACTTAGAGCGTAAAGGCAACGGCGTCTTTGAGTGTAAGTACTCGAAGACGCTGTTTTTTTATAATCAAAACCAATCTTAAATGTGAAAAGGCAATGACGTCTTTTATGTTGCAGCATTTGTACCTGCAATTAAAGACGTCTTGTTTTTTGCATAGGAAACAGGAACAGTAAAGGAGAATGTGTTATGGAAACGGTAAAAGATTATTTTGGAAGCCTGGTGTTCGATGACAGAGTCATGAAAGCCACTTTATCGGATAAGGTTTATGCGTCCCTCAAAAAGACTATTGACGAGGGTACTGAACTTGATATCGGTGTTGCCCATGCGGTGGCCATAGCAATGAAAGACTGGGCACTGTCTAAAGGCGCTACCCATTTTACGCATTGGTTCCAGCCGTTAACCGGTATTACAGCCGAAAAACACGACAGTTTTATTACACCGTCCCCTGACGGCGGTGTGATTATGGAATTTTCTGGCAGAGAATTGATTAAGGGCGAACCGGATGCATCTTCTTTCCCAAGCGGCGGGCTGAGGGCTACCTTTGAAGCGAGAGGCTATACTGCCTGGGATCCTACGTCATATGCGTTTATCAAAGGTAAAACGCTTTGCATTCCTACGGCATTTTGCTCTTACAGCGGACACGCATTAGATAAAAAAACGCCGCTTCTTCGTTCTATGGAAGCACTAAATAAACAGGCTCTTCGTATCCTTTGTTTGTTCGGCAATGACACCGTAAAGAGAGTAACCAGCTCTGTTGGTCCTGAACAGGAATACTTCCTTGTAACAAAGGAAATGTATGAGCAACGCCCCGACCTTCGCTTTACGGGCCGCACTCTGTTCGGCGCAAAGCCACCGAAGGGTCAGGAAATGGATGACCATTACTTCGGCGTTATCAAGCCCCGTGTTGCCGCTTATATGGATGAGCTAAACGATGAACTCTGGAAACTGGGGATTCTGGCAAAAACTGAGCATAACGAGGTCGCTCCTGCCCAGCACGAGCTAGCGCCGATTCATACCACCACCAATATTGCTACGGACCACAATCAGCTTACAATGGAAATCATGCAGAAAGTAGCTGCAAAGCACGGTCTTGTCTGTCTGCTTCACGAAAAACCGTTTGCAGGAGTTAATGGCAGCGGCAAGCACAACAACTGGTCGATTGCAACAGATAGCGGTCAGAATCTGCTTTCTCCTGGCGCCACGCCTTATGAAAACGCTCAGTTCCTGCTGTTCCTCTGTGCTGTAATGAAAGCGGTGGACGATTATCAGGACTTGCTTCGTATCTCGGTTGCTACGGCTGGAAACGATCACCGGCTTGGTGCGAACGAAGCGCCTCCTGCCGTTGTTTCAATATTCCTCGGTGACGAACTCAATGCAGTTCTGGAGGCAATTGAAAACAATACACCCTATGAGGGAATTGAAAAAACACAAATGAAGCTCGGCGCGGATGTTTTGCCCAAATTCAACCGCGATGCCACGGATCGTAACAGGACATCCCCTTTTGCATTTACCGGCAATAAATTTGAATTCCGTATGCTCGGTTCTTCAAACAGTATTGCTTGTGCCAACATTATGCTGAATACTGCGGTTGCCGAAAGCCTTAGAATCTATGCCGACCGTCTTGAACATGCAGAAGATTTTGAAACTGCACTTCATGAAATGATAAGAAAAACCATCAAAGATCATAAGCATATCATTTTTAACGGAAACGGCTATGATGAAAATTGGATTAGAGAGGCAACGGAAAAACGCGGACTTCTCAACTATCGTACTACTGCCGATGCTGTGCCGCATATTCTTGACAAAAAAAATGTGGATATGCTGACTTCTCATGGTGTATTTACAGAAGCGGAAATCAAATCAAGATATGAAATCACACTTGAAAATTACTGTAAAACTATTGTCATTGAAGCAAATACAATGGTGGATATGGCAAAAACGCAGATTGCGCCTGCTGTCAGCGCCTATGCATTAGAGCTGGCAAAGACATCAGCAGCAAAAAAGGCTTTGGATTCTGCCTTGGCATGCGGTTATGAGACGGATCTTGTCCGGAAACTTTCAATCTTGACAGACAGGATTTATGAGGATGCGGCTGCTGTTGAAAGTTCTGTTTTGTCGCTTACAACTGCCGAGGATATCGGTGCTGAAGCTTCCTTGATTCGCGATGAAGTTTTGGTCAGGATGAGTGAATTAAGGGTGGCATGCGATGAAGCCGAAACCTTAACTGCTAAAAGTTATTGGCCTTATCCCACATATGCAGATTTGCTTTTCAGCGTTCAATAAAGGAGTTTAACGGAGGTATTTTCTTATGTGTTCTATTATGGGTTACTGTGGAAGCGATGCAATTTTTGATGATTTTAAAAAAGGTTTTGACCGTACGGTATCACGCGGTCCGGATGACAGCCGAATTATTGATACAGGCTGCGGTTTGCTTGGCTTTCACCGCCTATCCATTATGGGGCTTGACTCTTCGGGGATGCAGCCCTTTGAACTGGAGGGCAGTTATGTTGTCTGCAACGGTGAACTCTATGGCTTTGAAAAGCAAAAACAAGATTTGATGGATAAAGGATATACATTCAAAAGCGAAAGCGATTGTGAAATCCTGCTACCTTTGTATCGTGAATACGGTATAGATATATTCAAAAAACTGGATGCAGAGTTTGCCTGTATTATTTTCGATGGGGAAACAAATGAATATGTGGCCGCAAGGGATCCCATTGGTATACGTCCCTTGTATTACGGATACGACAAAGCAGGAACGATTATATTTGCAAGCGAGGCTAAAAATCTCGTAGGGCTTACCAGCAAAATTATGCCGTTTCCTCCCGGTCATTTTTATAAGGGCGGCAGATTTGTCTGTTACTGCGATATTGCAGGGGTGGATACGGTTTGCTACGACAATCTGGAGACCGCCTGCAAACACATCCGTGAAAAACTGGTGAAAGGTGTGGAAAAAAGGCTCGTTGCGGATGCAAAAGTGGGTTTTCTGCTTTCCGGAGGGTTGGATTCTTCTCTTGTATGTGCGATTGCCGCAAAAAGATCCGATAAACCGATTAAAACTTTCGCCATTGGTATGAGTGGGGATGCAATCGATTTGAAATATGCCCGTCAAGTCGCCGATTATATTGGCAGCGACCATACGGAAATCCATATGTCTCCCGATGAGGTCATTGCTTCGCTTGACAGACTGATTCAGCTACTGGGAACTTTTGATATTACGACTATTCGTGCCAGTGTAGGTATGTACCTTATCTGTAAAGCCATTCACATGCAGACTGATATTCGTGTACTGCTTACAGGTGAAGTTTCAGACGAACTGTTCGGATACAAATATACGGATTTTGCCCCATCGGCCAAGGACTTTCAAGTTGAGGCCGAGAAGCGTGTCCGGGAACTGCATATGTACGATGTGCTTCGTGCCGACCGCTGTATTTCGGTCAATTCTCTTGAAGCCAGAGTGCCCTTTGGGGATATTGACTTTGTAAAATATGTAATGAGCCTTGACCCCGAAATGAAATTAAACAAATACGGCAAGGGTAAATATTTGCTTCGCCATGCATTTGAAGGTTTAGAGTATCTCCCCGATGAAATACTCTGGCGCGAAAAAGCCGCATTTTCCGATGCGGTTGGCCATTCAATGGTTGATTACCTTAAAGAATATGCCGAACATCAGTATTCGGACGAGGCATTTGAGGCGGGTTGCAATAAATATACCCGCGTGCGTCCTTTCACGAAGGAGTCCCTTCTGTACCGTGATATTTTTGAAGAGCATTATCCCGGTCAGGCAGAAATGATAACCGATTTTTGGATGCCAAACAAAGACTGGGAGGGCTGCGATGTAAGTGATCCTTCCGCCCGTGTACTTTCAAACTACGGTGACAGCGGCAAATAAATGCATACTTCCAAACCGCCTGCAGAGGCGGAATGGGAATGAAGGAGTGGATGAAATGGTCAAATATATATTTGTCACAGGAGGCGTTGTATCGGGGCTTGGCAAGGGCATCACCGCGGCTTCTCTGGGGAGGTTGCTAAAAGCAAGAGGGCTGAAGGTGGCGGCACAAAAGCTTGACCCTTATATCAATGTGGACCCCGGAACAATGAGTCCCTATCAACACGGAGAAGTATATGTAACCGAGGACGGAGCCGAAACAGACCTTGACCTCGGGCATTACGAGCGCTTTATTGACGAAGACTTGAACAAATACTCCAATCTCACCACCGGTAAGGTTTATTGGAATGTGCTGAATAAGGAACGGCGCGGTGAATACCTTGGCTCCACCGTGCAAGTTATTCCTCATATCACAAATGAGATTAAGGAGTTTGTTTACCGTGTGGGAAAGAAAACGAATGCCGATGTGGTTATCACCGAAATTGGAGGAACCATAGGCGATATTGAGTCTCAACCTTTTATAGAGGCAGTAAGGCAAATATCTCTTGAGGTTGGCAGAGAGAACAGTCTGTTTATTCATGTAACATTGGTGCCTTTTTTGCGTGGATCCGATGAACACAAATCAAAACCGACACAGCATTCGGTGAAAGAGCTGCAGGGTATGGGAGTCAACCCGAACATTGTAGTGCTTCGCTGCGATGAGTCTCTTGAGGAGTCTATTTTCAAAAAGATATCCATGTTCTGCAATGTTAAGCCGGACTGTGTTATCGAAAACATTACTTTGCCGAATCTTTATGAAGCGCCGTTGATGCTTGAAAAGTCGGGATTCTCCTCCGTTGTATGCCGGGAACTCGGTATAGAAGCGCCCGCCCCCGAACTTACGGAATGGACAACAATGGTGGAACGCATTAAAGCCAGGCCTCATTATGTGGACATCGGGCTTGTCGGCAAGTACGTGGGATTACACGATGCTTATCTCTCAGTTGCGGAAGCGCTTCTCCATGCAGGTTATTTCCACAATACGCATATCCGCATTCACTGGATGGATTCAGGAGAAATTACGGTAGATACTGTAGAAGAAAAACTTGCAGGATTGGACGGGATTCTTGTTCCTGGGGGCTTCGGCAGCCGCGGCATCGAAGGTATGATTCTGGCAGTGGGGTATGCAAGGGAGAAAGAAATTCCATATTTAGGCATCTGTCTTGGTATGCAGATCGCCGTTATCGAATATGCGAGAAATGTTCTCGGCATGAAGAATGCAAATTCCGGGGAATTTGATGAATTGTGTAAGCATAAGGTAATTGATTTTATGCCGGGCCAAAGTGATAATATTGACAAAGGCGGCTCTCTCCGGCTCGGTGCTTATCCTTGCGATATCAAGGCGGGTACAACAATGGAACGCTGTTATGGTGCCGCAAAAATCAGTGAACGACACAGACACCGTTATGAGTTTAACAATGATTACCGTGAAGCTTTTGAAAAAGCGGGACTTACCATCAGTGGAACCTCTCCTGACGGCAGGCTTGTGGAAGCGGTAGAAATCAGTGACCGTCCATTCCATGTAGGCGTACAGTATCACCCGGAATTTAAGAGCCGGCCGAATAAACCCCATCCTCTGTTCAAGGGCTTTATCGGAGCAGCATTTGAAAAAGCTATGGGAGGTAAGGTATGAGTATCCGTGAAGAATGCGGTGTATTTGGTGTAATGGCTCCTGAGGTTTGCGATGTTGCGGGCATGTCCTATTACGGTCTTTATGCACTCCAGCACAGAGGACAGGAAAGCTGTGGAATTGTAGTCAATGATGACGGCTTGTTCGCATCCCATAAGGATCTGGGGCTGGTCAGCGAAGTCTTTTCAGGAGATGCTTTGTCTTGTTTGCCGAGAGGAAGAATGGCGGTAGCACATGTGCGTTATGGCACCACCGGAGGAACGGATCGAAATAATTGCCAGCCCATTGAGGTCAATCATCAAAAAGGCAGAATGGCGTTGGCGCATAATGGAAATCTTTCAAATGCGGTGGAATTGCGCAACGAGCTTGAACTGTCCGGCGCTATTTTTCATACTACAAGCGATACTGAAACTATTGCCTATATCATTACAAAAGAACGCCTGAAAACGACCTCAATAGAGGATGCTGTAAGCAGTGCCATGAACATACTTGACGGTGCCTATTCCTTAATAGTGATGTCGCCGCAAAAGCTGATTTGCGCCAGGGACCCGTATGGATTTCGCCCTCTTTGCTATGGAAAAACAAGTGATGGATTGTATGTGGCAGCCTCTGAGAGCTGTGCTATTAAAGCGGTCGGCGGCGAGGTTATTCGTGATGTGGAACCTGGAGAGATTCTGGTTTTCAGCAAATACGGTGTTATTTCCCGAAAAGAACACTGCAGAAAAAAGCAGAAAAAGCTTTGTGCGTTCGAGTATATCTATTTTGCCCGTTCCGATTCTGTAATCGACGGCGTTTCGGTTCATGCCGCAAGAGCCAGGGCTGGTTCTGTGCTTGCAAAAATGCATCCTGTAGAGGCGGATCTTGTAATCGGCGTGCCGGATTCCGGACTTGACGCAGCGTTGGGATACAGCCAGGCGTCAGGTATTCCTTACGGCATGGGACTTATGAAAAACAAGTATGTCGGCAGAACTTTTATAGATCCGGGAGACCGGATTGATAAAGTGAAAATGAAGCTTTCTGCAATTGAAGATGCCGTAAAGGGCAAGCGGGTGGTGCTAATCGACGATTCCATTGTACGGGGAACCACCAGCGGGCGTATCGTAAAATTACTCAGAGAAGCGGGTGCGAAAGAAGTACATATGAGGGTCTCCTCGCCGCCGTTTCTGCATCCCTGCTACTACGGAACAGATATTGACTCTGAAGAACATTTGATAGCCTGCAAATATACGGTTGCCGATATTGCCGACAGGATAGGTGTAGATTCCCTGGGTTATCTTCCGGTAGAAAAGCTTTCAAGGCTTACTGGTAACTGCAATTACTGTAATGCCTGCTTCAGCGGGGATTACCCGACAAAAATACCCACCGACACCAGAAAAAATCGGTTTGAACAGCGATTATCAGATAGAGGGAGGGGTACCGGTTCCTTTTCCTGACAGCGTGAATGCATAATTCGTACAGAAGGAAAATTAGGGGAGTATTTTGTTGGATTGATATAATGTATTATTTATGATATACTTACAGAAAGGGAACAGTTTAAATTTGGAACAGCCGCTGCTGTTATTGCGCTGGCAAATGTAGTATTATCTAACTCCTTTTTAGCTGGCTTCTTTCCGTGGACGGCGGTCTACCTGATTACTAATGGGAGACGGAGGGAAAATTGTGAAAGATGTTGTTTTGCTATATGATAATTGCTGTATATATGAAATCGTTATTTTGAATTATTTTTTAAAAGCTACGGGCAGTGACGTTGTATTTTGCTCTATAAAAGAGGGGAAGATAGTGGTAATGGAAGGGTATTCCATTCATACGGAGTCTGCTTTAAAGGATATTGATTTATCTCAGGTGCGGAGTTTCATAATTCCGGGCGGGAACATATCGAATATAGACTATGATATTGTATATAATAGTTTAAAAATATTACATAGTTCAGGCACGCTGATTGCCGGCATATGTGCAGGAACAGATATTTTGGAAAAAGCAGGGCTGCTCAAAGGCATCCATTCATCCAGGCAGGAAGAATATGACTGCGTCCGCGATGGGAATATTATCACGGCACGGGCTAATGCCTATGTCGATTTTGCAATTGAGACGGCGAAGGCTCTTGATTTATTTGAAGATGAAGAAGATTTGCAAGAAACAATCGCATTTTGGAAGGAATTTAAAAGGGCTCTTTAGCCAAAACTAGGATATTGATAATATAAATGTCTCTGTGATAAAATAAAAACGCATTAAGGATTGTAACTTCTTAGAAGGCATTACCTCTGCAAATTCATGTGATATGAATTTTGTTTGTAGAGCAGTAATGTTGGATAAGAAGTTTTTTTGTTGTTTGGAGGAAATATGTGGGTCATAAAAAAGATAAACAACAATGTTGCAATGGGGAAAGATTCCAGAAATCGTGAGGTTGTCCTTTTTGGGAAAGGGATTGGCTATGGGGGAAACACATCGCTGCTTTCGCTTCTCGATGAGATTGATGAGGAAATTTGGAACCTGACTTTCCGGATTGTGGATAGGGGTAAAGTGGTGTTGAATACGAATTTGAAATCCAGCTTTACTTTTGTTTTAGCGGATCATTTAAATTTTGCAGTCGAGAGGATAAAGAAAGGTTTGGTTATTTCCAATCCTTTGCAATATGATATTGAACATCTATATGAAAAAGAAATGGAATTGGCAGAATGGGCAATCTCGTTGATTGATAAAAAAATCCGTATAAAGCTTCCTCATGCGGAAGCCGCCAACATTGCCCTTCATTTTGCGGAAGCGGCAGAAGTGGCTTCGCAAATGGAAAACAAAAATGATATAGAATGGGTTATTGAAGATGTCACGAAAATTGTAGAAGAAAGCCTTGGTTTAAAATTAGACCGTAAGGAGTTCAATTACAGTCGGTTTGTTACCCATGTACAATATTTAATTCAGCGTGAAAATTGAAACAGTAAAATTTGTTCTATGAATAGCTTTATGAACAAATGAAAAAAGAATTTCCTAAGGTGTATCAGATTTCAATGGATATCCAAAGGTATTTCAGCGAAAGGATGGGATGGAATCCGGATGAAGGAGAGGTTCTCTATCTTATGTTGCATGTAAATAGGCTGCTTTCCTGTCAAAGACTGTAAAAGAGCCAGGCGCCGGCGATTCCATATAATAAATAAGGGAAAGGGAAAACATATGAAAAACTATGATATGCTTTGTCAAGCTATTTTAAAAGAAATTGGTTCTAAGGACAATGTTTCATTTGTCACTCATTGCATGACTAGATTGCGGATGAACCTGAAGGACGAAGGGCTCGTAGATATGGAAACGGTAAAAAAAATTCCGGAGGTTCTGGGCTGCCAGTTTTCAGGGGAACAATTCCAGATTATCATTGGACCGGAGGTAAGCGAAGTATATCCTGTCTTTTTAAAAAGCGCAGGGATGGAAAATCAGGAAGTTGGCGGGGAAGTGGAGGATAAAGCTTTCTGCTGGAAAAATATACCCAAGAGGGTTATGGATGCGGTTATAGGAAGCGTTACACCGATTTTCCCAATAATCAGTGCGGCAGGTATCATTAAGCTGCTGGCAGCCTTGCTTGGACCGTCCATGCTTGTTATGCTGCCGGTAACATTATGCATGGTAGGGCCGGGGAATTTGATTGGTCAAGGGAGTGCCGATGGGCTCGTATGGATCAACGGGGTAATCGGCCCGTTAGCGGTAGGGTTGGTCGGAGCTTTGTGGTATTTCCTTGTAGCAGCAGGGCTCCATCAGGCGTTGGCACCGATTGCTTTTCAGAATATGGCGGCTATCGGATATGATAGTATTATATCAGTTGGGGCGATTACAGGAACTTATGCGGTTATGGGACTGGCTGTGGCATTGTTCTGCGGGGATCAAAAAAAGACCGGTCTATAGCAGGTACAAATGCCGTAACATATATTGCAGGAGGGATTTCGGAACCCACAATTTTTTCCGTGTTATTATGGTATCGGTCGGCGATGATTTCCCTGTTCTCCGGAGGATTTGTTGGAGGGGTAGTTGGCTCGCTGCTTCATGCCAATGTATATTTTTTCTCGTCTACTAATTTCCTGGCAGGCATTTTTTTGGTGTAGACCTTGTGGGTAGAATTATCGCATGTGGAGCGGCATTTATGACATCCTTGATAGTGGGGATTGTTTTAGGTTTTAAAAAAGAAATAGGAGAAGATACACTAGGAGAAACGGTAAATCTTATAAAAAAAGAAGTGTTTTTTTCACTTCCTTCCGGAAAGCAATACGGTTCTGGCGCCTTTTGACGGGGAGGTTGTGGCTTTGTTCCCCCCCAACCATGTGATAGGGTTGAAGAGCGCCGGCGGGGCTGAGGTATTGATTCATATTGGAATTGATACGGTACGTACCAAAGGGGAAGGGTTCACATCTAAAATTGCAGTAAATGAAAAAGTAAAAAAGGGGCAGGCTATAATTGAATTTGACCTTGAGGGGCTGAAGAGGAAAGGTTATGATTTGACCACAGCGATTTTACTTACCAGCGGAGAAGCAAAAAAGCTGGCATTGGATACGGTAAGGCAGGGGGAACCGCTGTTTGAAGCGAGGATGGAAGATGCAGAAAGGGGGATGCGGTGATGACGGAACAGACATTTCCGGCCGAGAAGGGTGTATTGTAAAAATCCATTGACAGAGGAAGAAGGTTTTGAGGAAATGGGGTTGACGGAACCGGTAAATTTTCCGGAAGGCGTTATTCCTGTTCTGAAAGAGGGGGAGCTGTATCCAAGTCAGGAAGCGACCGATTTTTACCATCATTTTAAAGAAGATATTGCATTAATGGCAGAAATGGGATTTAAGGCTTTCCGGATGTCGATAAGCTGGTCAAGGATTTTCCCAGAGGGCGATGAAGAGGAAGCCAATGAGGAAGGGCTGCAGTTTTATGATCAAGTATTTGATGAATTGTTGAAATATGGAATTGAACCTTTGGTTACATTATCCCATTACGAAATCCCTTTAAACCTTGCTGTGAAATACAATGGCTGGGCAAGTCGGAAAATGATAGATATTTTTGAAAAGTATGCGGTAACCGTGTTCCGGCGATATAAGGGAAAGGTGAAATATTATTTGACTTTTATTGAAATTAATTTGATTGCGGTCAATTCTTTTTTGGAAGCCGGTATTATGCAGACCAGCCCTGAGATTAGGGCACAGGGGGTGCATAACCAATTTGTAGGAAGTGCAAAAGCCGTGAAGGCGGCACATGAAATTGATCCTGATATCCAGGCTGGTATGATGCTTGCATATTACCCCTATTATCCGTATACATGTGACCCGCAGGATCAGATTTCTATCATGGAGCAGCAGGAGAATCTTTTTTATTCGGATGTGCAGGCAGGCGGATATTATCCGGAATATATCCTGTAGACTTTATTTCTTTTTCGTGTTATGGGAGCATTACTTTAACCACGCACGAAGGTGCAGAATACAGCAAAGGAAATTTTTGTATGGGCGTTTCCAATCCGTATTTGTCTTCCAATGCATGGGGATGGAACATCGACCCGGTCAGCCTCCGCATTGCATTGAACGCCCTATATGCCAGATACCGGAAGCCGCTATGGATAGTAGAAAACGGCATCGGCTGGAATGATGTAAAAGAGGAGGATAATAGTATCCATGATTCCTACCGGATTGATTATTTGCGGGTAAATATCCGGTCTATGGAGGATGCAATCCATTTGGACGGCATTCCTTTGATGGGATATACTATGTGGGGATGCGTGGATCTTGTATCTGCCGGTACAGGAGAAATGCGGAAAAGATACGGGTTTATTTATGTAGATAAACATGATGACGGAACGGGAATTTTGGAACGATATAAAAAAGATAGCTTTTACTGGTATCAAAAGATGATTGCATCAAGAGGGCTTGATTTGGAGGATTGATAAAAATCCGGTATGGAACTAGTCTATGTTGACTAAAAGCCGTTGGAACAAGTTTTGCCATATTTGAAAAGGGGATATAAGAGGGCCGCCAGGGAGAATGGGGAAGAATGGCTGCGGTTGATAGTATGAAAGACACATGCCCCTGCCACAGAAGGCAGAGGCGCTTTTTTGGGCAAGGGGTGATTTTTTAACAAGATATGCTTTTTAAATAATCTGTTGCTTACAAAATTAGCCCGCTGATGGATGGATAGAAAAATGAAAAAATGATGCTGGCCAAAACAAATTCAGACCCTATCCACATAAAGAATGTTCCTGTTTTGTACCGGATGATATTCCTGTATATCATTAGAGTACAATGGAATATGAATAAGTCCTTGGGAGGTTTTGTATTATTCAGCCGGAGGACTGTTTGGGAAAAATATTTATAAAAACAAATCATTTTTACAATGCCCATAAATATGGGGAGGTCATAGAAATCGGCGGTACATGTAGGAAGGGCGATGGATAAAGAAAGGCTTTCGCTTTTAAAAGTTATCTGCGGATTTTTTAATGTATAATAGTTGTGTTTCCGTAAATTTATAATTTCCCTGTCATATCTTTTTAAGAAAGGCCATCGTTTCCATGAGGACATTTCCGGTATTTGTTCATGCAATGCAGAGAGGTTTTCCTGAAAAAGACTGATTTGCTTATTGCAATAAAGGGAAAGGACGGAAATAATGGCGGAGCCGAATGTAGCAAAGATAGAGCCGAGAGGAATGCAGGCAGCTAAAGTGGCTTTTGTAATGCATTTCCTGAAAATGACATAGGTAAGATACATGGTAGAGCCGAAGGTGAAGATTAGCATAAGTAATTCAAAAAAACGGATAAATAGCATGGAGTATGCAATCATTTTATTTTTCCGGCTATTATTTAAAACCAATTCTCCTTCTCGTATAGTGTAATGGCATTCCATTTATGATGTTCTCCTCTTGGCGGTAAATGTTAGATTTGTCAGTGGTCTGAAAGGCTGGGCATTTCTTCTGCTTCAAAAGCATTTTCCAAACAAACAGTTTCACGGTCTTCGACAGCTTTTAATCTTGCCAGCATTTCCTGATAAAAAGTTTCGTCTGTGTTTTCGCCCATATAATAATATTCGGTATTCCCCTCTCCGGTATATGTTCCGTTTTCGTCATATATGGCATTATAACTAAATTGTAGTAGAGGGATAGAGTCGTCGGTTAATGTTTCGTTTTTTAATATCTGATAGTAAGATTTCCCGTATCCGCCTTCATCGCCGCCTCCGTTCCACCGGGCGAAGGATGAAATGATGCCTGTCTGCTTAAAGTAAGTCATTTCTACGGTATTTATGGAATCTACCAGACAAAATGGAGAATCTTCCTTTATGGTATAGATGGAATACCAGCCATAATCCATATCGCAAACGACCAGTTCCGGAATATCGTCATCATCCAGATAAATGAAGGAAAATAAAGCATTATCCGTTTGGGCATCGACGATGGGGGTATAAATTTGCCGGTATGGGGAAGATGGGGCAGTGGCGGTGGACATTGTATTTTCCTTGTTTTCGTTGCTGCCGGTTATGCCACAGGCAGATAAAAGCGATAGATATAAGATGCTGATCAAAAGTATGCTGCTGATTTTTGCCATTTCGTTTAAACTCCAAATAATGTAGGATGGTTTAGGAAAACCCCGGCTCGCGGTTTTCCTTTTTGCTTTTTATGGGTAGCCCTTTTAACACATGATTCTTAATCATGAAAAATAAATTGCAAAGGCGCAAGATTATAGTTTAAACTTTAATACTTGCTTGTTCAGCTTTTCGCTGAGATCTACCAAGTTTGTGGTTTCTTGGTTACATCTTTGTACCGTTTCGGAAAGTGTCTGCATGGTGGCGCTGGTTTCTTGTGCAGCTGCTGCGTTTTCTTCCGATACGGCGGCCAATTGTTCGGTGCTTCGCATAATGACGGACTTGGATTCGTTCAGGTTATCCATGTCTTCATGAATATTAGATGAGACCTCCGCCACGGCATTTATTCCTTCTTTCAGTTGGGTAAATGCGTTGATTGTGCTGCTTAAATCATTTTTCTGTGCGGATGTATCCTGCATAACTGCTTCCATGACAGAGACTGCCATATCGGAATTTTCCAGAAGTTCATTTACAATCCGGCGGATTTCTTCTGCCCCGGCAGAGGATTCGTTGGCCAGTTTTCCTATTTCTTCCGCAACAACGGCAAAACCCTTTCCCGCCTCTCCGGCATGGGCGGCTTCTATTGCCGCATTTAAGGATAAAAGATTGGTTTGCTGGGAAATGCCTTGTATGAGCCCTACAACTTCCTGAATCTTTTCCGCAGAAGTATGGGTGAGGTTGGTTTGTGTAGATACTTTTTCTACATTGGCTGTAGTTTTGTCGCTGGAGATTAAGAGCGTTTCAAGCACTTCCGAAACGTTGGAAGCGGAATCCACCATCTGCTCGCAAGTGGTGTCTAATATTGCTACATTTTCAGAACTGTTTTCTACTACGGTGCCCATATCGATTGTTTGCTGGTTCATGGATGTGATTTCCTGTGCCTGGCAGGTGCTGCCTTGTGCAATCTCCTCCACGGCGATGTTTACACTGTTGATGCCTTCGGAAAGATTGGAAAAATTATCTGCAAAAATATCGCTGGTTTTGACTAAGTGGTCTGCGTGTTGCCGGATATCGGTTAGAATGCTTTTTAAGTTGCTTTGCAGATGCACTACTGCTTCGCCGATATCTCCGATTTCATCTTTATTTTTTGCGTAGTTGGCCAGATTGGTGCTTAAATCCCCGCCGGCCAATGTCTCTACCATTACTTTCGCCTGCTTAATCCTTTTTGAAATCAATCTTGCAAATATGGCAACAATCAGGATACATATCAGCAATGTAAAAAAGCCTAATAATGTCTGCACTAAGATAATACGTTCCAACATTTGGTTGGCTGCGGAATGGGGGGTTCCTGCAAACAGCATACCGGTTTTGGTGGGTATGTAATAGCCAAAGTAGGATTCTCCGTTGATGGTTATATCCGTATCAAAATATTTTTGTCCATTTTTTAAAACTGTTTCGATTACGGCATCTCCGGCTTTCGTTCCTACGGCGCCGTTGATGGAGCTGTCTACGCGGGTGTCGCCCTCAAAAACAGTGATGTCGATATTCCTTCCGATATTCCTTAAATATTTCACGTCTCCGTGAAAGCCATTTACTGCCACTTCCAGCGTTTCTTCGGTCTGTTGGTTAAATGAGTTGATAGAGACAAAGCAACTGCCTGCTACAAGGACGACAGCTAATAAAAACATTGTCAAAGTTTCTATAAATATTAATTTTGGCCCAAATCTCATAGAATCGCCTTTCTGTCATAAATGACACATAATCATAAAACATCTTGTTGCATGGGATAACATTTACCCTGAAAATACTAATGTGATTAATATTATAACGGATGATTTTTCAGTTGTATATATAAAATCGGCAATTTGCATATACTTTCCGTGATAATCTATATAAATATTATCGAATTGTATAAAGAAAATAAAGGGAATAAGAATAGAGAATCAACCATACTGGAAATATATCTTGCGCTGTGCTATATTTTTTATATTCCGGTCATAGGTGCCCGAGGGTTCGCTTCAATATGGGGGGTTATATGTATAAAATATTAATTGTAGAGGATGACAGCATTATTGCAGGGGAAATTAGCAGATATTTAAAAAGATGGGGATATGAAACGGAGACGGCGGACGATTTTGGGGATGTATTGGGAACGTTTGCCCAATTTGCCCCCCAGCTTGTACTGATGGATATTGGGCTGCCTTTTTATAACGGGTATTATTGGTGCGGGGAAATCAGGAAGGTTTCGCAGGTGCCGATTATTTTTATATCTTCTGCATCGGATAACATGAATGTAGTAATGGCAATCAATATGGGCGGCGATGATTTTGTGACAAAGCCATTTGATCTGGAAGTGCTTGCCGCAAAAATACAGGCGGTGCTTCGGCGTGCCTATGCTTTTACCGGGCAGACATCGGTAATGGAGTATAAGGGTATTTTGCTTAATATAACAGATATGTCATTAGAATTTCAAGGAAAAAAGACAGAGCTGTCCAAAAACGAGTTTAAAATTCTTCAAGTGTTATTTGAGAAGGCAGGCGGAACAGTGTCCCGGGAAAACATAATGAAGAAATTATGGGACGACGAATGCTTTGTAGATGATAATACGTTGACCGTAAATATTAACCGGCTGCGGAAGAAGTTGGAAGGGGAAGGCATCCGGGAACTGATTGTTACCAAAAAGGGAGTTGGTTACCAATTGGGTGGAATGGAAGACGGGGATAAGAAGAGATGACAGGGAAAGGAAAATGGCAGAAAAAGGGGGCTGAAAAGGGAAAGGTATTATGGCAGGGGGAGAGCATATTGGGCTGTTACCTCAAGGAGAGGAGTGCGCTGCTATTATGGTTCATTTTTTTTGTATTCCTATTTCTTGCGGTGGCGTCCTTATACGGTTATGACAACAGTGTTGCCAATATGTGGTATGCGGCAGTATTGGCATTGTTTTTCGGGGTATGCGGATGCTTCTTTGATTATTTAAAATACCGTGAAAAATGTATGAAATTGTGGGAAGCCCTCATGAAAAGCGAAGAGAGCGATTATTATTTGCCGAGCCCGTCAGGATTGGTTGAGTCTTTGTACTATGGCATTATATGTGAAGCTGGTAAGGAAAGGAGAAAGCTGATTACCGAACTGGATGAGAAAAAGGAAGATTTAGCAGATTATTATACTATGTGGATTCATCAAATAAAGACGCCGATAGCGGCGCTGCGCCTGCTCCAGCAACGTATGGCGGAAGAGGGTATGGGGGTGGAAGGCGCTTTGAAAGGGCAGGTAAGAAACGATGCAAGGCAGTCTTTGGAGGAACTGTTTAAAATAGAGCAATATGCGGAAATGGCGTTGCATTACGCAAGGCTGGACAGTATATCGGCGGATATGTTGTTTAAAAACTATGACGTCGGTGTTATAATCAGAGGTGCCGTGAAGAAGTATGGGGTGCTTTTTATAGGAAGCGGGCTTTCATTTGCTATGGAAGATTTTGAATGCAGAGCGGTAACGGATGAAAAATGGTTTGGCTTTGTGGTGGAACAGGTCTTGTCAAATGCTTTAAAATATACGGGCAGGGGAGGTATCCGGATTTATGGGGCGGATGCGCACGGCAGAAAACAGGCAGGCAAAGTGGCCTACATCGTAATTGAAGATACAGGAATCGGCATCCGCGAAAGCGATTTGCCCCGGATATTTGAACGGGGATTTACAGGCTACAATGGCAGAATGGGAAAAAAATCCACAGGCATTGGGCTGTATCTTTGTAAAGAAATTATGGATAAGCTTTCCCATACGATAGAAGTGAAATCAAGGGAAGGGGAAGGAACAAAAGTGATTTTGGGATTGAATGGGGATGCGGAATGAGCGTTGAAGATAATCTTGCCGTATAGACGGAGG
>Ga0137307_101126_pt1 | contig 26031 bp, 22 predicted proteins | sample NAcewD2O_March_2_FD_97180 | JGI IMG/M metagenome (GOLD analysis project Ga0137307, IMG submission 97180) | Mouse cecal microbial communities from Vienna, Austria - N-Acetylglucosamine amended D2O_March | ecosystem: Host-associated > Mammals > Digestive system > Large intestine > Cecum | place... | reverse complement strand
CGCCAAGGCGTCGCTGCCCGAGAAGCAGCGGCAGTTCGTGCTGCTCTCGGGCGACGACATCGTGTGGCTCGTCGGCCGGCGCATCGACGACCGCTACCGCCTCACCTCGTCGACCGAGAACGTGCTGCGCATCACCAAAGAGATCATCTGACGCATGGCCAAATCGACCGTCAAATTCCGCGACTCGGCCGCCCGGGCCGAGCAGATCGAGGGCGACATCGCCGCCCGCCGCTTCGCCCCCGTATACCTGCTCATGGGCGAGGAGAGCCACTTCATCGACCGCATCGCCGACCGCATCGCCTCGTCGGTGCTGTCGGAGGCCGAGCGCGCCTTCAACCAGATCGTCGTCTACGGCAAGGACTCCGAGGCGGGGCAGGTCATCAACCTCTGCCGCCAGATGCCCATGATGGGCTCCTACCAGGTGGTCATCCTGCGCGAGGCGCAGCAGCTGCGCGGCCTGGAGAAGCTCTCGCTCTACACCCAGAAACCCTCGCCCACGACCATCCTGGTCGTCTGCCACAAGGAGCGCAACGCCGACAAGCGCTCGGCCTTCTACAAGGGCTGTGCGGCCCACGGCGCGGTGCTCGAGTCGGTGCGCCCGCGCGACTACGAGATCGGCCCCTGGCTCCAGCAGACGGTGCGCGAGCGGGGCTTCGCCATCGACCCCAAGGCGCTGTCGATGATCGTCGACCACCTGGGCACCGACCTGGGGCGCATCGCCCGCGAGCTGGACAAGCTCGCTGTGTCGCTGCCCGAGGGGACCCGACGCATCACCGACACCGACATCGAGACCTACGTAGGCATCTCCAAGGAGTACAACAACTTCGAGCTCTGCAAGGCGGTACTCGCGCGCGACGCGGCCCGCGCGCTGCGCATCGCCGACCACTTCGCCCGCAACCCCAAGGAGAACCCGCTGCTGGTGACCGTCGCGACCCTCTTCAGCCAGTTCCGCCAGCTCTTCACGATGAACTACCTGCGCTGGCAGAGCCGCCGGCAGGGCACGCCCCTGCCCTCGGACGGCGAGCTGATGAAGCTGCTGCGCGTGAACAACCCCTACGCCGTGGCCGAGATCAAGCAGTCGGCCGCAGCGTGGGACAACCGCCGCGTCTTCGCCATCCTCGGGCTGCTGCGCGAGTACGACGCCAAGAGCAAGGGGCTCAACGCCGGCGGCATGTCCGACGGCGAGCTGCTGCGCGAGCTGCTGCTGAAAATCCTCCTCCGATGAGGGGTCCCTACCTCTACCAGACCATTCACCTGAGAGGCCGCCGTCCGTTGCAGGTCGACCGCCATGCGGAGCTGCTCGGAGAGTGGGCCGCCGAGCTGTTCGGCATCGGCTACGCCCCCGACGCGCGCGACCTCGAGCGGCGGATCGCCGCCCTGGCCGAGCGCGAGCGCTACCCGCGCGACCTCTCGTCGTTCGTGCGCCTGGAGCTCGGGGCCGACGGTGCGGAGCGCCTCCTCGCAGCCGGCATCTCGCTCTACGAGGGGCCCGCCCTGCGCAGCGTGACGCCCGACGCCGTAGTCGTGGAGTTCTCGTCACCGCTCGCCGAGGCCCCCACCTCGGCCCGCGAGGCCGCCGCCGCGCTGGCACGCGTGCAGGCCGCGCTACGGGGCGCCCCCGTGGCCGTGCAGTGCAGCGGCGGGGTGCTCCTCACGGCCGACGACGCCCCGCTGTTCGCCGTGCGCGACAAGCGGGTGCTGACCGCCCCGGCACCGCCCTCCGTCGAGCGGCAGCGCGTGTTCGACGCCTGCGCGGCTCTGGGACTGGAGGTCGACGACGAGCCGCTCGCGCCCGACCGCCTGGCCCGCTACGACGAGCTCTTCTACGCCGACCACCGGGGCATCACGGCCCTGGGCCACTGCGAGGGGATGCCCTACATGTCGCTCACGGCCGCCCGCATCGCCGCAGCGATGGGCCGCCTCTGACCCTCACTCGATACGCACATACTCCGAATAGACGATGCGCGAATGGGGATTCGACGAGCGGATCTCCTGCCGCAGCGCCTTGGTGCCCCAGCGGATGAAGAGGAAACGCCGCGGGATGCGGTGGACGACCTGCCGCAGCGTGTCGACCGACGTCACGCGGCAGCGGAGCGAGTCGGCCCCGACGCACCCCTCGACCTCGACCCACGCGTCGCGCCAGCGGAACACGCGCACCGTATCGACGCGCACGACCGTATCGCGCAGCCGCACCACCACCGTATCGCGCAGCGGCGCGCGCACCTCCACCCGGCTCTCCGCGACCGCCTTCGCCGCGGCCTCCAGCCGCCGCAGCCTCACCCCCATGCGCTCGATGCGCGCGGCATCGTCGGCACGCAGCGCCTCGAACTCGGCGCACCGCAGCCTCAACGCCTGCACCGAGGCCGCCGCCTCGCCCGAGCGGGCGCGGTAGAGGGCCGCATCGGCCGCCAGGGCCTGCTGGTTCGCGGCAAGACGCCTGTTTTCGGCGCGGTAGTGCCGCACCGACACCCCCAGCAGCAACGTCGCCGCCAGGGCATAGATCGCAAGAAATCGTCTCATGGGATTCGTGTTTTTCGACGCCGCAAGGTACGCCGCGCCGGGGCGGTTCGGTTTCCACGAATCGTGGAAAATCGGGAGGGGGCTCCTGAATAACTGAAACCGGATCGACGAAACGACGGCCGAAGGCCGGCGGGCCGCAGCCACCCCGGGCGAAGGCCCGCAACTCTTGACAGAGTATGCGCCCTTCGCTGGCTGCCGCCCGAAGAGAAGTTGAAAACGTGCGCTTTCAGACCGTAGCCGGCGAAGCGGCGCGAGAGCCAGCGAGCAGCCCTTCGCCCGGGGGCGGCTACGGGCTGCCCAGCTAAGAGCCGGGGTTTATTATTTGCGTTTGCGGCCCTCTGTGCCGGAGGCTGCGGCCCGCAGCCAGCGGAGGGTGCCGCCGAGCCTTCGGGCGAGACGAGCAGCCCTCCGCCGGGGATGGCTGCGGGCTGCGCGGCCTGCGGCCGCAACTTTTCACTTGCCCCGACAGAGCCGGCGCCCCGCCGTCCCGCATGCGAAAATCCACCCCGATGGGCGATTATTCGATTTATTTTCCTACATTTGCGGATTATGGAACGTATCGTACTCTTTCCGGGATCGTTCGACCCCTTCACGCGCGGCCACGCCGCGCTGGTCGAGGAGGCGCTCAACCTCTTCGACCGCGTCGTGGTGGGCATCGGCAACAACGTCGCCAAGACGGGCCTGCTCCCGGTCGAGGCGCGCAAGCGGCTCGTCGACGACCTCTACGCCCGCGAGCCGCGGGTCGAGGCGCAGATCTACACGGGTCTGACGGGCGAGCTGGCCGAGCGCATCGGCGCCTGCGCCATCCTGCGGGGCGTGCGCAACACCACCGACTTCGAGTACGAGCGGACGATGGAGGCCACGAACCACCGTCTCTGCCCCTCGATCACCACCGTCATGCTCTTCACCCCCGCCTCGGTGGCCGACATCTCGTCGTCGACCGTGCGCGAGGTGCTCTCCTTCGGCCGGTCGGTCGAGGAGTTCCTGCCCGAGGGGATCGACATCGAAAACTATCTAAAATAGAGATACATGGAATTTACCGCCGAAATGATCGCCGGCTTTCTGGGCGGCGAGATCGTGGGCGACAGCGGAGCCGCCGTGCACACCGTCTCGTCGATCGAGGAGGGCAAGCCCGGGTCGCTGGCCTACCTGACCAACCCCAAATACGAACCCTTCCTCTACACGACCCACGCGTCGATCGTGCTGGTCGACAAGTCGTTCATGCCCTCGCAGCCTGTCGCGGCGACGCTCGTCAAGGTCGACGACGCGGCAGCCTGCGTGCTCCGGCTGCTCGAGATGTACAACGCCGCCAAGCCCCGCCGCCGGGGCATCAGCCCCCGCGCCTCGATCGCCGAGGGTGCCGAGGTGGGCGACGACTGCTACGTGGGCGACTTCGCCGTGGTCGAGGCGGGCGCGAAGATCGGCCGCGGGGCGCAGATCTACCCCCAGTGCTACGTGGGCGCCGGCTCGTCGGTGGGCGAGGAGACGATCCTCTACGCCGGGGTGAAGATCTACGAGGGCTGCTCGGTGGGCAGCCGCTGCATCCTCCACGCCGGGGCCGTGATCGGCGCCGACGGCTTCGGCTTCATGCCCAACGCCGCGGGGGGCTTCGACAAGATCCCCCAGCTGGGCAACGTGGTCATCGAGGACGACGTGGAGATCGGCGCCAACACCTGCATCGACCGCGCCAAGACCGACTCTACGATCATCCGCCGGGGCGTGAAGCTCGACAACCTGATCCAGATCGGCCACAACGTGCAGATCGGCGAGAACACCGTATCGTCGGCCCAGACCGGCATCGCCGGCACCTCGCGCGTGGGCCGCAACTGCTTCCTGGCGGGGCAGGTGGGCATCGCCGACCACGTGGTGATCGGCGACCGCGTGCAGGTGGGCTCCAAGAGCGGCATCGACAAGAACGTCCCCGACGGCGAGATCCGCTTCGGCTACCCCGCCCTGCCGGGCATGCAGTACCACCGCTCGGCGGCCGTGTTCAAGACGCTGCCCGACCTGGCGCGCCAGGTGCGGGAGCTCAGCAAACAACTGGCAGAACTCAAAAAACAATAGTACAGCGATGAAAAAACTCATGATCCTCGCTGCCGCAACGGCGCTGTGCGCCTGCGGCGGCAACAAGAAGTACACGATCAGCGGCCAGCTCGAAGGGGTGAGCGGCACGATCTACCTCTACGACCGCGACCGGGCCGTCGACTCGACGACCGTCGACAACGGCGCGTTCCTGCTCGAAGGCGAGCTCACCGAGCCCGCCGTGCGCTACCTGACCGACGCAGCGGAGGGCAAGCCCGCGACCTTCTCGGCGATGGTTATCCTCGAGCCGGGCGCGATCACGGTGGCCGACAACGCCGAGAACCCCGCTTCGAAGCAGGTGTCGGGCACGCCGGCCAACGACGCCTACGCCGCCTACAGCGCCCAGTCGACGGCGCTGGTCAAGGAGTACCGCAACCCGGAGACCACCGAGGAGCGCCGCGAGGCCATCGAGGAGGAGTTCGGCAAGCTGGGCCGCACGGCCATGGAGGCCAACCGCGACAACTACTTCGGCGCGATGATGCTCCAGCAGCTCGCCTACGAGCTCTCGGGCCAGGAGACCCTCGACCAGATCGCCCTCTTCTCGCCCGCCATGCAGCAGACCGAGGCGATCGTCAAGCTGCGCGAGGGCGCCGAGCAGAAGATCCGCACCGACGTGGGCCAGACCTACATCGACGTCGAGCAGCCCGATGCCGACGGCAACCTCGTCACGCTCAAGTCGGTGGTGGAGAATCCCGCGGTGAAGTACGTCCTGCTCGACTTCTGGGCTTCGTGGTGCGGCCCCTGCATGGGCGAGGTACCCCACCTGAAGAAGACCTACGAGGCGTTCCACGACAAGGGCTTCGAGATCTACGGCGTCTCGTTCGACAAGGACCGCGAGAAGTGGCTCGCCGCCGTCGAGCAGAACGGCATGAACTGGATCCACGTGAGCGAGCTCAACCGCTTCGACTGCCAGGCAGGCAAGGACTACGCCGTGCAGGCCATCCCCACCAACCTGCTGATCGACGCCGAGGGCAAGATCGTGGCCAAGAACCTGCGCGGCGAGGCGCTCTACGAGAAGATCGCCGAGCTGCTGGCCGAGTAAGCAGCCCCACCCGCACATCCACCGCCCCTCCGCTCCGGCCATCCGGGTCGGAGGGGCTTTTCTTCCGCACGCCATGAAATCTTCGGACCGCTTCCGCATCATGGGCATCGACCCCGGCACCAATTATATGGGCTACGGCATCCTGGAGGTCGAGGGGCGCACGCTCCGCCCGGTGGTGCTGGGCGACATCGACCTGCACCGCATCGGCGACCCCTACGACAAGCTGCGCCGCATCTTCGAGCGCGTGGGTGCGCTCGTCGACGAATACCGCCCGCGCGAGGTGGCGCTCGAATCGCCCTTCTTCGGCGAGAACGTGCAGTCGATGCTCAAGCTCGGCCGCGCCCAAGGGGTGGCGATGGCCGCGGCGTTGAGCCGCGGTCTGGCCGTCACCGAGTACGCCCCCATGCGTATCAAGCAGGCGATCACGGGCCGCGGCGCCGCCACCAAGGAGCAGGTGGCGTCGATCGTCTGCCGCACGCTCGCGATCGAGGTTCCGCCCCGGCGGCTCGACGCCACCGACGGCATGGCCGTGGCCCTGTGCCACTACTACGCCACCTCGGGACCGCTCTGCGCCCTGCTCGGCGACGAGCGCGTGAAGGGGCTCGGCGGCGGCCGGAAGGCCGCCTCGAAGAGCGGATCGCAGAGCTGGGAGCAGTTCCTGCGCGCCCACCCCGACCGGGAGCTCAAATAACGAATAAAAACCAGAGAGATGAAACCATTCGCACCCCTCGCCGCCTCGGCCCTCTGCGCCCTGCTCACGGGCTGCGGCGACACCTTCCGCTACACGCTCGCGGGCGCGCCGGGCCTCGCCCCGGGCGACACGCTGCGCCTCTGCTCCACGTTCGAGGAGGGGCGGCTCATCGCCGCGGCCGTCATCGGCTCCGACAGCACCTTCCGCATCGAAGGGCGCCTCGCGCAGCCCCTCGTGGCCGAGATGCGGCACGGGGACCGGCGCCTGGGCCCCGACCCGGTCCTGCTCGAGGCGGGCGACATACGCCTCGTCGCGAGCGGCGACCTGCGCCCGTGGCGCATCGTCGGCACCCCGCTCAACGACGCGCTCGACGCCATGAGCGCCCGGCAGATCGCCCTCATGCCCGAGCTCCTGGCCCTCGAGCAGCTCCCCGCATCGCCCGAGCGCGACCGGATGGCCGACTCGCTGGGCAGCCTCTACCGGCAGATTCCCGGCCAGACGATGGAGGCCCACCACGACGACCTGCTGGGGGCCCTCCTCTATGCCCGCCGCGCCGCGGGCGATCCGGCCACCCTGCGCCGGGAGCTCGACCGCTTCCCCGAGGCGCTGAGACGCAACCCCGCGCTGGAGAGCGTGCGCCGCTACGCCGAGCAGCTGGAGCGGAGCTCGGTCGGCAGCCGCTATACCGACCTCGTACTGCCCGATCCGGCGGGCAAGCCCACGGCGCTCTCGTCGCTCGTGGGGCCGGGACGCTGGGTGCTGCTCGACTTCTGGTCGACCTGGTGCCGCCCCTGCATGGAGGAGCTGCCTGCGCTCCGCGCCGCCTACGCCGCCTACCACCCCCGCGGGCTGGAGATCTACGCCGTGGCGCTGCGGCCCGACGCGGAGCAGTGGCGCGCGCTCGCCAGCCGCGACGATACGGCATGGGTCCACGTGGTGAACAGCCCCGACGAAGCGGCTGCCGACGCGGCCGAGCGCTACGGCATACGGGCCATTCCCTCCAATTTCCTCATCTCGCCCGACGGGGTGATCGTCGCCCGGAACCTCCACGGCGAGGCGCTGATGCAAAAACTGGCCGAAGCGATGCCCTGACAGAGAAAATCGACAACACACTGAAATACAACGGAGTGACCCTTTGCGGCTCTTCGTTGTATTTATTTTTATTAAAAATTCTTCGTAAAAAGTTTGCGGGTTCCGATTTTTCGCCTTATATTTGCATCGCAATTCGGCACCGTAGCTTAATTGAATAGAGCATCTGACTACGGATCAGAAGGTTACAGGTTTGAGTCCTGTCGGTGTCACTGAAGAAAGAGAGTCCAAAAGGCTCTCTTTCTTGCGTTTGCAGGGAGCCACGCGCCGAAGCGGCCATCCGCCGGTCTCATCGGCGCAGCGGCACCGCAAACGCACCCGCCTGCGCCCCGCGCAGCACGGTACGAATATTGGAGCGGAAAACGGACCGGAGGCAGCGGCAGTACGCCCCGCCCGCCCGCCGGCCCACCCAATCCCCACCGCGATGAAATCACTCGACCGAAGGGCGGCGGAGACGCTGCGCGCGCTGGCCGCCTTCAGAAAGACCGACATCGGATGCCCCGACGACCCGTCGCTTGCCGTGCGCTTCGAAATCGCGGGCCGCACGGAGGGATACACGCTCCTTGCGCTCACCCACTTCGAGCCGATCGACGGCCGCCGCCTGCGCGCCCCCGAGATGCACTTCGCCTATGTCGGCCGCACGGGCCGCTTCATCCCCATCCACTACCGCAACGACCTGCTGGAGATCGACAGCTACAGCGTCATCCCCGCCGCCGACAGCCTGCGCCTGCGCGACGCCGCCCTGCAGGAGGTCCACCTCCGCCACGCCACGCGCTGGCTCCACCGCCTCGGCCGGCACCTCTCCCTCCTCCGCTGACGCGCCCCGCCCTTTCGGCTCCGCCCGCCCCACCGACCGCACCCACCCCACGCTCGCAGAGGCCGCGCAAAGGCCCTGCCGACCGACACCCGCCCCACCATGTGTCCGTTCCGACGATCCAACGCGCCCGAACAGCGCATAAACCGGCCCGCTGGAGCAATATTTCCGCACGCGGCGCGTTATACCTGAAATGTCGGTCCCCCACCATCCATGCTCCGCCCTCCCGCCACATGCGGCCCTCGTGCCGCGCCGGCAGGCGCCGGGAGCCAGCCCCGTGCCGAAATCGCGCGGCGGCGCACCGCGTCCGGAACCGCACTGCACCGCCGCATGGCATCGCACGCCGCACCCACCGCACACCGCCGCAACCGGGCACCGAAATCCCGCCCCGCAACCCCGTGCGCCGCTTCATCGCGCCCCTCCCGCGACGAATCGCAACCGCTCATTATCGGGGGGGGGTAAGTTTTTATTGATTTTCGATAAAAAATAGTTGTTTTTCAAAATTTAATCCGTATATTTGTCACCGATAGCAGGCGGAAAGTTACGATCCGCATCGGCCCGCAAAAGACAGAACGGCGTGAATACAAGCGCTTTATCGCATACAGAGAGATGATCAAACTGGAGAACATCAACAAAACCTACAACAACGGTTCGCCCCTCCACGTGCTGAAGGGCATCGACCTCTCGGTCGAGGAGGGCGAGCTGGTCTCGATCATGGGCGCCTCGGGCTCGGGCAAGTCGACGCTGCTCAACATCCTCGGCATCCTCGACGACTACGACAGCGGCAACTACTACCTCGCCGGGCGGCTCATCAAGAACCTTTCGGAGACGCAGGCGGCCGCCGCGCGCAACAACATGATCGGCTACATCTTCCAGTCGTTCAACCTCATCAACTACAAGAACGCGATGGAGAACGTCGCCCTGCCGCTCTATTACCAGGGCATGTCGCGCCGCAAGCGCAACGCCCTGGCGCTCGAATATCTCGACATGCTGGGGCTCAAGCAGTGGGCCGACCACATGCCCAACGAGATGTCGGGCGGCCAGAAGCAGCGCGTGGCCATCGCCCGCGCACTTATAAACAAGCCCCGCATCATCCTGGCCGACGAGCCCACGGGCGCCCTCGACAGCGCCACCTCGCAGGAGGTGATGAACCTGCTGCGGAGCGTCAACGTCGACATGGGCATGACGATCATCTGCGTCACGCACGAGCAGTCGATCGCCGACCAGACCGACAAGATCATCCGTCTGAAGGACGGCCTGATCGCCACCATCGAAGAAACGGGACTGGGACGGCGATGAGGGAGCTGCTGCTGGAAATCTGGACCTCGGTGCGGCGCAACAAGCTGCGCACCTGCCTCACGGGCTTCTCGGTAGCGTGGGGTATCTTCATGCTGGCCATCCTGCTCGGCTCAGGCAACGGACTGAAGCACGGCGTGGAGTCGAACTTCGGCGACTACGCCGTCAACTCGATCGACCTCTACGGCGGCTGGACCTCCAAGCCCTACAAGGGCTACCAGAAGGGGCGCCACATCCGCATGCGCAACAGCGACCTGGAGATCATTGCGCGCGAATTTCCCGAGGTGGAGGAGGTGGCGGCCAACTCGTGGTTCAGCGGCCAGAAGGCCACCTACGGCAAGGAGTTCACCTCGGTGTGGATGCGCGGCGCGCTGCCCAAGATCGCCCGCATCGAGGGGCGCAAGCTCTCCTCGGGGCGCTTCATCAACGACACCGACGTGGCCGAATACCGCAAGGTGATCGTCATCGACGAGCCCATGCGCCGCATCCTCTTCAAGGGGGGCGACCCGCTGGGCAAGGAGGTCAAGGTGGGCAGCTCGGTCTTCCGCATCATCGGCGTCATGGAGGGCGACGCGCAGCGCAACAGCTCGTCGTGCTACATCCCGCTGACCACGGGCCAGCTGCTCTACGCGGCCAACGACCCCGTGGTCGACAACGCCATCATCACGGTGCAGGGCCTCGAGACCGACCAGGCGCTGGAGGATTTCGAGAAGCGGCTGCTGCGCCGCCTCTCGGCCGAGCACTACTTCGACCCCGAGGACCGGAGCGCCATATGGATCGACAACAACATGGAGCGCTACAAGAGCTTCTCGATGGTCTTCGCGGGCATCAACGCCTTCATCTGGATCATCGGCCTGGGCACGCTGCTGGCGGGCGTCGTGGGCGTGAGCAACATCATGCTGGTGACCGTCTCGGAGCGCACGGCCGAGTTCGGCATACGCAAGGCGCTGGGGGCCAAGCCGGCGTCGATCATCCGGCTGATCCTCACCGAGTCGGTCCTCATCACCGCCGCCTTCGGCTACATCGGCATGGTGCTCGGCGTGGCCGTCATGGAGCTCGTGGGGCTCGTCGTGGGGCAGGCGACCCCCTCGGGCCGCGGCATGGGCACCGTATTCCTCGACCCGACGCTCGACCTGGGCGTGGCCGTGAGCGCCACGCTGGTGCTCGTCGTCGCGGGGCTCATCGCCGGCTACGTGCCGGCCTACCGCGCCGCCCAGCTCAAAACGATAGACGCGCTGCGATACAACAAATAAGAGACCGACGATGCGATTTTTCGACATAGACCGCTGGAACGAGATCTGGCAAACGATCTCCCGCAACCGCAAGCGCAGCATCATGACGGCGCTGGGCGTCTTCTGGGGCATCTTCATGCTCATCGTGATGCTGGGCGCCGGCACGGGCCTGGGACGTCTGTTCCGCGCCCAGCTGGGCGACCTCTCGACCAACACGCTGCTGCTGCAGCCCTCCCAGACCGGCATCCCCTACAAGGGCATGCCCAAGAACCGCTACTGGCGCATGGACAACGACGACGTGGAGGCGGTCAAGAAGCTGCCCGAGGTGCTCTACGCCTCGGCCGTCTACTGGGGCGGCGAGATCCACGGCAGCTACGAGGAGCGCAAGGGCGACTACTCGCTCATGGGCTACTCGCCCGACTACCAGAAGATCAACCCCCAGAAGATGCTCTACGGCCGCTTCATCAACGAGGTCGACATGGTGCAGAAGCGCAAGGTGTGCGTCATCGGCACCCAGATCTGGAAGGACCTCTTCCCCGGAGGGCAGGACCCCTCGGGCAAGATCATCAAGCTCAACAACAGTTACTTCACCGTCGTGGGCGTCCTCCGCAAGCAGAGCGAGGCGATGACCTTCAGCGACATCGAGCGCACGGCCTTCGTGCCCGTGACGCTGGCGCAGCAGATGTACGGCCGCGGCAACCAGATACACATGCTGGCCGTGGCGGGCGACGAGCGCACGCCCAGCAAGCAGGTCGAGCAGGCGTGCCGCGAGACGGTCTACGCCCGCCACCTGATCGCGCCCGACGACGAGAAGGCCATGTGGTGCATGGCCACGGCCGAGATGTTCGAGAAGGTGCACGGGCTCTTCTTCGGCATCGCTTTCCTCACGTGGGTCGTGGGGCTGGGCACGCTGCTGGCGGGCATCGTGGGCGTGAGCAACATCATGCTGGTGCTGGTCAAGGAGCGCACGCAGGAGATCGGCATCCGCCGCGCCCTGGGCGCCAAGCCCACGGTCATCATCTCGCAGATCCTCTCCGAGAGCTTCGTGCTCACCTTCATCGCCGGCGTGCTGGGCCTCACGGCCGCCGTGGGGGTGCTGTCGGTGGCCGACTCGATCTACTACCAGGCGGTGACCGTGGCGCAGGAGGGGGTCGAGGTGTCGTGGCAGATCTCCTTCGGCATGGGCATCCTGGCCCTCGCGATCCTGGTGACGGGCAGCCTGCTGGCGGGCGTCATCCCGGCCATGCGCGCACTGAGCATCAAGGCCGTCGACGCCATCCGCGAGGAGTGATCCCTGCGTGAGGAGAGGGGGTCCTCGATTGTGAATGATGAATTGAGAATTATAATTACCGAACGGATATGAAAAAATTTCTGAAAATCTTCCTGGGAGTGCTCTTCGCAGCGCTGCTTCTCATGACCTTCTGGTTCCTGTGGCGGAAAACCCAGCCGGTCAAGGTGGTCTACTCGATCGTACAGCCCAAAACCGACACCCTGCGCCAGTACGTGGTGGCCACGGGCAAGGTGCAGCCCCGCGACGAGGTGCTCATCAAGCCCCAGATCTCGGGCATCATCTCGGCCGTCTACAAGGAGGCGGGACAGATCGTCCGCCAGGGCGAGGTGCTCGCCACGGTGAAGGTCGTCCCGGAGATGGGTCAGCTCTCGAGCGCCGAGTCGCGCGTGACGGTGGCCGAGCTCTCGCTCTCGCAGCTGCGCAGCGACTTCGAGCGCACGGAGCGGCTCCACGGCCAGGGCGTGGTCTCGGACGAGGAGTTCGAGCAGGCGCGCACGTCGCTGCGCAAGGCCGAGGAGGAGCTGGCCAACGCCAAGGAGAGCTTCGAGATCGTCAAGAACGGCATTTCGAGCCGCTACAAGGAGCTGAGCAACACCCAGATCCGCTCGACGATCACGGGCATGATCCTCGACGTGCCCATCAAGGTCGGCAACTCGGTGATCCAGTCCAACACCTTCAACGACGGCACGACGATCGCCACGGTCGCCGACATGTCCAACATGCTCTTCCAGGGCAACATCGACGAGACGGACGTGGGCAAGCTCCGCGAGGGGATGCCCGTCAAGCTGACCATCGGCGCCCTGCAGAACGTCTCGCTCGACGCCGAGCTCGAGTACGTATCGCCCAAGGCGACCGAGGAGAGCGGCATCATCCTCTTCGAGGTGAAGGCCGCCGTGAAAATCCCCGACGACGTCTTCGTCCGCGCCGGCTACAGCGCCAACGCCTCGGTGGTGATCGAGAGCCGCGAGGGTGTGCTGACCCTCCCGGAGGGGTGCGTGGAGTTCGAGGGCGACAAGAGCTACGTGCAGCTGCTCACCAGCCCCGAGGGCGACGAGGAGCAGACCTTCGAGCGCCGCGAGGTGAAGATCGGCCTCTCGGACGGCATCAACATCGAGATCACCGAAGGGGTGACGGCCGAGGATAAGGTCCGCGGCGCCCGCATCGAGAAAAAATAAAGAGCCATGAAACGAATCCTTCTTCTCCTGGCGCTGTGCGCCGCGTGGGGGCTCCGCGCCCAGACGGTGGTAGGCATCGACACGCCGGCGCCGCTCCGCGAACCGGCCGCCGGCGCCCCCTGGACGCTCGACGACTGCATCGCCTACGCCCTGCAGAACAACATCGACGTGCGGCAGCGCAGCCTGCAGGTCGAGCAGCGCGACGTCGAGCTCTCGACCGCCCGCTGGAGCCGCCTGCCGAGCGTCAACGCCTCGATCAGCGGCAACGCCTCGTTCGGCCGTGCGCTGTCGAGCGACAACACCTACCGCGACAACAACCAGACCAGCGGCTCGTTCGGCGTCTCGGGCAGCCTGCCCATATTCCAGGGCATGCGCATCAACCGCGAGATCGAGGGCAGCAAGCTCGACCTGGAGGCCGCCGTGCAGGACCTCCGGCGCGCCCGCGAGGATGTGTCGGTGCGCGTCATGACGCTCTATCTGCAAGTGCTCTTCACGCGCGAGCTGGTCGGCGTGGCCGAGCGGCAGGCCGAGCTGAGCGCCCAGCAGGTCGAGCGCAGCCGGGCGCTGGTCGCCGCGGGCAAGCAGCCCGAATCGGCCCGCTACGAGAGCGAGGCGCTCGCCGCCAACGACCTCTCTTCGCTCGCCCAGTCGCGCAACGAGCTCCAGCTCGCGCTGCTCAACCTAAGCCAGGCGCTCAACCGCGAGAGCGCCGCGGGCTTCGACGTCGCGGCGCCCGCGCTCGACAGCCTCTCGCTCGAGTCGCTGCGCCGGCTCGGATCGGTCGACGAGGTCTACGCCGCAGCCGCCGACGAGCGCCCCCACCTGCGCGCCGAGCGGCTGCGCCTGCGGAGCTCCGAGAACAACGTGCGCATCGCCCGCTCGGCCCTCTACCCCACCATCTCGGCCAGCGGCGGCTACGGCACGAGCATCTACGACGGCGATCCCGACAGCTTCTGGTCGCAGTTCCGCCACAAGAGCAGCGAGTATGTGGGCGTGTCGATGAGCATCCCCATCTTCAACCGCCGCGCCACGCGCAACAACATCCGCTCGGCGCAGATCGCCGTGCGCAACCAGCAGCTGGCCCTCACGCAGGCCGAACTCGCGCTGCGCAAGGAGATCGAGCAGGCGTGGTACAACGCCGACGCCGCCTACGTCAAGTTCCGCACGGCCGAGACGGCGCTCGCCTCGGCGCGTGTGGCCTTCGCCTATGCCGAGCAGAAGGCCGAGGCGGGCCGCTCGACCCTCTACGACTTCAACGACGCCAAGACGCGCGTCGAGAAGGCCGAGGCAGACCTGGTGCAGGCCAAGTACGAGTTCGTCTTCCGCGCCAAGATCCTCGACTACTACCGCGGCGAGCCGCTGCGGCTGTAATCCGGGGAGGGGCGTTCGATACGCCTCACTGCCGCCGGCCCAAACACCGAAGCCGACCCTTCGCCGGGTCGGCTTTCGTGTTTCCTGTTTCAGGAGAGGGGCTCTCTGTCTTCGGCTCGGAGAGCCGGCGGGCCGCAGCCTCCGGGCGGCGGAGGCCCGCAACTCTTGACAGAGCCGGGACCTCCGCAGGCTGCCGCCCGAAAAGACGACGGGAGAACTTCTCCCGAAGAGCCGGCAGGCCCCGCGGCGAGATGACATCTGCCTTTTCAACGCTCCACCCGTTCTCGGGCCGCTGTCTGCAGAGGGACGAACGAGCAGCCGCGAAATGCGGGCGTCCGCTGCCGGAGGCTGCGGCCCGTGCAGCTAACGCTGCATCGGACAACGACAGAGGAAGGCGCAAAGCAACGGCCGAAGGCCGGCAGCCCGTAGCCACCCCCGGCGGAGGGCTGCTCTGTCGGCGGCGCCTCCCGAGCGCCTCCGCTGGCTACGGACTGAAAAGCGAATCCCGGCTCTTAGCCGGGCGCTGACTGCGAACTGCAAGCCCAAGCGATGCGCGCTCGTAATTCTGCATTGTGAATTATGAATTGTGCATTGCGAAGTCTCCGTCTTCGTCCCTTTGCCGGCTCGCGCCTGCGGCGCGACCGCCCCAGCCGGCAAAGGGAGATCGTGCGCGAAAACATCGGCTCGCAGAGCCGGCAGCCCGCAGCCACCCGGCGCGGAGGGCTGCTCGCTTCGTTCGCAGACTCCTCCGCTGGCTGCGCGCTGAAAACGCCCCTCTCTTTCCACTTATTACTTCTCACTTTTTACTTTATTACTTTTTACTTCGGCTCGGAGAGCCGGCGACCCGCAGCCGCCCCCGGGCGAACGGCTGCTCGCTACTCTCGCGCCTCTTCGCCGGCTACGGTCTGCCGCGACAAAATCGCCCGCCCCCATTATCCCTCGTTCATTATTCATTGCAGCACCACCGCGCCGCACCGACTTTTCCCCGCCGAAAAGCGCGCCGATCGAAAAATTTGGCTACTTTTGCATCTTAATCCGCTTGGAAATGGAATGGTTGGCTGATCTTTTCACAGGACATTCGGCCCTGCAGGCCGTCGTGGTGATCTCGCTCATCTCGGTGCTCGGCATCGGGCTGGGGCGCATCCGCCTCTGCGGCATCTCGCTCGGCACGGCCTTCATCTTCTTCGTGGGGATCCTGGCCGGCCACCTGGGGCTGTCGCTCGACCGCGCGATGCTCGACTACGCCGAGAGCTTCGGCCTGGTGATCTTCGTCTACGCCCTCGGCCTGCAGGTGGGCCCGGGCTTCTTCTCGTCGCTGCGCGCCGACGGCATGCGGCTGGTACTCCCGGCCGTAGGGGTCGTGCTGCTGGGCACGGCGCTCGCCGTGGCACTGTCGCTCGCCTGCGGAGTGCCCATGCCCGACATGTCGGGCATCCTGTGCGGCGCCACGACCAACACCCCGGCGCTCGGCGCCGCGCAGCAGACCCTGCGCCAGCTGGGCACCGACGCCAACGGCGCCGCCCTGAGCTGCGCGCTCACCTACCCGCTGGGCGTCGTGGGGGTGATCCTGGTGCTGGCCCTGCTGCGCCGCTGGTTCGTGCGGCCCGCCGACCTGCCGGAGCCCGACGCCGAGCACCGCAACAACGTCTTCATCGCCAGCTACCGCGTCACCAATCCCGCCCTCTTCGGCAAGAGCATCCACGACGTGGCGGCCCTGAGCCACCACCACTTCGTCATCTCGCGCCGCTGGAGGGACGGCCACGTCTCGATCCCCACCTCCGACCGCACGCTGCAGCAGGGCGACCTGCTGCTGGTCATCACCACGCCCGCCGACGCCGAGCCGCTGGCCATGGTCTTCGGCGAACGCGAGCAGAAGGACTGGAACGCCGGGGACATCGACTGGAACGCCGTCGACAGCCGCCTGGCCTCGCAGCCCATCCTGGTCACGCGCCCCGAGATCAACGGCCGCAAGCTCTCGTCGCTGCGCCTGCGCAACAACTACGGCATCAACATCAGCCGCGTCGACCGCTCGGGCGTGCAGCTGCTCGCCACGCCCGACCTGCGCCTGCAGCTGGGCGACCGTCTGACGGTGGTGGGCGAGGAGCAGGCGATCCGCGGCGTGGAGAAGATCCTCGGCAACGCCGTGCGCAACCTCGACGAGCCGAACCTGGCGGCCGTCTTCATCGGACTGATCCTGGGTCTGGTGCTGGGGAGCATCCCCATCGCCCTGCCGGGCATCTCGGCGCCCGTGAAGCTGGGTCTGGCGGGCGGTCCGATCGTCGTGGGCATCCTCATCGGCACCTTCGGGCCGCGGCTGCACATGATTACCTACACCACGCAGAGCGCCAACCGCATGCTGCGGGCGCTGGGGCTTTCGATGTATCTGGCTTGTCTGGGGCTCGACGCCGGAGCCCACTTCTTCGAGACGGTCATGCGCCCCGAGGGGGCGTTGTGGCTGGGGCTGGGGCTGCTGCTGACCACGGTGCCGGTCTTCGCAGCGGCGCTCTTCTGCCTGCGCGCGCTGAAGCTCGACTTCGGCTCGGTGGCGGGCATCCTCTGCGGCAGCATGGCCAACCCCATGGCCCTCAACTACGCCGACGACACCATCGAGGGCGACAACCCCTCGGTCTCCTACGCCACGGTCTACCCCGTGTGCATGTTCCTGCGCGTGATCGCGATCCAGGTGGTGCTGATGCTGATGTTATAGAAAGAGGCGGCTACAGCTCTGCCGAGGCCTCCGGCGCCGGGCGTTCCGAAGCTCTGCCCGCCGCGCCCCGCAGCGCCGCCACGTCGTCGCCCGAGGGGCTCTGGAACACCCGCAGTCCGAACTCGCGGGCGACCGACAGCACGTGCTCGAACACCTCCGACTGGATCGTTTCGTAGGCGATCCAATCCACCGTATCGGTGAAGAAATAGAGTTGCAGCGGCAGCCCGTGCTCGGTGGGTTGCAGTTGCCGCACCATGGTGGTCATCTCGCCATTGCTCTGCACCGCCGCGGTGAGGTAGTGGAGCACGTAAGCGCGGAAGAGCCCCAGATTGGTCGGGCGCGGCGGCGCGGCAACCCCTGCGGGCGAGGCTGCGCGGTAGGCCGCGGCGCTGCGCTCCGTGCGGGCCAGATAGTCGCGCACGGCGGGCAGCGGGGCGAAGCGCTCGGCCAGTTCGGGAGCACAGAATCCCACGCTCGACATGTCGATGGCCACCGAGCGCATGACGCGCCGCCCGCCCGAGCAGCGCATCGCCTGCCAGTTCTGGAACGAGTCGCTCACCAGCACGTAGGGCGGCAGCGTGACGATCGTGTTGTCCCAGTTGCGGACCTTCACGGTGGTGAGCGTCACCTCGACCACCGTACCGTCGGCGCCGTACCTGGGCATGGTGATCCAGTCGCCCACCTGCAGCATGTCGTTGGCCGAGAGCTGGATGCCCGAGACGAAGCCGAGGATGCTGTCGCGGAAGATCAGCAGCACGACGGCCGCCGAGGCGCTCAGACCGGTGAGGAACACCGCCGGTGACTTGTCGAGCAGGATCGAGACGATGATGACGGCGCACACCAGCGCCGCGATGCCCTGCGCCGTCTGCCGCAGCCCCTTGATGGGCTTGTTGCGCCACGCGGGGCGCGCCGAGACGATGCGGAAGGCGGCCCGCAGCAGGGCGTTGACGAAGCGGAAGATGGTCAGTATGAGGTACGACTGCACCAGGCGCGCGACGATCGTGCGCATCTCGGTGTGGGGCTCGAAGAGGATCGGCACGACGATCCCCAGCAGCACGGCGCCCACCACGTGGCAGCCGCGGCCCAGCACGTCGACGCTGAACAGCTCGTCGTCCCACGCCGCGCGCGTGCGCTCGACGGCACGCCGCACGACGAAGATCACCGCCTTGCGGGCGAGGTAATCGAAGAGCAGCACGGCCGCCACGACCAGCGCCACGGCGACCCAGCGGTCCCAGCTGGCGTGCTGCGCCGAGGTGGCGCCGATCCAGTCGAGCAGCGTCTCGGCCCAGGTTTTCAGTATCGACTGCATGGATTGAAGTATCTGAGGGTGGGTATTTCTTGCGGTTCGGGCGGTTCGGGCGGTTCGGTCTATCCTGCGGCCGGGCGGCTACAGGTCGATCACGCGGCCCGCTTCGCCCTCGAAGTTGGGGGTGAGCACCCCGCGCCCCATGGCGCTGCGGATCTCGTCGGGCGACCAGAAGCGGCCGCCGTCGAGCTCGTCGCTCGGGCTAATCGGGCCGTCCATGCGGGTGCGGAAAACGTGCACGAGCTCCTGCTCGCGCTCCGAGCGGAAGAGGTAGGTGGCCACGTGCTCGGCCTCGAAGCCCTCGATGCCCAGCTCCTCGCGCGCCTCGCGCCGCAGCGCCTCGTCGATCGTCTCGCCCCACGCCACGTGGCCGCCCACGGCCGTATCCCACCGCCCGGGCTGAATATCCTTCCACAGCGGACGCCGCTGGAGGTAGAGCCGCCCCGCGGCGTCGAACACGTGGAGGTGCACCACCGGGTGGAGCAGCATCGAGCCGCCGTGGCACTCGCCGCGCGTGGCCCGGCCGACGACCGCCCCGCGGGGGTCGACTACGGGAAAGAGCTCCGATGCGTTGTCGTGCGGCATGGCTTCGAGGAATCAGAACGGTGAACCTTCGGGCCGGGGCTGCCCCACCTCGAAGCCCATTTCGCGCATCCACTCCACGGTCTCGGGGTCGACCTCGTCGCGGCGGTCGGCCCAGCGGCCCTCCTCGAGCAGCTGTTTGCGGTAGGCGTCCATGCGCTGCATGATGGGGAACGTGGGACGCGGCAGCGCCTCGCGCGCGTCGCGCTCCGAGGGGCGCACGCGCCGGTCGAAGACCTCGCCGAGCACGGGCCGCCGGGCCCCCTCCCACGAGAAGCCCTTCAGGTAGGGCTCCTGCGTCGCGGGTACCTGGTCGAGCGGGTAGAAGGCGTCCTCGATTTCGTTGCGGTAGACGATCCACACCACCTGGTTCTCCTCGATGTAGAACGAGGCGTCGCCGCTCTCGACCGTCGACATCATCGTCACCTCGGCCGGCTCGCCGTCCTCGACATAGAAGATCGTGCGCACGTTGCCGTTGACGTCGTTGCGGAAGATCTTGTTTTCGCGGAAGAAGGCCGTCATGCGCTTGCCGGCGATCTGGTTGTAGTGGAGCGTATCGATGCGCGAGACCATCATCGGCTCGCCCACGAACTCGGCGCGTTGCAGCTGCTGCCGCTCGGTATAGAGGTCCATCACCTCGGAGGTGATCTGGTTCTCGCCGTTCCAGATGACGGGCCGGATGTAGAGGTGGAGCGTCGAATCGAGGCTCTGCGCCGTGAGCGAGTCGCACACGGCCTGGAAGTCGGTGCGGTAGATCTTCACGTTGCGGAAGCCCTTGACCAGGCGGTAGAGCGGCTCGACGGCCGAGCTGTCGGCCCCGGCGAGCGAGTCGGGCGCCGCCGATGCGTCGAGCGTCGCGCGCAGCAGCGCCGAATCGGTCGCCGGCACCACGAGCGTGTCGGCACCGGGGAGCGTGTCGGCCTGTGCCGGCTCCTCGAAATCGACGGCGGGCAGGAGATCGCCCTTGCGGGCCGTCTTGCGCAGCCGCGCCTCCAGACGCCTGCGGGCCCGCTCCTCCTGCTTCTCGGAGCGGAGCTCCTCGCGGCGGCGCTGCTCCTCGAGCTTGGCCACGCGCTTCTCACGCCGCGCCTCGGCGATGCGGGCCAGATGCTCGCGCTTGGCCGCTGCGGCGGCCTTCTTGCGCACCTGCCGCGCCCGGCGGGCCTCCTCGCGCTGCTGCGCCTTGCGCTCGGCATCGGTCAGCCGCACGCTGTCGGCCTGCGCGGCCTGCGCGAGCGAATCGACCGCCGGAGCGAGGGCCACGGACGCCTCCGAAGCCCCAGCAGCCTCGGCGGCTCCGCCTGCAACCTCCCGCGTCGCCTCCTGCTCGGCCTCCAGATGCGGCGCCCGCCGCGCGGCGAGCGAATCGGGTGCCGCCGGCTCGGCACCGGACACCGCGCGCACGAGCGAGTCGGGCCCCGCCGCGGCCTCCCCGGCCGCAGCCTCCGCCGCCCAGCGGCCGGGGAAGACGGTGAACAGACGGATCGTGTCGGCGCGCATGTAGAGCGAATCGGGCCCCTGCGAGAGATCGTAGCTCACGGCCGACGGACGCCGCGTGAGCAGCGCGTCGCCGGGCTCCTTCCAGTATTCGCCGTAGTCGCCGAAGGCCAGCACCTTGTGCTCACGGTCGTCGATCTGGATGTCGCGGCGCAGCACCGCGCGCTCGCGGGCGCGGTAGTAGTCGATGCTGTCGCTCCACAGCTCCTGCTCGGCGGTGAGCAGGTAGCCGTTGCGCCGCACGACATAGAGCGTGTCGGCCTTGCGGTACTCGCCCCGGTCGGCATAGAGGTAGTCGCCGTCGCTGTTCCAGATGTGGGTGCGGTCGAAAAAGTAGGCGTTGTCGCCGGCCAGATCGTAGATCACCGAGTCGCCGCGCAGCTCGTATTCGTCACCGCGCAGCTCGACCTCGTCGACGCAGACCAGCTGCCGCGTGTCGGCGTAGTAGTAGCCGCGCTGCGCCTCCAGACGGTTGTCGCCGTGGGTGGCCACGCCGCCCCCGCCGAACTCGCCCACGTTGTCGAGCGTGTTGAAGAGGAAGTCGCGGGTGTAGAGCGTCGTCTGGCCGTCGACGACCTTCACCAGCTCGGAGAAGATGCGCGCCTCGTTAATCTCGCCGTCGTAGAGGGCGCGCTCGCCGTAGATATAGGTGGTATTCTTGTTTATCAGCACATTGCCGAAGAACTCGATGCGGTAGTCGGAGTAGCGCACGGCGCTGTCGCACGTGATGACGGCGCCGTTGTGCTGCGCGGCGAAGTTGTGGACCATGAAGAGCACCGAGTCGCCCGGCGCCACGGGACCCATGACGTCCGACTTGGTGTCGACCACGCGCGGCGCTTCGGCCGGCGCCTCGGGAGCCGTCGCAGGGGCCTGGCGCAGCGGACCGCGCCCGGGATGCGCCGCGAGGAAGCCCCACCCCGCCAGGGCGAGGAGCGCTATCGTGAGCAGACGACGCACGGCGCTACTTCACCCAGTTTTCGTTCTCGAACGCCCCGCCGCGGAACTCGGGATCGATGTGCACGTACATCGAGCGGATCTTCTTGTCGAGCCACTCCCTGAACACGCGCTCGCGCTTGTCGGCCAGAGCCATCTCCTCCAGACGGAGGTAGTCCTCCTCGAGCGAGGCGGGATGGGCCGGGATCACCTCCACGAGCTTGACCACCTTGGCCAGCTGGTTGCGCAGCAGGTCCTCCGTGAGGTAGGCCTCGGAGATCTCGCCGGGCTTCATGCGCGTGAGGCGGTGGTAGTCGTCCAGACGGCGGACCTGCGCGAAGTCCTCCTCGAGGAACTTGGTCACGGTGAGCCGCGCCGAGGCCTCCATCGAGTGCTCCAGCAGCTCGCTGTTGGAGACGATGCCGCCGTTCATCTTCGACCCGGCGTCGTCGGAGTGGGCGAGCGCCGCAGCCTCGAACGTGAGCGAGTCGCGGCGGATCAGGCGGGCGATGCTGTCGAGCTGGTTGGCCGTCTCGCCCAGCTCGCTGTCGGTGAAGACGGGCCGCAGCAGGATGTGGCGGAAATGGTAGAGCTGGCCGCGGCGGTCGAGCAGCTCGATGATGTGGTAGCCGTACTGCGACTCGACGACCTCGGAGATCTGCCCGGGCTTCATCGCCTCGAGGGCCGCGCCGAAGGCGTGGTCGAGCTGCGAGAGGGTCGAGGGCTCCATCTCGCCGCCGCGCATGGCCGTGCCGTCCTGCGAATACATGCGGGCGAGGTTGTCGAAGCGGGCCTTGCCCGTGATGACGCGCTCGCGCATGTCGACCAGCCGCTCGCGCGTGCGCTGCTTGGCCGCGGTGAGCGACTTGGGGTATTTGGTGATCTGGGCGTAGACATACTGCACGGGGATGATCGGCAGGTCGTCCTTGTCGAGCGACTTGAAATAGCGCTCGACCTCGCCGGGCACCACCGATACCTTGCCCATCACCTCGCTCTGCATCGACATGGCGTAGGCCTGCTCGACGTAGCGGCGGCGCATCATCTCGCGGATGTTGTAGATGGCCATGTGGTGGCGCGCCTCCAGCTCGGCGATCGAGCCGGCCTCGTCGACCATCAGCTGCACCTGGTCGTCGACGCGCGAGGCGATGTCCATCTCGTTCACGGCCACCGAGTCGATCTGCCCCTGGTTGTAGAGCAGCTTCTGGGTCATGAGCTCCTCGAGCGCCTCGTTCATCGGGTCGCGGTCGGAGGTGTAGCCCATCTGGCGGCGTTCGGCCACCATGCGCCGGGCCGCCTCGTCCACCTCGGAGTAGAGGATCGACGAGTTGCCCACCACGGCGACCACCCGGTCGAGCATCACCTGTCGTTTCTGCGCGAGCGCCCCTGCGAAGAGCAGGACGAGCGCCGCCAGCATGATCGTCTTCTTGCGTTGCATCATATCGGTTTATTCGTTTATAGCTCGGGAATCGGACTCCTGTTCCTGCTCCTCGTCGACGAACAGGCGCACCCGCTTGCGCTCCACGGCGCGGTCGTAGAGCTCCTGCTCGTGGCGGCGGACGATCTCGCCCTGGCGCCGGTTGAAGAGGATGCGGCGGATGGTCGGGCGCAGCAGCTCGAGCGGGATGGTCTCGCCCGGACGCCGCACGTCGGAGATCCGGTAGTAGTATTGCGCGCGGCTGTCGCGCATCTCCTGCACCGCGCGCGAGGCGAGCGCCGAGTCGTAGTTCTGCGACCGCAGCGTGGGCAGGTAGCTCAGAAATTCGGAGTAGTCGACCCACTGCCCCTCCAGATCGGTGAGCGTGAAGCCGTTCTTGGCGCACAGGTCCGAGAGGTCGCGCTCGCGCGCCGCCCCGTCCGAGCCCAGCAGCTCGCGCAGCTTGCGCGCCTGCCGCGCCCCGGGCTGGAACTGCACGATGCGCCCGCGGACCAGCGTGCGGTCGGAGCGGAAGTCGGCGCGGTGGGCGCGGTAGTACTCGGCGATCTGCTCGTCGGTGAAGAGCGTGTCGATGTCGCGGTCGACGTAGTGCTGGTCGAGGCGGCGGATGAGCAGCGCCTGGCGGTACTCCTCGACCATGCGGTCGATGTCGGCCTCCGACGAGGAGAAGAGCTCCTCGGCCTCCTCCAGCTTGAGCTGCTTGCGCACCCAGCGGTCGATGTAGACGCGGAGGAAGGCCGCGCTGTCCTCGCCCGAGAGCCCCTCGGGCATCGACGAGCGCACGTCGCCCAGCCGCAGCTCGCGCCCGCCTGCGCGAGCGAGCGTGCGGTCGCTGGCGAAATAGCGGGGTATCTCCTGACAGGCCGCAAGGGCGCAGAGCGCCGCTGCGGCGAGTATGTAGACGAGCCGTTTCATGTTCCGAAGGGCAAATATACGTTTTTTACCTTTAATAAACGCAAGGGCGCGGCGATTATTACGCCGCCTCCCGATTTTTATCGGCTGCGGCACGGAGCCGCCGGCCCGCCCTGCGAAGCCCGCGCACGGCCGCGACCGCGGCGCCCAGCGCCGCCGCGTAGAGCACGACGTAGAGGGCCCTGTGGCCCACCGCCTCGGCGCAGCTCGTCTCGGCGTATCCGGCCGTCATGAGCCAGTAGGCCAGCGCGTTGTTGGCGGCGTGGAGCGCCACGGCGCCCCACAGCGAGCCCGAGACCAGACAGACGTAGCCCAGCACCAGACCGATGACGAAAGCCCCCAGCGCCTGGGCCGGGTAGAGGTGCATGATCCCGAAGAAGAGCGACGAGCCGATCCAGGCCGCACGGTCGCCGCGGCGGCTGCGCAGCGCCTCCAGCACCGCGCCGCGGCAGAGCAGCTCCTCCAGAAAGGGCGCCAGCACGACCAGCGCGGCGAAAGTCCATGCGCCGCGCCCCATCGCCTCGTAGGGCGGGCCGGGCAGGCGCGAGGTGAGCGGGTCGAGCACCACCTCCAGCGCCACGACGAGCAGCAGCGCCCACCCCAGCAGCGCCGGGTCGAGCCCCCGCCGCGAAAGGCGCGCCACGCGCGCCCTCCCGCCCCGCAGGCGGCGGTAGAGGAGCACGCCGCCCAGGGCGAGCCCCATCGAGAGGAGGTAGGTCACGAAGAGCATGCGCCCGGCCTGCGCCGCATCGGGCGCCTCGGCGCCCAGCAGAGCCAGACGCACCAGCCCCGCCGTGCCCCCAACCAGAACGTTGGCTCCCAGAAAGATGCCCAGCATCGCCAGCAGGTCTCCCCACGTGGGGAAGGCGCCGCGCAGCGGCTCGGGCCGCCAGTCGGAGGGAGGCGTCGCCCGGTCGTTCGTATCGTGTCGCATCGTCGTCGCGTTTCGGATTGATTACGAGGCCAAAGGTAAGCATTTTTCGGCAACGGTTTCGGATTTCCATTTAATTTCATTAAATTTGCCCGATTATTATCTCCTACCGAACACATGGCAAAAGTTATCGCACTGGCGAATCAGAAAGGGGGCGTAGGCAAGACCACCACGGCCATCAATCTGGCCGCATCGCTGGCCCTGCTGGGCAAGAAGGTGCTGCTGCTCGACGCCGACCCGCAGGCCAACGCCACCTCGGGTCTGGGCTTCGACATCGACCTGGAGGGCATCTACGCCTGCCTGACGGGCACGCGGCAGCCCGAAGAGGTGATCCTCGACTGCGAGGAGGTGAAGAACCTCCGCCTGCTCCCCTCGTCGATCGATCTGGTGGCCGCCGACACCGAGCTGCCCAAGATGGACCAGGCGCACTTCGTCATGAAGCGCATCATCGACCGCGTGCGCGGCGACTACGACTACGTATTCATCGACTGCTCGCCCTCGCTGGGCTACACCACGGTCAACATCCTCACGGCGGCCGACACGGTGCTCATCCCCGTGCAGTGCGAGTATCTGGCGCTCGAAGGGCTCTCCAAGCTGCTCCACACCATCCGCAAGGTCAAGACGTCGCTCAACCCCGCGCTCGACATCGAGGGCTTCCTGCTGACGATGTACATGCGCAACCGCCTGAACAACCAGGTGGTGGCCGAGGTGCGCCAGCACTTCGGGCCGCTGGCCTACGAGACGGTCATCCAGCGTAACATCCGCCTGGGCGAGGCCCCCTCGCACGGCAAGCCGGTGATGCTCTACGACGCCACGGCCACCGGGTCGGAGAACTATCTGGCGCTGGCGCGCGAGTTCCTCAAGCGCAACCGCAAGTAGCCCGCCCGCCGATCACGAACCTAAAACACGCAACCCATGAAACCTCAGAAGGGATTAGGCCGCGGCCTGGACGCCATCTTCGGCACCGAAAAGGTCGACGCGCGCCTGCGGCCCATGAGCCGCATGGACGAGATCGACATCGCGGCGATCGTACCCAACCCCACGCAGCCCCGCACGCAGTTCGACGAGGAGGCGCTCGACGAGCTGGCCGACTCGATCCGCCAGCTGGGAGTGATCCAGCCCGTG
>Ga0137307_101125_pt1 | contig 26078 bp, 23 predicted proteins | sample NAcewD2O_March_2_FD_97180 | JGI IMG/M metagenome (GOLD analysis project Ga0137307, IMG submission 97180) | Mouse cecal microbial communities from Vienna, Austria - N-Acetylglucosamine amended D2O_March | ecosystem: Host-associated > Mammals > Digestive system > Large intestine > Cecum | place... | reverse complement strand
GTCATCATCAACGAGGAGGATTGCGGCACGCTGCGCGGTCTGACGGCCACGGCCATCAAGCGCAACGACGACGTGGTGCAGACGCTCTACGACCGCATCCTGGGCCGCGTGGCGCTCCACGACGTGGTGCATCCGCTCACGGGCGAGGTGCTCTGCCCGGCCGGCGAGGAGATCACCGAGGCGATCGCCGAGGCGATCGAGAAGTCGCCGCTGGAGTCGGTGGAGATCCGCTCGGTGCTCACGTGCGAGGCCCGTCGCGGCGTCTGCGCCAAGTGCTACGGCCGCAACCTGGCCACGGCGCGCATGGTGCAGAAGGGCGAGGTGGTCGGCGTGATCGCCGCCCAGTCGATCGGCGAGCCGGGTACGCAGCTGACCCTGCGTACGTTCCACGTCGGCGGTGTGGCCGGCGGCACGGCCGTGGAGACCAACGTCGTTTCGAAGTATGAGGGTCGTCTGGAGATCGACGAGTTGCGCACGGTCAAGGGCAAGAACGCCGCCGGCGAGGCGATCGACATCGTCATCTCGCGCCAGTCGGAGTTCCGCATCGTCGATCCGAAGACCGACATCGTGCTCTACACCCATAACCTGCCCTACGGTGCGACCCTCTTCATGGAGGACGGCGCCGAGGTCAAGAAGGGCGACATGATCTGCGAGTGGGATCCCTACAACGCCGTCATCATCTCGGAGTACGAGGGTAAGGCGGTCTACGACAGCGTGATCGAGGGTGTCACCTACCGCGACGAGCGCGACGAGCAGACGGGCCTCTCAGAGAAGGTGGTCATCGAGTCGAAGGACAAGACCAAGAACCCCGTGATCCGCATCCTCAACCGCGAGGGCGACGAGGTCAAGCAGTACAACCTGCCCGTGACGGCCCACATCGTGGTGAAGGACAACGCCCGGATCAAGGCGGGCGACATCCTGATCAAGATTCCGCGCGCCGTCGGCAAGTCGGGCGGCGACATCACCGGCGGTCTGCCGCGCGTCACGGAGCTCTTCGAGGCGCGCAACCCGTCGAACCCGGCCATCGTGTCGGAGATAGACGGCGAGGTATCGTTCGGCAAGATCAAGCGCGGTAACCGCGAGATCGTCATCACCTCGAAGCAGGGCGACGTGAAGCGCTACCTGGTGCCCCTGTCGCGTCAGATCGTGGTGCAGGAGAACGACTACGTGAAGGCCGGCAGCCCGCTCTCGGACGGAGCCATCACCCCGTCGGATATCCTCAACATCCTCGGTCCCACGAAGGTGCAGGAGTACATCGTCAACGAGGTGCAGGAGGTCTACCGCATGCAGGGCGTGAAGATCAACGACAAGCACTTCGAGGTGATCGTGCGCCAGATGATGTCGAAGGTCCGCATCGAGGATCCGGGAGACACCCGTTTCTTCGAGGACCAGGTGGTCGACAAGTGGGAGTTCATGGATGTCAACGACGAGCTCTACGACAAGGTCGTGGTGACCGATGCCGGCGACTCGACGACGCTCCAGCCGGGGCAGATCGTCTCGCTGCGCAAGCTGCGCGACGAGAACTCGGGGCTCAAGCGCCGCGACCAGCAGCCCGTGCAGGTGCGCGACATCGTGCCCGCCACCTCGACGCAGGTGCTGCAGGGTATCACGCGCGCCGCGCTCCAGACCTCGAGCTTCATCTCGGCGGCTTCGTTCCAGGAGACCACCAAGGTGCTCAACGAGGCTGCGATCCAGGCCAAGATCGACCCGCTGGAGAATCTCAAGGAGAACGTCATCTGCGGTCATCTGATCCCCGGCGGTACGGGTCTTCGCGACTACGACACGCTGGTGGTTGGCGCCAAGGCCGACCTGGAGGAGTTGCAGCAGGTGGCCGAGCAGTAGGCTCGGCTCCCGATATAGATGGAAAAACCCCTTCCGCCGTTTCGGGCGGGAGGGGTTTTTCGTTGGCGGGACGTGCGTCGGGGGCTTGCCGTCAGCTACTCGGCGGCGTGTCGTTCGAGCCACTCCGTGCGCCGCAGGTCGGGCAGGTGGGTGACGCGGAAGCCGTCGAAGCGCGCCTCGAACCCGTCGCCGTCGGGGCTGGCTGCCATCATCCCCACCTGCACGGGAATGCGGTCGCGAAAGGGGGCGTTGCGCATCATCGTGTAGGTGTCGTCGTCGAACGAGTAGTAGATCTCCACGGCGTCGAGCCGGCGCACGGCCTTGATCCATACCGTCTCGACGGGTCGGTCGAGGGCGATGACGCTCCAGTCGCTCCTGCCGTCGGTTACGACGCAGCTGAGGTGGTAGCGGCCGTCGACATACTCGATGCCCGCCTTGATCCAGCGCTCGGCGTCGATGCGCAGCATGAGCCCCGCCTGGTCGAAACGGGTGCGGTAATCGCCGTCGATGCGGACCTTCGCCTCGAATTCGCCCCCGTAGGTGGCGTAGCAGAAGGGGCCGTCGTCGACGGTGAATCCGTAGTGGGAGATGCGCCAGTAGTCGCTGTGGGGCGTGGCGTAGATCGTCAGGCGGTCGTCGTCGATCGACCACCGTTCCGGCTCGTTGAACCACTGCATGCGGTCGAGCGTCTGGGCGCCTGCCGCATGGAGTGCACAGCAGGCCAGGAGGGAGAGGATTTTTTTCATGCGATCGGTTTTTGGTGTCGCTTTTTCGGTGGAAAAAGCCGAACTTTGCAGCACAAAGATAGCGCGCCGGCCGTTGGCCGGCAATGGCTGAAAATAATCAATCCGGATCCTATGGAAATCTTGCGCGAACTCAACGCCGAGCTGCTCGGCCAGTCCTTTGCCGGCGGGCGCGAGGAGGAGCGTATCGAGGCGTGCCGTCGCACGGCGGCTGTCTACGCCCTGACCGAAGGGGCCATTGCGGTGTTGAGCGACCTGGAGCGGGATCGCAGCAGAATCTATTACGGTGCGTTGGCCGAGACGCTCGGGATTGCCGCAGGCGGAAGCGTGGGAGAGACGGGCTCGATCTGGGAGGAGGCTATCCTCGACCGCATCCATCCCGACGACCTGCTGGAGAAGCTGCGGTGCGAGTCCCGCTTTTTCAGGATGCTGAAACACCGCCCTGAGGAGCGCCGGCAGAGCTACTGCCTGCTACAGCCGTTGCGCATGCGCGACCGCGCCGGGCGCTACCTGCGTGTGCTCCATCGGATCTTCTACCTGGCGGGAGGTGCCGACGGGTGCACGCGCATCACCCTCTGTCTCTACAATGCGGCGGCGGCCGAGCAGGCGGCGAGCCGCATCGTCCATTTGCCCGACGGACGGATCGTGCCTCTGGAGCGGCGGCCCGACGGCTCTCCCCTTTCGGCCCGCGAGCGGGAGGTGCTGCGGCTGATCGACGCGGGCGATACGAGCAAGGAGATCGCCCGCCGGCTTTCGATCAGCCTCCACACGGTCCACCGCCACCGTCAGAACATCCTGGAGCGGTTGCATGCGGTTAATTCGGTCGAGGCGTGCCGGCTGGCCCGGCAGCTGCGGCTGTTGTAGGCATCTGGGCGGGCGGAGGCTGCGGACGGTCGGATGGTGCGATGCGGGAGGGAGATGCCCGTGCACGCCGGGCGCTGCGGCCGAAGGAGCGGTGAAGAGCCGAAGCGGGGCGGTTCCGATAGGGAGGAACCGCCCCGCTTCGCGGCAGGCGCCGTCGGGAGGTTGTCCCGCCGCATGGGATGCGTCAGCGCTTCTCGACGCGCTTGGCCAGACCTCCCTCGGAGGTCTCGCGGTAGAGGCTCGGCAGGTTGTGGCCCGTCTCGTTCATCACCTCGACCACCTTGTCGTAGGAGACCAGGTGCGAGCCGTCGGAGAGCGTGGCGTAGATGTTGGCGTCGAGCGCGCGGGCCGCGGCGATGGCGTTGCGCTCGATGCAGGGCACCTGTACCAGGCCGCACACGGGGTCGCACGTGAGCCCCAGGTGGTGTTCCAGACCCATCTCGGCGGCATACTCGATCTGCGAGGGGGTGCCGCCGAAGAGCTGGCACGCCGCGGCCGCCGCCATGGCGCACGCCACGCCGACCTCGCCCTGGCAGCCCACCTCGGCGCCCGATATCGACGAGTTGGTCTTGGCGATGTTGCCGAACAGTCCGGCCGTGGCCAGCGCGCGCAGCACGCGGATGCGCAGGAAGTCGCGCGAGGTCGAGAGGTGGTAGAGCACCGCCGGCACCACGCCGCACGAGCCGCACGTGGGCGCCGTGACGACCTGCCCGCCCGAGGCGTTCTCCTCGGCCGTGGCCAGGGCGTAGGCGTAGACCTTGGCGCGCGAGCTCAGCGAGGCGGTGTAGCCTTTCGACTTGACCCAGTAGGTGCTCGCCTTGCGGGCCACCTTCAGGCCGCCGGGCAGCACGCCGTCGTTGTTCAGCCCCCGCTCGATGGTCTCGCACATGGAGCTCCACACCGTGTCGAGGTAGTCCCAGATCTCGGGTCCCTCGCAGTCGCCGACGTACTCCCAGAAGGTCTTGCCCTCGCGGTAGCACCACTCCTTGATCTCGGCGATCGTCGTGAGCGGGTAGATGTCGGGCGTTTTCTCCTGGCGCGTGGTTTCGTTGGCCAGAGCGCCGCCGCCGACGCTGAAGATGGTCCAGCTGTCGACGACCTCGCCGCCGCGCAGCCCCTCGAAGAGCATGCCGTTGGGGTGGAAGGGGAGCACCGTGTCGGCCCGCCAGACGATCTCGGTGGGAGCCAGCGGTCGGAGCACCGCGAGGATGGCCTCGTCGGTGAGGTGCCCCTTGCCCGTGGCGGCGAGCGAGCCGTAGAGCGTGACGCGGTAGGCGTCGACGCCGGGGCAGCGCTCGGCGAATTGTATGGCGGCCTTGCGGGGGCCCATCGTGTGGCTGCTCGACGGGCCGTGGCCGATCTTGAATAACTCTCTGAGCGATTCCATAAATGGTCTTTGTTCCGAAAAATGGGACGCATGCGTCCCATTCAGTTCGATTAAGCGAGTAGCCCCACCGCGACTCGAACGCGAATCTAAGGTTTAGGAAACCTTCGTTCTATCCCTTGAACTATGGAGCCGGTATGATTTGCGGTGCGTTTTCCAGTAAAACGCACCGCAAATATAGAAAATTATTTCGGGTTTCAGAAATTCACCCGCACGCCCAGCGAGAGCACGTGGGCGTGGAGCTTGTAGTTGCGCGCGAAAACAGAGGTGAGCTTGTCGCCCGTGTAGAGCGGATAGGAGCCCGTGCGCTCGGGGTCGGCCGACGTTACGTAGCAGTACGAAAGGTCGAGCGCCGCATGGCGCGAGAAAGCTACCGAGGCGCCGAACGTATAGGCGATCTTGGTCATCGAGGGGGTCTCGGGATTGAGGTAGTTGCTGTCGACGGGGCTCTGGTCGTAGTAGATACCCATGCGGGCCGTGAGCCAGCGAAGGGCGTTGTACTCCACGCCGAAGCGGGCCGAGAGGGTGTTCGAGTAGTTCTTTACGGAGTAGATGTCGTCGATGGCGAGCTCCTTCTCGTTGAACGACACGTTGAGATCCTTATAGGCCGACCAGCCGATCCACTGCAGGTCGACGCCCATCGTCCACTTGTCGTTGGGACGGTACGACACGCCCCACGTCACGGTGGTGGGCAGGGGCAGCTCGGTGGCGAAGGTGCCGCGGTCGAGCGCCGGGATGACGGGCGACTGGCCCAGGGAGGTCATCAGCGAGTTGAGCAGGCCCAGGTACTGCTGCGCCTCGGCGGTGGCGTAGCGGAGCGAGGCGGTGCCGGCGTCGACCTTCATGTTCATGCGCGAACGCCAGTTCATGCCGATCGTCCACTGGTCGGTGACGTCCCACAGCAGGCCGGCGTTGACGCCCACGGCGACGTTCGAGCCGCCCTCGAGCTTGGCCGAGACGATCGCCCGGTCGCGCAGGTTGCCGGCGAAATACTGGGCTCCGGCACCTGCCTGCTGGGCCAGGGCCGCATAGCGCGCCGCCTCCTCGGCCGAAAGGGCGGGGTCGGAAGCCATGGCGCCCAGCGTGTTGGAGGCCAGGGTGAAGCCGCCGGCGAGCGTCGTATTGCCCGCACCCACGGGGAGCAGCGAACGCGAGAGGTCGAAGTTGCCCCAGGCGATCATCAGACCGGCACCGATCGAGAGGCGGTCGCAGATGCGGTAGGAGAGGGTGGGCTGCACGGTGAAGGCCGCCAGGTTGATCTTCTGCACGAGGTGTGCGCCCGACCAGTTGTCGCCCCAGTTGACCGACGAGCCGTCGGGGGTGTAGAAGCCCACGCCCACGGCCAGGCGCTCGGTGGGCTTGTAGTTGAAGTAGACGTGCAGCGGGGTCGACATCTTGTTGTCCGACTTCTCGCGCAGCGAGGAGGTGTAGTCGTTCTCCATCGAGGGGAGTTCCGTGGCGGTGACGTAGGAGAGCACGCCCGTGGCCCCGAGCGAGATGTCGAACTTCGACTGCTGGTGCGCGGCGGCCGCCGGGTTGAAGTAGAGCGACTCCGAGCCGAGCTTCATTGCCACGCCCACGTTGGCCATACCGGTCTGGCGGGCCGAAAAGTTGTTCACCTGGTAGCCTTCGGCCGCTGCGGTGAGCACCGAGGCCGCCGAGGCCAGGAGGAGCATGAGTTTCTTCATTGCTGTCTGTTTTGGTTAGGGGCGCGCCCCTCGTGGGCGCACCGAAATCGGCCGCAAAGGTAGAAAAACCCCTCCCGCCGGCCAAATAATTTGGTCGTTATTTCGCCAAAATTGGAATATGCGGTAGAGGTTTGGCCGATATGGCAACTGCTTCCGACCTGGCACGCTAACGGCTGTTGTAGGCTTCGAGCGCCTTGGCCAGTATGACGAGCGCCCGCTCGAGGTCCTCCTTCTTCAGCACGTAGGCGATGCGGACCTCCTGCCGGCCGTGCGCGGGGTCGGAGTAGAAGCCCGAGGCGGGGGCCAGCATCACCGTCTCGCCCTCGTAGCTGAACTCCGAGAGGCACCAGGCGCAGAAGCGGTCGCTGTCGTCGACGGGCAGGCGCGCCACCGTGTAGAAGGCGCCCATGGGGATGGGCGAGTAGACGCCCGGAATGCGGTTTAGGCCGTCGATCAGGCATTTGCGGCGCTCGATATACTCCTCGTAGATCTCCGTGCTGTATGCGCGCGGGGCGTCGATCGAGGCTTCGGCGACGATCTGCCCGATGAGCGGCGGCGAGAGGCGCGCCTGGCAGAACTTCATCACCGCGTCGCGCAGCTTGCGGTTCTTGGTGATGAGCGCCCCGATGCGGATGCCGCACTCGGAGTAGCGCTTCGACACCGAGTCGATCAGCACCACGTTCTGCTCGATGCCTTCCAGGTGGCAGGCCGAGATGTAGGGCGAGCCCGTGTAGATGAACTCGCGGTACACCTCGTCGGAGAAGAGGAAGAGGTCGTGCCGCTGCACCAGGTCGCGGATGCGGTTCATCTCGCGGCGCGTGTAGAGGTAGCCCGTGGGGTTGTTGGGGTTGCAGATCAGGATGCCCCGCGTGCGGGGGTTGATGAGCTTCTCGAACTCGGCGATGTCGGGCAGCGCGAAGCCCTGCTCGATCGACGAGACGACGGGGCGGATGGTGGCGCCGGCCGAGATGGCGAAGGCCATGTAGTTGGCGTAGGCCGGTTCGGGCACGATGATCTCGTCGCCGGGGTTCAGACACGACATGAAGGCGAAGAGCACCGCCTCGGAGCCGCCCGTGGTGACGATGATGTCGTCGGCCGAGAGGCGGATCTGGTACTGGGCGTAGTACTCCACGAGCTTCTCGCGCAGCGAGCGGTAGCCGTCGCTGGGGCTGTATTCGAGGATGCGGCGGTCGATGCGCCGCAGGGCGTCGAGCCCCACCTGGGGCGTCGGCAGGTCGGGCTGGCCGATGTTCAGGTGGTAGATCTTCGTGCCGCGGGCACGGGCCTCTTCGGCCAGGGGCACGAGCTTGCGGATCGGGGAGGCCGGCATGATCGATGCGCGTTGCGATATTTCGGGCATGGTGCGGAGTGTTCGTTCGTTATCGTGAGTTGCGACAAAGGTAGTGTTTTTCCCGAAATATGGGGCCAGGATTTGGCGGTATGAAAAAAGGGTGCTACTTTTGCGCTACGGAAAGATGGCGGAGTGGTCGATCGCGGCGGTCTTGAAAACCGTTGAACTGCAAGGTTCCGGGGGTTCGAATCCCTCTCTTTCCGCCAAAGTACGACGAATAAAACAGCAAAACCCTGCAAATTAAATATTTGCGGGGTTTTGTGCGTTTGGGTCATAAGCGAAAACAGCATGATGGAGCAGGTGGGCGGTGGCCTATTCGGTGTACCTGTCGGGTACCGAAAAAAGTACACCGAATAAGCATCTAATGCGCTATATTGCATCGTATTGCATCTTGACATCCGACACTTGGGAATTTAAATTTGCAACCCTAAAACAAGTGTCTATGGAAAGGACCTCTTTCAGTTTGCTGTTTTACATCCGCAGAACAAAACTCAACAAGGCGGGCGAAGCTCCGATCTTCATGCGTATTACCGTCAACGGCCAGCGGGCCGATGCCTCGGCAAGACGATTCATCGAACCTCGATTGTGGAACACCGCCAAAGGCAAGGCGGTCGAGAACGGCCGCGGATGCAAAGAACTGAATTTCTACCTCGATGCCGTTTCCGCAAATGTTTTACGTATTCAACGGGATATGGAATTGGAAGGAACGGAATTATCAGCGCATGCCGTTCTTGATCGTTATCTGGGCAAAGATCGTCCGGAGCGGCATACGCTGATCGGGCTATTTATCGAGCACAACGAAAAACAAAAGAAGCTGGCAGGTATTGATGTGGCCCCTGCCACCGCAGTACGCTATGAAACTTGCCGGAAATTGGTCGGGCAGTTTTTATGGCAGGCGTATCGTCGGAAAGATATGTATTTGGATGAAATGTCCCGGCAGTTTGTGGAGGACTATGAGTATTTTCTTAAAACCGAGCGTTGCTGCAGTCATAATACCGCCATTCAATATTTGAAGAATCTGAAGAAGATAACGCGGATTGCGCAGATGAAAGGCTGGTTGTCACGAGACCCGTTTGCGGAGATTCGTTTTCATAAAGAGCAGATCGAACGGGACTTTCTTGAAAGGCATGAGCTGAAAAAACTTCTCGATAAAACGATCGACATTCCCCGCTTGGCACAGATTAGGGACATCTTCGCATTCTGTTGTCTGACGGGGCTGGCATTTTCGGATGTAAAACAGCTGCGGACAGAGCATATTGCGACGGATATTAACGGGATGCAATGGATTCGCAAAACACGTCAAAAAACCGGAAATATGTGCAATATCCCTTTGTTGGATGCCGCACAGGAAATATTGGCTCGCTATCATAATAATCCTTATTGTCAGGCGCACGACGTGCTGCTGCCCGTTTGTAGCAACCAAAAGATGAACAGTTACCTCAAGGAACTGGCCGACATCTGCGGAATCAAAAAACATCTCTCGACTCACACTGCCCGCCACACTTTTGCAACGCTGACCCTTGCCAGCGGTGCGACTATCGAAAATGTCGCTAAAATGCTCGGGCACTCCGATACGAAGATGACCCGCCATTATGCCCGCATTCTCGATTCGTCCATTATGCGGGATATGCAGACCCTTGCCAAGAATATGGCATTGTAAAGCCCCCTTGTGCGCCCTATGGGATTTCGGGAGGATCCCTCCGGGCGCACAGGGGCGCAGGCCTTGCGGACATCTGTTCTCTTTCATTGGCCGCTCCTGCTGACGGATACGACAACGGCATTGTCTCCCACCATTCGGCCGCTCCGCGCCCGCGCCTTTTTGAAAAAAGGCATAGCTTATTAGGGAATTTTCTACCCGCATGTCTTCGACACGCTGAAAATTCCCCAATAAGGCAAAGGTGCTTCGCCCCTCTGCACTCCCCCAAACCAATAACCACCTAAAACCACATGACTATGGGCTATGTCGTATTCCATATGCAGAAGACCCGCGGAACCGACAGCGGAACATCCGCCCACATCGAACGCAAGGTCAAACCATCGAACGCCGACGAGGAACGCACGCACCTGAACCGTCGGCTCATCGAATATCCCGACGGTATCCATACCCGCACGCAGGCGATCCAACATCGGTTGGAAACCGCAGGACTTACCCGTAAGGTCGGCAAGAACCAAGTGCGGGCAATCCGCATCATGCTTTCGGGCAGCCCCGACGATATGCAGCGCATCGTGCGTGAAGGTCGTTTGGACGAGTGGTGCGCCGACAATATGGAATACCTTGCCGAGACGTTCGGCAGGGAAAACATCGTTTCTGCCGACCTGCATCTGGACGAAACATCGCCGCATATCCACGCGACGCTCGTACCCATCGTAACGACCGAACGGAAGCGCAAGAAACAAGAGGCGCGGGCGGCCAAACGCTATCGCACCAAATCGGCATCCCACCCTCGGTTGTGCGCCGACGAGGTCATGTCGCGCGTTAAACTGAAAGGGTATCAAGACACCTACGCCGCAGCAATGGCTAAATACGGACTGAAACGGGGCATCGAGGGTTCCGAAGCTCGGCATGTCGGCACACAGCAGTTTTACCGAGAAATGTTCGTCCGTAACAATGAAATCGCCGAACAGGTCGTACATCTGAAAGAACAGCGACAAACGCTGACGGTCGATATTGCCGCTTTGCAGGCACAGCAGGAGGCCGCATGGGCAGAACTGATGCAGACCCGGCGCGAGATCAAGACCGACAAATTGAAAAGCATGGCGGTGGACGCCACGACGAAAGCCGTCGAACGAATCGGGACATTATTTCATGACCCGAAGCCCGCGAGGTATGAAAAGCAGATCGCCGACTTGCAGGGGATAATCGACGACAGGGACAAACGCATTGGACAACTGAGACAAGAGATCGAGACCATGAAGGCAGGGCACAGGAAAGAGGTAGCCGAGCTGAAGCAGGGAGCGCACGAGGTGCTGAGAGCATTCGCCCGTGTAGGTGACTTGTTCCCCTATGTAAAAGGGCTGTTGAAATGGGAGAATTATTGCAAGACCATAGGATTGAACAAGGAGCAAACGAGAATGTTATTCACGATGCAACCATTCCGATATACAGGTGATTTGTGTTCGGTAAGGTATGGCCTTACGTTCAAAGCGGATGATGTCGTTCTGCAATTCCGGCCCGACAAGGAGGGCCCCGGAGGTTTTCGGTTCACCATAAACGGAAAAGAGGACGACGCGTGGTTCCAGCAGCAACGAAAAGAGATGTACGAACGAATGGGGATTGATGTTGAGGGGACGGAGCATGGGCGGAGAATGAAATTATGAAAAACACTCTTGGAATGTGTCAAAAGCTGTCTGAATGGATAATTACTTTTGCGGGACGAATAAAAATATTTATCAAGATTATAATATTAATGAATTGCACAAGAAATAAATATGTCATAAATTTGCTGATATTATGGGAAAATATTCTCTTATAGATTTGTTTGCAGGATGCGGGGGACTTAGCTTAGGGATGGAACAAGCTGGTTTTGAACCTGTTTTTGTCAATGAAATCAATGCAACATTTTGCGAGACATATATTAATAATCATCGGCTAAGTCGAGACAGGTATTATATCGGAGACATTAACCAGCTCAATGCAGAAATTGAAAAGTATCTGCCATTATTTAAAGACGTCGATATTGTTTGCGGAGGGCCTCCTTGTCAAGGGTTCTCAATGGCTAATCGGCAGCGTATTATTGATGATCCGAGAAATACATTGTACAAAGCGTACCTGCAGTTCCTACAATATGTAAAGCCGAAGTTTTTCCTAATGGAAAATGTTCGGGGAATGGCACAGAAGATAGATGAAATAATTGATGATCTGCATGTGTATCTCGGAAAGGAATATACGTTTGCATATTCTTTGCTGAATGCAAAAGATTTCGGTGTTCCGCAAAACAGAATACGGTTCATTATTATCGGAAACAGAATCGGGGTGGATGTCAAGCAGATTTTTAATGATATAAAATCAGACACCATGCCGGTTTTCACTTTGGGAGATGCAATATGTGATCTGCCGAAGTTAAAGCCCAACAGAATAAAGAATAATAATTCCATAGAAAACGAAGATTGCGGTTTCGAGAGAACAGAATACGAATATCTGCGTACCGATTTTTATAATTTCATCAATAATGGCCGTAAGATATCTGTTTTATATAATCATAAGAACAGATACAATAACGATCGTGATATTAAGATATTCGGAACCTTACCTCAGGGCGCAAACTCTTTACACCCTTCTATTGCGGATATAATGCCTTATAAAAACCGAAACCATATATTTAAGGATAAATATTTCAAGCTGAACGAAAATGAGATATGTAAGACGATTACATCTCACATGAAATTTGATTGTAATATGTATATTCACCCTCGGGAAGCCCGCGGTCTTACTCCAAGGGAGGCTGCACGAATTCAGACCTTTCCAGATGATTACGTATTCACCGGTCCTCAGAATAGCTGGTACGCACAGATAGGCAATGCCGTTCCGGTAAAGCTCGCTGCCGTGATAGGGAAACATATTATAAAACACTTGAAATGAAACATCTGGAATTATTTGCAGGAATAGGTGGGTTCAGACACGCGTTAAATCTGTTAGGAAAAGATTGCGGATTCCCGGTAGAGTGCGTCGGCTTTTCGGAAATAGATACATATGCCAGTAAAACATATCAGGCAAATTACGATACGGCCGGAGAGATTGTAATGGGCGATATAGTTCAGTTTACATCTGATGAAACCAATATCAGAGCACTTCCGGATTTTGATATACTGACTGGCGGATTCCCATGCCAGTCTTTCAGTATGATGGGGAAGCAATATGGATTCAAGGATGTCCGGGGGAATGTATTTTTTCAGATAATGGATATCTTAAGAGTTAAACATCCCCGGTTCATTCTGCTGGAAAATGTCAAGAATCTCAAATTACATGACCGAGGAAATACATTTAAGGTTATTCTGGCATCTATCAAGGAAGCTGGTTATCCTTATATATATTGCGACGTATTTAATACTAATAATTTCGGACTGGCTCAGACACGTAATCGGGTTTATATATTTGCATCGTCCGTAGAATTACCGGACAATTTTCGATTCGACGAAAGGTCAATAAAAGCATCTTTTGATAAGATGTCGGGGGAAACATCCTTGATGATGCAGGAATCCGTTCTGGATATACTTGAAAAACAGGTTGATTCCAAATATTATCTTTCGGATACGTTGAAGCCGACTATATTAGCAGACGGTTCGAAGAATTTCAGATCGAGATCGGAAATCAACAAACTCATAGCAAGGCCCTTAACAGCTACAATGGTAAAGATGCACAGGGCTTGCCAGGATAACTATTTCAGTGAGGAATTCATCAATAGCCCGGATCCTGTCCGGTATCTCGATCAGACATTCAGCAAAGAAGAACTTGCAAGGCACCACATACGTAAACTTACGCCGAGTGAGGCTTTTGCATTACAAGGTTTCCCCCGGGATTTTATACATAAAGCCCAACAAGCGGGAGTAAGCAATCATCAGTTGTATAAACAAGCTGGTAATGCCGTCAGCGTAAATACCGTATATGCCATTCTTCATTATCTGTTCATAACTCAAAATTTACAACAATATGTTCTTTAGGGCTCATGGCGAAGGTCGTATCGGATATAAGCAATTGACGGATGCAGATCTGGGACGAGGGGCAACGACCCATCAGACTCATATCGGATTATTTGATGATATTCTTACTTTTCTGTATGATCAGAGAGTCGAAGAAGAAGCCATGCTGATATTCAATAATAACAGTGATATGGTTGATTGTTTCTTCGATCGTATTGAAAATCCGGACGGGTCTTTCCGTAGTCCGAAAATAAGAAAAGGCAATGCCGTTTCTGTAGTAACGGTTATACGCGATTGGGCAATAAGTGAACCTATGGACTATAGGTGGTATCTGATGTGGTTCGGTCTGGAAAGTGGTATGGTCGTATTTTACTTGTTCAATGACCACATGCCGGATTTTGAAGCCGTTTCCCGTATTGTTGATTTATCTCAAGCTCGGGTAAAAGGCCGGATAACATCCGGTGATTCCAGATTTGGTAAATTGATGAACTATCTGGAAAATATTGTTAATAGGAGTAGTGCAGAGATTCTGGAGCAGCTTGAAGTTGCGTCTCAGACCGGAGCTTCCCGGACATTCAAGCCTTTTGACATTGAAAAGGCAGGTGAATTGTTTAGGAATACCGGAAGAAAAGGTGAAGAGTTGGTTGCCGATTATCTTGAGCGGCTGAAGTTTCAGAAGCGAATTGAGGCTTTTAATTGGATGAACAGGAGCCAGGAGTCCGGTCTGCCATATGATTTTACAATTCAATATCCTAATCAAAATATAGTATATGTTGATGCAAAATCAACATTATATCGTTTTGAACAGCCGATGGTATTCAGTGGCTCGGAGTTGCAGTTTATCTGTCAGACCCCGTATTATCATATATTCAGGGTGTATGATCTTGCCGAATCGGAGTGCCATTTGAAAGTGTGTGAGAACAGCAACGGATATGTGCCATGTCTTTGTGATTGTATAAATATATTCAAATCAGAGATTCAACGATATAAGGCAGACCTTCACGGTATCAAAATACAGATTCCGCCGACCCTTGAAGACCTGAGATTTTCACAGCAGATTACCTTGTAATTAAAAACAGGAAGGTGCAGATATTTATTTTGTGCCTTTTTTGATTTGCATTTCGAGGTTTTCCAATGTACTTCTGATATAATTCTTATGCAATGAGCATTCCCAGATAACAATAACACACCAATCCATATTTTCGAGTAGATTATATTGTTGTTGATCCCGAAGCTGGTTGGTTTTTATCTTATTCAACCACCATTCCGTATTTGTTTTCGGAAGAACAAATTTCCGACATCCGTTATGTCCGTGCCAGAAACATCCGTTTATGAATATGACTGTCTTGTATTTTTTTAATACAATGTCCGGAGTACCAGGTAGTTTTTTGACGTTGATACGGTATCTGAATCCTCTTGAAAAAAGATAGCTGCGAACGATAATTTCCGGTTTGGTATTTTTCCCTCTGATCATAGACATATTATAATGCCTTGTTTCTTTAGAATGAACATCCATCTTAATATATTTTTCTGATTAATACTATTTCGATTGCTATTTTGTTTCAAATATTATGATTCGGGTATGACTACAAAGATAACCATATCCAAAGATACTGAAAATTCTTTGGAGGAGCTATACTATCAGATCTTTAACAATCATCCTATTGGCCGGATGGATTCATTATGGGAGAAAACAGGTGATAATTATAAACAGTTTTCTCTGTATGACGAATCCGGATATGAAACTTGTCTATCATCAAGTATTGTAGTAAAATAAGATTAATTATGCCGAGCTGGAGTGAAATATTAAAGGATGTTGATCAATATTCCAATGCGGGTCTTGAGCTGGACAAGAAACGTAAGGAATTTTTCAACAATATTTACGCTATTACGGGGCGCAATATTATAGCATATTATTCCGGATGGTTGAGAAGACCGGATGCTCCGCATATTTCTATTGAAGATCAAGATAAGAATGCTTTTATGACAGCAGTCTATAAGCTGGATAAAAGAAGGGGGCTGGATCTCATTCTTCATACTCCAGGTGGTGATATAGCAGCTACTGAAAGTATTGTTGCGTATCTTAAGGGACTTTTCAAAGGAGACATAAGAGCATTTATTCCTCAGATTTCCATGTCTGCCGGAACGATGATGTCGATGGCATGCAAAGAAATTATTATGGGAGAACAATCTTCTTTGGGGCCAATTGACCCGCAGATGGGTGGGATAGCCTGCCAGGCTGTAATAGATGAATTTATGAAGGCTACGGAAGAAATCAAAATCAATCCGGCATCCTTAGGGTTATGGCAAACCATTATTTCCAAATATCATCCCACATTTTTAACAGCATGTGAAAATGCGATTAGCTGGTCTGCTCAGCTTGCAGAGCAATGGCTTAAAGAGGTTAATCCGGACATTGATATTACAAGAGTAAAGGATGTCTTTCTTAATCATCATAATAGTTATTCACACAGCAGGCATATATCTAAACAGGGATGCAAGGATGCCGGATTGAATGTTACCGATCTGGAAGATATGCCGGAATTGCAGGATGCAGTTCTAAGCCTTCATCATTGTTATATGATAACATTTGATAAGTTCCCTATTTCGAAAATTGTCGAAAATCAGATGGGAGGATGTTATGTACAGAATTATTCTGTTAATAATTAAATTTTCGTATCTTTGTATCAACCAAGTGCAACGCAGGATAAACCGATGCAAATCGGCTGTGGACAATTCGGTGTACTTTGATCTGGATCGCTTTATAAATGGCTGATATATATAGTGGTTTGTGGTGTGAGTTCATTTACCTCTCTTTCCGCTTCAAGCGGCCGACGAGCTGAACATCGCCTTGCGAGGCGATGTTTGTTTTTGCAGCGGAGGGAAGAGCGCGAAGTTCGTTCGCAGGCTCTTCCCTCCGTTGCAAAACGGCCGCTTGCGGCAGCTACTCGTCGGCCGTTTGTAAATAAAGGATGGGAAGGATCACGGAGCGGAGCGACGTAATTCCTCGGGAGTGGGTCGGCTCGCAGAGCCGGCAGCCCGCAGCCACCCCGGCGGAGGGCTGCTCTCTTCGTTCGCTTGCCCTCCGCCGGCTGCGAGCTGAAAAAACAGCAAATCCCGGCTTTTAGCCGGGCGGGACGCAGCTTCCGGTGGCGAAGGCCCGAGGCGAATGCAAAATGACGGCGCCTCTGTTTTCAGTCCGCAGCCAGCGCCCGGCTAAGAGCCGGGTTTTTCTTGTGACGTGTCATCCTGAGCGAAGCGAAGGATCTGAAATATACCTCCGTCCGCAGCCAGCGGAGGGGCTCGAAAGGCGTAGCCGACAGAGCAGCCCTCCGCCGGGGGTGGCTGCGGGCTGCGCGGCCGAGGGCTGCAATCTGAATTTAGATAGGCTGCGGCCCGGCCAAGCAAATTTATTTGCTCGGCTACTCGCCTTGCACTCTTTGCGGCAGACAAGCTGCCGCTTAGATAGGCTGCGGCTCGGCAAAACACAAACTCCGTTTGTTTTTGCTCTCGCCTTGCACTATCTTTGCCCTTGCGGCAGAAAAACTTCGAAGATGAAAAAATTCCGCTGGATCCTTCTGTTGATCCTCCTGGTCGCTGCTGCGGCCTTCCTCTATTTCCGATTCTGGTTCGTCTTCGGCGAAGGCGTCAAGACCGGAGAGCTCAACTATGTCGTATACAAAGGGTTGGTGTTCAAGACCTACGAGGGCAAGCTCATCCAGTCGGGCATCCGCTCGCGTACGGCCGGCTCGATCCAGTCCTACGAGTTCGAGTTCTCGGTCGTCGACGAGGCGCTGGCCCGCGAGCTGATGTTGCAGGGCGGCCGCACGGTCGAACTCCACTACCGCGAATATTTCGGGGCGCTGCCCTGGCGCGGCTTCACCAAGTTCGTGGTCGACAGCATCGTCTCGGCCCGCCCGGCCTCGACGGCTCCCGACCTGGGCTCGCTGCGCGCGCCCTCCGGCGAGTAGCCCGACCCTCCTTTTACTCCAATATCTTCTCGAAGGCGATCCTCTCGCCGCTGCGGTAGCGCACTATCCCGCAGCGGGCGAAGCCGTGCCGTGCGATCAGGCGCAGCATATAGCCGTTGTCGCGGTGGGTGTCGACGCGGAAGCTGCCTGCGCCGCGCTCGCGTGCCAGCTGCTCGGTGCGGCGCACGAACGCTCCCGCGAGCCCCTGCCGCTTGTGGCCGTCGGCCACGGCCAGGCGGTGCAACACCGCGTAGGGTCCCCCGGTGAGCCACCGCCCCTCGATCGCCTCGTAGGCCGGCTCGCCGTCGAAGAGGATGGCTCCGTAGGCTGTGGCCTCCGCCTCGCCTGCGCGGCAGAGCACGTAGCCGGCGCCGGTCGCGATGTCGCGCTCGATGTCCGACGGGGCGGGGTAGCCGTCCTGCCACTGGTCGCTGCCCAGGGCGCGCATCTGGGCCTGGGCCTGGCGGATGATCTGCACGATGCGCGGAAGGTCGGCCGTGCGGGCCGGTCTGAAGAGGAGCTGCTCCATCGGGGCGGGGTGTTTTGCCGCAAAGGTAGCGATTTTCGCGCTTGCGGATTGCTTTTCCGGCGGAAAAGCGCTACCTTGCACCTATGATCGAAACCGAACTCTGCGCCTACTCCGTAGACGCCTGCCTGGTGGCCGCCCGCTGCGGCGTCACCCGGGCCGAACTCTGCGCCTCGCCCTGGGAGGGGGGCACCACCCCCTCGGCCGGCGCCATCCGCGCGGCCCGCCGCATCGCGGGGCTGCGGCTGAGCGTCATGATCCGTCCCCGCGGCGGCGACTTCCTCTACTCCGACGCTGAGTTCCGGCAGATGGTCGAGGAGGTGCGCTTCGCCCGCGACGAGGGTGCCGACTGCGTGGTCTTCGGCCTGCTCACGGCCGACGGCGAGGTCGACGTCGCGCGCACGGCGCGGCTGGTGGAGGAGGCGCGCGGGATGCAGACCACCTTCCACCGCGCCTTCGACATGGCGCGCGACACGGACCGAGCGCTCGAGGCCGTGGTCCGCGCCGGCTGCACGCGCATCCTCACCTCGGGGGGCTGCAACAAGGCCCCGGAGGGCGCGGCGACGCTCCGCCGTCTGGTCGGCCGCTCGGCCGGGCGCATCGCCCTGATGGCCGGCAGCGGCGTGGCGGCCTCCAACGCCGCCGAGCTGGCCGCGACGGGGGTCGACGCCCTCCACTTCAGCGCCCGCGGGTGGACGGAGAGCGCCATGCTGTGGCGCAATCCGCGGGTCTCGATGGGGGGCCTCGACGGGGTGCCCGAGTATGCCGCGCCCTGCGCCGACGAGGAGCAGGTGCGCGCGATCCTTCGCCAACTCGAAAACAACGGATACAGATGAAACGGATCTTCCTTCTGCTCTTCGCCGCGGCGCTCGCCGCCTGCGGCCGCTACGGCGCGGGCGTGCCCGCCGTCTACGAACCCCTGCTCGACGCTGCGCTGGCCGAGTGCCCGCGTGCCGACAGCCTGCGTGCGCTGCTGCGCGCGACGCCCCGCGCCGAGCGCGAGGCGATGGCCTACCTCCTGGCCTGGATGCCCGCGGGCGACCGCGATACCATGCGCCTCGACCTGCTGCGCGAGAACGTGGAGTATGCCTGCCGCGCGCGCCGCGAGTTCGCATGGGCGGCCCGGCTGCCCGACTCGGTCTTCCTGAACGAGGTGCTGCCCTACGCCGTGGTCGACGAGGTGCGCGACAGCTGGCGCCCCGACTTCTACGGGCGCTTCCGCGAGCGCGTGGCCGGCTGCACCGACCTGCAGTCGGCGGCCGAGGCGGTCAACGCCTGCGTGCGCGAGGTGACGGGCGTCGATTACAATACGGCCCGCGAGAAGACCAACCAGAGCCCCTCGGAGTCGATGCGTCAGGGCATGGCCTCCTGCACGGGCCTCTCGGTGCTGCTCGTCGACGCGCTGCGCTCGGTGGGCATCCCGGCCCGCTTCGCCGGCACGGCGGCCTGGCACGACGACCGCGGCAACCACAGCTGGACCGAGGTGCGCTTCCCCGACGGCGAGTGGCGCTTCACCGAGTTCTACTACGTGGGCTGGGACTGCGCCTGGTTTTTCGCCGACGCGGGCAAGGCCACGCCGGGCGACCGCCTGCACGGCATCTACGCCGTCTCGTTCCGCCCCACGGGCGACTGGTTCCCGATGGTCTGGAGCGAGCGGTCGCGCGCCGTGCACGGCGTCGACGCCACGCCCCGCTACGTCGGTCTCTACGCCGCCCATGCCGCCGAGCTCGCGGCCCGGGGGACGGGCGTCGAGCTGAGCGTCGATATGTTCCGCGACCGGGCCCACGACTCCGGCTCTGCGGACCGCGTGGAGGCCAACGTCGACATCTTCTGCGACGGCGACCAGGTGGGCGGCGGCCGCACGGCCGGGCCGCTCAAGGACATGAACGACCGTCTGTCGCTGCTCGTGGAGAAGAACCGCACCTACACGCTCCGCTACGAGAACGCCCGCGGCGAGGCCGTGCGGATGCAGGTCGAGGTGGGCGACGAGCCCCTCGTGGTGAAGGCCTACATGGAGTAGGGCGGATACCTATTAAAATAGAGCGAGGAGCGCCGGCCGGCGCTCCTCGCTTTGCGTTACTTGAGCTCGAGGCGGAGGATGGGGTAGGGGCGCCCCGTGGCGTCGAGCGGGTCGCGGGCGACGGTGCGGAACCCCATGCGGGCGTAGAAGAGCGCGGCCGCGGTGTTCTGCTCGTTGACCTCCGTGCGGCGGACGCCCCGCGCGACGAGGTGGTCGACCAGACAGCGGCCTGCGCCGCGGCCTCGGTGCGCAGGGTCGACGAAGAGCATTTCGAGCCGGTCGTCGGCCCGGCCGGCGAAGGCGATGAAGCGGTCGCGCGCGTCGCGCTCGGCGTCGGTGGGGGCGTCGAGGCGTCGGGGATCCGGAAGCGTCTTTTCCATAGGGGCGGTCACAATAAGACGGTCGGCTCCTTGCGCCTGCTGAAGTTGCGCGCGAGCACGGCGGCGAAGGGGGTGGCGAAGCTGCGGGCCCGGACGGGGCACCCCTTGACGCAGGCGCAGCAGCGGATGCAGTGCGCGGGGTCGGTGCGCTCCTCCTCGCCGCGGACGATGGCGCCCGTGGGGCAGAGGGCCGCGCAGCGCCCGCAGTGGATGCATCGGGAGTCGGTCGCGGGGAGCAGCCGCACGGGGCGCCGCTTCTGCGCGCGCCGGTAGCGCAGGACGAAGGCTATGAAGCGCAGCAGCGCGAGGAGCGGCGTGCGGGGCGCCCGGAGGCGCGAGGCGTCGACGGGTGCGGGGGCTGTCGACGCGGTGAGTTTGCGGGCGACGGCGGCGCCGAACCGCTCGGCGGCCTCCAGGTCGGCCGCGTCGGGGCGTCCGGCGGCGATCGGCACGGCGTCGGTCGAGTAGGAGTGCTCGCCGACGAAAGCGCCGGCGGCCACGGGGACGAATCCCCGTTCCGAGACGAAGGCTGCGAGCTCGGCGGCGGCCGTGCCGATGTCGCGGTTGCCGTAGACTGCCGCTACGACGGCCGGCGTGCCCTGGCCCCGCACCTCTTTCATCCGCTCGAGCGCCGCCGGGGCGATGTGGCCGCCGTAGACGGGTGCGACGAAGAGCGCCGCGGCAGTCGAGGGGATGCGCCCGGCGGGCAGCGGAGCGTGGGTGGCGTCGTGCGTCGCGGCGGGCAGCCCGAGGCCCCGGGCGATGGCCTCGCCGATGCGGCGGCCGGTGCCCGTGGGCGAGAAGAGGAGGATGCGGCAGGCGTCGGGGGTCATGATCGGTCGGGATGTTTTTCGGTTTCGTAGAGATAACGCCACAGCGGGGCCGCCATAAGCGCCTGACGGATGCGGTCCGTGTGCAGCAGGTCGAGCACCTCGTCGCGCGAGGCGGTGCGGACTTCGATCTGTTCGGTGGCGTCGAGTTGCTGGTCGCCCAGCCGCTCCACACCCTCGGCCACGAAGCAGTAGGTGCGGTTGTTCTGCGTGGCGGGGTTGGGCGCCACGACGGTCAGCTGCCGCCAGCGGCCCCCGCCGTAGCCGGTCTCCTCCCGCAGCTCGCGCTGCGCCGCCGCGAGGGGCGAGGGGTCCGAAGGCTCGATGCATCCGGCGGGGATCTCCCACGCCGTCTCGCCCAGACCGTGGCGGTACTGCGAGACGAGCACGAGGCGCCCCTCGCGCGTCGTGGCGATGACGTTCACCCAGTCGGGGTATTCGAAGACGTAGTACTCGGGCACCGAGCGCCCGTCGGGCATCTCGAGCCGCTCGAGCCTGACGGTGCACCAGGGGCGCCGCACCAGGTAGCGGCTCGAAAGTACTTTCCAGGGTCGGTTTTCGGGGTTTTCCATGCTGTGCGGAGTTGGCGATGGACAAAGGTAGCGAAAAAAAGCGATCTTCGGCCCTCCTTCGGGCGGTTCATGGGGCCGACGGCCGGCGCCCGGTTGAGGGCCTGGGTTTTCTTCGGGCTTTTGCAGCCCGCAGCCGGCGGAGGTGCTCGGAGGCACCGCCGACAGAGCAGCCCTCCGCCCGGGGCGGCTGCGGGCTGCCGGCCTATGGCCGCAATGTTGCGCGACAGTCTGCCGGGGGTGCCTGCAAGATGCGTAGGTCCCGGCTCGCAGCGTCAGCTGCGCAGCCCGTAGCCACCCCCCCCCGGGCGGAGGGCTGCTCTCTCGCCAATCGGCTCGATCGCTCCCTCCGCTGGCTACGGGCTGTAGGCATGCAAGACACGAAAATCCCGGCTCGTAGAGCCGGCGGGCCACAGCCTCCGGGCTGCGGAGGCCCGCAACTCGCAGCAGCTCGTGCGCCCTCCGCAGGCCGCGACCCGAAAACATACTCTATTTTCAATTTTCCGCTTTCAATTTTCAATTCGCCCTGCGGCTTGCTTCTGCGCCCGACTTTTGCTATATTTGTGAACTCAACGAACCGATAGAAGATCATGATACCTCAAGAAGAACGCGAACGGATCCTGGCGCTGGTGCGCCGCGAAGTGGTGCCCGCCATCGGCTGTACCGAACCCATCGCCGTGGCGTTGTGCACGGCGCGTGCCGCCGAGCTGCTCGGCCGCGAACCCGAGCGCATCGACGTGCGCCTGAGCGCCAACATCCTCAAGAACGCCATGGGCGTGGGCATCCCCGGCACGGGGATGATCGGCCTGCCGATCGCCATCGCCCTCGGCGCGCTGGTCGGCCGCTCGGAGTACGAGCTGGAGGTGCTGCGCGACGTAACGGAGGAGGCCGTCGCGCGGGGCCGCGCGATGATCGACCGCCGCTGCATCTCCATCGCCCTGAAGGAGGGCATCGAGGAGAAGCTCTACATCGAGGTGCGCGCCGCCGCCGGCGGGCACGAGGCCACGGCCGTCATCGCCGGGGGCCACACGCGCTTCGTCTACCTGGCCCTCGACGGGGCGGCGGAGCTCGACCGGCGCGAACCCGCGGCGGGCGAGGCGGACGAGGAGCCGGTGCCGCTCACGCTGCGCCGCGTGTGGGAGTTCGCCACGACGGCGCCGCTCGACGAGCTGCGCTTCATCCTCGAGACGCGCCGCCTGAACCGCGCCGCCGCCGAGCGGTCGTTCGAGGCCGACTACGGCCACTCGATCGGCCGCACGCTGCGCTGCGAGCGCGAGCGGCGGGTGATGGGCGACAGCATCTTCGCGCGCATCCTCTCCTATACCTCGGCCGCCTGCGACGCCCGCATGGGCGGGGCCCCGGTGCCCGTGATGAGCAATTCGGGCAGCGGCAACCAGGGCATCGCAGCCACGCTGCCCGTGGTGGTCTACGCCGAGGAGACGGGCGCCACGGAGGACGAGACCGTGCGGGCGCTCATGCTGAGCCACCTGGTGGTGATCTACATCAAGCAGACGCTGGGCCGTCTGTCGGCGCTGTGCGGCTGCGTGGTGGCCGCCACGGGGTCGAGCTGCGGCATCGTCAGCCTGATGGGGGGCGGCTACGACGAGGTCGCGGCTGCCGTGAAGAACATGATCGCCAACCTCACGGGCATGATCTGCGACGGTGCCAAGCCCAGCTGCGCGATGAAGCTCACGAGCGGCGTCTCGACGGCCGTGATCTCGGCCATGATGGCCATGGACGGCCACTGCGTGACGCCCGTCGAGGGGATCATCGAGGAGGACGTCGACCGCTGCATCCGCAACCTGACGACGATCGGCCGCGACGGCATGAACGAGACGGACCGTCTGGTGCTCGACATCATGACCCACAAGCAGTGACGCGAGGCGGCCCCGGGGCCGCCTCCGCTCTTTTTAGGTATTTATACCACCGCGCGTGCGGCGGCGAATCCCTACCTTTGCAGCGGATCACGATTCACTGTAAGATGGGCAAGTATTTCGACATGCTGACGCAGGACGTCCGCCTCCGCGAGGGGCTGAACGCCTGCATGAACTGCGGCGTCTGCACGGGCGTCTGCCCCGCGGCCGAGTTCTACGACTACGACCCGCGGCAGATCGTCGACACGGTGCAGACGCGCGACGACGAGGCGATCGAGGCGCTGCTGAAGAGCGACACGATCTGGTACTGCGGCGAGTGCATGTCGTGCCGTCCGCGCTGCCCGCGGGGTAACACCCCGGGCTATGTCATCCAGGCCCTGCGCACGCTCTCGCAGCGGCTGGGCTTCTTCGTCGAGAGCGAGAAGGGGCGCCAGCAGCTGGCCCTCAAGCGCATCATCGGCGACCACATCCTGCGCACGGGCTACTGCATCACCCCGCGTCTGGTCAAGCCCGAGCTCCATCCCGAGCAGGGCCCCGTCTGGCGGTGGATCCACGACCACGACAGCGAGCTCTACGCCCGCTTCTCGCCCGTCTACATGCGGCACGGGGCCGGCGCCCTGCGGCGGCTGGACGGCGACACGCTCGCAGAGATCGAACGCATCTTCGAGGTGAGCGGCGGCCGCGAGATGTTCGACACCATCGAGCGACACTCCGACCGCAAGGCCCGCGAGATGGGCTATGCCGAGGGGGCCGACCAGAGCTACCTGATGGACGTATTCACCCGAAACAGCAACGAACACTATTAGCCCATGGCACGACGCGCAAGCTGGCAGGAGTACCAGAAGCAGATCGCCGACGACCGTTACTACTACGGCCGCAGCTGCATCCGTCAGAACTTCTTTCCCGGGTCCGAGAAGGCCTTCATCGACATCCTGCGCGATGACCTGGGCCGCGACCTGCTCGACGATCCGAAACACTCGTCGTGCACGGGCATCGGATACCACTCGGACATCGTGCCTCTGGAGACGATCATGACCGTCGTGGCGCGCCAGTTCTCGCTGATGAACGAGGCGGGCTACGAGAACTTCGTCACCTCGTGCATCACCTCGTTCGGCGTCTACACCGAGGTGCTGGCCACCTGGGCCGAGTTCCCCGAGACGGAGGAGCGCACGCGCGAATACCTCCTCGAGGCCACCGGGCGCGAGTTCCGCAAGCCGGCGAGCCTGGCCCACACGTCGGATGTCATGTTCCACTTCCGCGACCGTATCGCCGCGCAGGCGCGCTACCGGCTCCGCAACGCCCAGACGGGCGAGCCGCTGCGCGTGGTGGAGCACATCGGCTGCCACTACGCCAAGATCTTCCCCAAGTCGGGCATCGGCGGCTCGGAGTTCCCCTACGTGCTGGCGGGCATGATCGAGTCGTGGGGCGGCCAGTGCGTCGACTACCCCGAGCGGCGCCACTGCTGCGGCTTCGGCTTCCGCAACTATCTGGTGCAGGCCAACCGCGGCTACTCGATCGCCAATTCGCACAAGAAGCTCGAGAGCATGGCCCCCTACAAGCCCGACTTCATCGTGGCCAACTGCCCCGGCTGCGCCATGTTCCTCGACAAGTGGCAGTACGCCATCGCCGAGATGGAGGGCACAACCTACGGCGAGAACGGCCGCGGCATCCCGGTGCTGACCTACGAGGAGATGGCCGGGCTGGTGCTGGGCTACGACCCCTGGGCGCTGGGCATGCAGATGCACCAGGTCGACGTCGAGCCGCTGCTCGACAAGATGGGCATAGACTACGATCCTGCGGCCAAATACCTGGGCGCCAACGGAAAATATATCGGTAAGCCGGCTTCGGCCGTGGTCAACAACTGCGCCGCGGATACCGTTTACGACATCAGAGAGTAGGATGAAAAAGGTAATCGTCATAGGCGGCGGAGCCGCCGGCATGCAGGCCGCGCTGCGGTTGCGTGCCCGGGGCGTGGAGCCCCTCCTGGTCGAGCGCGAGGCGGAGACGGGCGGCAAGCTGCGCGGCTGGCACGTGCTCTTCCCGTCGTTCACGCCGGCCTCGGAGGTGCTCGCCGAGCTGCGGCGCCGCGTGCGCGAGAGCGGCATCGAGGTCCGCACGGGCGTTGAGGCCACTGCCATCTCGCCGCGCGAGGTGACGCTCGCCGACGGCAGCCGCCTCGGGTGCGACGCCGTGGTCGTGGCCTCGGGCTTCACCCTCTTCGATGCCCGCATCAAGGAGGAGTACGGCTACGGCATCTACGACAACGTCGTCACCTCGGCCGATCTGGAGCGCATGTTCGCCTGCGGGCGCGTGGCCAAGGCCGACGGCACGGCGCCGCGCCGCATCGCCTTCCTCCACTGCGTGGGTTCGCGCGACGAGAAGGTGTGCCAGCGCCACTG
>Ga0137307_101122_pt1 | contig 26192 bp, 21 predicted proteins | sample NAcewD2O_March_2_FD_97180 | JGI IMG/M metagenome (GOLD analysis project Ga0137307, IMG submission 97180) | Mouse cecal microbial communities from Vienna, Austria - N-Acetylglucosamine amended D2O_March | ecosystem: Host-associated > Mammals > Digestive system > Large intestine > Cecum | place... | reverse complement strand
TACTCCATTACATCACAATATACAAGTGGAGCTGTTAACCTTTTGCTTCTTGATACATGAAACGTTTAATGGATTTCTTAGCTGTTTTCTCAAATTCCTCAAAGTGGATTTTTACTTTGCATATCTGGCTATAAGCCGGAAGTTGTTGATTCAGTTCATTACGGTTTGCCTCCATTACACGTTCGATGTCGCTTTGCTGTAACCCGTTGGCAAAGGCATCGTCGAAATCCGGATAAATCAGTGCTACTAATTTTCCTTTCTGCAATACGATGAGCGATTCGGATACATAGGGCATGTTATTTAGTTTGTTCTCAATCTCTTCCGGATAAATATTCTGTCCACTGGCTGTGAGTAGCATATTCTTGCTACGTCCCCGTATCGTTATATAGCCGTCCGCATCCATTGTTCCCAAGTCTCCGGTATGCAACCAGCCATTTATGTCGATGATTTGCGATGTCGCTTCCTCGTTTTTATAGTAACCCAACATCAGGTTTGAGCCGCGGCAAATGATCTCTCCGGCAACATGTTGCGGATCTGGTGAATCTATTTTCACTTCCATACGGCTGGCTGCCTTTCCGCATGATGCAAGTTTCAAGGTTTCCCAACGGGAAGAGCAAATAATGGGGCCGCATTCTGTCATTCCATAGGCAATAGTATAGGGAAAGTTGATTTGCTTGAGGAAGCATTCTACTTCAGCATTGAAGGGGGCGCCACCGATAATGATTTCATCAAAGTTGCCTCCGAATATTTCCATTGCCTCTTTACGTGCAAGAGCTTTGATTTTATCGTTGATGATGGGCACATGCAGCAATAATTTTCCGATTTTACTGTCTACTCTTGGCAAAATATCCTTTTTGATTATCTTTTCTACAATCAGAGGCACACACGAAATGACGCGTGGTCTGATTTCGGCAAAAGATTGTGCTATTATTTTAGGACTTGGCATGCGCGTCAGGAAATAGAGGTGTGCTCCAGCTGCAAAGGCATTGAGAAAATCATACGTCATACCGAAGACATGTCCCATAGGAAGCATGGAAACGATGTTGTCTCCAGGTTTTATAGGAAGCATTTCATGACAGTAGGCAACATTGGATGTGAGGCTGCGATAGGGCAACATGACACCTTTTGAATATCCGGTAGTACCGGATGTATAGTTGATAATGGCAAGTTCTTCCGGTTGGTCTTTCCGATAGCAGATATGTTCAGGACGGAAATTCTTGGGATAGCGTTGTCCGTATAACACATTGCGGTGTTCAAAAGCCTCCATCAACCTCTCGTCGCGGCAAACTACAGGAGTAAATTCAGTCATCAGAACAATGCCCAGCAATTGCGGCATGGCTTCTTCATTGAGATTCTCCCAAATCTGGTCGCCTACGAATAGAAGTTTTGCTTCGGAATGATTGACGATATTGTGTATGTTGTCTGCTTTAAACTCGTGCAGGATAGGAACGATGACGGCTCCATACGTGATAGTTGCCAGAAAAGTAACTGCCCAATGGGCGCTGTTACGGCCGCAGACTGCTATCTTGTCGCCCGGACGAATGCCGGAACTTTCTAAAACAATGTGGAATTTGGCAATTTTGCGGGCTACATCTTTATATTGGAGGGTAGCACCTTTGTAGTCAGTCAAAGCGTTTAAATCCCAGTAACGGATGATACTCTGTTCAATATAATCAATGAAGTGTTGTTCTTGTTCCATTTGTTAAATCTGCACACTTTAATTAAAACTGCGCAAATATAGAGCTAAATGTAATGTCGTGCAAATTTCTATATTCATTCTTTGACAGGAGGCGAAAGAAAAAGAAAAATCAACCAATTGGCTCCAAACAGACCATTGGCAGGCAATTTATGACCGGATTTTTCTATTAATTAGTTCTTTCCGTCTTTCCACTCTTTTCTGAAATCAGCAATAACTTATCGCCCAAACGAAGTTTCAGGGAACCGTTGGGGATTAGAAACTCTGTGCCTCGTTTCACGATCATAACTAACGCTCCATTGGGCAGGGTTATGTCTTTCAGGGTATCACCTTCTTCCAACATTTCCGTGGTTACGGTCATATCTCTCAGGTCTGTATCAATTTCTTCGGGCAGTTCTACGCCAAATTCATTTCCGGTTTTCTCTAATGGAGTGGAAAGTTTCAGTAAACGAGCAGTCGAAGAGACGGTGGTTCCTTGAACTATCAGGGAGACAATTGTAATAAAGAATACGATGTTGAACATGACGTCTGCTCCCGGAACTTGCGCCACCACCGGATATGTGGCAAAAATGATAGGCACCGCTCCGCGCAAACCGACCCAAGAGATGAATAGCCGGGAACGGTGGGTTATTTTCTTGCCGAAAGGCAACAGGCAAATAAATATGCTGAGCGGACGGCCGACAAGAATCATGAATACACCTATAAGGGTGGCTACCAGGGCAATGTCGAGCAGTTCATGCGGATTCACCAACAGTCCCAGGCAAAGGAACATGATAATTTGGAACAGCCATGTCAATCCATCCATAAAGGTATATATCTCTTTGCGATACATGATTTTATTGTTGCCCACCATGATACCGGCGATATAGACTGCAAGATAACCGTTTCCATTCAGAAGGTCGGTAATGGAAAAAGTGAAAAAAATGAATGAGAGCAGAAGGATGGGGTAGAGTGCCTGATTATCAATATTCAGCCTATTCAACATAAGTATAGCCAACTTGCCGAGAAGATAACCGACTACCGCACCTACCACGAATTGCATGATGAATGAACCGAAGATTCCCGTGATTCCCATTCCACCCGACTGTATGAACTGTATCAATACGATAGTGAGCATATATGCCATAGGGTCGTTACTTCCACTTTCAAGTTCCAACATGGGACGAAGATTGTTCTTCAGATTCATCTTCTGCGAACGCAAGATAGCAAACACTGAAGCAGAATCGGTGGAGGACATGGCAGAAGCAAGCAACAGTGATGTCGTGAGAGGCAGATAGATGTTAGACCAACTCATACCTGAGATCCACCAGATGAACAATCCTGTAAAAATGGCTGTAAGCAACACACCGACGGTAGAAAGCACAATACCCGGTATGAGTATCGGTTTTATTTCGCTGAATTTGGTGTCCATACCTCCCGAAAACAAGATGACGCTGAGGGCAACCATACCAATGAATTGTGCCTCTTTGGCATTATGAAATTGCAACCCCAAGCCGTCACTCCCAAAAAGCATGCCGACTACTAAAAATAATAATAGGGCGGGAACGCCGAAGCGATATCCCGTTTTACCAACAATGATACTTACAAAAAGGAGGATAGATCCTATCAGAAGAATATTTTCAGCTGTAAAAATCATAAGTTACATATAATAAATTGTTCGTTTTGACCGATTCTCTTTTCAAAAAGCAAAAACACTTTTTCTTTTTAACAAATGCAAGAAAGAAATTGTTCAGAGCCTGTTTAAGTTTTATTTAGCGCTCATAAGAAAAGTATTCGGCTTTTATAGGGATTAATTGAATTTCAGTACAAATGTAGTTTCCTTTCCGGAACGTAGCGAAAGGCTTCCACCCGATAGACGCATAATCTGCCTGGAGATGCTTAGGCCGATGCCGCTACCGCCTTCCTTGGTCGTGAAGAAGGGGATAAAGATGTGCTCTGCTATTTCGGAGGGAATATGAGGACCATTGTTCGCCACTTCGATAAGGACGGCTTCACTTTCATTGCAGTGGGCGCGTATGGTGATGATACCTTCGGAAATCTTTTCCGTCTCGATGGCTTGTATCGCATTTTTCAGCAGGTTGATAAGCACTTGCGAGATAAGGTTCTCGTCTGCATAAAGAATCAGGTCGTCCGGGACGATATGTAGGCGGAAAGAGATGCGGGAGTAGGGGTATTGATGACGTGCCAGTTCTACCATACGATTAAGGAAACCTTTCACATAGAAGAGTGAAGGTTCCGGTTTCGGTATGCGGGTAAAACGGCGGTAGTTCTCGACAAAGGAGAGCAATCCCTTGCCTGTGGAACTGATGGTTTGCAATCCATTACGGAGCTCTTCGGTGTCGATACCATCCGAAGAGGAACTGCAACTATTCGCATCCGTGCCTTCGCATTCCTGCAATAAGGCCAGCAGGGTATCACTCAAGGAGGTAATGGGGGTGACGGAATTCATGATTTCATGCGTCAGCACACGAATCAGCCGTATCCATGAATCGATCTCTTTTTCATCAAGTTCATTGTTGATATCATTCAGGGCAAGGATGCAGAGGTGCTCTTGGCGGATGGTTATCTCGGAGACCCGGATGGACAGATTCATCGTGCCCCGCTCGTTGGAAAGTCGGGTCTGCAACTTGTCTCCGGAGTGGCAACGATTCAGTAGTTCCGGCAGACGGGCGTCGATACGGGAGAGTTGGCTGGTGTGGGTGAGTACATCCAGTCCCAGCAGGCGGAGTGCTTCGTTATTCTTCTGATAGATGGCTCCGGTATCGTTCAGTACCAGAATGCCCGTACTGATGCAATCCAGAATGAGTTCATAATACTTCTCTTGCTGGACGGTTTCGCTTTTCACATTATATAATATGGAAGCAATGCGATTCAGGGCCTGATTCACAATGCGGTGGTCTGATATATCTTCCTGCTCGGAGAAGTGTATGGAGACGTCGTTGTTCTCGATGGCATCAAGCAGGAACAGTATCTTCTGCGTATGCATCCGATAGAGTTTCCATTGCCAATAGATGCTCGACAGCAACAAGAGAGAAGAAAGACTGATCCACAAGATATTTCCGGATATGGCAGTCAGGACAACCACGCCCGCCAGAACGAGGGACGTGAGAAGGCGGAAAAGGTAACGCTCGGTGATGTGGCGGAAGAAGTGTCTCATAGTCCGAACTTTTTCATCTTATTGTAAAGGGTCTGTCTCGTAATGCCCAATTGTGCTGCTACGGCAGAAAGGTTGCCGTTGCAGGCATTCAGGGCTTTCTGTATCATTTTCCGTTCCATTTCCTCAAGAGTGGCGGCTTCCGTACCGATATTGTTTTCCGCACGGGACGGGTCGGTACGTTTGGGCAGCTGGAACAGTTCGGGCGTCAGTTCACGAGTATCGCAGATGATGACCGCTTTCTCGATGGCATGTTCCAACTCACGTATGTTGCCATACCACGGATGCGCTTTCAGCTTCGTGCCGGCAGCATCGGAAAGTGCTGACAGTGGTTTGTCATATTGTTTGCAGAAACGTGCGATGAAGCGTTCGGCAAGCGGAAGGATATCTTCCGGGCGTTCCCGTAAAGGGGGAATTTCGAGATGAATGGTATTGATGCGGTAAAGCAGGTCTTCGCGAAACTTATTGTCCTGCACCATTTCATTCAGATTCCGGTTGGTAGCGCATATCAGGCGGATATCGACGGGAATGGACTGGTTGCTGCCCACACGAACGATGCTCCGGCGCTGCAATACGGTCAGGAGTTTGGCTTGCAGGTGATAGGGCAGATTACCGATTTCATCAAGGAATAGCGTGCTGTGGTCTGCTGCTTCAAATTTGCCGGGACGGTCGGTATAAGCATCGGTGAAAGAACCTTTTATGTGGCCGAACAGTTCGCTTTCAAAAAGGCTTTCGGTGATGGCGCCCATGTCGACGGCAATCATCTCTTTGTGGCAACGGGACGAAAGGGAGTGGATTTCCCGCGCCAGCATCTCTTTTCCTGTACCGTTCTCTCCGGTGATGAGGATATTGGCATCGGTAGTGGATACTTTCTCCACCAACGAACGGAGTTGCTGCATGGCGGCACTTTTGCCCCAATACATGGATGAAGTCATGAGCGCAGTGTTCTGTTTGCCTTTTCTGTTGTCAGAGGATTGGGCGGCATTCAGAAGGGTTTCTACCAGTTTCCGGTTGTCCCAAGGCTTCACAACGAAGTCCGTGGCACCCTCTTTGATGCCTCGCACGGCAAGGTCAATGTCTCCATAGGCTGTGAAAAGCACTACGGGCAGGGAGGGATGGAGGCGTTTGATCTCGTGCAACCAGTATAGTCCTTCATTCCCGTTGTTGATGCCGGACGTGAAATTCATATCGAGCAATACGATTGCCGGTGTCTCCTTGCGCAACACCGAAGTAAGCGTAATGGGAGAATCGAGCGTGATAATCTTCTCGAAATAGGGTTTCAGCAACATTTGCACTGCGGTAAGCACACCGCGATTGTCATCGACAATAATGATATTCCCGGACTTTTTCATACATCGTTTTTAATTTATTTCTCCACTTCGCCTCTCTTAAGTTTGGCTTGTGCTGCTTCTGAAGCGTTGGCGGGCATTGGCTTTTCTTGGCTGGCTTCTTGGGGGACATTGTCCTGTCCGGTTTCCACATTGTTCTTGTCCGGCTTGCGTTTCAGCAGTTTCAGCCTCCATTTGTTCCAGAACATCAGCTCGTTCCAGTGGTTGAAGTCTTTCTTGAAGATGATGCCTATGCCTTGTGTGGTCAGATTCGTGCGGGTGTAATATCGGTCGTTGGTTTCGTTATAGGCCTTCAGGCGTATGTCTCCGCTGCGGTTCACGAGCCATTCCGCCTCAAAGTCGCCTACGAAATTGGTGTTTGCCATCGGATTGTCGCGATAGCCGAAGTTGCCGTTGATAAGCAGGCGGTTGTTCAGCAGTTGCCCTGACAGCATGCCTTCAAACTCCATATCGGTCCAGCCCTTTTCTCCCGTACTGAGGTTGGTGCCGATGTTCCAGTTGTTGCTGTTGATGATGTTCGAGAGTGCATTGTTCAGTTGTCCCGAAAGGGTGGACGAGAGCACGGAGGACATCATGTTGGAGTTCTGCGTGGCATCCACGTTTTCCGGAGTATAGAACTTGCCGATACCCAGCAGATACAATATCTGCATGTTCATCTGTTCGTCCGTGGGGATATAGTTACGGATCAGTGCCTGGACTTCATCCCTTTCGTTGGGGACCTCCAGGCTTAGTTTTATTTCCGGCGATGTGAGCTGTCCTGTCAGGTTCATAATGCAGTTCACTTTGATGTTGGTCTGTACTCCATAGTTGCTTGCGTTCGGGACCAGGTCGTTCAGTGAAGCGGAGTTCACGGTGTAGCTGGCCTGGATATCCATTGTTGCGTCCAGCGGCGAACCGTTGAAGTTGATGGTACTTCCATTCTTGATGGTAAAGTCTTTGCGTATCACCTCCTGCAGACTGAATTTATAAAGCCCTTGGCTGATGCGATAATTTCCGAACATCTTCATGTCATCGGACTTGTTGTAGAATTCCGCACGGATATTTCCCGTCCCCCGTCCGCTGATGTAGTCACCGGCTATGGGATCCATGACAATGCGCATGGTGGCATCGGGAGTGGCGTCTACGAGCAGATTGAGCCGGATATCCGTCTCACCTTCTTCCTGTTGCATCTCTTGCTGCGCCAGCTCGTAGTCGGAAGCCAGGTTGATAGAGTCCAATACGGCACGACGCGGTGTCTTATCCACAAACTTGATGAACTGATTGCTGACCGCTGAAGATACATTATCCTTAATATAGACGAAGTTGGTATTGCGGTTAGTAGTCATGGCCACGTCAATGTTGACCCCATTCTGCGCATTGCCCGCTATCAATGCACTTCCTGTTCCATAGACTGTTCCGTAGAAAGGGAAATCCAACGACTCTTTGGTATTCATCACCAGCATGTCGTTCACTTCGAACTGGAAACGGTAGTTTATGTCCTTGAAATGGCGATAGTGCAGGTAGCCGTTTACGCGTCCCTGATTACCGTGCGGGTCAAGAATGCGGTTATTGCGGAAGGTAAGCCCGTTGGGCTCTATCTTGATGCTGTCCTTCAGGAAGAAAGTCGTGTTCAGTACATCCACTTTCATGGAAGCATCGCCGAAAACGTTCCCTTCCATCGTGAGTCCTTTGAACTTGCCGTAGAAGTGCACATTGCCGCTGGCACGCCCGTTAAATTCCGGTGTGATGTTGCTCATGAAGTATTCGATGAACTTCAGGTTGGTGTTGTCCGCCTCGATTTGCAGGTCGAGTGCGCTTTTGGGCTTTATGGGATAGATGTAACCATACACATGGCTTCGGGCAATCTCTTTCTCGCGGATACGGGCGTCAAGATAGATGCCTTCCACTTCGTGATGCCATTCTCCGTGGATGTCGGCATCTCCCAGCAAGCCATTGTTCAGCCCGAAGTTCCGAATGAAAAGGTCGGTATGCATGATGGGCTTCTTCAGCACCTGGCTGGCGTATGCAGGACCGGTGGCTTCCCCTTGGAAGTTGACCCCCAGGTTGGCGATGTCGAACACATAATCAATATTGATATTCTTCAGGTCCAGGCGGATGGTGTCTTCCGGCATCTCTGAAATGGTGCCGTTGATGCGGAGATGACGGTCCTGATGACTGAAATAGAAATCGTTGATGTGCACCTTGCCGGAATCAATGACTACCTGCGAAGGATGTATCTCCCACAGTGTATCGTTCAGTATGATATTGGTCTTCTGAACGTCTACAACGGTTTTCAATGCCGGTACTGCTTTGGATGTCGCACGCATGCGTTTGCTGTCATGCTCTCCGGCCTGCGTGCGGATGAAGTGTGCGGTAGCTGCCAGCTTCCCGCTGTAAGTGACGGCACTGCTGTTGCCCCAATTCAAAGAGGTCTGTATAATGTTATCTTTAGCCTGCGCCTCCAGTGCCACGTTGATTGCCCCCTCCGGCTTACGGTTGCTGAAGCGTATGTGCGCATGAAATTTATCACCGGGATTTTCGCATAACATCATGCCCGATTCAATGAACTTTTCTCCGTAGCGCAAATGGGGGAAATAGCCCTCCACCCGCAGGCGTTGTGCCTTGTCGTTGAAGTAGCCTTTGAGGGTGGAATGCGTGTACACCTTCAGGGGAACATTGAACATGGCGGACAACAGGTCTGTATTGAAGATGCTGATGTCGAAGTGGAAGCTGTTTTCGCTCTCTATCTGCCGCTTGCCCGGCAGTATCAGGGCAGGAACGTATCTCCTCATGATGTTCAGCACGCTTACCGGCAGTGTGCGGTAGGAGTAATCGCCCTCAATGCTTGCATGCAGGAAGTTCGATGTTATTTTCAACTGCTTTTGGAAGTCGTCTTTCCGGCTGGCGGTTATCTTCAGGTTGTCTAGAAAATAGTCCTTGTCGGGAGCCGTGAATTGCAGGCTGTCAATGTTGATTTCCCCGTTCATTTCGTCGATGGAGCCGCCGGTGAAATCGGCAGTCAGCCGGACGGAAATCTCCGAGTCCTTATACTGAGGAGTCAGGTGCAGCTCATGGGGGCGCACATTGTGGATGGCGGCCTGAAAGTTGAATGTAGGGATGTGGCTGGCGGTGTTGATGCTACCGTTCAGCTGCACCGAACCGTTTTCGTCATCCAATGCTACCTTACCGTTGAAACCGCCTTGTTTGTATTCGCCGTCAAGCGTGATGTTCTCGTATGTGTAGTCGCTATAGTCGATGGATGCGACCAATCCTTTCATTATGATGAGGGGAGGTTGGTTCTCGTGGTGGTTACCGTCTACATTGAGGTTGAAGGTAACTTTGCCCAACTTTTCGTTGGCGAGCATGTCGCCCAGCTTGAAGTCGGCAGTTTTTATTGCACCCGAATAGGCGAAATAGCCTTTCTCTTTATTGGAACTGAGCTTCAAGTCCGTTTTGATGGAGCCCATATCCGTGCGTACCACACCGTATGTGACGAGGTCGGTGAAGTATCCCGAAACTTCTCCATTGAATGAAATGGTTCCTAACCGTTGCAATACCGGCGGAGTGGCTTCGTGGTTCTTGCTCAGGTTGCGTACAAAGAAGGCGACGCCTTCAGGATCGGCATAGAGTTTAGACAGGTTGCCGAAGACAAAGGCATCCTGAGGATGGGACAAGTCTTGCAAGGAAACGTCTCCCCTTAACTGAAAATGGCTGTCTGCCGTAACGGATAAATAGGGGCAATTCAACTGATTGACAGTCCCGTTTGTCTCTACAGCCACCTGTAACTGTTCCGTGAAAGGAGAGAGAGCAGGTATGAATGCCGCCAAGTCGCAAGGCGTCACGTTGGAGGGTAATATGCGGCACGAGAAGCGGACCTCGTTGGCGAAATTGTTGAAAGCCCCCAAACTGTCATACTCCACACGTATCGTATCCATCGCAAGTGAAGTGTTCGGCAGCTCGATGGCGAAATTCTCAATGTTCATCTTCTGTTCGTTCGCCACCACCTTCAGGCTCAGCTTCTTCAGTTCAAAGCCCGAATTCTCTTCTTCTACACTCATACGTTTGATGGCAGCGTTGACAGAGTCGTTTTGAAACGCTTTCAACGAGATATTGGCGATGATATTGCGCAGTTGGATGTGCTGTGCGTTGAATCTCCCCGGGGTCTCTTCGGCAGAAAGCACGTTGTAGGATGCCCGACCGCGACGTATCAGCAGGGAGTTAATTCGCAGGTCGAGATGGTTCTCTTTCTTGACTGTGTCTTTCGAAGCAAAGGCATCAAGTACGAACTGGAAATTGGGTATGTCCTCCGGCGTCTTTTTCTCCAGATTGACGTTGAAACCGAACAATTGTACATTGCCGATTGATATTTTGCCCTTGAATAGGGGCAGAATATCGAACTTCGCCGAAAGACGGGAAATTTTCAGCATCTCCTTGCCGGACTGGTCGTCCAGCAAAAGATCGTCAATGATGATGCGGTTCAGCAACCCCATATTGATCCGTCCAATGCTGAGCTGTGTGTGCAATACGCCCGACAGTTCACTGGCAACAAACACGGATATCCGTTGCTGAACGTAGGGGATATTCAGCAATAATATGGTCCCGATATACAATCCCAATATGATACCGAGCACCCAGCGAACTGTCCTTTTAAACTTTCTGATAGGCGGTTTGTTTGATTTGGCACACAAAAATATGAAATTCTGCGTTACCAATCATACTTTTATCACTACTTTTGTAGCGTTAAAATGTAAATAGCGATATGAGTACAATAATTTTAGGCATAGAAAGCTCTTGTGACGACACCTCTGCCGCCGTCATCAAGGATGGATATTTACTGTCGAATGTTGTTGCCAGCCAGGCGGTACATGAATCCTACGGGGGTGTAGTGCCCGAATTGGCATCGCGCGCGCATCAGCAAAATATAGTTCCGGTGGTTCACGAAGCGTTGAAACGTGCCGGAGTGACCAAAGAAGAACTGAGTGCGGTCGCCTTTACAAGGGGACCGGGACTGATGGGCTCTCTCCTGGTGGGAGTTTCGTTTGCCAAAGGGTTCGCACGTTCCCTCGGTATTCCCATGATAGATGTTAACCATCTGACTGGTCATGTGTTAGCCCATTTTATTAAAGCAGAAGGTGAAGACAATGTTCAGCCGAAGTTTCCTTTCCTCTGCCTGCTCGTTTCAGGAGGAAATTCGCAGATCATTCTGGTGAAGGCATACAATGATATGCAAATCCTGGGGCAGACCATTGACGATGCTGCCGGAGAAGCGATCGACAAATGTTCCAAGGTCATGGGACTGGGATACCCCGGTGGTCCCATCATAGACAAACTGGCACGTCAGGGCAATCCGAAAGCCTTTACTTTCAGCAAACCCCATATCCCTGGATTGGATTACAGTTTCAGCGGACTGAAGACCTCGTTCCTCTATTCCTTGCGCGACTGGATAAAGGAAGATCCCGATTTCATCGAGCATCATAAGGAAGATTTGGCAGCTTCGCTCGAAGCCACGGTGGTCGATATCCTGATGGACAAACTGCGTAAGGCGGCCAAGGAATACAAGATAAAGGACGTGGCTGTGGCGGGTGGCGTTTCTGCCAATAACGGTTTGCGCAACGCCTTCCGCGAACATGCCCGGAAGTACGGATGGAACATATTCATACCCAAATTCAGTTACACGACGGATAATGCCGCGATGATTGCCATCACGGGATACTTCAAGTATCAGGATCGGGACTTCTGTCCGATGGAAGCGCCGGCTTATTCGCGCGTCACGCTATAGTTTCTATCTCCGTATATTCTTTAGCCCCGCTCTATACCTGCTCCATACCAACTCCGTATCTGCTCCAAACATATAGACTATGGAGAAACTACGGAGATGGCATGGTTGAGACAGGGTGCTGACAGGAGCATGATTGACTTGATTATATATAAATATAGGTATATGCAAATGAAAAAAAGAGTAGGCGAATTGCTGAAAGAGAAAAAAATGTCCCTTTCCACCGCAGAAAGTTGTACCGGAGGAAGCATCGCGGCTCTGATTACTTCCGTTCCGGGAAGTTCGGAGTATTTTAACGGTGGCATCGTGGCATATTCCAACGAAGTGAAGATGAATCTGCTTCACGTTTCTCCGGAAACACTGGAAAAATATGGAGCAGTAAGCCGGGAAACGGTGATTGAAATGGCAAGAGGCGCGATGAAAGCGTTGAAAACAGATTGTGCCATTGCCACTTCCGGGATTGCCGGTCCCGGAGGAGGAAGCATCGAAAAGCCCGTGGGTACTGTGTGGATCGCCGTTGCCTATAAAAATGAAATTGCCACTTTCAGGCAAGAAGGAGACGAAGGAAGAGCCGGAAACGTGCAAAAAGCTGTTCAAAATGCTCTGAAGTTGCTTTGTGAATGCGTGAAATAAAGAAAAATTGCTATCCTACAATGAATTATTTTATGAAAAACTTGTTTGGTATCAATAAAAGTGCTTACTTTGCGCTCTGTTTGAAATAAGTATAGATAAAAACTATAAAAATAAGATAGAAATGTCGAAGATTTGTCAAATTACCGGAAAGAAAGCCATGATTGGCAACAATGTTTCACACTCAAAGAGAAGAACTAAAAGAACCTTTGATTTGAACTTGTTTAACAAGAAGTTCTACTATGTAGAGCAGGACTGCTGGATCAGCCTTAGCATTTGCGCTAATGGTCTGCGTGTTATTAACAAGAAAGGACTGGATGCTGCTTTGAACGATGCAGTAGCTAAAGGTTATTGTGATTGGAAAAGCATTAAAGTAATTGGCTAAAAGTAGAGGAGAATACTGATTATGGCAAAGAAAGCAAAAGGTAACAGAGTACAGGTGATTCTGGAATGTACAGAACATAAAGATAGCGGTATGCCGGGAACTTCTCGTTATATCACTACGAAGAACAGAAAGAACACAACTGAAAGATTGGAACTGAAGAAGTACAATCCGATTTTGAAGAGAGTAACAGTGCATAAAGAAATTAAATAATAAGTATAACACATGGCAAAGAAAACTGTAGCAAGTTTGCACGAAGGTTCTAAAGAAGGTCGTGCTTATACAAAGGTTATCAAAATGGTTAAGTCTCCGAAAACTGGTGCTTACGTTTTTGATGAGCAAATGGTTCTGAATGAAAAGGTACAAGACTTTTTCAAGAAATAAGACTGTACGCCGAAAGGCATTTAATAATAAAATCCCTTTATCGTAATCCGATAAGGGGATTTTTTTTATACTTTATTCCTTTACTTTCATTACTTTGTTATATCTTTGTAGAATATTGATTGCATAAACAAATAGAATAGGATATGGGATTTTTTAGTTTTTTCTCAAAGGAAAAGAAAGAAACGTTGGATAAGGGATTATCTAAGACGAAAGAAAGCGTGTTCAGCAAGATTGCCCGTGCCGTGGCCGGGAAGTCGAAAGTGGACGACGAAGTGCTTGATAATCTGGAAGAAGTGTTGATTACTTCGGATGTAGGTGTGGAGACTACGCTGAATATCATTGAGCGTATAGAGAAACGTGCCGCAGATGAAAAGTATATGAACGCGCAAGAGTTGAATGTGATTTTGCGCGATGAAATCGCAGCCTTGCTGACAGAAAACAATTCTGGCGACGTGGCTGATTTCGAAGCACCGATTGAGAAGAAGCCATACGTAATCATGGTGGTAGGCGTGAATGGTGTGGGAAAAACGACCACTATCGGGAAACTTGCCTACCAGTTTAAGAAAGCAGGCAAAAGCGTCTATCTGGGAGCGGCAGATACTTTCCGCGCTGCGGCAGTCGAGCAACTGGATATCTGGGGCGAACGGGTAGGAGTGCCTGTCATCAAGCAGAAAATGGGGGCTGATCCGGCTTCTGTGGCGTATGATACCTTGAGCTCAGCTGTTGCCAACAATGCAGATGTGGTGATAATAGATACCGCCGGACGTCTTCATAACAAGGTGGGGCTGATGAATGAATTGACCAAGATTAAGAACGTAATGAAGAAAGTGGTGCCAGATGCACCGGATGAAGTGTTGTTGGTTTTGGACGGTTCCACTGGACAAAATGCCTTCGAACAGGCCAAACAGTTTACACTGGCTACCGAGGTGACCGCAATGGCCATAACGAAATTGGATGGCACTGCCAAAGGAGGTGTGGTGATCGGAATCTCTGATCAGTTCAAGATTCCCGTGAAATACATCGGATTGGGTGAAGGAATAGAAGATTTGCAGGTTTTCCGCAAAAAAGAATTTGTGGATTCGTTGTTTGGGGGGAATGCATGAAACGAAAGACCATTGATATCATCACTTTAGGGTGCTCTAAGAACTTGGTGGATTCGGAACATCTGATGCGTCAACTTGAAGAGGCGGGATATTGTGTGACTCATGATTCGGAACATCCGAAAGGAGAGATCGCAGTAATCAATACTTGCGGTTTCATCGGTGACGCCAAGGAAGAATCTGTCAATCTGATCTTGGAATTTGCCCAAGCCAAGGAAGAGGGGAAGTTAGAAAAATTGTACGTAATGGGGTGTCTTTCCGAACGTTATTTAAAAGAACTGGAGATTGAAATTCCTCAGGTCGATAAATTCTACGGTAAGTTCAACTGGACGGAATTGTTACAGGACCTTGGCAAGGCTTATCATGAAGAATATCGCATTGAGCGTACGCTGACCACGCCCAGACACTATGCCTATCTGAAGATATCGGAAGGCTGTGATCGGAAATGCTCGTATTGTGCCATTCCTATTATCACAGGAAAGCATGTCTCCCGACCAATGGAAGAGATCGTAGATGAAGTACGTTATCTGGTTGCCAAAGGCGTCAAGGAGTTTCAGGTTATCGCTCAGGAACTGACCTATTACGGTGTGGACTTGTATGGCAAGCAAAAGCTTCCGGAGTTGATAGAGCGTATCTCGGAAGTTCCCGGAGTGGAGTGGATTCGTCTGCATTATGCTTATCCGGCGCATTTCCCGACAGATCTGTTCAGAGTGATGTGTGAGCGCCCCAATGTATGCAAATATATGGATATTGCCCTTCAGCATATCAGTGATTCAATGTTGGAGAAGATGCGTCGCCATGTGACCAAAGAAGATACTTATCGCCTGCTGGAGCAGTTTCGCAAAGAGGTGCCGGGCATCCATCTGCGTACCACCTTGATGGTAGGGCATCCGGGGGAGACGGAAGCGGATTTTGAAGAGTTGAAGGAGTTTGTTCGCAAGGTCCGTTTCGATAGAATGGGGGCTTTTGCCTATTCGGAAGAGGAAGGCACTTATGCGGCTGCACATTATGAGGACGAGATTCCTCAGGAGGTAAAACAGGCACGTCTGGATGAGCTGATGTCCATACAGCAAGGGATTTCCGCAGAATTGAGCGCAGCAAAAGTAGGGCAGTGCATGAAGGTGATAATAGATCGTGTCGAAGGCGAGTATTACATCGGCCGCACCGAATTCGATTCTCCGGAGGTAGATCCGGAAGTCTTGATAGAACGTGATGGACAGATATTGCATATAGGCAATTTTTACCAGGTGGAGATTGTAAATTCCGATGATTTCGACCTTTTTGGACGGGTCATTTAAGAATCTTTCTCAGGAAAATTGCCCGTATCAGGAGATTTTGCTAATATAGTACCGAATTTCATAAAGTCATCTTAATTTTGAATAATAAAGAGTTTACTTCAGAATTATCGCAAAGATTGGGGTATACTATAAGAGATACTTCCGAATTGATGGCCTCTTTGCTGTCGGATATGACCCAGCAACTACAAGAGGGCAATACGATTACAGTGCAAGGTTTTGGGACTTTTGAAGTAAGGAAGAAAATCGAGCGCATTACGATTAATCCTGTGACCAAGTTGCGTATGCTGATTCCCCCTAAGTTAGTTCTAGCTTATAAGCCCAGCAACGTATTGAAGGATAAGTTTAAGTAATCGCCCGTACCACTTCAAATATCTTCCTATAATAATGAATGAAAGACTGAACATACAGAATCTGGTAAGGCTACTTGCCGAAAAGCATGACATGGACAGACAAGATGCTGAAAGCTTTGTGAAAGAGTTCTTTCAGTTGATTGAAGAGGCGCTGGAGGCGGACAAGTATGTGAAGATTAAAGGTTTTGGGACATTCAAACTGATCAATGTCGAGAGCCGTGAAAGTGTGAACATAAATACTGGAGAACGATTCCGGATACAAGGGCACACCAAAGTCTCGTTTACACCGGAACCTGTACTGAAAGATTTGATAAACAAACCTTTTTCTTTTTTTGAGACTGTGGTTCTGAATGATAGTACTGTGCTGGAAGATACGCAGGTAGAAAGTCTGTCAGAAGAGGATGCCGTAATGGAAGAATTGATAGGGGATATAGCTCCCGAAACTGGAGTGGGGGAAACTGCGGCGAAAAAATGTACGGAAGAAATAACGGTGACAGATGAACCCGTGGATGTCGTGTCGAAATCTTCTCCGGTAGAAGCAGAGCCTACGGTTGTGGAAACCATTTCTCAGTCCGTTGAGCCTATTATAGAGATGTCGTCAGAACCTGCAAAAAAGAGCGAAGAGCTTCTGTCTGACACACGGAACTCCCATTCGGATGCAGAAGGTGCTTCTACTATCAAGATTTTTATGGGCATCGTGATAGTGGTGATTGCACTGTGTGCAGGCTCTGTGATTTTCATGTATTATCCTGATATTCTGAATGAGAATGTATCATTTGTCAGTGACAGGATTACAGAAATGGATACTACTGTTGATTCGACAGACAGCCTTGTACAGAAAGATACAGCAAGGGTGGCAAAAACAGATACTCTATCAGAAACGGTTATTCCGAAAGTTGCAACTGCGGAACCGATGATTGAATCAAAAACGATTGCAACTGTATCGACCGAATCTATTGCGAAAAAAGAGGCTCCTGTAATGCATAAGGAAGTAAAAAAGAAAACTGTAGCAATTCCTTCTGAGTCGGATTCCGTAAATTATAAGATAGTGGGAACCAAAGCTACTTATACGATAAAAGAAGGGGAAACCTTGACAAAAGTCGCACTCCGCTTTTATGGAAGCAAGGCTTTCTGGCCATATATTGTGAAGTACAATTCCAATATTATCAAAAATCCGGATCACGTGCCTTACGGGACTGTTGTCAAGATACCTGAGCTTGTGAAGAAATAGAAAGAAATATCCTGTTCTTGTAAGTGGCGTAATGTTGAGGGTAGGAGCAGACTGTTGTTTATCCTCGGCAATACAATTAAAAAAACTCATAGAAACTATTGTTAACTACTAAACTCTATGAAAGTAGTTTAATCTAATTGTTTTTTAATAAAAATTAGTTGGTATGGTTAATTTATTCCTGTACTTTTGGAGCGAAAAAATAATTACCAGTAGAATACTGGCATATCCAATGAAATATAAACAATAAAAATACGAATATTTATGGCTGAAACAATTGATATCCGTGAACTAAATGAGCGGATTGAAAGACAAAGTTCTTTCGTTACCAACCTTGTTACTGGTATGGATCAAATAATCGTTGGACAGAAACATTTGGTAGAGTCTTTGTTAATTGGTTTGTTGTCCGACGGGCATGTATTGCTGGAAGGTGTGCCTGGCTTGGCTAAGACATTGGCGATTAAGACATTGTCTTCGTTGATCGATGCACAATATAGCCGTGTACAGTTTACGCCCGATTTATTGCCTGCCGACGTGATCGGTACAATGGTTTATAGTCAGAAAGATGAGACTTTTCAGGTAAAGAAAGGTCCCGTTTTTGCGAACTTTGTTTTGGCAGATGAAATAAACCGTGCTCCAGCCAAAGTGCAGAGTGCTTTGCTGGAAGCCATGCAAGAGCGCCAAGTGACTATTGGCAAGCAAACATTCCACTTGCCTGAGCCTTTCCTTGTGCTCGCCACGCAAAACCCCATTGAACAAGAAGGTACTTATCCGTTACCCGAAGCTCAAGTAGACCGTTTCATGCTGAAAGTGATCATTGACTACCCGAAACTGGAAGAAGAAAAACTGATTATTCGTCAGAATATTAACGGGGAGAAGTTCAATGTGAAACCAATTCTGAAAGCGGAAGAGATAATAGAAGCCCGTAAGGTTGTCCGTCAGGTTTATCTGGATGAAAAAATCGAGCGCTATATCGTAGATATTGTGTTTGCTACCCGCTATCCGGAAAAATACGATTTGAAAGAGTTGAAAGATATGATTGGCTTTGGCGGTTCTCCTCGTGCATCTATCAATCTGGCTTTGGCAGCCCGTACGTATGCTTTCATCAAGCGTCGTGGGTATGTTATCCCTGAAGATGTGCGTGCTGTGGCTCATGATGTCTTGCGTCACCGTATAGGTCTGACGTATGAAGCTGAAGCCAGTAACCTGACTTCTGACGAAATTATCAGTAAGATATTGAATAAGGTAGAAGTACCTTGATGAAAATATCTGTGAAGTTGTCTTGGAGAACTATTAATAAACGTTGCCAACGTTTTTAAAGAATCTTGCTGACATCAGTCAAAGGTGTCGCAGGTGTTTATTAACGGAATTATTCTACTGTGTAAATGGAGACAAGTGAATTGTTAAAAAAAGTCCGTCAGATTGAAATCAAGACACGCGGATTGTCCAACAATATCTTTGCAGGCCAGTATCATTCGGCTTTCAAGGGTAGGGGTATGGCCTTTTCAGAAGTGCGTGAATATCAGTTTGGCGACGATATACGTGACATTGACTGGAATGTGACCGCTCGCTTCAATAAACCGTATGTCAAGGTGTTTGAGGAGGAGCGTGAACTGACTGTGATGTTGCTGGTGGATGTTTCCGGTAGTTTGGAATTTGGTACGGTGAAGCAGATGAAGAAAGATATGGTAACGGAGATTGCCGCTACATTGGCGTTTTCGGCCATACAGAACAATGATAAAATCGGTGTTATCTTCTTTTCCGACCGGATAGAGAAGTTTATCCCACCCAAAAAGGGACGAAAGCATATCTTGTATATCATTCGGGAGTTGATTGATTTCAAAGCTGAAAGCCGACGGACGGATATTCATTTGGGTCTGGAATACCTGACGAACGTGATGAAACGTCGTTGCACAGCCTTCCTTTTATCCGATTTCATTGATCAGGGAAACTTTAAAAATGCATTGACTATTGCTAACCGGAAACATGATGTGGTGGCTATCCAGGTATATGACCGCAGGGTGGAGGAGCTACCGGCTATCGGACTAATGAAAATCAGGGATGCTGAGACTGGACATGAGCAATGGATTGATACTTCGTCGCGTGCCGTGCGCCGTGCACATCATGATTGGTGGGTGAACAAGCAAGCGGAACTGCATGAAGTATTCACCAAGAGTAACGTCGACAATGTATCGGTACGCACCGATCAAGACTATGTCAAAGCATTGATGAATTTGTTTGCGAAACGAAATTAATCGGGAAAATGAAAAGATATCTATTTCTGATAACCCTCTTGGGCATATTGACAGGCAAAGCCGTGGCACAGTCGGTGATTGTGGATGCTACCATCGATTCTTTGCAAATATATATCGGTGACCAAGCAAAGATAAAACTTCAGGTGTCGCTGGAAGCGGATAAACGTGCTGTTTTTCCTGTCTATAAAGATACGCTGGTGCGTGGTGTGGAGATTCTCGACATTGCCAAGGCAGACACGCAGTATATCAATGATAATAAGCGGATGCTGATTACACAGGAATATACGATTACGTCGTTTGATTCGGCGTTATACTATCTGCCTCCAATGGAAGTGATGGTGGACAACAAGGTATATCCCTCGAAAGCATTGGCGCTGAAGGTCTATTCTGTGAATGTACCCTTAGATCCGGAGAATCCGGAACAATTCTTTGGACCCAAGACTGTGATGCAAGCTCCGTTTGTATGGGAAGACTGGTATGGAATTATCATTTGTGGCATACTGCTCATACCATTGGCATTGTTGCTCATCTATCTGATTATGCGTATTTGCGACAATAAACCAATCATACGAAAGGTAAAAGTAGAGCCGAAGTTACCGCCGCATCAGCAGGCAATGAAGGAGATAGAGCGCATCAAGAGCGAAAAAGTATGGCAAAAAGGTCAATCCAAAGAGTATTATACAGAACTGACAGACACTCTGCGCACTTATATAAAGGGCCGTTTTGGATTTAATGCTTTGGAAATGACTTCTTCTGAAATTATAGAGAAGTTGCTTGAGATGAAAGATAAAGAGGCTATTGCCGATTTGCGTACTCTCTTTCAGACAGCTGACTTGGTAAAGTTTGCCAAGCATGCTCCGCTGATGAATGAGAATGATGCGAATCTGATTAATGCTATTGATTTCATCAATGAAACCAAAGAAGTGGAAACAGAGAATGCGAAGCCGCAGCCTACTGAAATCACTATTGTTGAGAAACGTTCATTGCGTACTAAGATATTGTTGGGCATAGGAATTGTCGTTTTGGCATTCACTTTACTTGCAATATTCATATATATCGTAACGCAGTTGTACAGTTGCTTTGTTTAGTCATACAAACTGGAGTAACATCAATCGTAAATTGTAAATCGTAAAATAGTAAATACAATGGTTTTTGCCAATATTGAATATTTGTTTTTGCTGCTGTTGCTTATACCTTATATAGTATGGTATATCATGAAGCGGAAGAATAGTGAAGCCACGCTTCAGATTTCGGATGCCCGTGTGTATGCGCATACACCAAAGAGTTATAAGAATTATCTGTTGCATGTACCTTTTATGCTGCGTATTATTGCTTTGTCATTGATAATCGTAGTATTGGCACGTCCTCAAACAACTGATAGCTGGCAAAACAGTGAAATTGAGGGTATTGATATCATGCTGGCAATTGACGTGTCTACCAGTATGCTGGCAGAGGATTTGAAGCCCAATCGTCTGGAAGCGGCGAAAGATGTGGCGGCAGAGTTTATCAACGGTCGTCCAAATGACAATATCGGTATTACGCTGTTTGCAGCAGAGAGTTTTACGCAGTGTCCGCTGACGGTAGACCACACTGTGTTGCTTAATCTGTTTCAAGGAATCAAATGTGGCATAATCGAAGATGGAACAGCGGTTGGTATGGGTATTGCCAATGCAGTAACCCGACTGAAAGATAGTAAAGCGAAATCTAAGGTAATCATTCTTCTGACAGATGGTACGAATAACAAAGGAGACATCTCTCCACTGACAGCGGCAGAGATAGCCAAAAGTTTTGGTATCCGTGTTTATACTATTGGGGTAGGTACCAACGGTATGGCTCCTTATCCTTATCCGGTGGGGAATACGGTACAATATGTTAATCTGCCTGTAGAAATTGATGAAAAGACATTGACACAGATTGCTGCCACTACGGAAGGAAATTATTTCCGGGCAACCAGCAATTCAAAGTTGAAAGAAGTATATAAGGAGATCGATAAATTGGAGAAAACCAAACTGAACGTGAAAGAGTACAGTAAGCGCCAGGAAGAATATCGTTGGTTCGCTTTGGCTGCATTTTTCTGTGTGTTGTTTGAAGTTTTGCTCTGTAACTCCATTTTGAAGAAGATTCCTTAAAGACAGTGCATTAGTTGTAAATTACTAAAACGTAATAGAAAGATGTTTCGATTTGAAGAACCTACATATTTATATCTGTTGCTTTTACTGCCTTTTTTGGCAGTTCTCTATCTGTATTCCAATTATCGGAGACGGAAAGCAATCAGAAAATTTGGCGATCCGGAGCTAATGGCACTACTAATGCCGGATGTTTCTAAATATCGGCCGAGTGTGAAATTTTGGTTAGTATTTACCGCAATAGGGTTATTTGCGGTATTGCTGGCACGTCCACAGTTTGGTTCTAAACTGGAGACTGTAAAACGCCAAGGAGTGGAAGTAATGATTGCATTAGATATATCCAACTCTATGCTCGCTCAAGATGTACAACCCAGTCGTCTGGAAAAAGCAAAAAGATTGGTTGAACAGTTAGTAGATAAGATGGAGAACGATAAGGTGGGTATGATTGTGTTTGCCGGTGACGCTTTTACTCAATTGCCCATCACGAGCGACTATATTTCTGCTAAGATGTTCTTGGAATCTATCAATCCTTCGCTGATATCCAAACAAGGTACTGCAATTGGAGCAGCAATCAATTTGGCAGTCCGTAGCTTTACACCTCAAGAAGAGGTTGGGCGTGCAGTAATTGTTATTACTGATGGTGAGAATCATGAAGGAGGTGCAGTAGAAGCTGCTAAAGCTGCCACTCAGAAAAATATTCAAGTCAATGTCTTGGGAGTAGGTATGCCTGATGGTGCTCCTATTCCTGTAGAGGGGACAAACGACTTTCGTCGTGACCGGGATGGGAATGTGGTTGTTACCCGTCTGAATGAACAGATGTGCCAGGAAATAGCTCAGGCTGGAAATGGGATTTATGTGCGCGTGGATAATTCTAATGCTGCACAAAAAACAATCACTCAGGAAATAAATAAAATGGCGAAAGCTGATGTGGAAACACAGGTTTATACTGAATTTAACGAGCAATTTCAAGCCATTGCATGGATTATTTTGTTATTGCTATCAGTGGAAATGCTGATTTTAGGACGTAAAAACCCGTTATTCCGTAATATCCATTTGTTTAAAAAGGAAGAAAGATATGATGATGAGAAATAAGATTATCGGAATTATCTTGCTGTTAGTAGTATCAGTTTCTGTTTCTGCACAAAAAGCGGAACGTGACTATATCCGTAAGGGAAATCGTGCATATAAAGACAGTACATACGTAAATGCAGAAGTGAATTATCGGAAAGCTATTGATGTTAATCCTAAATCCACAATAGCAATGTACAATCTTGGTAATACATTGATGTTGCAGAATAAGTTGCAAGAAGCGATGGAACAGTATGTTGCTGCTACTAAAATGGAAAAGGACAAAAGTAAATTGGCTCAGATTTATCATAACATGGGGGTAATATTCCATTCTGGCAAAGATTATGCAAAAGCTGTGGAAGCGTATAAAGAGTCATTACGAAATAATCCGAAGGACGATGAAACACGTTACAATTTAGCTTTGGCTCAGAAGATGCTGAAAGAACAGGAACAAAATCAGCAGAATCAGGATCAGAATCAAGATCAAAACCAACAAGATAAGGAAAAAGAGCAAGATAAGCAAGATCAGAATAAGCAGGATAAGCAAAATCAGGATCAGCAGCAACAACCATCTCAACCACAAGATAATAAAATGTCAAAAGAGAATGCAGAACAGCTTCTGAAATCGGTTATGCAAGATGAAAAGGATGTGCAGGATAAGGTGAAGAAACAGCAAGTTATCCAAGGCGGTCGTTTGGAAAAGGATTGGTAAATAATAAAAGCAATAACAATATATGAGAAAATTAATTTTCTTATGGATAGCACTGATAACGGTCGGTCTACAAGCTTTTGCTGATGAAAAAGTATCATTCACGGCATCAGCTCCTGATGCCGTAGCAATAGGTGATCAGTTTCGGCTATCATATACAGTGACTACACAAAAGGTGAGAGATTTCCGTGCTCCATCTATCAAGGGATTTGAAGTGCTGATGGGACCCAGTCGTTCGCAGCAGAGTAGCATGCAGATTATCAATGGTGTATCAACCTCAACCAGTAGTATCACATTTACCTATATTTTGATGGCTACGGCAGAAGGTAATTTTACCATTCCAAGGGCTACTATTACGGCCAATGGTAATCAAATGGTTTCTAATTCAGTACATATTAAAGTACTTCCTGCAGATCAGGGAGGAACATCTTCTGGTAGTAGCAATAACAATGGTCAACAAGGCAACGCTAGCCGTGCGTCATCGGGTACTTCTATCTCAAATCAGGATTTGTTTATTACAGCTACTGCGAGCAAGACAAATGTATATGAACAGGAGGCTTTTCTGATGACATACAAGATCTATACTTTAGTTGATCTACAACGCTTTGATAATGTGAAACTTCCGGATTTCAAAGGATTTCATTCTCAGGAAGTAGAACTTCCGAATGATAGAAGATGGAGTTTGGAACATTATAAGGGAAGAAACTATCAAACGACGGTATATCGTCAGTTTGTATTGTTTCCTCAGCAGTCGGGTAGCTTGACAATTGAGCCTGCTCGTTTCGATGCTTCTGTTGCTAAAACTACTCAAGTATCTGATCCGTTTGAAGCTTTCTTTAATGGGGGTAGCAATTATATTGAGGTTAAGAAAACATTGAATACTCCTAAGTTAACGATTGATGTGAAACCACTTCCTAGTGGAAAAACCGCTGATTTTTCAGGTGGAGTGGGAGAGTTCAGCATCTCTTCTTCTATTAATAGTACTAATGTGAAAACCAATGATGCTATTACTATCAAACTGGTGATTTCCGGTACAGGTAATTTGAAGTTAATTGGTGATCCAGAGGTTAAGTTCCCTGATGATTTTGAGGTCTATGATCCCAAAGTGGATAATAAGTTCCGCCTAACAAATGCAGGGCTATCTGGAAGTAAAGTGATTGAGTATCTTGCTATTCCACGCAATGCAGGAACATTTAAGATTCCAGCTGTGAAGTTTAGTTATTTTGATATCAAGTCTCATTCTTATAAAGTATTGACAACGGAAGAATATGAACTTCATGTAGACAAGGGCGAGGGGAATGCTGCACAATCTATAGCCAACTTTACAAATAAAGAAGATTTGAAGATCTTGAATGAGGATATTCGTTTTATAAATCAGAATGACGTAACTCTTTCTCAAAAGGGAGATTTCTTTTTTGATTCTATGACGTATTGGTTACTTTATATCATACCTGGTATTGCATTTATTATCTTCTTTATTATATATCATAAGCAGATAGCCACTAATGCAAATGTGGCAAAGATGCGTACCAAAAAGGCTAATAAGGTAGCTGTTAAGCGTATGAAGTCTGCCGGTAAACTGTTCGCTGAAAATAAGAAAGAGGCTTTCTACGATGAAGTATTAAAAGCTCTTTGGGGATATATTAGTGATAAACTGAATATTCCGGTCTCTCGACTTTCAAAAGACAATATTGAAGAGGAATTATGTAAATATGGAGTAGAGGATACATTGATAAAGGAATTTCTTGCAACTTTGAATGACTGCGAATTTGCTCGTTTTGCTCCAGGAAATGACAATCAGGCTATGGATAAGGTCTATTCAGCTTCACTGGCAGTAATTAGTAAAATGGAGAATTCGATTAAACACTAAATAGAGGAGGTTAATTATGATAAAAAAAATATTTGTTCTTGCCTTTGGCCTATTTATAGCAATGACCTCTTTTGGCCAGGTATCATCCGATTCTTTACAAAATGCAAATGATTCGGTTGTGACGGAAGATTCTTATTCTGAATTCCCGGTAGTTGCATTAGGGAGTGGTTTGACAAAAGCAGCCGGTGATAGTGCATATATGAGAAATGATTATGCTTCTGCTATTCAGCTTTATGAAACTTTATTGAAAGATGGAGAAGCAGCTGAAGTATATTATAACTTAGGAAACAGCTATTATAAATCAGAAAATATAGCAAGAGCTATTTTAAACTATGAGCGGGCTTTATTGCTACAGCCTAGTAATGCGGATATCCGTGCAAATTTAGAAATAGCTCGTGCCAAAACCATTGATAAAGTAATCCCTGTAGCTGAAATCTTTTTCATATCTTGGACTAAATCACTGATTAATTGTTTGAATGTGGATGCATGGGGATATGTAGGTATAGTTTGTTTCTTCTTATTGCTTATTTCTCTCTATTTTTTCTTTTTTTCTAAGCAGATTGTGTGGAAGAAAGCAGGATTTATTACAGGAATTGTATTTTTAATAGTGGTTATTTTGACTAATGTCTTTGCTTTCCAGCAGAAGCATGAAATATTGAATCGCAATAATGCTATTGTATTAACTCCAAGTGTAACAGTGCGTAGCACTCCCAGTGATTCTGGTACTAGTCTGTTCATATTGCACGAAGGTAGAAAGGTCGAAATAAAAGATGCTACTATGCGTGAATGGAGAGAAATTCGATTGGAAGATGGTAAGGTCGGTTGGGTACCAGCATCA
>Ga0137307_101120_pt1 | contig 26242 bp, 29 predicted proteins | sample NAcewD2O_March_2_FD_97180 | JGI IMG/M metagenome (GOLD analysis project Ga0137307, IMG submission 97180) | Mouse cecal microbial communities from Vienna, Austria - N-Acetylglucosamine amended D2O_March | ecosystem: Host-associated > Mammals > Digestive system > Large intestine > Cecum | place... | reverse complement strand
TAAAGACCCTGTATTAAGTGCCTATTACCAGAAGAAGAGGGCGGAAGGCAAGCATCATTTAACCTGCATCGGCGCTGTGGCAAGAAAAATGTGCAACATTATTTATGCTGTTGTGAAGAATAATCAGCCTTATGTTCCAAAGGCTTAAATCCTTTTCCCTTTCCAGCCTGCCTGACAGCAGGTCTTGTTGTTGTACTCTTTTTTCTATTAAATTTTCTTTTTATTTCTTCATTTATCTACTTGACTTTTAATAGTTGGTCTTTCTTTACTGGATTTTTGGGCATTTGAGGTTAGCTTCGAATCCTCTAGCGCACGGTATGAATGAATAGCGGGAATGTCGATAAATACGGCGTTCCCGCTATTTTTATGTGCAGACCCGCATAAGAAGTTTGCTGTTTCATATTTTTTGCTGAGGACATCTTTTTTTCATTTAGCAGTTGACAAACTGTTCATACTGTATATAATGATATATATACAGTATATACTGCTCGCGCAACCTGTGACGACAGGGGGCGCCCAAAAATAAGGGAGGCATACATTGAACATTATCATATCGAACCAGTCCGAGCTGCCGATCTATGCGCAGATCAGGGAGCAGCTCAAGGAGCAGATTTTAAACGGACAGATCCCGGAGGGAGAAACCCTTCCCTCCATCCGCCAGCTGGCGAAGGAGGTGGGCGTCAGCGTGATCACCACGACCCGCGCCTACAGCGAGCTGGAAACGGAGGGATTTATCGCCACCATGCAGGGCAAGGGCAGCGTAGTGCTTCCCACAGACAACAACCTGCTGCGGGAGCAGTACCTTCTGCGGATCGAAGAGGGGCTGTCCACGGCGATTGAGACAGCGAAAACGATGGGGATGTCCAAAGACGAACTGACGGATATTTTTCATAACTTATTGGAAACATAAGGTTTCGGAAAGGAATGGGAATGATGGAACTGCTGGAAGTAAAAAACTTGTCGAAGCACTATAAAAACTTTGACTTAAAAGATATCAGCTTTACCCTGCCGAAAGGCTATATCATGGGGTATGTGGGGGCGAACGGTTCAGGAAAGACGACGACATTAAATTTGATCACCGGCATTTTAAAGTGCACGGAGGGCGTGGTGCAAATCGACGGGCTGTCCCGCGAGGAAAACGAGCAGGCTTACAAGGAGAAAATCGGTTATGTGGGGGATGAGTCCTATTTCCCCGACCACTTCAAAATCAAGCATATCCGCACCATATTGAAAGACTTTTATCCGACGTTCTCCGTGGATAAGTTTGACAGCTTTATCCGGGACTGGAATCTGCCGGAGAAGAAGCCGGTCAAGGACTTTTCCAGAGGCATGAAGGTGATGCTGATGTTTGCGTCGGTGCTGGCAAGAGACACGAAGCTGCTTGTGCTTGACGAGGCAACCAACGGTCTTGACCCGGTGATGCGGACGGAGGTGTTAAAACTTTTGCAGGAATATGTGATGGACGGGGAGCGCAGCGTGATTTTCTCCACACACATCCTGAGCGATCTGGAGCAGATTGCAGACTACATTTACTTTATTCACGGGGGCAGGACGGTCCTCTACGACGCGAAAGATGAGCTGATTGAGAGTTTCCTTCTTGTAAAAGGCGAGAGTGCAAAGATTCCGCCCGCGCTTAAGAAGGAACTGATCGGGATGGAGGAAAATGCTTACGGTTTTGAGGCGATCCTGCCGAGCGAAAAGGCGGGGCTTCTGGGGAACGCGTTCCTCTTCGAGAAGCCGACCATTGACCAGATAGTTATTCACTACATCATGTCAGCAGGAAAGTAAAAGCGGACGGTATAGTCAGGGGAGAGAGGAGAGTTTGAGATGAGAGCATTGCATTTTATGAAGGTAGATTATATTTTGACGAGGAAACAGTTTTCTATTGTGCCGTTGTTTTTTGGTCTGGCTCTTTTTGTCGGTCACGGGATGGGCACGCCGGAGCTGTCTCTGATGGTGGCATGTTCGTATATGCTGTTTGTGGCGTCCATTTTCGCGACAACGCCCTTTGCGTACTGTGGCGGGAAAAACAGGGGATTCCTGCTGTTGTTTCCGGCTACGGTAAGGGACCGGGTGGCAGGACGATTTCTGTATGGAATGTCCTTTATGGCGCTGCTTACGCTGTTCTGCGGCGCGCTCGCGGGCGTATACCGTGTGATGGGAATGAAGCTTTCGCTTTGGACATTGGCGATCGGTCTGTGGGAGCTTGCAATCGGCATTATGATTATTACGCTGCAGATTTTATTCTTCTATCTGTTCGGGGAAGGAAAGGAAAACTGGCAGTATCTGAGCAATATCGTTAGAACCGCACCGGGCATGGCGGTGTTTTTTGGGGCAAATTATCTGATCGGCAAGGCAGAGGATGCGTCAGCGGGCGGTGCAAAGATTGCGTTGGGGGCGCTTTCGGGAAAGTTTATGCAGGCGGGCATAATTGCCGTAGTGGCAGCGCTGCTCCTGATGGCGGTGGCGGCGGCTGTCTGCGTGAAAGTGATCAGGAAGCGGGACTACGCATAATTCACAATAGGGACACCTAAAAAAGGGTAAAATACGGTAAATAGTGAAAACTTTCTCCGTATGCTTGCAAAACACTGTAGAATACTGTAAAATAGTGACGTTATCGACTGACAATCATATGTCAGAGGCAAAGTTTTCAAGTGTGAAGGAGAGAAGTCATGGAAAGAGTTTGGACAGTAACCGACAGTATGGGTAATCTGCATCAGATTATGTTCAAGAAGGGCGCGTTCGGCGGCGCAAAGTGTATCGTTGACGGCGATACATACAAGATGAAATCTAAAAACTGGGTGATCTGGATGGCAGACCATCAGATCAGCATTCCGGGTGCGGAGTGTAACCTTGTGGTAATCGGAAATAAGATCCGTCTGGCAGTAAACGGTACCTATTTAGAGGACGGCACACCTTATGAGCCGATCAGAAATATTCCGGTATGGCTGAATGTGTTAGTAGGTATCAACGCAGTAATTGCGGTATTTATGTATGGCATGATCGGTCTTGCCATCGCTGTGCTTCTGGATCTTCTGACTTATAAAATGGCGCTGAGCAAGAAGCTTACGGTGGCTATGATTATTCAGATCGTGTTACTGGTAGTTTTGATATTGCTCACGGTTGGCGTCTTTATGATAGCGTAAAGCTGGAAAGAGGTGAGGCATAGCGATGGACGAGAATACAAACTTTGGATATAACGACGGAAACTATAATAATCAGGGAGCGGACGGCGGACAGCAGTACGGACAGAACGATCAGTCGTATGCGAACCAGCAGCAGTATGGACAGAACGACCAGTCCTACGGGGGCGGGGTGCAGTACGGTCAGAATAACCAGCCTTACGGGGGCGGACAGCAGCAGTATGGGCAGGGTGTGTATGGGCAGGCGCCGCAGTTTACACAGGTGCCTTACGGCGCACAGCAGCAGTACAACCAGCAGAACTTCGGACAGCCGGTGAAGGCGGTCGTGTATGACGCTGTGCCGGACAAAACCCATGGGGCGTCCGTGGCGGCGCTTGTATGCGGTATTCTCGGACTGGTATTTTTCTGGATTCCCATTGTGGACATCGGCTTATGTCTTGCCGGTCTGATCTGCGGGATTGTTACCCTCGTCAAGGGATTTGGCGGCAAGGGGCTGGCGATTACGGGTCTGATTTTGTCTGTCCTTGCAAGTATTCTGACGCTGATCTTTTTATATTTCTTTGCGTTGGGGATGATGTTGATGTAAGCGGCACAGACTATTATAAGTTGTGGTATCTGAGGAACCCTGTTAATCCGGGTTCCTTTTTTTGTTCACTTGAAACTTTTCGGCTGTCTGAATCGTATTGTATATAGGACGGCTAAAAGAAGTATGTTAAGATATAGATATCTATAGACGACAGACTGATAAAGGACGCATGAGGGGATGGAGCAGAAGTGGAGCTATCTGGTGGAAGAGTACCGTGCCATGTTGTATCGGATTGCCTTTTCCAACATGAAGAATCGCGCCGATGCCGAGGATGCGGTGCAGGAAGCATTTCTGCGCTACATGAAGGAGGAGAAGCCGATTCAGAACAAGGAACATGAGAAGGCGTGGCTGATACGGACCACCATTCATATTTGTCTGGACACTTTAAAGAGTGGCTGGTATCAGAAGACTGTGCCATGGAACGAGTCTTTTGAAAACACAGCAAAAAATATTTATCTGCCTTATCAGGTCAGGGATGACGAGACGCTTGAGGCGGTGCTGCGGCTGCCTGTACATTACAGGAATCCGATTTACCTTTTCTATTACGAGGATTATACGATCCATGAGATCGCGGTGATTCTCAATGAAAAAGAGGGGACGATCAAGACAAGGCTGCGCAGGGGCAGGGAGGAATTGAAAAGAAATTTGTAACAGTTCAGCCCAGGACTTTGCACTTGCTGCAAAGTCCGTGAAAAGACGTAAATTGAACTGGAAGAGAATCTGCCCTTCGCAGCAGGCGATTTGGAATGGGCAGATTCCGTAACAGGCAAGCTGCAGGCGGAACTGTTAAGAAATTCTGACGGAAGGGAGGCCGTAGAACATGGGAATACAGGAGGTACAAAACCAGAGCCAGACGCCGGCATACCAGAAAAAGAAGAAAGCCGGGCGTGCGGAGGGATTTCAGGAGAGCTTTTTACAGAATCTGAAGAACCGGGATCGGGCAAAGCACGCAGGCACAGCCGTGGAGAAGGAAGGAAAACAGGCTGCAGCGGATACGCAGGCTGGAGTGAAAGTGCAGGCTGACAAGGTAGGCATGGGAAGGGTCGGCGTTTCGCCGGGCATTCGCGTGACTGCCGCGGCGACGCAGGAAACCCTACAGGCTGTGGAGGTGAGACATATGAGTTACGAGGAGAGCGATCACGTGAGGATTGCCGTTAAGGAAGGCTATACGCTGAAAGGAAAGCGCGAGGAGGGCGGGGATGCCCGGGTCTATGTGGAGGCGAAGTATGAGGACGGCAGAGTGGAGGCGTATCAGGTAGATATGGCGAAAGTGACGGGACAGACAACGCATGTGATCGAACAGTTTGCTCTTGAGACGATGGAAGAGGCATAATATTTCAGAAGGAGAAACGGGCTATGATTTATAATAACGCTTATTTGGGACAAAGAGTGCTGACAGGATATAAAACGAAAAATACGTCGTTCAGTCAGGCGGAAATTTTGAAGAAACAGGTGAGTTCGGCGAATAAGTGGAAGATGGAGCATATGGAGGGGGAAGTTGACCCGGACAGCTTTGCCGCCAAACTGAAGCGTGCCGACGAGTACGCGGCGTCGGGGGAGCATCACATGGTGGACGATTCGATTGCCATTGTGCTGCGGCAGATGGATGAACCGACGGCAGGCAACCCGGTGACGACGGATTTCTTCCATAACGGCGCGCATGTTTCCGTCTGCAAGGACGCATTGTATGGGAACACCATCACCATCGGCGGAAGCTCGAACCCGGAGTGGATTTATGTGGACACTTCCGTGGGAGCGGTTAAAATAGACCTCAACGATATGACCAGCCTGATGAAGTGTCTGGATCTGTTTTCCCCGGAGGATATCAACGCCATTCTTCGGAAAATTCAGGAGGTAAAGCAGAGCAAAGAAGCTTTAAGCCAGATTGACAGGATGCAGGACGAACTGGTGAAAAACGGGAAGGATAAGGAGAAGAGTAACGACGGTGGCGGTGAAGAACAATCTGTGGGTGAAGCCGTGGGTGTGGTCAGCGCAGAGGAAATGCGTGGCATAGAGGCGAAACGGGAAAAGAAATTTATCGGGTAATCCGTCTGTTCCCGTAAGCGGGCATGTAACGGAGTGCGGCATCTGAACCATTTGACGAAACGGGAGGGATGCAGTACACTGGAACAGGGCAATAGTGAGCTTACGGAAAAGGAGATACAGACGGAGCAATGCAGAAAAAAATAGCGGTGATCAATGATATTGCGGGATACGGAAGATGCGCCATGACGGTGCTTCTTCCGATTATTTCTTATATGGGCGTACAGGCATGTCCCCTGCTCACCTCCATCTTTTCGAGCAATACAGCCTTCCCGGACTTTTTTAAGGATGACTATACAGATCGGATGGAGGCGTATATCGAAAGCTGGAGGAAGATCGGACTGCAGAATCAGTTCGACGGGATTGCCACAGGGTATCTCGGCTCTGTCAGGCAGATTGAAATTGTGAGACGGTTTGTCAAAGAGTTCTCGCGGGATGACACGCTGGTGATCGTAGACCCGGTGATGGGGGATCACGGCAGATTATACTCTGCCTATACGGTAGAGTTATGCACGGAACTGAGAAAGCTGGTAGCGCTGGCGGATATGATCACACCGAATCTGACGGAAAGCTGCTATCTTGCGGATATACCCTACAAAGAGACGGGGTGGAAAAAAAAGGAGCTTTTCGCCATGGCGGAACGTCTTTCTTCCATGGGACCGTCCCATGTTGTCATTACGGGGATTCTGCAGGGAGAATATATCGCGAACTATGTGTATGTGAAAACAGGCTCAGAGAACCCGTCAGCGCAGCTGATCCGCGTGCACAGGGCGGGTGAGGAACGATGTAGCACAGGGGATGTGTTTTCCGCGGTTGTCGCGGCGGATGCGGTAAATGGCGTGCCCTTTGACAAGTCCGTCAGGAAGGCGTCCCGTTTTGTGAAACAGTGCATTGAGAAAGCACTGGAACTTGGGACGCCGCCGGCGGAAGGGGTTCCCTATGAGGCGGTGCTGCACCGCCTGAAAAGGGGATAGGATACGCGCAGTGCGCGAAACTCGAAAAGCCTACGGCTTTCCTCGTTCGCGGGCTTCGCCCTATCAGTCCATAATCTGTCAAAATTGACTGCAAGCAGTCATTTTGTCATCTTATGTCCTGGCACTGCTCAACTGGATAACGGATATTCCAGTTCAAATGGATAGCCGTCTTTTTTGTTTTCTTCGGAGAGGGTGTCGGTTTCGATGACGCAGAAATCGTCGCTCTTAATCACTTCTTTCATTTCCTCGCGGATGGTTTCAATGTCTGTCACATGGGTAGAGATTCTGCGGCAGGCAAAATTTCCTTCATTAATGGTGCGGACGGTCTGCTCGGATGCCGTCGCGGACGGCGCGTCCCCGGTGATTGTGAGGAACATGTGCCGCTGATATTTGCCGTCGCGGTACTCGTGCAGCACGCCGGAAGGATATGCCACCACCGTTCCGAGCTGCTGTGCGGTGACGAACAATTTCAGGATATGCTGTCCGTAATATTTCGGGACGTCCATCTCTTCCAAAGGCACCGTCAGCATTTTGCGGGTCACAATCTCGTTGTGGTAGAAACCGTCGGGCAGCAGGATGCCGCTCTTGCTTTCCGGGATTTTGGCGAGACCTGTCACCGGGCTTGCCATGTTCTGCAAAGTCTCCTGCAGGGTGGCAAGGCAGTTATGGATATCCATGATTTTCTGCTCCGCCAGAATCTTGCCGTCGTAGAGGAGCTTCTGCAGATTGATGGAAGAACTTTCCACATAGTTGTTCAAATCCTTTAACGGGATGCCCAGCTTGATGCAGACCGTGATCGCATCGAGAAGATAGAGCTGGTCCTTTGTATAGTAACGGTAGTTAGTCTCCGTGTTCACGAAAGCCGGCTTGAGAATGCCGATCTGGTCGTAGTAACGCAGGGATTTGATACTCACATTCTTTAATTTAGATACTTTACCGATAGACATGTACTGACTCATAGCTTGTTTCCTAAAATCCTTTTTCCTATTGTCTCTATTTGTTTTAAAGTGATTCCGCTCCAAACTATACCCGGGGGTAAGAGTTGGCAAGACTTATTTTGTCACAAATTTTTCTGGAATACAAGACCTTTTTGGAAACTAGTGGTCATAAAAAATCCGCATACAAGATGATGTATGCGGATTTATTAAAACGTACATATTTAGACGGGATGATACTATCCCATTGTGACAACTATGTCATATTCGGTTTTTCCCTCCACATACGGCACGATACAACCTTCTACGGATTTCCCGTCCACGGTGAGAGACTTTACACCCTTTTCCACGTTGTCGGGATTCTCGACTTTGATGCGGTAGGTGCCCTCGCGGAACTTACGGGTTAAGGTAAAGTCGCCAAAGCCTTTCGGTACACAGGGATCAATGCTGAGTCCCTTGTGGGTGGGATATACGCCGAGAATGTGCTGGGACACGTTTACGAAAGTCCATGCCGCCGTGCCGGTCAGCCAGCTGTTCTTCGCCTCGCCGGGTGTGCACGCGTCGGCGCCTGCCACCATCTGGGAGTACACATAAGGCTCTGTGCGGTGGATCTCGCTGATCTCCTCCACATAGGCAGGGCAGGTCTTTTTGTAGATTTCAAAAGCCCTGTCGCCGCGTCCGATCACGGTTTCCGCGATGGAAACCCACGGATTGTTGTGGCAGAAAATACCGGCGTTCTCCTTGTATCCGGGTGGGTAGGAGGAGATTTCGCCCAGCTCCAGATGGTATCTGGTGTAGGCTGGCTGTAAAATCATCACGCCGTACTGGGTGTCCAGTTTTTCCTTTACGGAGTCGAGCGCTTTTTCGGCAAGCCCTTCCTTCACGCCGATGCCGGCAAGCGGGCAGAAGCCGTTGGACTCGATAAAAATCTGTCCCTCGTCGCATTCTCTGGAACCGATCTTTTTGCCGTAGGCGTCGTAAGCGCGGACAAACCAGTCGCCGTCCCAGCCGTCCTTCAGCACAGCGTCATACATTTTCTGCACTTCTGCGCGGGCATAGTCAGCTTCCGTCTGATTTCCCATAAGCTCACATAACTGCGCATACTCTTCCCCGTACTTGACGAACATGCCTGCGATAAACACGGATTCCGCCACAGGACCTTCGGAGGGACCGAATGTCTGGAAGGATTCCCCCGGATGCTCGGAAAAGCAGTTCAGGTTCAGACAGTCGTTCCAGTCGGCGCGGCCGATCAGCGGCAGCCCGTGGGGACCCTTGTGGGTCACGATATAGTCGAAGGACCGTTTCAAGTGCTCCAGCAGAGGTTTTGCGAGAGATTCGTCGTTGTCGAAGGGCACCTGTTCTGTTAAAATGGAGGTGTCCCCGGTCTCGCGCACGTAGGCGGAGGTGCCGGCGATCAGCCAGAGCGGGTCATCGTTAAAACCGCTGCCGATATCCGAGTTGCCTTTCTTGGTGAGGGGCTGATACTGGTGGTAAGCGCTGCCGTCCTCAAACTGGGTGGAGGCGATGTCGATGATACGCTGTCTCGCGCGGTCCGGGATCAGATGCACGAAGCCGAGCAGGTCCTGACAGGAATCGCGGAAACCCATGCCGCGCCCGATGCCGGATTCATAGTAGGAAGCGGAGCGGGACATATTAAAGGTCACCATGCACTGGTACTGGTTCCAGATGTTGACCATGCGGTCCACCTTGTCGTTGGCGGATTTCACGGTGTACTTGGATAACAGTTCGTTCCAGTATGCGTTCAGGGCGGCGAAAGCCTTCTCCACATCCGCGTCGGTCTGGTATCTGGCAAGCATAGCCTCGGCGGGCTTTTTGTTGATGACGTCCTGCGCCTCCCACTTCTGGTCTTCGGGATTTTCTATGTAGCCCAGAACAAAAACAAAGGTCTTGCTCTCACCGGGCTTTAAGGTGATGTTGATCTGGTGGGACGCGATGGGGGACCAGCCGTGTGCCACAGAGTTTGTCGCCTGTCCCTTTTCCACAACCTCGGGATTCGCAGCGCCGCGGTATGCGCCTAAGAATGCGTCGCGGCTCGTGTCGAAACCGTCCACGGGGGCATTCACGGAATACACCGCATAGTGGTTTCTGCGCTCGCGGTACTCTGTTTTGTGGTAAATTGTCGAGCCTGCCACCTCCACCTCGCCGGTGCTTAAGTTGCGCTGGAAGTTGCGGGAATCGTCGTCCGCGTTCCAGAGGCACCATTCCACATAGGAGAAGAGGGAAACGGACTTTTCGCTGTCGCTTTGGTTGGTCAGTCTGATCTGGCTGATCTCGCAGTTGTCATCCATGGGGATGAAGGTGAGGACGGAAGCCTCAAGCTTGTTTTTTACGCCCTTGAAACGGCTGTAGCCGATGCCGTGGCGGCACTCGTAGCTGTCAAGCGCCGTCTGGGTCGGTTTCCAGCCGGGATTCCAGATGCAGCTGCCTTCTTTGATATAGAAGTATTTGCCGTTGATATCGTTTGGTACGTCGTTGTAGCGGTAACGCGTCATGCGCAGAAGCTTCGCGTCCTTGTAGAAGGTGTAACCGCCGCAGGTGTTGGAGATCAGTGTAAAGAACTCCTTACAGCCCAGGTAATTGATCCATGGCAGGGGTGTCATGGGTGTGGTGATGACGTACTCGCGGTTTTCGTCATCAAAATAACCAAATTTCATAATCCATTCTCCTTTTCGTGTGATGGGTGTCTGGTTTCGTGTAAACAGCCTTGAAATGGAGAAGGGTAAACGATTAAGTAAACCCGTCTCCGATCGGTTAAACAAATTATACAGAAGAAATGTAAAAAATGCAATAATTATATATTTTATATGAAAATCCAATAAAATCCGAAAGACATTGCATTACTTGGAAATGTATTGTACAATGAAGATACGAAAACGATTAAGCGGCATGAAGTACATGCCAGTGCGAATGATTGAGGATTAAAATATGGTATCTATGAAGGATATTTCGGCGGTCTGCGGCGTTTCCGTTGCCACAGTCAGCAAGGCACTGAACGACCAGAGCGATATCGGGCAGGAGACGAAGAAGCGGATCCGCAAGGTGGCGGAGGAGATGGGTTACTTCCCCAATACGGCGGCAAAGATGCTGAAAACGAACCGCAGTTATAATATAGGGGTTCTGTTTAACCACGAGGATTACAGCGGACTGACCCACGACTACTATGCCTTTGTGCTGGACAGTCTCAAAAACACAGTGGAGGAGAAAGGTTACGACATTACCTTTGTCAATACGAGCATACGCCGCACGGGTGAGACAAGCTATCTGGAGCATTGCAGATCCCGGGGATTTGACGGCGTCGCGATTGTCTGTACGGATTTTTATTCGCCCGAAATTTTACAGCTTGTGAGGGGCGGGATTCCCATTGTCACACTGGATCATCTTTTCAACAATGTCTGCGCGGTTATGTCCAACAATGTGCAGGGGATGCAGGATCTGCTCACTTATATTTATGAGAAAGGACACCGCAGGGTGGCTTATATCCACGGGGCGGATTCTGCCGTTACCCAGAGCAGACTTTCCTCCTTCTACCGGACGGCGGCGCAGCTGGGGCTGACGGTCCCGGATGAGTATATCCGTATGTCGCCCTACCGCGACACCAAAGGCGCGTATGCGGAGACGGTGAAGCTGCTTGAGCTGGGAAAGCCGCCCACCTGTATTCTGTATCCGGACGATTTTTCCGCTTTTGGCGGATTTAACGCGATTCAGGAACGGGGGATGCGGATTCCCGGCGATGTTTCAATCGCGGGCTACGACGGCATCCGCGTTGCAAGGCATATCGAGCCGACGCTGACCACGCTGCGGCAGGACACGGAGGAGCTGGGGAAAATGCTGGGGGAAAAGCTGCTGAGTCTGATCGAACATCCCAAAACCACGCTGATCGAGACGATTGTGGTGGAAGGGCATGTGTTTGAGGGAAATTCTGTGGCGGACATCAGGGAGGAAAATCATGTCGGCACCGATTTTATTTGACCAGAGCAGATTAAAGGCATATGATGGTCTTATGAGGCTGTGCGAGTTTGCCGGGAAGACCGGGGAGTGGCAGCAGGCGCTGTGGAGCGAACTGCTGACGAACCAGAAACTGTATGACGCGTTTGTCTATTATCTGGAGAACCACGGACTGCCGGACGAGCCGAAGTGCGGGGCGTATTCCCTGACGGACTGTTATGTGTGGCAGACCAGACAGGATAATCTGCGCATGGACACGGGGAAGAACACCGCGAGTTGCAATAAAGAGGACATGGTTCTCAGATCCTTTATGATGATGGCGGATATGCAGAGGAACCCGGAAAGTTACGCGAAAAGGCTGGGTGACTGGAAAGGCATGGACCAGACTATGTGAAGGCGCTGGGACGAGACAGAGGAAAAAGGAAGGAAGTATGGATCGGACGGAATTTATCGACAGGCTGCAGAGAGCGCTTGCGGGCGGTGTGAACAGTTCCCGGGTGGCGGAGAATGTACAGTATTACCGGGAATACATTGATGTGGAAATCAGAAAGGGAAGAAGCGAGAAAGAAGTGCTTGACAGTCTCGGCGATCCGAGGCTTCTGGCGAAGAGCATTATTGAGGCGAACAAGCGTGCCGGTGTCAGCGAGGGAACGAACCGCATGTACGACGAGGAGACCAGAGAGGACAGCGGCGGAGAATGGAGAAAGACGGTGAAGGAAAATGTCATGCGCATTCCCGGCTGGCTGATTCTGCTGATTGCAATCGTGGTTTTTCTTTTGATTATCGGTCTGGTTTTTTCCGTGATTTCGGTTCTGGCGCCGATTATCATTCCAGTGCTGCTTGTGATCCTTGTGGTGAACTATTTTAAAAGAAAATAACATGACAACAGGCCATCTTTTCAGATGACCTGTTGAGGGGAGTATAAATAATTAATATAAGGGTCTGTAGGCGGAGAATGAAGGGGTATCTCCGTCTACGTTTTTATTATAGTACATCTCACAAAAAATGCAAGGAAAAATAGTACCAAAGTACCAGCCATAGTTTTGGTGCTTTTGAATAAAAAAATAGTACCAAAGACCTATGAACTGACTGAATAACTTCGTCTGGAATCTCTCATACTATTTCTGTAACACGAAACCAATCAGGAGGTATGGAAGATGTCTAAGAATGATTTTAACCAGAACAGCCAGCAGAATGAGAAGCAGCAGGACAAGAACAGCCAGAACAATTCTAAGAACAGCACGAACAACAGCAGCAAGAACAGTTCCGGCAGCAACGCTAACAACAGCAGCAAGGACAACTACTAAGAAGGATCGGATCTGAGGGGGCGCATCGGGCGTCCCCTTTTTCCGCGCATAAGCAGAGACAGAAGACGACAGAGACAGAAAGCGAAACAGAGATAAAACTCAGTTGACATGCCTTTGCATACGGCATAAAATGTACCTATGGAAAAATTAGAGTATATTGTGCCCTGCCATTTCGGGCTGGAGGCAGTTTTAAAAAGAGAAATCGCGGATCTTGGTCTGGAAATCACCTGCGTGGAGGACGGCAGAGTTACCTTTGCCGGAGACAGGCAGGCGCTTTGCCGTGCCAATATCTTCCTGCGCAGCGCGCAGAGAGTGCTGGTCAAAATAGGAAGTTTCCACGCGGAGACGTTTGAAGAGCTTTTCCAGAAGACGAAGGCTCTTCCGTGGGAGGCGTATATTCCCAAGGATGGAAAATTCTGGGTGGCGAAGGCGGCGAGTGTGAAGAGTAAGCTTTTCAGCCCTTCCGATATCCAGTCGATTATGAAGAAGGCGATGGTGGAGCGCATGAAGAGCGTCTACCATATAGACTGGTTTGACGAGAGCGGGGCAGACTATCCTGTCAGAGTCTTTATCAAAAAGGACGAGGTGACGGTGGGACTCGACACTTCGGGGGAATCCTTACATAAGCGGGGCTATCGGAAGCTGACGGCGAAAGCGCCCATCGCGGAGAATCTGGCGGCGGCGCTTCTGATGCTGACGCCTTGGCGGGGGGACAGGATTCTCGTGGATCCTTTCTGCGGCAGCGGGACCATTCCCATCGAGGCGGCTATGATGGCGGCACATATGGCGCCCGGAAAAAGCAGACATTTCACGGCACAGGACTGGACACATGCGTTCCCCGGAAACCTCTGGGAAAAAGCGAGGGAAGAGGCGGCATCTTTGGAAACGCCGGATGTGGAAACGCAGATTCAGGGGTATGACATCGACGCTGAGATGGTGTCCATTGCCAGAGCGAACGCCAGACTTGCAGGGGTGGAGCATCTGATTCATTTTCAGCAGAGAGATGTGGCGCAGCTTTCCCATGCGAAAAAGTATGGGTTTATCCTGACGAATCCGCCCTACGGGGAGCGGCTTTCGGAAAAGAAGGCGCTTCAGGCGCTGTACCGGACGCTGGGAGAACGCTATCAGGCGTTGGATTCCTGGTCCATGTACGTGATCACTTCCTATGAGGAGGCGGAAAACGCCATCGGCAAAAAAGCGGATAAGAACAGAAAATTATATAACGGTATGATAAAAACCTACTTTTATCAATATATGGGTCCGAAACCCACCGGGAGCAAAAGGTAAGCGATGCAACAGAACAGTTTGATGAAAAGTACATTGGCATATTGTATTTTGTTTGTGGCGGCGGCTATGAGCGTCATGCTGTACTATGCGGCGACCAAGACCGTGGGTGTGGCGGATCTGGCGCAGGACGAGGTGGTCCGCCCGTCCACGGAGAAAGCGGAGAGCGTGCCGGCTGTTCCCACGGAGGGAAATGAAATCGCCATTAACAGGACGGAAATGAGCACCAATTATTTCTGTATTCCCATGCCGGAGAGTGTGAAGGCGGAGGAAGTGGTTTTAGAGAATCATTATATGGACAAGGAACTCTGGGTGAGCATCAGCGCGGAGCAGACGAAAGACTATGAGGCGTTTTACAGAACGGGCAGCGTTTATGGAAACTGCGAGAACGTGTCGGACGGACGCTTCGAGGCGGAAACAGACAGAATCTGTCTGCGTTTTGCGCTGAACGGCGTCTATGAGTACCGCAGTATTTTTGAGGACCATACCCTGTATGTGGAGTTTGTGCCTTCCAAGGAAATGTATGAAAAGATTATCGTGATAGATCCCGCTTACGGAGGCGAGGAGCAGGGCATCGCCGTGGATGGTATCCTCTCAAAGAACATTACGCTGGACGTGGCGAAGGCGTTGAAAGCCATGTTTGACGAGAGCGATATCAAAGTGTACTATACGAGGATGGATGACACCAATCCCGCGGAGGCGGACAGGGTGGAGCTTGCGGCGGCGACAAAGGCGGATATGCTGATCCGCATCGAGGTGAGCGGCGACGACAACAGTAAGTTATATGGGACGTCGGCGGTTTATAACAGCCAGTATTTTATTCCCGGGTTCGGCAATGTGGAACTTGCGGACCTTCTCGAGAGGGAGGTGGTCACGTCGATCAGCGGCAAGGCGTGTGGTCTGATCGAATCGTCGGAAGAGGACCGGGTTGTGAACAGCGCCACCGTTCCGGCGGCGGCAATCCGCGTGGGATATCTGACAAACAGTCAGGAGGCGATTCTGCTGCAGCGTGAGGATTATATCAAGCGCATTGCGGAAGGGATATATAACGCGGTGATAAAAGCATACTCTGTATAGAGGGCGGGGAGGTTTGCGTGAAGATTATATTTGCCACAGGCAATGAGGGAAAAATGCGCGAGATCCGGGCGATTCTCGCGGATATGGCAGTTGAGGTGTGCTCCATGAAGGAGGCAGGGCTTGCGACTGACATAGAGGAGGACGGAACTACCTTTGAGGAGAATGCCCGCATCAAGGCGCGTGCCGTGGCACAAGCCCTCGCAGAACAGGGCGGGGCGCAGGCGTGCGTGGTGATGGCGGATGATTCCGGGCTGGAAATCGATTATCTGAACGGGGAGCCGGGCGTGTATTCCGCCAGATATCTCGGGGAGGAAACGCCTTTTTCCGAGAAGAGCGAGGATCTGCTCAGACGGCTTAAGGATGTGCCGGAGGAAAAGAGAACCGCGAGATTTGTCTGTGCCATCGCGGCAGTATTCCCGGGCGGGGAAGAGGGCACCGTCAGAGGAACCATTGAGGGCAGAATCGGCTATGAGCTTCGCGGGGACAACGGTTTCGGCTACGACCCCATCTTTTATCTGCCGGAGTACGGACGCACCGCGGCACAGCTTCTGGATGAGGAGAAGAACCGGATCAGTCACAGAAGAAGGGCTTTGGAACAAATGAAAGAGGAACTGAAGAAAAGGATGTTATCATCAACATGAGAATATTGATTGTGAGCGACAGCCATCGTTATAATGTGAATCTGCTCGCCGTGCTGGAACGGACGGGACCTTACGATATGCTGATACACTGTGGAGACGTGGAGGGAAGCGAGTATACGATCAGCGAGGCGGCAGGCTGCCCTGTGGTGATGGTGCAGGGGAACAATGATTTTTTTTCCAATCTGCCGAGGGAAGAGGAGGTTATGATCGGGTGCTATAAGGTGTGGGTGACCCACGGGCATCACTACTATATCGCCATGAACACCGAGACGATCAAGCAGGAGGCGGTCAGCAGGGACGTGGATATCGTCATGTGCGGGCATTCCCACAAGCCGCTGATCGATATCGGAAAGGACGTCACGCTGATTAATCCCGGCAGTATCAGCTATCCCAGACAGGATAACCGGAAGCCCAGTTATATCATTATGGAACTGGACCGGGAAGGTGAGGCACATTATACATTAAATTTTATTTAGAAAGCTGTTGACAGAAAAAAAACCGTATTATATAATGGAACATGCGTTGTGAGAAATGGCGTTTGATCCCTTGCGGGGTGTGGCTCAGCTTGGCTAGAGCGCCTGGTTTGGGACCAGGAGGTCGCAGGTTCGAATCCTGTCACCCCGACGCTGTTTATCTATAATGACTTGCGGGTGTAGTTCAATGGTAGAACACCAGCCTTCCAAGCTGGATACGTGGGTTCGATTCCCATCACCCGCTCTCCGCACGGCATAGCCTGTTGCGGGCAGCATACGTGTTCGTAGCTCAGCTGGATAGAGCAACGGCCTTCTAAGCCGTGGGTCGGGGGTTCGAATCCCTTCGAGCACGTTTTATGGTGGGTATGGCGCAGTCGGCTAGCGCGCCAGATTGTGGCTCTGGAGGCCGAGGGTTCGAGTCCCTCTATCCACCTTTTATGCGCAGAGGTGCGTAATGTATATCGCTGCTTTGCAGCACGCACCCCGCGTGGCGAGTGGAGAAGAGGACTCTTCTCAGCTCGATTGTGAGCGTGCGGAGCACAGCCTGCCTTGTTTACCAATAATGGGCTATCGCCAAGGGGTAAGGCACAGGACTTTGACTCCTGCATTCGCTGGTTCAAATCCAGCTAGCCCAGTTATGGACCACTAGCTCAGTCGGTAGAGCACCTGACTTTTAATCAGGTTGTCGGGGGTTCGAATCCCCCGTGGTTCACTTTAAGGTTTACTTTTAAAAAAGCAAATGGCTTTACTTAGCCGGAACATTTGATTGCAGCGGGTTCTCTGCAGTTCAAATGTTTTTTTATTCGTAGAAACAACGGAAGTGAAAAGGATCAGGAGGACGGTATGGAACAGACGAAAGAAAATAAAATGGGCATTATGCCCGTGAATAAACTGTTGATCACCATGTCCCTGCCGATGATGATATCCATGCTCGTGCAGGCGCTTTACAATGTGGTGGACTCTATCTTTGTCTCGCGCATCAATGAAAACGCACTGACAGCCGTGTCACTTGCATTTCCGATCCAGACACTGATGATCGCGGTGGCAGGCGGCACCTGTGTCGGCATCAATGCGGTGCTCTCAAAGGCGCTGGGGGAGAAAGATCAGGAGCGTGCGGACAATACGGCGGTCAGCGGCATTGTGCTGATGGCGGTCAGCTACGTATTGTTTCTGCTGATCGGTCTGTTTGCAACCCGCGCGTTCTATCTGAGCCAGACGGACGACCCGCAGATTCTGGAGTTCGGCGTGCAGTATCTGAGCATTGTCTGCAGCTGCTCTTTTGGACTTTTTGCACAGTTTGTGTTTGAAAGGCTTCTGCAGTCCACGGGCAGAACCTTCTATATTATGATTACACAGGGAACGGGCGCGATCATCAACATTATACTTGATCCGATTTTTATTTTCGGACTTTTCGGGATGCCCAAAATGGGTGTCGCGGGCGCGGCGGTTGCCACGGTGACAGGACAGACCATCGCGGGTACGATTGCGCTTATCGTAAATTTTAAGAAGAATGAGGACATTCATATCCGGTTTCGGGGACTGCGTCTGGAAAAGGAGCTTGTGGGGCAGATTTATAAGATCGGCGTGCCTTCCATGATCATGCAGGCGATCGGTTCCGTGATGACTTACGGCATGAATCTGATTCTGATTTCCTTTACGCCTACGGCGACGGCGGTGTTTGGCGTGTACTTTAAGCTGCAGAGCTTTATCTTTATGCCGGTGTTCGGCTTAAACAACGGTCTGGTGCCGATTCTGGCGTACAACTACGGCGCGGGCAGGCGGGACCGTTTTATTCAGGCGATGAAGTGCGCCATTTTGTATGCGGCGTGTATCATGGCGGTGGGCGTGGTGGTTTTCCAGACCATACCGGCGGTGCTGCTGGGCTTTTTTGAGGCGTCGGATGAGATGCTGCGGATCGGCGTGCCGGCGCTGCGCATTATCTGCCTCAGCTTTCTGCCCGCGGCGTTCGGCATTGTCTGTGGTACAGCTTTTCAAGCGCTGGGCAATGCGGTCTACAGTATGCTTGTCTCCATCGCCAGACAGCTTGTGGTGCTTCTGCCTGCCGCGTTTCTTCTGTCTCTGTCGGGCGAGGTGACGTATGTGTGGTGGGCGTTCCCGATCGCGGAGGTGATGTCGCTGACGATGACGGTGGTCTTTCTGATCAAAATAAACAAAAAAGTGATCCGGCATATCGGGGAGCAGGCAGCAGAAGAGGAGGCATCCCCGGCTGGGTGACGGCAGGATCGTTGACATGGCGCATGGAAAATGATATGATACATGGGCAGGCGGAATAGAAGTGACAGATATGTCATAATCTGGCGCTGCCTGACAGGCGGATATGGCGGAATTGGCAGACGCGCTGGATTTAGGTTCCAGTGGGAGACCGTGCAGGTTCAAGTCCTGTTATCCGCATAAATAGGGGCTTTCGAGACATTTGGAGTGTCTTGAAAGCCCTTATTTTTTGCGTTTGACAGCAATTTTGACAGCAACGGGAGAAAAAAGGGGAAAAATGCAACTTACATAAAAAAATTAGAAATATATAAAGACCCCGTTTTTTCGTTTCTGTTATATAATAGAAATAGAATTATATTTGAAAGGGGAAAATTTTTATGGAAATTCTTTTTTATGAAAAATATTGTTTAGGGAAACATACCATCAAGGTTAACACTACAAACCCGTGGCTAAAGAGCCAGATTGAGCCAGAGAAAGCAAAAAAAGAAAAGGCAAATATTTATGTCAACTCCAGAATGCATTATGTAGTCGGTCGCGAAGAGATTAAATTTTTATTACTTGAGGTTGCAAGTATACCTTTATATGTATCTGACAATCAAATGCCAGAGTATGTTTACAGAGTCAGTGTATTGGTAGGGGACAATGTTTACGGGGTGCAACTTTCTAAGAGCGAGTATAGAAATGAGAAATGGCTGGGTAATTTGGGGGCAAAAGAAATCCTTGTGATATCAAGGACGAAATATCAGCAGATTATCAGCGAAATTATTCCCGAAGATACGAACGCTATCTTTTTTGATGCGGCTGGGCTTCATAAGGTCGGGAATCAATACTTTTATGTCGGATCAGACTGTGCTATCACCAAAGATGGCAAACGGTATGATGTTGTGGCTTTACAAGAGGGCTTTGATTTGGGTTATCAAGAGAATATGGATAATGCGGAGGTTGCTGAAAAAGTAGTACGGTATAACTCGATGAATCTAAGGACGTTCTATCCTTTCCATTGTATAGCGGTTATGACTGTATTGGGGCATTTTTTAGATGAACTTGGGGAACGGGCTGGCATGACCTTATGGGTGGATGGGAAGGTGGCAAGCGGTAAGACAGAGCTGGCGGTGGCTTTAGGAAATTTTTTTAAGTGCGGAAATAGTCGAGGCGATAAGATTAGCCATCTGCATACCACCAAAATAAAACTTAAGAAGTTGGAAGTAGAGTTGGTTAGGTATCGGAATGGTATCTTTGTGCTTGATGATGTGAAGAAGGAAGAAGGTAGTATTAAATATGCTGTCAAGGAGAAAACTGATTTAGTAGTCAGATCGGTTTATACGGGGTTAGTCAACGACGTTAATATTTATACCAATGCCATCATCACGGGCGAGTATTTTAAGGAGCAGGAGTCAACTATTTCCCGTTTAGTCTATCTTAACGTGGGAGATTTTGTACAGAACGGGGAAAACAGTGAAGCACTAAAGCGCATTCAAGACGATAGGTACTATTTTAATCAGTTTATGTGTTCATTTATCGCGTGGTTGCTAAAGAAAACCGATGATGAGGCATATCGAACGGAGCTTGGGGATAAACTGATGGGAAGCCACGAGGAAGCAGAAGAAAGGCTGGGCAATTTTGAAAAAGAGTTACGACCGAGGATGATAGAAATATGTTCTCTTCTCTTCTTTTCTACGGAAATTTTGCGGGAGTATTTATTTGATTCTCTTTGTAAAAAGGATAAAGAGCGGATTGAAGCGTTTTACGAACGGGCGAAAGAGACTATCGTGCAAATTGTGATGGAGACGTGGATTAAGGGGTTGGACTACAAGCCAATTCTTGATTTGGCTTTTAATAATATCATACGAAAACTTAATATCAAAGATTGCCGTTATGGTGAAAACTATCTAAATGCTAGAACAGGAGATATGAGTTGTTTGTTTGCAATGGCTAGAGAGAATAAAGATGGGATAAGTTTTACTACAAGGGTTTCGCGCAAGGAAAAACTTTGGTTATTGAAATTGAATAAGGAATGTGCGGGCATACTAATCAATATGGGGAAAGAAGATATCTTGCTGATGAACAAGGAGCTTATTTGCGCGGAAATAAGAGAAGAAATTAGAGCGCAGAAAGATAATTGGCATATCGTATTTTATGAATCGGATTATACGGATGAAAAGATTTTGACAGGCTTGCTTAACAAACGAAGATTATTGGTACATAAAAGGAGTGACGATACCTTTGATAAAATTATCAATTATCCTAAGATTGAGTATAATGGTGAAAGTGGGGAAATTGGTATTTTCGACAAGAAGAAGGTACAGATGGTTCGTGTATACATAGATGATGAACAGAAAATGCTAGAGTATTTTGCTGAATTAAAGAAAGAACCGCTCGATGCGTGGTGTCATGCGCGGGAAAAAATTCGTAAAATTGGTGGTGGAGGCGCAGAAGATATAGAATTAAATAAAACTCTAAATGATTTGAATAAGTTTTTAGACCTCAAATAACACTCCGATAAATCAAAAAGCACGAGATAAACTTATATATTATTAATTCGATATAGGTGGACATCGTGGGAAAGGATGGTATTATGAGAAACTACGAAAAAGCAACTTTCACGGTAGAGGAAACAGCAAAGTATTTGGGCATCGGAAGGAACCTGTGTTATCGGATGGTTCGGGAGGGCAATATTCCATCCGTGAAATTGGCGAACAGAATTATTGTTCCAAAGGTGAAGCTGGATGAAATGCTAAGTAAATAATAAGGCTCAAGCGGAGCAACCCGTTGTGGTTGCTCTATTTTTGTGCGCAAAAATAAGGAGGAGACGCAATGGGAAAACGGAGCAACGGAGAAGGAACTTTATGTAAAAGGAGTGACGGACGCTGGATGGGACAGGTGACTCTTGACACGGACGGCGGCTATAAGAGAAAGACCGTGTACGGTAAAACGCAAAAGGAGGTTAAGGAAAAAATCGCGGAGCTAAAATCGGGCTGTCGGAGCGGCAAGCTGATAGAAACGTCAAGTATGCCGTTAGAGGACTGGATGCAACTCTGGATAGCCAATTATAAGCCCGATTTAAAGGTTACGACAAGGGAGAGCTACGAGTTATATATCAACGTCCATATTAAAGGATCGGAAATAGGGAAAATACCGCTAAGTAAGCTAAAAACAACGGATTTACAACGCTTTTATAATGCTAAGTTAAAGTGTGAGTGCAAAAATCAAAAGCAAACATTATCGCCAACAACAGTACGCTATATCAATCTTATCATTAAAGGTGCGCTCAAACAAGCTGTCAACAATCGCATGATAGGAGAAAATGTAACCGACGGGGTTGTGCTTCCAAAGAAAAGGAAAGTGGAGATTATACCGCTTACACGGGAGGAAGTTCTGCGGTTTCTTGATGCGGCAAAAAGTGACAGGCTGTATACGCTCTATCTTCTGGAAATGATGACAGGACTGAGAAGGGGAGAGATATTAGGCTTGAAATGGGAGGACGTGGATTTTAAGGCGGGACGGCTTAAGGTGATACATAATCTTTATCGTGTCAATAACACGGATAAGGACGCCGAATCAAAGTATAAGCTGGTTTTGCTTACCCCTAAAACAGAATCGTCAAAAAGGACTATTCCGCTGAATCAGTTTATGGTGGAGGAATTATTGCGGCATAAGAAGGAGCAGGAGCGTGAAAAGAGGTTGTATGGGGAAGATTATCGTGATTTGGGGATGGTTTTTTGCAAGCTGGATGGGGACTATATCAGTCCTAGAGAGTTTCTGCGCCAGTACCAGCGATTATTGCAGAAGGCGGGATTGGAGCGCAAACGCTTTCACGATCTGAGGCATACAGTAGCAAGTCTGCTTATTAATGCAAACGAAAATCCAAAAGTAATTCAGCAGTTGTTGGGGCATTCAACGATCAGTACCACCTTAGATATCTATGCTCATGTGATGGATCAGACCCTTAATAGGAGCGTGGACAATTTATGTAATCAATTAGAGCTTGGTAAGGAATAGAAGCAGGAGAGGTAGATAGGAGCAATATATGATGAAAATATAAGATAATTTAGTAATGAATTGTCTATAAAGCATGGATATATCGTTTATATTGTATTGTCTACCTCTTATACTTTAGTTTTACTTAATGTCTAACTAAGTTGAATTGAGTATAGCTAAGAATATTTGGGAGAGTTGATATGTTAAAAATACATACATTTGAAATGCAAAGTTATATCGACTCGAAAGATAAAATGATGTGGGTATTTGAACGACTAAAGGGCATTCAGTTTGAATCGTTACAAAGAGAATCTTACACGCGACTTAGATATTATGGGTTTGCGGGGAGTGGAGTAATCATTATCACATGTTGGCACAGATATAAAGGGAGGGGTAAATTATGTTTGCAGATTACACCTTGTAAGGTATTAGGAATACAGGAGGATGCAACGCTTTTTAATGTGAACGAAGTTGAATTATTACAATGTTTGTCGCGAGTTGATCAGATTCTTAGTAGGTTTCAGCTTGGTTTATGGGGATTCAGAATGTCACGGGTGGATTTTACGCAGGATGTACGGTTTGAAAGGTCAGAAATAATAGATACGGTTATTAGGCTATTGATAAGAACAGGTGCACCACGGTATTACCATAATAAGGTTTACGGTGACAAGATTTATAATAATTCCTATAATATCGAGGATCAAGAAGGAAGCGAGGTTGTTGTTTACAACAAGGAAAAGCAAAGTGCAGATCGGGGTGATAAGCAGAGCGCGAGGATGAAAGGGGTGATGCGGATAGAAGTCCGCATAAACATATCGGATCAGTGGCGGCAGATATTTATGAGTAATGTGCTGGATTTTTCGCGGTTGCTCGAAGCACGGGAATATGCTGTAATAAAAATCCAAAATGTGTTTTGTGAAGGTTTTTACGTCAAACTTAGCACAACCAAAGAGATTTTGAGGAAAGAGATGAAGGGAGGTGGAGGATCAAGGCGGCAACGAAACAAACTGGAAAATATGATGAAATTTGCAGAGGGTGTGGCGATTCATCAAAATTTTTGCAAATGTATAAGAGGAAAAACCGCACTTTTCGGTTATGATACTACCAGAGATATCCTTAATCAGTTAGGGGAAAGACGGATCAATTTGGTTTCGATCAGTGCCAAAGAACCGATTGTGGTGATCCCCGATATGCTCTATATGCTGGGAATGAAGTTAGAAATTGAAATGCAAAGGGATAATCAGTTTTTGATGGAGTATAATTTAATGGATAAGATGCCAGTATATGAGCTTCTTTAGGAAAGAATAGGTCTCAGAGGGCGTTATAAGTCTTTCTGAGACCTGTTTTGCTGTCTGGTGTAGGCAATTATCATTTCCTTATTAAAACGCCACTGTCTACCCACCTTAAAGGCTGGTATGGTGCCGCTGTGCAATAATTTCAAAAGAGTGGATTTGCTTATGCCTAAAATGTAGCGTACATCGTTAAAAAAGAGGATATCGCCAAAATCATCAAATTCCATTTGTAAAACCTCCAAGTTTATTTTAGATTTATTAGGTTGTTTAAGGGGTAAACGGAATTTTACAAGGAATAATTCAATGAATTACAGGAAGTGAATACTCAATGTAGAAATGATATATTTGTAGATATTTAGGGGATTGGGGGTTATAGGAGTGAAGGTAGTCGATATCTCCAGTTTGCAGGAACCATATGGGGAAATTGCAGAAATAATAGGGGTTGAAGCGACGGTGGCAATATTTAATGAGCTAAAGGGGCAACAAATTACCTTTCCAACAAGGCTTTTTAAAAAGAGTTATGTAATAAAGGAGGTGAATCTAAGGTACAATGGCGGTAACTTAAAAGAGCTTGCAAAGGAATTTAATTATACGGAGAGGTGGATTAGAACCTTTATTAATAAAAAACAAAGGAGGATGGAGAGTGAGCTTAGATGACTTTTTTGAAAAGGCTAACAAGGCATATGGCGTAGCGCTGAAAGTATTAAATAAAGCGGTAGGCGGTGCGCAAGATCAGTGTCGAAGGAATCTACGCGCAAGTAGTGACGAGCAATTAAGGGAGATGGAAAAGAAACTTTCGGAAGATGGTGGATCATCTGTCACGCAATCGTTGTTATATGAGGAAATGCATAGAAGGCATATGGAGTAGGTTATACAATAAGAATGTCATAAAAAATTCAAAATTAGGAGGAAAAAGTAATGGCAAGAGTTAATCTTTCAAATGGGGATATTGTAGAAGTGGAGCTTGTAATACCGCCAAACTATAAGTACAATGATGATATGAGAAATGATTTTATACATGAATTTGACACGGGAGCTGTGTCTGACGTAGAAATTGAGAGTGCGCTTCGAAGGGGTTGGGCGCGTTCACTCGGTAAAGTTGGTGAGTGGAGATAATACATATAAAAGCGTAATAAAGAAATGGAAGAAGGGTGTATGGCAATGAAAAGCTGTACACTCTTTTAGTTGTTTGGGGTGATACATGATTAATGTGGTTGAACTCGATAGCCTATAAGCCACATGTGATGCAAAAAAAAGAACAAGAGAAAAGCGTGCATGATGACTTCCTTATGATGGCTGGATATGCTATAATCAAAATGAACGAAGGAGATTATGGATGAAAGATACAAAGGTACAGTGGCACCCGGGGTTTGTAGCGGCGATGAATTTGGAACTGGCAAAGAATCGGGATGATCTAATATTTGTCAAGGAATATAATCTGAATACCAAGCCGCTGGAGGTTGACCTTCTGGTAATCAAAAAGGATAAATGCGTTGCTACTGATAATGAAATAGGGGCGATATTTAGAGGGCATAATATTTTAGAATACAAATCCCCGCAGGATCATCTGGATATTGACACTTTTTATAAGGTGGGTGCATATGCAAGTTTGTATAAATCCTATGGGGAGACCGTAGATTCGATAAAAGCAGATGATATCACAGTGTCCCTTGTCCGAGACGCAAAGCCGGTGGAACTTTTCAGATATTTTGAAAAGCACCAATATACAATAACGACCCCTTATCGCGGCGTATACTATATTGAGGGTATGGTTTTGTTCCCGACACAGATCATTGTCACTAAGGAGCTGGAGAGAGATACACATATATGGCTGAAAGCCTTGTCGGACAGGATCGAGAAACGGGATATGGAAGAACTGCTAAAAAGAATCAGCCGACTTACTGAGCAGGGGGACAGGGAATTAGCTGATTCTGTTTTGGAAGTGAGTGCACAGGTAAACAGAGAAGTGTTAGAGGAATTGAAGGGAGATGATAACATGAGTGAGGCACTGTTGGAGATTTTTATGCCGATCGTAGAACCACTTATAGAAGCCCGTATAGAGCCACTTATAGAAGCCCGTATGGAGCCGCTTATAGAAACACGTGTAGAAGAAGGAAAAAAGCAAGGAAAAAAAGAAGGAAAAAAAGAAGGAATACAGGGAACCGTGGATGTTCTTCGTGATTTAGGGCATGGGGACATCGAAATTAGTGAGATTATTCAGAAAAAGTATGGTCTTACTAATGAGGAAGTGGCAGAATATATATAGTAATCTGCCGTATAAAAAGTATTTATTAAGAGGGATATTCTTGTG
>Ga0137307_101119_pt1 | contig 26266 bp, 24 predicted proteins | sample NAcewD2O_March_2_FD_97180 | JGI IMG/M metagenome (GOLD analysis project Ga0137307, IMG submission 97180) | Mouse cecal microbial communities from Vienna, Austria - N-Acetylglucosamine amended D2O_March | ecosystem: Host-associated > Mammals > Digestive system > Large intestine > Cecum | place... | reverse complement strand
AGTACGCTCTAAAATACTTGCATTTTAGTTTTCACCGGAGTATGATAGTAAGGTATTTTAATACTTTATCACGCTGTCGTGATAAGAGGGAGATATTTTATATGACAGGAAGCAAACTATTAGAGCAGCTGCTTGATTCTTATCAATCCAGTTACGATATAGCGAAGCCCTTTGATATCAATGGGGATGTCTATGACGCGTATGCAAGCTTCAATGTAACCAGTGCCAAGTATGTCCTTATAAAAAAGGCAGAGCTATGGCGGGCAGATTGTTTTGAACATACGTTTTTTCGTTGTGCAGGGCATTTAACCTGTAATGACCTGACTTTATTCCGCAGACATATCACAGAGTTTATAGAGCCGGAATTGGTTCGCAGGGGAAGGAAGAATCCAGAAAAAAACCATATGTACACCTTCATGACCGGAATCTTTATCTGTGAAAAAGGCATATCAGAGGACGCCAGAAAGGAAATACGAAAATTTAAATTCACCAGAAACTACCTGTTTAATATCCGCGGCTACAGCGAGGCAAGACTGCTGGTATTTGATCTGGAAAATCATAAGACACTCGGAAATGCCGCGGCGAAAGACCTGATAAAGGGCTATAACAGGGCTGGAATCTTCTGACCTGTTTAGCAATAAAATTATCAAAAGAAGAATGAGGAGGAATGAACTATGAACAGTATTGCAGTACTTATTATCGGCATTGCAATCCTTGCCATTGCCTATGTTACATATGGCAGATGGCTCGCGGCCCAGTGGGGCATCGACCCTTCAAGGGAAACACCTTCCCACACAGAACAGGACGGCGTGGACTATGTTCCTGCCAAGGCTCCGGTTCTGATGGGACACCACTTTTCATCCATCGCAGGAGCGGGACCGATCAATGGACCGATCCAGGCAGCGGTATTTGGCTGGGTTCCGGTGCTTTTATGGATCTTAATCGGCGGTATCTTTTTCGGAGCTGTCCATGACTTCGGCGCATTGTTTGCATCAATCCGGAACAAAGGACAGTCTATCGGCGAGGTTATCGCCTCCACCATGGGGTCAAAAGCGAAGAAACTATTTATCATCTTTTCTTACCTTACCCTGATTCTGGTTGTAGCCGCATTTGCATCCATCGTTGCAAATACATTTATGGCATCCTATGATGAGAGCGGTGCAGTTGACATGGCGGCCAGCGCATCCAACGCAGCCACTGCCATGATATCTACCATGTTTATTATCATCGCTATTGTATTTGGATTCTTTGTCTACAGAAAGAATATGGGACTTGGAGCCTCCACCATTATCGGTGTAGCTGCCATTATCCTGTGTATGGTAATCGGACTGAACTGGCATCCAATTTACTTAAGCAATACCACTTGGATGATCATTGTAGGCATCTACATTACAATTGCATCCGTAACCCCGGTTTGGATCCTTCTGCAGCCCCGTGATTACTTAAGCTCCTTCCTGCTTTACTTTATGATGATCGTGGCAGTTGTAGGCATCATCGGCGGCGGCATTGCAGGCGGCGCGCAAATGGATATCCCGGCATTTACAGGTTTCAAGGATACACTGGCTCCGACAGGAACCTCTCTTGGCTTCATGTTCCCGGCGCTGTTTGTAACCATTGCCTGCGGCGCAATTTCCGGCTTCCACTCACTGGTCGGCTCCGGTACAACGGCAAAGCAGCTGAATAGCGAAAGCGATGCACGTCCGATTGCCTACGGCGGTATGCTGATTGAATGTGCACTGGCTATCATCTCGCTGTGTGCAGTTGGCTATGTATGGTCTGAATATGCCGCAGGAGAAACTGTAACTCCTACTGTTGTATTTGCATCCGGTATTTCCAGAATGGTAAGCTCTATTCCGGGGCTTGCAGGAACAGAGCATGTTGCATACTCTCTTCTGGTACTTACCGTATCCGCATTCTGTCTGACCTCTCTGGATACTGCAACACGTCTTGCACGTTACATGTTCCAGGAGTTCTGGCTTGATCCGGGTGAATCCATCGAGAATACAACAGGTTATAAAAAGATTCTGACGAATCCATTGACTGCAACAATTATTACAGTTATTCTGGGCATTGCTCTTGGATTAACCGGATATGCAAATGTATGGCCGCTGTTCGGTGCCGCTAATCAGCTTCTTGCAGCCCTGGGTCTTCTTGCAGTTGCCACATGGCTCGGAAAAGCAGGCAGAAATAATAAGATGTTCTACATCCCAATGGCATTTATGCTGGTAGTAACCATCACTTCCCTGTGCTTCACGCTGAAAACTAACTTTGCAGGTATTTCCGCTGGCGGCGACGGCGTAACATGGTGTGTAATCCGTGCCGTAATCGCGGCTCTTCTGATTGTCCTTGCAGTTATTCTTACTATTGACGGCATTAAAACTATAGCAGGACAGAAAAAGAACTAATCAAAAAATGCCTCTGGCTCTATAAAATATATAGACCAGGGGCATTCTTCTTTTAATATAGGCAGTATTCCTTCAGCCTCTCTTCACCCAAAACCTTCTCTGCCCTCCGGTAGGACAGTTCATTATACAGAAAGAAATCCTCTGTTACCTGAACAACCGGCCAGATTACATTATCCCTTCTTTTCTTACCTCTTAAATAAAATCTCTGATTCTTTTCGAATTTGTACTTAATGTCCGGAAAAAACCTTTTCCAATGTGGAATCAGGGCTTTCTTTTTCATCTCGTCAAATGCAGGAACCTGCATCGCTTCCGCAAGGCAGCCCTTCAATGTATCCCAGGCATCCTCATCCCACATCTCTTCCCCGGCCGCGATGCACAGCATCTCCATAATTTCTTTCGAGCACTGTAAAAACCAGGTCAGATTATCCCTGATAATGTGCAGGGACAGCTCTTCATCCGCTTCATCCTTCTGACAGGCAACATCAATCTGATACACGGAAATATCCGGCACGATTCCGGCATTTCCATGGCCGATATGGGGAAGCTCCCTGAAAAATATCCGTTCCTCTTCTGGAATCTCCTCTTTCCCTGTCTTCTGATTCCATGCTTTCTGAATTACCGCTTTATTCTCCCAGCCCTCTAATCCAGAGTACCCGCAGTGGGCATACGTGTCTGCGTAGGTATGGAGCGCCATCCCAAGCTGGATCAGGCTCCGCCTGCATTTATTCTTCCTCACAGCCTCCACCGCCTCCGCGGCAATTTCCCTGATCAGCACAGCAGACTCCTCGCAGGCAGGAACGCAGCGGTAATCCTTTCTGGTAAAATCTCCCTTCTTCTCCAGCACCTCAAAGGGCTGCGCAGGAATAAAATGAAATGGAGCCAGAGACGTATGCCGATATTCCTTTCCAAGGGACGCCGCCATATTGATCCCCGTCGGATGGGGCATCAGAAACCATAGATTCCTCGCGGCCTTTTTTGCATAGTGATGGTCAAAAAAGAACTGTGGCGGCTTCTGCTCCACACAGACAGGCTCACACAGATTATAATTATCTACCTGCTGGGAATAATACGCAATCGTCTGGGCATCCTTCTCCTGAAAACCTGCATGGCATGCAAGTGTCTTTACAACAAAATAATGATAATTAATATCCATAATCCTACTCCCTTATCTGCTTATTCCACTGGCGCTTACCCGCATGCTTTATTATATGTAAAAAGGATTCATCCGTTTATCAATCCCTCCCCTGTCTGGAAATATCATCGGATAAAATTGGTCCGCTGAAACGGTTCTTTTTCCGGAAGGCCGTAGGCTTCTTTTCCAAGCGCAATGCTCTTCATAAGAAATGCCATATTCCTTGCCAGGGTACGCATAGTCTGTAAGCCCTCCAGATCCTGCTCTGCCTCTCCATGCGCTCTTCCATGAATGCTGTTCCAATACTGTCCGGATGCCACCGGCATACCTGAAATCGTAAAAAACTTATTCAGCTCATCAAAGGTTGATGACAATCCGCCCCTCCGCGCCGCCACAACACACGCGCCTGCCTTCATTGTTTTATCAAAGTGTGTGCTGTAAAACAGGCGGGTCAGAAATGCAATCAGCGTTGCATTAGCTGATGCATAGTAAACCGGACTTCCCACAACCAGACCGTCACAGGCCTCAAACTTCGCGGCCGTCTCATTCACAATGTCATCAAATACACATTTCCCCTTCTCTGCACATCCGCCACAGCCGATACAGCCCCGGATATCCTTTTTGCCCACATGAAGAATCTCAGTCTCAATTCCCTCCTGTTCAAAAATCTTCTCCATCTCGTGCAGTGCAATGTAAGTATTGCCCTTCGCCTGCGGGCTTCCGTTGATCATTAAAACTTTCATTTTTATATCATACTCCTTTCTTTCTATTATCCTTCTTTTCATCTCATTATACTTCTAAACTTCATAATCGTATAGTCCTATGTGATCTGCCAGATGAATATTTCCTTTAAAACCAGGTATATATTCAATTAATGTATATACACAGTGCATTTACACATACTGTTTTACCAATTTCAAAAGCCGTAGATTTTTCGCATATTCCAGTAATTTATCCCCTGCCGGATTCCGCTTTTTATAGCATTCCAGCACGTAGGCAAAGATATCATCCTCCAGATCCTCCCGGAACCGGATACAGTCGCATACGCTCCTCTCAATGTCATAAATCCGGTATGTCCCGAACTCCGTTTCAACCGTCTTCTGATATTCCGGAAACAAGCGCTCCGAATAATAATGTCTCGACACCGGAAAATTCATATGAATCCTCCTTCTGTCGCTCCGTCTGGTTGCCGCAGACAAGCTCACCGGCTCCACATCAATAAGGCCGAGATAAAAGCAGGCGCTGTCTGCACAGATCACCGCCTCCGGGTCGCTGAAGCACACCTCAAGAGCCTTATGATCCGGGGGTTTAGCGCGGACAGAGCAGTTAAACCAGTAATAGCCATGGCATACCCGTTCCAGTATCTCGATTTCAACAAACACGCCAATCTGACGATTTGTAATCCCCTCCCGCAAAAGCTCCTCCGTGCTGATATACCCTTTATATTTCCTTGATAAACGCTCAATTTTAATTACTGTTTCCCTCAACATAAAAACTCCTGTAATGCATTATATATCTGTTAATATGTACTTATTTCCAATCCGTCCTCTAACAAATCCGTCAAAGAAATTTATAGGCAGCATTTTTTCTTACACATATTATACTTTTACTTTTCTATGCTGTCAACCACAGCATCAAAAAACGGCACTCACAAAAGTCCAGTTTATACCCGGGCTCCTGCAAGTACCGTTTCCTAATATCAGCTTATTTTTTATCGAAGTCCTTATCGTGCTTTAACAGAGTACAATAATTTTTTCAGGCGTCGTCTGAGGAGGAATGCTTCTAGTTGTTGCCGTATAATAAACCAACAGCATCCGCTCTCCAAGGCCGCAGGTAAACATCTGTCCATTGATCGTCCGTACAACCGTATTCCTCCCAACATTCAATTGAAGTGAATTATCCCCCGCGGTCAGATTCCTGTCAAAATAGTTCAATGCAATCTGCTCATTTCTTCCAAGCAGGGTAATGAGCACAGCATTATACTGCGGCGGGAAAATAAGCGGTACCGGCAGGGTACTGTCATAAAATGCCGCGATCCGCATCCCCCTCCTAAGCATCCTGCTGTTGATCACCATTGTATCTGAAGTAAGAAAAAAATTCACAACGCCATCAGCTGTATTAAGCGCTATCATCCGATTACAGCAATCATTTCCAGATATATTCGTAATTGTACCAATAACCGGAACTAAATCAGAATAATTCATACTCTCACCATTGCGGCCTCCCATCACAGAAGCCGCAATATCCTTTTTCTTTTAAATTATGATATAGAATAGAAATCGTTCATTCATTTCCCTTCTTCCTGCAGATTGTATTTCCGAGAATTATCATAATAATGCAGTCAAGGAATATCGCCATTACCATTATACCCGCCGATTCTGCCGGCAGCACATCCTCAAATACAGCCGTAACAGCAAGTAAAGCCGTCGCAGCCAGCATACCTCCTCCAGTAACCCTGCACAGCTTTTTTTCATCGTATTTCTGTTTTTGCTTATCGGAAGAAGTGTTATATCCTGCGATGAGCCAGGCACCTTTTCCAAGTAAAAGAAACACTGATATAACTGCAAATACAATTATTACCACGTATAACACCCAATCCGGTCCTGTAGAAATATCCGCCAATGTCCGACCATTCATCCTATTCCCTCCTGTACGCCGCAAACCCCTTCTTTTGCAGCACTTTACTTCCATCCCCTGCTTTTTCTTTATTACCAGTATATGATAAAACAAAACATGGCACAAGTGTAACATTTATTTCCGGTTACCAATATGAACAAAACCGCCGCAAGTGCGTATACGGCTCCTTCTCTATCCACAAACGGCATAAGAACTGCCAACGGCTTTTATCATTCTTGCGGTATTCCGCCAAAACTTTCCTTCCCGTCGATTTCTCTAAATATACCCTCTGCACTTACTGCGATCAGCAGTGAAACTCCTCCGCCGGCTAATATAACTGCCGCTTCAAAGCCTCTGCACAGTTCAAACAGCACGCCGTACATTGCATTTCCCAGAGGCTGCGCGCACATAGACACGGTCAGTATCACCGCAATTACCTTTCCGATCAAATTCTGCGGCGTTTCTGCCTGAACAAAGGACATCATCTGCACTGTAAACATCGTGGAGCATATCATAAGCATAAAACAGCATACAATCATAACTATATAATTCATCATTCCAGATGAAAAAAGGATAAGCGCACTTCCCATGGGGAATACCCACAGAGTGCAGGCTGCCGCCAGCTTTCCCGCCTTCTTGATCTCCATCCTTCCAGCAAAAATCCCTGCGCAGATACCGCCCGCCAGTCCTCCTGCCGCCAGCGCTCCCTCCAGAAATCCATACAGCTTATCTGCCTGCATCGTTCCCAGATCCAATACCTCTGTTACCATATACGGCATCCCCACATTAATCATAGATGATAAAAACAGATTGATACCACAGATTACAAACAGCACTTTCCCGATCACAGGCTTACCTTTATGTATAAACCGGATACTTTCTGTAAAATCCCGAATTGCCGTTTTCCAAATTCCGCCGTCATATGCCCGCCTTTCAAAAGGTATCTCAATAAAGAGTTCCATCACTGCCGAGAAAAAGAAGCATACAATACAGACCCACAGCACCGGTGTCAATCCATATGTACTATAAAGGATTCCCCCAAGCACCGGACCCAGCATCGACGAGAATGAGCTGATCATATTAATAATGGAATTAGCCGCCATAAAATGCTCCTTGCCCGTAAGCGCAGGAATACTTGCCTGTACAGAAGGCTGATAAGCTCCTGCTATACCATATAACAGCATCAAAGTAACCGTCAGCAGAAGAGGCAGGCTTACTCTGCCCAAAAGCAGAGAAAATATCACTATTACTATCGCCGTAAAAAAATCCAGCAGCACCATGATATTCCTTTTATTTACCCTGTCTGCGGCAATCCCTCCAATAGGCGACAGCAGAACCGCTGGAATAATAGCGCATGCAGTAACCGTTCCATAGAGAGCCGGAGAGCCTGTCTGATTCAGCAGATACAGCGGCAGGGCAAACCGGACTGCTGCATTTCCAAATAATGAAATAATCTGTCCAACCACCACCAGTGTAAAATCCTTTGAAAATAATTTTTTATCCATATTCTTCCTCCTTTTCATACCGTCCGTTGGTATGCATTCTGGTTAAAAAAATGTGCTCATCATTCAGCACAAGTCTGAGAAGAGAAAATTTCCTTTCTCCTCTCAGGCCAAAATTTCCTCATAAAACAGGCGGCTATTTTTTCTTTTGATAAATCTCTGTCAGCTTCTTAAACCTATCTTCCATCTCATCATCAATGATATCCAGTCCAAAGCCCTGCATCATCTGCCGGAACACCATGACTTTACCAATGGACTCTTCCTCTGTATCCTGAAATGTCATGGGGTTCATCCAGACATTCGCCACAAGTACAATAAGCTCTGCAAACTGCTTTGGATAGTCAGTCTGTATGGAGCCGTCCGCTATTCCCTGCTCAATGACCGGCTGGATATAATCCGGAGCCGCAATCTTTACCGTCTCATTCAGAAGACTACACAGAAGCCTTGGATTATTTTGAAAATTCGGAGCCGCTTCAAAGATTTCATCCTGTACCGGCCGGTTAATGGATGCTTTAAAAATCGTCTTCAGCTTTTCCCTTCCATTTAAGTCAGAGCGGTCCCGGATCTTAGCCAACAGCCGGTTCGATTCCTCCGTCATCCTGTCCGTAACTGCCTCCAGAATATCCTCCTTTGACTTAAAATGATGGTAGATTGCCCCTTTGCTCAGCCCGCCCAGATGATTGATAATCTCCTGAATGGACGTGTGCTCATATCCTTTCTCCATAAACAGATGATACGCCGTATTCAAAATTAAATTCACGGTTTCCTCCGGATATTTATTTCGTGCCATTCCTTCCAACCCTCCATACCGACTAACGGTATGTTAACATACCATCAGCCGGTTTGTCAATTCTATTCTGTCTATCTAATTATGCTATTCTCTATATTGATATCTGCGCAGGCTTTTCCCAAAGCACAGGCATACCGCTATACCCATAACACCAATAAAAAACATCATCAATGCCGCGCCTGAGCCTTTTCCAGTGCCGAACCATCCCGCCAGAATCCCTCCCGGAGAAACTGCCGCCATGACTGGTTCACAGATTTCATCCACCGAAAATCCGCCGAAAAAGAAGCCGATCGGAATCGTAAAAAACTGCAGTGTATTCCGGCAGGAGTATACACGTCCCTGCATTTCTGCCGGAATCTGCGTTCTGAGAACCACATCCAGATTCGCGCTCATCACCGGTACAAGCGCCCAGCCGATCATCTGTCCCACGCACCACAATACCGGCTGTCTGCTGAATGCAAGAATAAAATTCTCCACGCTCAGCGAAATCAACATCGTCACATAGATTACCCGGATACGGTTTTTCGGCGCGGGAAGCAATGTCACTGCCAGACTTCCTAAAAGCATGGCGGCTCCCGCACAGGAGTTAACGATTCCAAGAACTGCCTCTCCCCCATTCTCCCTCGGAAGGACATAGGCCGGCAGCACCGCGTCAAAAACAGATGCCACATAATTCACCCCTGCCAAAAACAGGATTAATACAAGGATCAAACGATGATCCCGCAGATACCTAAGTCCGGCCTTCGCTGTTGTAAAAAAAGATTCCTTCTGCGCTGTTTCCTCCGAGACGGGCGGTATCCGGACCCATAAAAGCAATGTCAGAAACGCCGCCGCGAAGGTTCCCAGATCCGTGTATATAACAGCATCCATTCCTGCAAATGAAAAAAGAGCCGTCGCAAGCACAGGATTCAAAATCGTCACCAAAGAATTGGAAAAAGACCTCATGCCGCCTGCTCTCTGATAGTGCTTTTTCGGCGTGATAAGGGTCATGGCCACATCGCTGGCCGGCTGCTGGATGGTATTCATCAGCCCATTTACTGCATTCAGAACATACATATGAACCGGTCTCAGCAGTTCCATTTTCAACAGCATAAGTACAGCAATGGTACAGCACGCCGCAAAGGTGTCGCAAAACAGCATAACCTTCCTCTTGTCCCACCTGTCGCTCAGAGCTCCCGCAAAAATGCTGAATACCACATAGGGCGCATACGAGCAGATCGACAGCAGCGCTGTCTGCAGCGCGGAGCCCGTTCTCTCATACAGCCACAGGGTCAGCGCGAAATTTGTCATCGCGCTCCCAAGCTGCGACAATGACTGGGTAATCCAAAGAATAAAAAATGTTTTCAATTCCTTTACTATATTTTTCATCATAATAACTTTGCTCCTTTGATTTTATTACTCCTATAAATTCATCAAGTCGCAAAGTCCGAGGACTCTAACCATTTACCGGTTAACCGCCTCCATGCATCGTCCTCAAACCCTGCATGGAGCGCCTGCAATCTCTAAAATCATCGTACCTCTTTCTCCTCTCATTTTATAATTCCAGCAGCATCAGGTAATCCTCATCCTGCTCCTTCACAACCTGATTCCATCTTTCTTTTATAAAACTATAATCAAATTTCCAACTCCTATTAATTTACAGCAAAAAAATGATTTATATATAAATTTTTAGAATCAAAAAAAGATGTTGGTCAATAACTGTGTTGGTCTTGATAGGTATCCGCCTTTGGGGACACCATAAGTTGTATTATATGATTATCTTTTGAAGTTTGAGGTGATAATCATATGAAAAATAAAATCCAGGCATTGTTTCTGCTAGCCAGAGTCCGTCTGATAGACCAAAATACCCCTACTGCCACAATTCACATATCATCAAATATGGCCTTACAAATGGGGAACAATGTTTCCTATGTCATGGATGCGGGAGAACTTTCCTGCATTTAACCGACACATTAATGGAAAATTCACACCTTAGCCGTTCAATTTGGGTTGATTTTATTTGTGATACGCTGAAAAGCGAATCTCTGAACAATTCAAAAGCAAAATTAGGTTTTTCTCACCAAACTGCTTTTAATATGCGGTATAAAGTCCTTATGACACTTCAGGATATGCTGGAAAAAGAACCCGTCCTTCTTTCCGGTATCACGGAGCTTGATGAAATATTTGTGCTGGACTGCTACAAAGGAAAATATGTTCCAGAAGAAGCAAACCCGCTTATTTTTTCAAATGCCACCAGATTTCCCTACCCACAGAAATCATACACATATTCATAAAATTCACACGTTGGTTCGGATACTGACTATGTACCTTACCTCCTGCATCTGCATTACGGCGAATCCTCCTGCATAATTTCACCTTGATATTTTTATAATGTATGAAAACTTCTCCATAAGGAATCCAGATGTCTGCCTTTTCAATTCTATCATAGACAAAATCTACAACTACAATGTCTTCAGCCTTTTTCTCCGGATATTGCTACTCCAGAAATGCAATATCATGATCAATACATTCCTCATAATCCATGGAAAAAAGCCCTACTTTCCTAGTTCCTAAGCGGTATAGCCGAAACATCAATATCCACATATTTCAACCAATAAATTGTCCTTTTATAATACTCCAGACTTTCTTTAGTCTCATTCTGTTTTTCACTAGGACCAACTATAATTTTTCTTATCGGCAAATGTCCCTTACACCAAATTTTTATTGTATCCTTATGCTGCAAAGCCATTGAACCTTCTATGAATTTCTCAATATCCTCCTGCATTTCCTCCTGATTAATACCTTCACCAATACAAATTCCTGTCTAATCAACCAATTCTATCTTTAAATCTGCATATTTTTTTCCTATTTTATCAGCAATTTCGCAAGCATCTCCCCCAACCCAAATAGTCTTCACATTCGAAGATTTTTTGTCCGGTTTTCCGAATTCAACATTGATATACGGATTTTTCAGATTCTCCGAATCCATAAATTCGAGTTTTTTGCCACGCACACTATCACTGTGTGCCTTAGAATCTCCTAAAAGCTCCATATCATAGATCAATCGATATTCCTCCTCCTCCCTAAATCCAATATCTTTAATATAAGGTATGTATCCTAACAATCTGGTACTATCATCCTCACTGCCGTCATACAACTTTTCCAGTATTTGTTTCACATCCGGCTTTTCATCTAAATTTTCCGGGTTTGAAACGTATTGCACTTTATAGGGCATTTGTAAAAATACCAACGAATTGCCATCTATATTATATTTTCTTTCTGTTTTATCGGATGTTTTATCAATTTCTTTTTCACTATATTTTAAATTATTTAATACACAAAACTCTTCCACATGCTGTGCCAGTCTTTTTTTCTTACATATTCCGCCTGTAAAATCCATTCCAATACTGACACCGTTTTGCGCATATCCACGCCACTGGCTAAGTAAATCCCCATCCTCACAAAAACACACCATAAAATACATCATCGGATTTTCTCGTAGTTTTTTCAGTATTTCCTTTTTTTTGGGTTCATCTGTATCCTGCAGTCCACTTACAAACTTTTCAATTGTATTTCGCCCTGTCAAATATTCATTAAAATCATTTGAAAAACGAATATTTCTTGCAAAAAGGCTGTCGCTTTCGAGTATTTTCCATAATGTATCCAATTTTGTATAGTGATACAACAATCCATCATGAATATGGTATGCCTGCGAATATTTCATCTGTTCTGTGCATTTTGAAATCTCACTTGTATTGTTTTCATAAAGCATATTAATTAAGTACCTTCCTGTTTATTCCGCCAATTCTTTTTCTTCTATTTTTCTTAAAAGTTCCTTTGAAATTTCTTCTCCATTATTTAACCAATACAATACCTGTGAAATCGCCATACAAGACATATAATCCCCGACAAGTTCCCTTGGAATATACCGGTTTTTCAAACCCTCTCTCTCAAAAATCCCCCACGCAAGCGTGCCGAAACTCCGCAACCCCGTTATAAGATATAATTTACATTTTCTTTCAAATCGGTCATAAATCTTTCTAGACAATTCTATTCGCGAAAAATCATTGACATTGCATTTCTCCTGCTCTTCTCTTGTTAAAACCACATCCAAAAGAATGCCGATCCTGCCACCTGTTTTCTTTGCAATCTTCTTATCAAGTTCATCAAGCACCTGATCTGTATAAAAAAGATATTCTTTTCCCCGTTTGGTCACCTTGTCAGTTCCGCGAATCCATTCCAAGCTGATATTCTGCAACTTCATTTTATCCAACAAGTCCCACTCTTTCAGTTTGTCAACAGTATATTTAAATGCCTGTTCAACAGCCCTGACATTTTTTTCTTCATCTTCAACCACTAGAATCTTTAACTGTTCTGCCATTTGACCCTCCTATCAATCCATGAAAATAGGTAATTTCACTAAATAAAATTTCTTTTCCTCAGTTTCTTCTGCATCAATTATAACACCATTATCTTTGTCCAGTAAATAGAAAGAATCCACCAATTCTTTAATCACAGCAAGGGATATTCCTTCCTTTTTCCTTGAGCTTGAATCATGGGCTTCCTGTTTAATAACTGCAATATTCTTGTCACTCACAAAAGTGTTTTTTGCAACCAGATAATTTTGCTCACGATAGATATGGACAATTTTATTATCCGAATACCTAATTGCACTCAAGACTAACTCTATAACTATAATGCTCAGTCTTCGTATAGACAGACGCTCATATCTCCTATCGCTTTCATACATCCTAATCTGAGCGTCCAGTACCTGCTGAGAGAATCGTTCCTCTCCTGACTCATCCAATATCTTGAAGTCCTCAATCTTATGCAAAACATCAAGCAATGCTTTTAGCTGCTTCTTATAGATATATGCAAACGAGCATTCCGTATTTTCTCCTTCTGGAAGTGCATCCGCCAGGAGCTGTACATTAAACCGTGCTATATAGGAGTTAATTACCAATTCGAACAGTGCTTTCTGATATTCTTTCCCCCAATTGTCCATTCCTCTTGAAATAAGCTTCAATCTACCAGCCAGCTCGTCTTTATCCGTATGATCCGAAGCACGCTCTAATTTCATATTTTTTTTAAAAGATTGTTCAGCACTCCATTTTTGCATTAAATTGTTAGAAAAATCTTTTTCCATATTCTTTACAATCAAATCCCGAAAAATAATAATGCATTTGATAGCAATCAAAATCTGTAGCTGTGACATAGTACGCTGGAATAGCAGCTCCAGATATACCTCATTCATTTGATTTTTTTCTTCTTCCGAATAATCTTTACCTATATAATTTCTATATTTAATGAGAACTTTTTTCTTTTTATCTTCTGATTCTGATATAGCATATGTATCATATACAAAATTTTCTCTGTCATAATCAATTTCTTCCCTGCCAATTTCCATGTTCCGCTGCTTTTTATAGACTATCTTTCCAACATCTGTTGACACTGCCGGTATAAGAAGCTGCGCTTTCGATTTGGTAATAATTTCGACATACTCTAATAGATTATTATAGAAGGTTTCCACATCACGTTCTTCTTGTTCCTTTCCCGTTTCACAAAGCATTCTATATAACTTTACCATAGCTAAAACTGATTCATCACAGCCTTCTTCAAAGCTCACCTCTTCTCCCTTTATCTGAACGAAATGATAATAAGTAAGCAACCTTGTAAAATTTTTAAAATAATATTTATCTTTCAATTGTTGGGATAAACTATTCAGACTTATTCCTGCAGTCATTTCACGGTTCAAATCATGAATTCCATCATAAAGAACTCTTGTATTCTCTAAAAACAGTATTTCGACAAATTCTTTACCTTTAGAAAGTGCTGTTCCCTGAGGTAATGAAAAAGCAAATTCCCTATTCGACTCACTTTCGACAATTTCTTTTTCTTTATCCCTCTTCCCGTACTCTTCTCCAAATAGAATAATATGTTCAAGATAAATACATTTGTTCTCGTCACTACTTAGACAGACAATACGTTTTACAATACTGATATATTTTTGTATAAATTTTTGCCACTTTTCCTTCGGAATATACGACTTCCGCATAAACATATCCACAAATGAAAAAAGGTTGCTTATATTTTCTTTGCGAATAACATAATTTGATCCCAATACAGACAACCTCTGCATTAATATTAGGAAAAGAGAAAATACTTTGTCTCCCTGTTCCCACTTTATTACTGCATCCCGGATTGCACAGCACAAATCTTTTAGGTCTCCATATTTTGTAAATCTATTGTTTTTCAACTTCGAATCATTTTTGCACAATTCTTTGGTCATAAACTCCATTAATTCCAGCATAATTGCAAAGGATGCCTCCTGACAGCTCTTTCTAAAGCTGACAAACGGTCTGCTGAAAATTTTTATATAAGAAATAATCCACTCTATGGCATCCTCCGAATCTTTTCTTCTACTCATTAACTTCAGCATACCACTTTTGACTTGATCCGTCTCGTTTCTTAAATATCCAATTTTTTTTAAATGCTCGTTAATTTCATGAGTACAAAGCATTCTTCTGATTGCCCGTTGCCGCGTTTCTGCATCTCCCAAATAAATCTCTCTACATTCCTCCGGTTTTTTCACTTGATGATATACTATTTTCTTATCCCAATATTCATACATCCTATTTGTTGCAGACTGGTCGCGTAATGTCACTGAATTTTCGACAACCTTACATAAAGTGCAAGCATCTTCATGATTTCTCATAGATGAAATATTTAGAAATACATATGCATGATAATCTTTCCTATCCTGCACACAGTTCATAATACTTGCCTCTGACATACGGTTCAGAAGCACAATAATATCATCAAATACTTTAACCTTCACTTTACTATGTTCATTGGGAAGTAAAGACGCAAACAAACTCTTTGCCCTAAGAAACGTATTGCCGGTAATAATGTTATCATCCACAAAATGAAAACGCAGTTCCGCCGGATTTCCCATGTCAATAAGTTTTTTATAAAGACCTATTACATTACTGTATTTTGTTCTGACATTCTCCCTGTATTCCTTCTCAACTTCAAAATTAAGCACCAACGCTGCATTTCCATATAAATGATAATTAACTTCTGCAACAAATCCGGCATTACTGTAATGCAATGGCGCAACAATTACATCATATATAATACCTTCACATTTCTTTTTACATTCTTTGATGCCTTGCAGCCAATCTATAATTTCGCCCCTGTTTTGTATAAAATATTTTTCCAGTTCAAAATAAAACATAAAGTGATTGCCATTTCTCACAATATGTTTATAGATTAATGCACCTCCCAGCCTGTCTACACGTCTTTGGTTCTCTTCATCAATAGAAGTTTTTTTCTCTCCGTTTTTTCCTTTAAAATTTAAAATATCTTTTTCTTGAATGCCAAGCATCTGAATCGGGATAATGGAGGAGCGATTTGTTTCAATTAAGGGGCGCTCTTCCAACATAGATTTGGACGGGAAACAAAACTTGCACATCAATGGATCGTTCCATTTTGTATTTATACATACAAAATATCGTATTGTATTTCTATCTTCTGGCAGAAATGTCGCTCTTACTATACCCTTTTGCATTGAAGCATAGTAGTCTTCTTCCATGTCGTCCGGCTCTTCCCCCTCTTGACCAGAACGGATCAATATAATTGCATACTGCTGCACGATACAAATATCTTGCTCTAAGCCTGCTTTTTCGATTTCCTGATACAACCATGCCTGCAGCTTACTATGCGTGGTCATAGAAGAATTGATTGGCACAATCAAAATAAAAACCAGATTCTCCTTTTCTTTTAAATATTGTATAGAATCGTAATAACGGAATGTCCCTTCCTGACGCTGTTCATAAATCATATAGCTGCTGTCAAATCCCTTTGCATTAAGGTTTGTGACAATCTCATACAATAGTAATTCCGAATATGTTTCATATCCCACAAACATGACCGGTTTATCTTTCTGTAATTCTTTTTCAAGCCGTCTCAAAATCAGCAAGGCAAAACGCGCCACATAATAATTATTGTGAAACAGAAGTTCCGCCTCAAAAAACTCCGAAATATGCAGTTTTGATCCGATTCTCATGTGTGTATGTTTTACTTTGCACCCAAAACTATATCTCTGTATATCTGATTCTAAAACTCTCTTTACCGCCTGTTCAAACAGCGTTTCCGTTGTAGACGGCAACTCTAAAATATCAAAAGGAACCAGCCGCAATTCCTGTGCTTCATGCTCTTCTGCATCATTCATTTGAAACTTGCGCAATATATATTCTATAGACTTTAGACAATACGGCTGGATTCCACGCACTAATGTCAATTTGCTCGCCATAGTAAACAAGCTGTTTAAATTATTCCCTGCAATAATAAACTCTTCGCTCTGATCCACGCCAGACAAGTATATCTGCAGCCTATCCATATAATTACTCAGTGTCCCTTTTGAATAAAAAATTGCAAAAATACGCGCAATAGAAATAAAATCATTGGAAGAACAATCTTTGACAATAACATTAAAGCCCTGACTATTCTGTGGCTTCCACTCAATCAGGCAAAGTACCAATGCTTTACAAAGAATTTCCAGTCTATTCCTTCCCCAGTCTCTGGCTGAAATAACAGTCACAATTTCATCTGGTACTTCTTTGCTGTTCTGCTCTAAACCTGCCTCCTGCTTTTCCAGCCATTCCTGTATGCTATCTTTTAAATCATTAATTCTTTTTTCCTTCTTGTCCTGTCCATTTACCAATCCGTTATCATGTTCTATTATCTTTTGCCATGCTGTCATTGAGTCAAATAACTTGACATGAAATTGTTTTTTCATATCAAATTGATATTGTATATCCGCATCAATAGATGGATTCAGCGGTTTTACATCATAACGCATAGGGAGCAAAATATCATACTCTGTTCCCGGTATATGTTTACCCCTACTAAACTTTCCTTTTCCGTTATAATAGCACTCTTTCTTTATAATCAGATTTGCCTTTGAAGAACTGACCACACGAAACCGCCCTCCATTATTAGAAATAATTGTAGAGAAAATCTGCAGACCGTAATGATGTACTAAATTTTCTGGTTTCTTATTATATTCTTTCCAGAAACCGTCTTTCCCCACACATTTAAAAAAATCCTTAACTCCAAAATCATCCGGAATTTTTCGTTCGCTTTCCTTATTACTATTTTTAAAACTTTTTACAATATTATATCGAGAATAATCCAAGATACGGAATTCAAAATTATACTTTGAATCATCCTCTTCTACACAATAATCCGGATATACGGCAGATAAATAATTCTTTTCTTTCTTTTTCTCATGAATTCTAATAGAAAACAAACCTCTCTTTTCTGACGAATGATGCAGATTTTCTAATAGCTGTACAATCCCTTCTGCCAATTCCTCTGCATTGATCAAAAGCATCCTTATCTTATCTACGTCCAGAACTGTTTCACTTTTCATAAAATATACCTGTATACACAAAATGAAAAAAGCCAAGAAAGAAGCATCCTCCAATATTTCTTGAAAATCCTCATTTCTAAAAAAAGATTTATATCTTTCCATCTCCTCTGTTTTCTTGCTTTTAGGATTCATGACAAAATAATTTATGCATCGACACAGTAATCGGCAGTCCTCACTTTTCCTGCTAATTACATCTAATCTATCTCGTTTAAGCCGTAAGTTTTTTATTTCCTCATTATATTTATTCCTTCTCTCCAATACTTTAACAGATTCATTTTCTTTTGCTTTTGCATTTTTCAAATTCGTTTTTGCATTGCTCAAACGATAGGATAATTCCTGATATGGTTCCATTTCGCAGATTTCATGGCTGGCCTCACAATCTTGCAAAAACTGTCCCACTGTTCTCGTCCAATTTTCTAAAACAGAATTCTTCTTTCCTTCTTCCCATTCTTTGTGCTCAAATTCAATAAGCGGTATTATTTTATAACTGTAATTAGACGTTCCCAACATTTCTATCCCATTGTCATTGCCTCGCCGCCTGTTGATCCAAATTCTTTTTCCTCTATTATGTCGTTGAATAAAAAGTGAAAAATAACAAGAGACTTCATTATACACTTCATATATTCGATCTTCCGTGTCCGGATATATAACATACCACATCTTCGGTGTTCTGTAGAATAAGTGCAAGATACTGATATTCAATTGTATCATTCTCTGCTTTATCCTTAATCCATAAACATATCCCGCATTCTGCACACATTTGCTCCTTTGTCGCATTCTTCATTTTGTAATGCTCCTTATCAATCTGAGCAATTAATCTTCCTTCTCCTCCTATCTCTTCTGACACATTATAATAATAAATATTTTTACAATTATTTACATTCGCTATTTTATTCTTCTTTATTTTATTAATTACATTCCATGCGTCAGTAAAATCCTCACTATTATTCTCTAACTCAATAACTAAATAACTACTCCGCATTCTATTAATTTCTCCTATGTTTTTCTCATTATTTTTATTGCATTAACCTTGTCAGTCTCATAAACTATGAAACTTATTAAAGTATGTTTAAATTTAACCGCATCTCTTCTCCATCGCTGGAATCCTGTATTATATCCTACCTTGTCTCTAATCAGAATTGCGAACTTGTTTCGCAATTACCTATAACAGATAAAGCCTACGAAATAATGATTCCGGTTCACTCATTCTAATTCCCCCTTGTACTTTTCCTTGTATTTACCTTTCTCAACGGGTACGATTCCTCTAACTGCACATACCATTTTTATGACTTTATCATCATTTTGAACCTTTTCAATCTAACTCTGCTTATTATTTATAAGTATATATATTTTGTTGCTCCCCCACGGTATTGGTTGTATGTTTTCTTTATATAAGAATGCAAACTGTTCACCATATTCAGATTAAACAGCTTTTTGCTTTCTTCATGATTTACATCCACAACCGTACAGCCTGTAGCAGCTTTCAGGTTATTATAACTCCGAAGCCCATCCTTGAGTACAAGTGTATCCTCGAATATATGAGTGTTAAATATTTTACACGGTTCCCTGCCAGATGGCTTCGCGCGGTTTGCCGTTTCTGCCACTGCCCTGCGATTACGTTGGATACCAGTACAATTTGCGATATATTCACTTGGAATGCCTCGTTTTGCGGCTTTTGCTTCGTGCTTGCGGGCATTGCGGTTTGCTTTTGACGGAACATGTTTTCCTTTGTAGCGGTTTAGCCCAAATACTTCATCAAGTTTCATGATACTGGAAAGAAGGATAGGAGCTTTTTCCAGTATATCCTGAAGTGCCATAAGGACTTTACGCCCATATTAAAAGCAGTTTGGTGAGAAAAACTAATTTCTCTGTTGAATTGTCTAGAGATTCCCTTTTCAGTGTATTTTGGCCTATCAGCCGGACACTGGTTAGCAAAAACAATGCCTAATGAAAAGTGAATGTTCCGTTCTAAGTCAGACTTATTTAAATTACTAATGCACTCAAACAGAATATCTATTTTTTTCATATGACTATCACCTCAAACTTCAAATGATAATCATATAATACAACTTATAGTTATAGTGTCCCAAAAGACGGACACCTGTCAAGACCAACACCTATTTTTATAATCTTCAATCAACGTATCAACCATCCTTTGACCGCAAAAATATTCCTAATAAAAATAATTCTGTCATTATATAAGATAATTCTGATTTTTCTCCTGTTTGTTGTGGTACAACTTTTAAATATTGTTTTAAAGTGACTCCTTGTAAAAGTAAATCAAATTCTTCTTTGGTTTTACTGTTTCTTTAGTTATATTGTTCATATTAATTCCTCAATACCCTCTCAATTTTATATATGTCAGTATTATTGCCATTTATTTTATTATACAATTTCTTCTATTTCTCAACAATTCATTCCACAACACATATTGAGTTCTTTACTACATATCAGGGAATCAAAGAGAAATTTAACTATTTAATCTATCATTTCTCGACATTTTTCTTTATCCAATGTATGCCGAAAGATCGACATGACAAATGCTGACTGGTGACGTGAAAATGACATCACAGTACCCCCCTTTATAACTGGGTCAGCCATTGCCGGAAAGCGACAGCAAACCAGATCCGGCACCGAATTACGGTCATCATGCAACTCCGCTTACAAAGCAGGAGGTGGTTCCCATTGACATCGTTCCGGGACAGCATACAGCATCGCAGATGCAGCAAATGTACCTTGACAATTTACAGACAATCGAAGCGGACATGAAAAACCTGACAATCCGGATCAGCAAAAAATAGAAGACTGGTACGCTTCTGAAACACAAAACACAGATACCGGCTATTCAAAATATGGGGAAGCTTACCGTTCCGGCAATGCTGAGGAGCCTACGACCTATGAAGATTCCGTGGAAGAATATTAATCCTTAGTTGAAAATGATAAAATCAGCGACGGATACACAAGGCTATTCTTTGATTATATGGTTATTTTCTTAGGCATTCTTCTTGGATTGTCGCCGTTCCTGATGGGTATATCCAATTTGAATGCCCAAGATACAGCAAAGATTCTGGAAATGTACATCACACTGCTGAGGCACAGCCATTGTCAGTTTCCTGTCATCCGGTATTTTTTCGGAATCTATATTGAAATACTCTTTTTAGGAGCGTTTGGCATATTTTTTATGGACTGTATAACAATCTGGACATCGGTTACATGGTCCCCATTATGTATTACATTACTGCTATCGTCAGTGACATGAAGTCGCCTCCACCCGTAAAACGGGTGGCTCGGGACGCGCCTTAAGGCGCTTGGCTTTCTCTTTTTACGCCATGGGAAGTCTGCCCTCTGCATCCTTCCCACGGCTCCGTTCAAGCCACACTGCTTTTGACTCGTCGCTGCCCCTTAAGGGGCGTTTGTACTACTCAGCCTTAACCCTTAAAAGGGTCTTCATATTCCTTTACACTGAGCTTATCCTGCATGATATCTGCCTTCTCCTGTTCCTTAATATACTTCTTTACTGTGGCTTCATTTAATCCTACTGTACTCACATAATATCCTTCTGACCAGAAATGACGGTTTCCAAATTTGTATTTCAGGTTTGCGTGCCTGTCAAACATCATCAGCGCACTTTTCCCCTTTAAATACCCCATAAATGATGACACGCTTATTTTCGGTGGTATGCTTACGAACATATGTACATGATCGGGCATAAGATGTCCTTCCAAAATCTCTACTCCCTTGTAACTGCATAATTGTTTCAAAATATCCGAAGATCCGCTTTATATTGATTATAGACTATTTTTCGTCTATACTTTGGGGTGAAGATGATGTGATATTTACACATCCACTTCGTATGTGCGAGCGAATTTGTTTGCTTTGCCATAAAATCACCTTTCCTTTCATTAATAGTGGCCTGAACACCCCTATTATACTGGAAAGGTGATTTTTGTATAACATACGTCGCGCACCCGCATAACGGGTGGTTTAACGTTGAGTATATTTCCGTTTCTCTTAATGAGAAACTCCAACATACTCAACAGAGTCTATCCGACCCACAAAAAAATTGACCGCCTGCTGGAAGCGGTCAAAATTTCTATTCTCTGGTCTACGGTTTTTTGTGTGATTTTTGGTTTGATGCTAGCTCTGTCTCCCGCCGCTATCGTTTCCCGATTCACTAAAAACGATACCGAGATGATCCGCATCGGCGCCGCATCCCTGCGGGCAAACGGCCTCTCAATTATGCTGTTCGGATTTCATACCGTTTATTCCTCCCTGTTCCTTGCCCTGGGGAAAGGCAGGGAGGGATTTCTTCTCGGAGCCAGCAGACAGGGCATCTGCTTTATCCCTGCGATTCTCCTGCTCCCGGCAGTCTGGGGACTGAATGGGCTTGTGTATGCGGCTCCGATTGCTGATATACTTTCCGCAATCCTGACAGCATTTATGGCTGTACCGCTCCATAAAAGGCTGAATACTATGCGGAAGCCAGAAACTCCTCTCCGCCAATAGCGGACTGCGGCGCCGCAAATAATCACAAGAGATTTTCCATACTCTTCAGGCTGATTGCCAGCGTGGAAGCATTGTGCAGCAGCGCAGATGCGGCAGGCTCTATCAGACCGCCGATTCCCAACAGGATCAACCCTGAATTGAAGCCTACAATGATACGATAATTTCTGTTTATCCGTCTCATCAGGCCATTGCTGATTGCCTTTAAGGTTACGATTTCATATAAACTATCTGCTCCTATCGTAACGTCTGCGATCTCCCTTGCTATCTCAGCGCCGCCGCTGATGGCAATACCTGCGTCAGCGGCAGACAGCGCCGGAGAATCATTGATTCCATCCCCAATCATGACCACCCTTCTGCCGGCCGCTTTTTCTTTTTCAATAAACTTTGCTTTGTCCTCCGGAAGCACCTCCGAATAATACTCATCCACACCGACCTTCGCAGCAATAGCTCTTGCCGTACGTTCACTGTCTCCCGTCATCATAACTACCTTTTGGATGCCTGCCTGCTTCAAGGCTTGGATCACTTCCGCCGCCTCCCTGCGCACCGGGTCTTCAATACAGACCACTGCGGCAAGCTCATTCTCTATGGCGAGATACAGATGGGAATATTCATTTGGAAGGGCATAGAACCGTTCCTCCATGCCTTCCGGAATCCTGCACTTTTCATCTTCAAAGACGAAGTGATAGCTTCCGATGACCGCCTTTTTCCCCTCGATCATCGTAGAAATGCCATGGGCAACCACATATTCCACCTTTGAGTGCATTTCTTCATGTTCCAGATTTCTTGCCTTCGCCGCATTTACAACTGCCTTTGCCACAGAATGAGGAAAGTGTTCCTCCAAACACGCGGCAACACAAAGCAGCTCATCTGCGCCCCGTCCGTTAAAGGGCACTACATCGACTACAGTAGGCTGTGCCTTTGTCAAAGTCCCTGTCTTGTCAAATACAATCGTATCTGCCTCAGCCATGGCTTCCAGATATTTCCCTCCCTTCACTGTCACACGATAGCCGCCTGCCTCGCGGATCGCAGACAATACAGCAATCGGCATGGCAAGCTTCAATGCACAGGAAAAATCCACCATCAAGACCGATAGAACCTTTGTGGTGTTTCTGGTCAAAAGATAGACCAGTCCTGTCCCAAGAAGTGTATAGGGCACAAGCTTATCCGCAAGGTGCGCCGCCTTCCCCTCTAAAGAAGATTTCAATTTTTCCGACTCCTCGATCATCTTTACAATTTTATCAAATTTACCGGAGCCGCCAACCTCCTTTACACAGACAGTCAGTTCTCCTTCTTCCACAACCGTTCCTGCATACACATAGCCTTCCACAGTTTTACGGACCGGAAGCGCCTCTCCGGTGAGACTTGCCTGATTTACAAGCGCCTCTCCTTCCGTAACCATCCCATCAAAAGGAATTACATTTCCCATATGTACGACTACCTGATCCTTCGGCTTAATACCGGCCGCATCCACAAGTATTTCCCGCCCGTTTTTTAACATCCATACCTTCCCTATATTCAGAGACATGCTTCTCGCAAGATTATCTACAGACTTCTTGCGCGTCCACTCTTCTAATATTTCCCCAATGCCAAGAAGAAACATAATAGAGCCGGCCGTATCATAGTCACCACGAAGAATAGAGATTCCAATTGCCGTCCCGTCAAGAACCGGCACCTCAATCCTGCCCACAAGCTTCTGCCAATACTCGTCGTTTAGCTTTCTTCCCGAATTCTGTAGAAATGTACTGGGTACTTCTGTATTATCATAAGAACATCCTTTTAAAACCTCAATAACCGTATTTCTATCCCCTGTAAAACAGACGACCGCATCCTGTGTCCGTTCCCTGACCTTGGCAGAAATTACAAATTCCTGCTTATTCAGATAATAGCACAGTGTATCCGCCTGCTCACAGGACATTCCCCTCTGCATTACGTGAATTCGCATACGCCCTTTTATTTCATGGATAATAGAAAATTTCATAATTTAAGCCTCCCATTTATAGGAAAATACCATATAGTTTCCCAAATGTAACAAAGAGCACCTGCATGTGCCATACCAGCAGCAGGTGCCTTTTTATCTATCTCTAATCCATTGTTTTATTCTGTTTCTTCTTTGCCTGCCTCTGCTTCCTGCTCTCCGGTTCCGTAAATCATGCCCTCCTGCGCAGCCCTTTCCTCATTAATCTGCTGTGCCTCTGCATAAATATCTTCTGCATGCTCCTGCACATTGGCCGCAGTCTTCATCACACAATCCTTTGCCCGCAGAACCGCAGCTGTTACATGTGTGTAAGCTTTTCTGGCATCCTTACTTGACAACAGCTTAATTCCTGCTGTTCCAAATAAAACGCCTGCCGCAAAAAATCCTGTGGTCTTCTTATTCATCTTCTCCAGACAATCTAACATCTCCTCAATCCTCCTACTTATTTGTGCTCATAACCTGTATAAACCGTCATAATAAGACAAACGATCATTGCCCACGCCCAAAATTTGTGATTCTTCATATGGTAATCCTCCATCATATGTATTTGGTTGTTATTCGATTATACATTCTATATATCGGAATTGCTATTTGTTTTTCTCTGCTGAGAAATTTTCTCATTTACCCCTTTACTCTTTTCATCTGCGCCTCATATTTATCCAATCTCAGATTCCCTGACGCGGAAGCCGGAAGGACCGCCGGTACTCACACTCACACAGCGAAGTTCCCGGTTTTTTAGATAACCGCATTCCTTGAGTCCGGTGCGGACCACCTGATACCAGCTTTCTGCCGGCAGCTGTACTGCCGTCCCGTCATCAAATTCAACTGAATATACCTCTGTCTGTCCGCAGTCTCCGCCGCAGACTACTTTATACATATTCTGCCTGCTGATTGCTCCGATATCCTCAAGCATATTAACCATCCGGTAAACAGTAGCCAGACTGATTCCCTTGTCTCTGCCTGCCGCCTTATAATAAATCTCTTTACAGCAGGAACACTCCTCCTCTAAAATAATATCCAAAAGCAGCTGGCGCTGTCTGGTCATTCTGCCTCCTCTATCTTTTAAATTTTGAATAATCCTCTGCTTCTGCATCTGAGTCCGTGCAAACTCTTCCGTCTCACATATCAATTTCTTTTCATTCGTTTTCATACTTTCCCACAACTCCGCTATAACCAATTTAAATTAGTTATCGCTAACTCTATGTCTAAATAGTGCCGGAAATCCATTTTCTGGTTCCCGGCTCATCGATGGTTACTCACTTTATATAGTACAGCTGCCATCTTCGATCAGTGATGTCCGTGATGATGCTTTTTTGCCCCCTCCGGCATACGTTTCTTCCAGTCTGACAGCAGCATAGACAGCAGACGTTCCAGCTCTGCCTGTTCTTCAGCTGTCAATACAGACAGCGCTCCCTCTGGTTCAATTCCTCCATGATGCAGGACATGGCCGCACTTCTGCAGCAGGCCTGCAGCTCCTGCAGGCATTTCCGGCTCTGTCATTTCCTGACCAAAATACGCACGGCCTCTGTTGCAGTGCAGAGCATCTACAGAACATCGATTTTCACACTGGTTACAATATTGTTCGTTCATGACTAAGCTCCTTTTCCTATTGTTTCTGTGCATATCTGAGCATCAAAACCGCCGTCTGCACTCTCAGAGATTTCTGACGTCAGTTTCCCCTGGATGGTTTTTATAATATAGGGAACGAAGTTCCTATATTATGAAAAAGAAAAATGCATAACTCCAGTATACACTCGGAATTACGCACTCTACTCTGCCACACAGTAATTTAATCATACCTTATTTTCACAATTTGTCAAGAATTTTTTGAATCTTTCCGAAGTTAGTTGATTTTGCGTTTTAATTCAAGCCGCAACAGTTTCCCTTTCAGCAACTCAAAACTGTTGCGGCCATACATGCTCCTT
>Ga0137307_101118_pt1 | contig 26291 bp, 22 predicted proteins | sample NAcewD2O_March_2_FD_97180 | JGI IMG/M metagenome (GOLD analysis project Ga0137307, IMG submission 97180) | Mouse cecal microbial communities from Vienna, Austria - N-Acetylglucosamine amended D2O_March | ecosystem: Host-associated > Mammals > Digestive system > Large intestine > Cecum | place... | reverse complement strand
AACAAGTGAAAAATTGTAACGATTTTCAAGTTAAATATCTGATTGTGTACTTATTGTCTCTTAAATGTCAGCTCTAATTTTAGTTGTTAATTCGTACATTGTCCTCTTGTTTCACCTTTCTAGTTTACTATTTTGAGATTTTCTCTTTTTCTGCTTGTCCTCCAATAAAATGATCTTAAACCAGCAATTGCCGTGGGCTTATTCGTTGGACTTTGCAGGACAGAGAAAAGTCCAACGATTTTACTTCTTTCTTACTTATTTTACAGCGTATGGGGGGCATTGGCTTTTCAGATAGGTTTTTGTTTGCTAATTCCGATTCTTTTTTACTTTGATGCAGAATTTTTGAAAAAGAAAAAGAGTCATAAGATATTGTTAATCTTATAACTCTTCTATTAGCGGAAAGAAGGGGATTCGAACCCCTGAAACCCTTTAGAGGTTTACACGCTTTCCAGGCGTGCCAGTTCAACCACTCCTGCATCTTTCCCTTTTGCGTGGCAAAGGTAAAAATATATTTTTATTTATCATTCATCTCTATTAGTTTTTTTCAGGTATCGGATTGGGATTGAAAAAAGGGGTAGGTACGAAACTTTTCTTCTTTATAAAATGGGAGATTGACGGTTTTTGTTGTTGTTCACGGACTTTATTTTTCTACACAAATTTATTACTTTTGTACTACGTAACTTTTAAGTTCAAACAGACATCCGGTGAAAGGTTGTCCCAAAATCAATAAAGAGAAAGATGGAAGATTTTCAACATGTCGGATATAGTAAAGAGGTCATTGAATTTGTGGCTGTCGCGAAAGAATTCTGTGATTTTATAGAAACGGCTCCTCAAATTCCGCTTCAGGATTTCATTCAAAGGTTACAAAAATTTATTCCCTTAATCTATTTGAAAGGTGCTTTGTTACCTCAAACGGAGCCGGAAGAGGAGGGGCTTGTTGAGGATGTTGTGACAGAAGAGCAATACAATTATCTTTATGGGGAACTCCATCGTTTACTGGGGGAATATGATGAGTATCTGGAAGTGTTTGACGATAATATGCAATACAGTGAAGTACCAATGGTGCATTCGATTGCTGAGAAAACCTGTGATATTTATCAGGATTTGAAAAATTTTATTTCTTCGTTCCGTTGTGGTATTCCGGAAATTATTGGAGAAGCGTTGTGGCAGCTTAATAATAATTTCGAACTTTATTGGGGAAAAGCGTGTGCCGGTGTTATCCGGGCTATTCATCATGCAGTTTATCAGGTAAAAGATAAGGAATGATGCAACATTTTAAAAGTACGATCACCAAAGAAGAAATAGCTGCTTTACCTGTTTTCGTCTTCAATGGGCCCATTACCGTTATAGAAGACACCCGACAGATGGAGGAGGCGGTTCGTTTTCTGTTGCAGCAGGAATATTTGGGGTTCGACACCGAAACCCGGCCTTCTTTCCGGAAAGGTGAGAGCCATCCCGTTAGTCTTTTGCAGTTGGCTACTCCGGAAGAAGTTTTTCTCTTCCGGCTCAATAAATGTGGTTTTGGTCTTTCGTTGCAATGTTTGCTTAGTGATCCACGGGTGATGAAAATAGGGGTTGGCATCCGGGATGATATCCGGAATTTGAATAAAAGTGCAGCTTTTTCTCCTCATTCTTTTGTTGATTTACAGGAGTATGTTTCTCGTTTTGGTATTGAGGAAAAATCTTTTTCAAAATTGATGGCTATTATTTTCGGTTATAGAATATCCAAACGCCAACGGACAACCAATTGGGAGGCCCTTGTATTAACGGAAGCGCAGGTTCGTTATGCGGCAACCGATGCTTGGGGTGCCTTGTGTATGTATCAGCGTTTGGTGTTGCTGGAAACTTCCGCGTTGCAGGTAGGCAAGGTAAAGTAGAAGGTTGTTCCTACGCCTTCTTGTGAAAGAAACCAAAGTTTTCCTTTGTTTATACGAACGAAGTCTCGGCTTAGGATTAGTCCCAGTCCACTTCCTTTTTCATTCCGGGTTCCGTAACTACTCGGATAAGTATTGGAATTTAGTAAATGGGGGTGCATGGACCGTGGAATGCCTTTGCCGGTGTCTTTGATGCTGATAAGTGCATGGTCTGGCATATCTGCTATTTCAACTTCGACTCGCCCGCCGGGATAAGTAAATTTTATGGCGTTGGAAATGAGGTTGCGCAATATGGTTTTAACCATGTCTATATCTGCACAAACTTGATGGGTGCCTTTGACAAGATTGGTTAAAACAATCTCTTTCTCTAAGGCAATGGCGGAAAATAACAAACATACTTGCCGAATGACAGGAGTCATATTGAACGAGGTGGTGTAAACCTTTGTTTTGCCATTTTGATTGCGGGTCCATTGTAACAGATTCTCCAGCAGATTAAAAGCTTCTTCGGTGGTATCGTTGATCATCTCAAACAGTTTTAGGATTTTCGGGTCCTTAATGCGCGCTTTTTCGGAACTTAAAGAAGAGTTAATCATTTTTATCGTGCTGATCGGAGAGCGTAAGTCGTGGGCAATGACCGCATATAGTTTGTCTCGGGCTTTTAAAGTGGCTCTTAAACTTTTATTTTGTCTCCGGATTGTACGCACTGCTTTCAACCATAAAAGCTGATGTTGGATGCGGATAATTAACTCCTGCGGGGGGAAAGGCTTTAAAATAAAATCCACATGGTCGTGGATGAAATCTCCGGAAATATAGCTCTCATTGGTTGGGGAAGTAAGAAACAGGACGGGAACGAAACAGCCTGTGCCGCGATTTTTTAAACCCGACAACGCCATAGCTTCCTGTGGCAAAGCTTTGTCCATATCCGATAAAATCAAATCTGGCAACTCATTTTCAATCACAGGAATAGCGGAAGATATATTTTCGGTTTTGTAAATATGAAATCCAGCACTCAAGAGGGTGTTGATGAGATCTTCCGTATGTTCTAATGATGATATTACCAATAAAATAGTAAACTTACTGTTATCCAATGGCATCTTACATCATTTTACAGTAATGGTTTGACAAATTTTATTTAATTCTTTTAATTCTTTTTCTATTTTTTGCCATGCGGAAATTTGTTGTAACTGTTCGGAATCCCGGAGATGTTCCCTCAGTTGTTCCCAGTCCGAAGTAATGGCTGCTTCCACCTGTTTTAATCGGGTCTGCATTGTTCCCAGTGATTCCTGTTCTTTTTTGGTTTGCTGCAATTGTTTTAACAGACGAACTAATAAACGGTAATTGTCTAATTGAATTCCGATAACTGCGGACAGGTTCTCCAAAAGTTTGATTTCCTCTATATTCCAGGTATGTATATCATCACACTGCATGAAAGCAATGAATGTAAGGTTTGTACCCACTTCAAACAAAGGTAACAGCAACATTTGCCGGCAATGTTGTTCCTGTAAGAAATGATGTAAATCCGGATTCTGGGATGAGGCGTTTTCTTGGATTATCATATAATTTTGTTCGCACAGTTGTTTTTCCAACTCCGGATCATACAAGACCTTTTCTCGTCTCCCTTTTCTTTTTTTCACCCCTGAATCATCACACCATTCATATGCGATAGAATAAGTCATGTCCGGATGAATATCCACGATATGAATCCGATTGTGCCGGCTCAATTTTCCAATTATCCTTAAAGTTTTTTCTATGTATCCAGGAAATTCTTTCCAGGCTGAAAAGGATGGATTCATTGGCAATAATAATTCTGAAACTACCGATGAAAAAGAAAAAAAATCATCCATGTTTTTCAACATAAGCCCCCATGTTAATTTTGTAGAGGTTAAAGAAGTTAAACCTATTCTTTATATCGAAATATCTTATTTGAGGTTGCATTTCGTTTCTGATTTAACTTTTTGCTTTTGTATTGTGGAGAAACAGGGAGGTTGCTGACAGATTTTGAGTGTACGATGTATGTTGGTTTATATTTTTCAAAAAAACATATATCATATTTTTGGTGGTAATTACTTTTTTTATACCTTTGTGCCCGGGTAAGTCCTATGCGACCAGCTCCTGCAGAATCCTCCAGGGTCGGAAGGCAGCAAAGGTATGTGGTTGTAGCGGTGCGACATAGTCAGCTTACCCGTTTTAAGAAATCTGCCTCTTTAGCTCAGCTGGCCAGAGCACGTGATTTGTAATCTCGGGGTCGTTGGTTCGAATCCGACAAGAGGCTCAAGTGTAAAAGGGCTGTATTCGAAAGGATACAGCCCTTTTTGTGCAATTTTCTTCTGTATGACTTATAACTAAACCTGGGGGCAACCGTATCGTATTGAAATAAGGTAGCAAATTTGACAGGTATGAAAATTCTGGATATTATACGACGTATTCATCCCGACATTGCTTTTTTAAAATGTATGGCGGTGTTGTTGTCTTATTTCTTTGGCTCTTATGTCACAGGACATTTTCATCAGGAATCGAGTGCTATCGGAGCTATATTAGCTTGTACTTCTTCCATTGTTGTTTTGCAGGATAATGATCTGAAAAACTCTCTTCACAATGGCTGGCTCAGAGTTTTGGGAACTTTTATCGGAGCATTTATAGCCTGGATGTATTTATTGTTTTATTCTTTTTCCATTGCAGGCATGATTATAGCCGTGTTTGTTTTAGAAGTGATTTGTATGCTTTTGAAAGTGCCGGATAACGGTAAAATGGCTACTATTACTTTAACTGTAGTCCTTATTATTTCCCATGAATATCCCGGAGTACCATCCTGGGAAAACGGGCTTTTACGTTTTAGCGAAGCTGCAGTCGGTGCTGCTACCGGTATTTTTATGGTGTGGGTAGAATTTGTATTTCAGAAATTCTGGAAGATGTGGAAACAAAGGAAAATGATTCTCAGAAAAATTTAGCAACGGAATTGTGTATCAAGTTGGTGTAGCGGTTATGATGCGAAAATCAAAAGATTTTTTTGGAAGAAATTTATCTCTTTGTAAGAGATACTATAACATGATGCAAATATATATAAAATATTGTAATTGAACATATATATCTTTTCTAAAAAAACTTATATATATATACAAAATATTGAAATGTTTAGCAAAATCCTATTTTTTCTTATTTAGAAATTGATATTTAATTGAATACTAAAATTATAGTATCTCTTACAAAGAGATAGGAATGCATTTATTGTGTTATATGCAGATAGAAAAGGGAAGGTAAGTGAAACAGGTGCTGTATAATCAATGAATATCAAATATGAATAAGAGGATTTTAAAACTTTATGGAGTTTTGCTTCTGGGACTTTTTCTCGGTACGGGAGGGAAATGTCAGAAAATAGCAGTTAAGACCAATCTGCTTTATGACATTCCTGCTTTGACTGCTAATGCAGGTATTGAGTTTGGTCTGTTTAAAAGCTGGACATTGGATATTTCTGCCAATTACAACGGCTGGACGCTTTCTCACGATCGCCGGTGGAAGCACTGGCTTTTGCAACCGGAGGCGCGTTATTGGTTTTGTGACCGTTTTGCAGGGCATTTCGTAGGTGCACATTTGCTTGGCGGGCAGTTTAATATCGGCGGATTGAAGAATCACATTCGTTTTTTAGGAAGTGATTTTTCTCAAATTGGGCACAAACGTTATCAGGGGTGGATGATGGGAGCGGGGGTAGCGTATGGTTATGCCTGGATTTTGGGAGAACACTGGAACTTGGAAGGTGAAATCGGTTTTGGGTGGATTTATACCCGTTATGATTCATACCCGTGCGCTAATTGTGGTAAGAAATTGTCCGGGAATAAGACACACAATTATGTTGGTCCGACGAAAGCGGCGGTGAATTTAGTATATACTTTTTAACGAAAGATGATGATGAAGAGAATATACACGATATGCCTGCTGGCGTGGTTCATGTCAACGGCATTGCAGGCCCAGGCCTTGTTGGATGGACGTGTAACAGTAAATAATCTGGATATCGCTCGTACGGAAGGTAATTTGTTTATTTCGATGGATGTGGATATTTCAGGTTTAGAGTTGAAAATAGAACGTGAGATGGTGCTGACGCCTGTGTTATGCAACGGAACCGACTCATTGCGTTTGCCGGCGATGGTGATCGCTGGACGCAACCGTTATTTCCATCATAGGCGCAACGATTCACTGCCAGAGCAGTTGTTGGTGAGACGTACAAAAAAAGATACTGTGGTTAACTATCGTACCGTAGTGCCTTTTCAAGGATGGATGGCTGCTGCTATCCTGATGATGGATGAAGGGGAATGTGGGTGTCGGTGTGAGGTGGTCATGTCGGATAATGAAATGTTGACGGCATTGAATTTTAAACCAGATGTATTCAAACCTACTTTCGTCTATTTGGCGCCACAGGCAGAAACGGTGAAGATCCGGGAGGTAAAAGGTTCGGCTTATGTCGATTTTCCGGTCAACCGCACCTATATTAATGAAAATTACCGCGACAATTATGTTGAGTTGCAGAAGATACGGAATACCATTGACATTGTGCGTAATGATGCCGATACGCGGATTACATCCGTATTTATAAAAGGATTTGCTTCTCCGGAAGGTTTGTATGCCAACAATGCTCGTTTGGCGAAAGGGCGTACTGCTGCGGTGAAAGAATATGTACGCAAATTGTATGAATTTCCCGACAGTTTGATGGTCACGGCTTATGAACCGGAAGACTGGGAGGGACTGACACGGTATGTGGAAACGTCTGACCTTCCCAATAAGACGGGGATTTTGGACCTGATTGGTAGTGAGATGGAGCCGGATAGAAAAGAAGCTGAGTTGAAGAAACGTTATCCGTCGGATTATGCTTACCTCTACCGGAATGTATATCCGGGATTGCGTCATTCGGATTATGCGGTTCAATATCATGTACGCACTTATACAGATGTAGCTGAAATCCGGAAGTTGATGACTACGGAACCACAAAAGCTGAGTCTGCAGGAATTGTATCTCGTAGCTCTGGATTGTGTACCAGGCAGCGATGAATATAATGAGGTATTTGCTATTGCGGTGCGTATGTTTCCTAATGATGAGACAGCTAACCTCAATGCTGCCAATATGGCGATGGAATTGGGCGACCTGAAAAATGCCGGACGTTATCTTTCTAAGGCGGGAACGGGTGCAGAAGCTGTGTATGCGCGGGCCATTTACGCGGCCTTAGGTAACGATTATGAGAGGGCCGGCAAACTGTTTGCTGAAGCACAACAGAAAGGGATTACTCAGGCTGCGGCAGCACTCAGACAGTTAGAAGAAATAAAGAGATAAAATTATATATAATCAAAAACAGAGTAAGATGAAACTTTGGGGTAAATTCTTAGTGGGTGTGTTTGCCTTCATCGTGATGGCAGGATGTAATAAACATTCCGAAAGTTTAAACAAGGAATGGGAATCTATAGACGATAAAAATGTCGTTTATATGAATGTTAATCTTCAACTTCCGGCAAGCCCTGGCACACGTAGTGTAACCGGAGAGGAAGGGGGAACAGAGAGTGGAACGGAAACAGGGCAAGATTATGAAAATAGAGTAAGCAGCCTTTTGTTGGTATTGGCAGAAAAAGACTATACTTATATTGCGCATGGTCTGGCCGGTGCATTGGCAGTAAAGAATGACGGATTGGTGTCTGCGACGGCAGCCATTACCCAGACGGCACTTGCCAGTTACTATGATAAAAAAACGGGCAATAACCGGGGGGCTTCTCTTCCGCAGGGAGCTGAGAAAATTTATGTGTTTGCTTATTGTAATCCGCCGAAAGATTTGCTGGATGTTTTTGACAAGCGGGATGAAAATAATCCCACTGCTTGGGTGGACGCCTTTTGTGAGGTGGTAGGAAAAAACTATGAGGCAGGCGATGACGAAATCGGGGCAACGGATGGTACTAACCGCTCCATTTGGGCAAAAGGAAACTTCCTGATGTCGAGTGCAGAAATCGTTGAGGTAGAAATTCCGCGTACTTTCGATGAATGGTTGGTAAAATACGCTGAAATCAATTCGCCTCTTGAGTTTACGAAAGTTGTTCCGGTGGAACGTTCCGTTGCGCGTTTTGATTTTAAAGACGGCAGTCCTGCAAATACTCTGCCCAATACTTATATTATAGATAAAGTCACAGGGCAGTCAGGAGGAGCTTTACGTGTACAATTGGTGCGTATGGCTCTGGTGAATATGAGCAAAAATTTTTATTATTTACGGCGCATTTCAAATCATACGAACGGATATGGAGAACCGGTGATTTGTGGGGTGGAGAGACGAAATAATCATGTGGTGGATGTTGATGCGGCAAAAAAACACAAATACTCGGATATAAAAGGACAAACTCTGGATGAGCTGGAATTGGGAAAATATTTCAATTTCCTTTTATTTAATGGAGATGGAACGATAGATGAAGGAAGCCGTTACTATTGGAACAATTGGAACATAAACGCAGTGCTTGGCAATGATGGTGATGTACTTGGAGAAGGAAACAACTGGACAGGGGCAGATGGTGCAACAGATAAATCCGGTTACCATATTTGGCGGTATGTTACAGAAAATACAGTTTCAAATGATGAGTACCAGGCCAATGCTGTTTCAACCGGAATTGTATTTAAAGGAAAATTGTTGATTAATGAAAACGATGAATCCGTGAATGAAACTCTCAGAATGGCTGTTAACGGAAAATATAAAGTACCTGATAATTTAAAGGGAAAAGTATATGTTTATTCGGTCGATGGTGTCGATTATCCGATACTTTACCAATATATGGGTAGTTTGTTTGTCGGATGGAACAACCAGATAAAAGGATATAGTGAGGAGAAACCCGGTTCTGCAATATATGCGGCTGTGCACGATAAAGTGGAAGAGGGGAAATCAGCTGATGAATTGTATCAAGAATTGGTAGCAATTGCCAATGATGAAAATTCTTCTAAAGTTGCTGTCGAGACTGCATTGGGTAAATTCCGTAAAGCTGCTACAAAGCAAGGATTTACATTGTATCAGGCAAGTGATGATACCCAGGATTACAATCCGGATCAACAAAAAGAGGAAACATATGGTCCCGGTTATTATTTTTATTATTACTATTGGAACCGCCATAACAATAACGGTAGAAACGGTGTAATGGGACCGATGGAATTTGCTGTGGTCCGTAATAATGTATATAAGTTGTCTGTGACGGAAATCCATAGTTTGGGGCATCCGCGTATTTCCGATAATGATCCTGAAAAACCGACTCCGGATACTCCTGATGAAGTAGGCAAATTGTATTTTACCGTAGACGTGAAAGTATTGCCTTGGACTGTTCGGGTAAACAATATTATATTTTAAACTATCATGCAAGGGATGAAACGAGATATGATGTTACGTTGGCCGGGAATGGTGTATGCCTTTCTGATGCTCGTCTCCCTGTCTTCGTGCGAGAAGATTTACGATGATCTGGAGGCTTGTCCGCATGGGGTTTCCCTGCGTTTCGTGTATGATTATAATATGGCTTATGCTAATGCATTCCCCAAAAAGGTGGATTGTCTGACACTCTATGTGTACGATAGTGAAGAAAATTATATTGCAACACATGTCGTGACTGCCGATTCGTTGTTGCAGGATGAGGAATGGCGGATGCAACTGGAATTGCCTGAGGGGAGCTATCATTTCGTGGCTTATGGTGGGCTTGCTTGTGACAAGAGTTCTTTTTCGTTAGTGCAGGAGCCGGGAGAAACTTCCCGGTTTGAGGAACTCCGGACATTGATGGATATGGATTGTCTGACATCGGAAGATTCGGCACGACGCAACCTTCATGGCTTTTACTGGGGTGATTTACAGTTGAAAACAGCTGACCTTTTCCAAGAGGGAACGGTGAAAATGATGAAAAATACGAATAACATCCGTATTGTATTGCAGGACGTGAATAGTGAACAGCCGGTGTACGGAAAAGATTTCATTTTTTCCGTAACAGACGACAATACGCTTTTCAGCCAGAACAACGAGCTGATAGAGAACGGTCGGGTAACTTATACTCCTTGGGCACAGGGCAATACGTTTATCGGTATGGATGATGCCGGGAGAGAGGTAGTTGGTGCTTATGCTGAGTTATCTGTATCGCGGCTGATGACGGGGAATTCACCTGTACTGCAAATAAGGAGTACGTTGACGGGGGAATATGTCATTGATATCCCCTTGTTGAAATATCTGATGTTATATAAGAGCGACCTTTATGCCAGGATGGAAACACAGGAATTTCTTGACCGCCAGAGCGAATGGACGATGCTTTTCCTGCTGGACAGCCAGAAAAGATGGGTGCAAACTTATATTAAGATTAATGATTGGACGGTAAGGCTTAACGAAACGGGTTTATAAAATGAGCAAATCGGTATATATCATACTCTTGTTTGCTGCATCCCTTTGGTTTGCTGGTTGCAGAAAAGGAGAATATACAGAGGAACTGCCGGCGTTGATGACACTGAAAATCAACGTGGGATTGTCCGGCTCTCTGCCAGAAACACGGGCTGATTATTCCGATGCGGAGAATGAAGATGAAAAGATGCATTCTTTACGTGTCATAATCGTTCGTCCGAATGGGGTCGTTGAAAAAACGGAATATATAGATTTGGAAAACGAACCTGTAACCGAGCGTGTTTGTGAATTTAAAGAGATTGTCAGCGGAGAGAGTAAAAGGATTTTTCTGGTTGTCAACGAACATGCAACAAAAACAGAAGAAAATGGAATTGTGAGGCCGGTAGTCTCTTATGATTTTTCGAAAATCGGACAGGGAGAATTGTTTCCGGTGGATACTATCTACAATTTAACAGTCTGTCTGAATGGGAAAACCGAACAATTGACTGGGCCATTGCCTATGAGCGATATGCATCAGGTGGAAATACCGCGTTACTCTGCGGACGGTCAGGAACATTCGTTGGAAGTGCCGCTTACAGTTAGGCGTATTGCTGTTAAATTTACATACTATGTGACTAATAAAAGCGATAAAAATCTGAGGGTTGTTGGGTTGAAGATGGAAAAAATGGCACATAGCGAATATTTTATGCCGAGGGAATTTGATGGGGGATACTTTGTTGTTCCTTCTGTAAATGGCAGCAATGAATATTATTCTTTCTTACATAATTTTTCCAAAGCCATTGATATACCGGCAAAAGCGGAAAATATCCATTTATTGCAGCAGGCAGGTGAAAAGCCGGTGTACCTTTTGGAGGGGAAATATGAAGATGAGAAGTCAGATGAGGAAGATACAATGTTGAATTATAAAATGGCGCTTAAACTACAATGTGACGAATTCGGAAAGGATTCGTGGGAAACTACTTTCGAGTATTTTCCCAGCCTGCCGGAATATTTGCGTCGCAACACGCATGTGGTGGTTTTTGCTACGATTCAGCCTGACCTGGAGATAAAGTGTGAAGTACACGTTCATCCCTATATCGGTATTCCTCTTGAGCCGGATTTCGGATTATAATAAAAAGGATTAAAAAATATATGAAACGCAGTGTTTTGTTCTGTTTTTGGATGTTGTTGTTGTGTATGACAGCATGTGTGGATGATGAAATACGCTCTTTTGATGCTTTGCCGGAAGGCGAAACCACGGTAAATGTCACCGTGGAATTTCAATCGCTGACGCCGGCATTGGCGACTCGTGCGGTGGCAGGGGACACGATTAGAAAAATCAGGGACCTGTGTGTGTTGGTGTATGGGGTGGACGGCAAGTTGATAAAGAATTATCCTATAAAGTGGAAAGATGGGAAAGTGTCGGGTTATATCGAAGGTGAGCAGGTTCGCAAAGGTGATACCCTTGCCGAGTCGGCAACACCTTATGCCAGGTTCAAGCTGAAACTTCCTTACGGACGTTATCATATTTATGCTGTTGCCAATATGGGGGATTTGACCTCTCCTGCTGAAGTTACAGAAGCGATACAAACTCGTGACGGCCTCAAAAATATTTCCCTTACATGGCAAAAGGATGTGGAAAAGAATAATCAGATGCTTGGACATTTTACCGAGAAAGGGCACTATGCCGACGATGTGGACGGGGTGATTATCAACCGCAAAAACATGGAGCTGAGGGCAGGTATTCGACGGGTGGTATCAAAAGTTACACTCGCGTTTGACGGTTCGCAACTCAAAGAAGGAGTGTTTGTATACGTTAAATCTGTACAGATTAAGGATATTCCGCTTTATTGCCGTTTGGGAAATAAAAATACTGTTAAAGCTTCCAGGGATTCTTTAATAGAGGAGGGAGATACGATTTTATATGTTGCTTCGGGAATTCCTTTTGATGAAGACTATCCGGCACGGGTCACCAGAGGAAAGCCTTATTATCCGCATGATGATCAGTATAACAAAGCTTTCCATTCGGAAACTGAGCGTGCACTTTTCTTTTTTGAGAACATGCAGGGAATTCACCCGGACCATAATAAACAGCAGGATGCAGATCATAACGGAAGCCTTGATCATCCTGGTACCTCAAAACATCCGTCTCCTGAGTATCGTCCCAAGGATGGTATACTTTACGGTACTTACATAGAAGTAGAAGCTTATTATCGTTCCATTAATTCGGAGCGTTTGGGAAATGGGGATATTACTTACCGTTTTATGCTGGGGAAGAATGTTACGACAGACTATGATGCGGAACGCAACCATCATTATAAGCTGACTTTGCGTTTCAAAAATTTCGCTAACGATGCAGACTGGCATATTGATTATGAGGAACCTGAACCCAGTATACAGGTACCGCATCCTTATTATATTTCTTATTTGTACAATCATAAGATGATGTTACCCGTGAAAGTCAATGCTGGGAATGCTTCTCTGCGGAGTTTTACGGCAAAAATAGATACCAATTCATGGGCACCTTATTCAGCACCCCGACTTGATTATTACAGAAAATTAGACCCCTACAATGCACAATTCAATAAAGATTTTAATGGGGGATGGGGATTGAGACCGTGGAACGGATTTTTGTCTTTGAGGAGGACCAAGACAAAAGTGATTGAAGCCAAGAGGGGGGAAAACAGTGAAGAAATAAACAGAAAGTATTATGAAGATAACAATCGGGGCAACAGGAGTTATAATGTAATTCCGAATATCAACGGATATGACGATGATGATGGAGATGGAAAATACTATGTAGCTCGAGAGGCGGAGGGGGTAACGAATTTTCTGTTGCCTATGTATACTCGTGCAAAACAAATGATTATATCCTCAGGTTATACAGGTAATAATCCTTTTGTAGCTTATCAACGCAAATCGGTTATTGAATTTAATGCGGTCCTGAGCAATGGAATTACCATTACGAAACATGCTGACATCATGCAGGTGCGCCGGGGTGTAAATCCGAAAGGTATCTGGCGGAAATGGAACAGTACCCGTTCGTTTCATGTTGTGTTAAAGCGTTTGTCTATGGAGAATTCGACTTCTTTTGAGACGTTTACTTCCGAAGGGAAATGGAAGGCTTATCCGATTATCGACCCGACAGGGCTGGTTGATTTGGGCGGAACAGACACTATCCGGGGAAGTACAGGTTCTCCTGTTGATTTTACTATCGGTTTTAATGGTAAATGCCTTGACAGTACTCAGAACCGCTGTGCGATTATTCGGGTGGAATATCATGATTATAGTTGTTATCACTTAATTTTTGTCCGGCAGGGGGGAGCGCCTATGGCATTATTGTCTGGCAAGGCTAAGTGGCTGGCTGGCAATATGCGTACGAAAACTCAGGAAGCGAAATGTCCGTTGGAAGAAGGTTCATTATTTAAGTTTGGTAATTGGAATGCTCCCATTGATGCAACGAATAATGAAAATGACAAGGCTTCTTGGGTAAACGTAGGACCTGCTGATTTCAAGGATCATAAAGACTCTCTTTTTCTTATAGCGGGCACCGATAGAAGGGTGAAATGGAGTTCTATAACCTCTTTGGATACCAAAACTAAAAGTTTTGATGATGTAATTATTACAAATAACGGTAAAAGCAGGACTCTTTCAGTGGCTACTATCCATGATTATGAGGAGTTGTACAAATCTTCCGATATTGGATACGCTTATGGGGTACTATATGGTGATGAGGCTACGGAGACACTCACCAAGGTGGAGGAAGTATACGGATATCGCTATGATGAGTGTAAATCAGGAAGTGGCGGCTATGGAATGAGAGGTACTTTTGTTTATAATGCCAACGAAAAAGATGGAGTATATGGTGGTAGAAATTTGTTTTTCCCTATAGGAGCTTCCGGTTATGGTCACCGTAAAAACTCCGATGCGGCAGGAAGTGCAATTCTCAGGTATTCGGTAGGCAGGGACGAACAATATTCGCCTGAAACACAATTGAAATTACGTCCTCTCTTTTATGACCTTTATATGCGTCCGGGGGCTATTTACTGGGCAAAACAATTTGTGAGCAGAAATTTTTATTCGAGGTATGAGGATGATGCTATAGGATGGGATTTTAATTATTTTACTTTTGACTTTAATTATATATCAGAGATTATAAAAAATGATGCCTGTTTTGTACGTTGCGTAGAAAAATAGTGTATACTCAAAATATGAATTTCCTTTATTTCTTGTTCGTCTTGTCGGTAGGATTCCTTGTCGGTAATCCAGCCGGCAGGGCGAATGTTTTAGATGAGGGAATTTTATCCCGAACGGATTCGTTGGCAGTTATTGAGTTGCCGCTGCCGGAGGTTCCCGGTACATTGCATACGGTTCCCGAACGGGCGGCATATGCGTTGGAACATTTTTGGGACGCGTTGGATTTTAGCGATACACTTTACAGCCGTCACCGCATTTTTATGGAGCAGAATTTCGTTAATTTTGTATCTCTGTTTCCCCATGCTTCCCGGGAAGCCCGGGTGGTGGCAGTAAAACGACTAATGAAAGCTGCGGAAGCCGATAGTGTCGTTTATTCTCTTCTGGCCTCACTGGCAGAAAAATATCTGTATGAACCGGAGTCACCGATGGTATGTGAAGATTGTTTCCTGTTGTTTTTGGAAGAGATTGTTTGTAGTTCTGTATGGAATGGCTATACCCAAATGCGTTCTGCTTATTTATTGGAAATAGTGAAGAAAAACCGTCCGGGCACACAGGCTGCAGATTTCTCTTTTCTCTTGCCCGATGGCAGGTCGCATCTGCTTTATCAGATACCGGGCCGTTATCTGTTGCTTGTTTTTTATGATACCGGGTGTGACCATTGTCATGAAGTAATGTCGGCTTTGAAAGAAGATATTTTGCTTCGCCGTTTGACGGAGGCAGGAGAGTTGACCCTGTTGATTGTGGATACCGGTCTCAGCTACACGGCATGGCAGCATGTGCTCCCGACATGGCCGCCAGAGTGGAAAACCGCTTTTGACAAAGGCGGTATGCAAGCACATGACCGGTATGTATGGCGTAATTTGCCGGCCTTATATCTTTTAGACAGAGATAAAACCGTACTTCTTAAAGAAGCTTCAGTGCAAAGCATCACAACTTTTCTTACAAGCATTTGGGGATCAGATGCTTTCCCTCAGGATAAATAGGGAATACAGAAATTAAACCGGTAGAAAACCTTGTATAACTGATTTTGTGGTATAACCTGTTGTGTAAAAATAAGGTTAAAAAAATCCAAAAATCACTCACCCGTTTTTTTTCTTTTTTGTCTATCTGATATATATAACCCTTTTAATTTAAATTTATGAAGAAAATTTGGTGTATGCTGCTCATGATTTGCAGTGTGTGCGCTTTCAGCGCTTGTTCAGATGACGATGATAAACAGAAAGACATTGCAGGTGGAGACAAGGAATGTCCGGTGACTGAAATAAAGATGCCTGACTCTGCGGAAACCGGAGAAACAGTAACAATTACGGGAAAAGGATTTGTAACAACAGCTAAACTGACCTTGCAAAATGAGAACAAAGAAAACCTGGAACTCGATGCAACTTTCACTACTACGGAAGGTACTTCTACGATACCAGTCAACTTTGAAGCAGGAAAATACAAAGTAGTCCTTACACAGGCAGGGGGAAAATGGGTGATCGGAAGTATCGAAATCATAGTTTTAAAACGGGAACTCCGGGTAAAACAAATTGTAACCAACAATGGTTCTTCCGTAGTAACATAGGCAAATGGAGACAAATACAGTTAATTCCACCCGTTCGGGTATCCTGTTTTTTTATGCACAATGGAGCATAAATACAGGATACGTTTTAGACACGCGAAAGTGTCTTTTTGTGTCTAAAAGTGACCTTTTCTGACATATCCGGGGATTTTGACGGAGAAAAGAAAAGTCTGTAATGTATTGATATTACGGACTTTAGATGTTTAAACCTTTTGGTTTCTGTGATCCGCCTGGGATTCGAACCCAGGACCCCAACATTAAAAGTGTTGTGCTCTACCGGCTGAGCTAGCGAATCAAACCGCAATACCTTCCGGATTGCGGGTGCAAATATAGGGCATTTTTTATTAGTTACAAAAAATATAAGTGCTATTTTTTCGTTTCGGATGAGCTTGGGTGCGTAGTGGAAGTTTTAATGCTGTAATTGGTTTTTCTTGTTGGTTGTTTCTTTCATTTGTCGTAAATTACAAATAGGTTCTATTAATATCTGTGTGCTATGATTTTTAATGCATCTGAAAGGAAAGGAGTGGTCGTCCTGCTTTTTTTGATTATGGTTTTATTAATCTTTCCCAGGCAGTTTCTGCCTGACGATTCCGGGTTATTTCTGTTGCCTGTAGCGGCGGAGATTTTCCACGATAGTCTTATTTTACATACTGATTCCGGTCAGCAGGTTATTCCTATAAGGCAAAATAAGAAATCCGGTCTGCTTGTGGAACTCAATACTGCCGATAGTATGGCCTTGCTTAAAGTCAGAGGCATCGGACCCTATTATGCCTCTAAAATAATCCGTTACCGGGAACGTCTCGGGGGATATTATAGTTTAAAACAATTGAAAGAGTTAAAGATGGCTTATTTTGATGTGGACTCGGCCTCCTCTTTTTTCTGTGTAGATACCACCCGAATCGTGAAACGTGATCTGGATAGCCTGGATTTTAAGGCTGTATTGAGACATCCTTACCTCGAATATGAAGATGTTAAAATGATTTTTAAGGCGAAACAACAATACGGGAATCTTTCTTACCGGTTATTGGAGGCTAAAGGAGTATTGCCGGGCTATAGACTGAAAAAAATTAAACCTTATTTCAAATAGTTTTTCCGGCTTTTATAACTTTGTCAGAAGTCAGCCGTTCGAAACAATAAATTGTTTTACTATGAAAAAATGTGTCCTTCTTTTTTCTGCTTTTGTGGGTATAATCCTGGTTTTATTGTTTTTAATTCCTTTTTTATTTAAGGGGGATATTTTGCAACTTGTTGAAACACATATATCTCGCCATATCAAGGCTGAATTAAAAATTGGAGATATGAGCCTGAGTATGTTCAGGAGTTTTCCGGATTTGAACGTAACCTTGGAAGAGGTTTCGCTTATAGGTCGTGAAAGATTTTCAGGAGATACGTTGCTGAATATTCCGCGCATTGAGGCTTCCGTCAATTTAAAATCCCTGCTTAGCGGTAAAGAAGTTGTTGTGAACCGTTTTTTGTTGAAGGATTGTCGTTTAAATCTGATTACTGACACTGCCGGATATAAAAATTGGGATGTCTTGATACAGGATAATACAGGTACTTCAGCTTCCGGGGTTTTTGTTCCGGCTGAAGAAAAAGGGCCTGCCGGTAAAAGTTTGCAATTGAGTGATATACGTATAGAGAATCTTTTTGTCAATGATCTGGATTATCAAAATTCCACTTATTTCCATATGGAGCATCTGGATTTGAAATTAAAGGGAAATTTTTCTGAAAGAAGCACGTTGGCGGATTTATCATTGTCTGTGAAAGATATTTCTTTGCGTCACCGGAACAGTGTATGGTTAAATAAGGTTGGTTTGGATTGGCGGGCTATCATAAAGGCAGATTTGCAGGATTTGGTTTTTGAGATTGAAAAGAATGACCTTACCATGAATGACCTCAAACTCAACCTAACCGGAAATTTAGTCGTTTTTCCTGATAAATACCGGATGGATCTGCAGCTGGATTCTCCCGAGACACAATTTGAAAGCTTGCTGGCTTTGGTTCCCAAGGCCTTCCGGGAGTGTATTCAAGACTTGAAGACAAACGGTGATTTTAAATTAAATGCAACTGTAAAAGGGGATTATTACACCGGTCATTGGCCGGCTTTTCAGGTGAATTTGCAGGTAAACGGGGCGATGATTCAATATCCTGGATTACCGGAATCCGTTCAAAATATCAATATGGATTTAAACATGACTCATCCAGGTGGCCCTGTGGATTCCATGCAAATCAACTTGAAAAAGATGAGTTTTGCTATTGCTGATAATCCTTTCAATTTGTTTCTGTACATACGAAATCCCCATGACCCTCAATTGAACGGCGGGGCGGTCGGGACCCTCAATTTTGCTAATTTGAAAAAAGCTTTGCCTTTAAAAGAAGTTAGGCTTGAAGGAGTCGTTAATACGGATGTCACTTTTAAAGGGATGTATAAAGACATTGAAAATGAGCAGTATGAGAAGTTCGTTGCCAAGGGAAACGTGGATTTCAAGGATATTTTGTTTGTCAATTCCATGTTTCCGGAGGGTTTTTCGATACCTCGGGGCCAGATTCTGATTACTCCAGCTTCTTTAAAGCTGAATCAGTTCCAGGCGAATGTTTTTTCTTCAGATTTTGTTTTACAGGGAGATTTGTCCGGTTATTTGCCCTATGTTTTCAAAAACGGGATTTTAAAGGGTGATTTTTCTTTAAATTCTACAAAAGTCAATCTGAATGAATTTATCATCGCTCAGATGCAGACGGCCCGGAAAGATACTGTGTCTATGGCATCTCGGACATCGCAGCGAGGAACTCCTGTAACAGAAGGTGCTCTGGAAATACCCGAAAATATAGATATCCATTTTACAACTCAAATCCATACTCTTCTTTTTGACCGTTTGACCGTTAAAAATGTGAAAGGGCGGGTGGGCCTGGCCAATGCCGTAGCTACTTTGAAAAATCTGAGTATGGATATGCTGGACGGGAATATGGTTATGAATGGTTGGTACAATACGCGTGATCCCCGGACGCCGGAAGTAGATTTTAACCTGCAGGTCAATCATTTTGATATCCATGAAGCTTATGAGGCTTTTACCTTTATTCGTCAGAGTATACCCATTGCCATGAATTGTAACGGGCGGATTTCCGCTTCCATGAAATTTTCTTCTCAGTTGGACCAGGCCATGAGTCCTGTCATGACCACAGCTAACGGGAGCGGTTATGTAGAATCGCAGGGAATATTGCTGAAAGATAATCCGGCCATGAATCAATTGGCCAGCGTTTTGAAAAATGAGGAACTCAGCAGATTGAGCATCAGTCACCTGAAAATTGATTTTAAACTTGAAAACGGGAATATCAAGGTAGAGCCTTTTAAGACGACCTTTGCCGGTAATCCTGTCACGATTTACGGTACTCAGACGGCCGGAGGTCAGCTTGATTACACCCTTTCCATGACTGTCAGACGTGAATATTTCGGCAGTGACATCAACAACTTGTTAAAATCTATTCCAGGTTCTGGTAATATAGAATCACTGGATTTGGATGCTAAAGTAGAAGGAACACTGACAAAACCAGTGATTAAACCGGATCTTTCGAAGGCAATAAAAAGGGTGACTAAAGAAGCTGAAAAAGAATTAAAAGGAAATTTATTGGATGGGTTGCAAAATCTTTTCAAGAAAAAGAAATAGGAAAGAGAGATGGTATGTACTCCTGTCATCCCGGATTCCGGATGGCAGGAGTTTTGTTTCTAATAGGGAGGAGTGAACTTTCCTTCAGAGGGGAACTCGGAGGAATCCTCGGTATTTCCGTAAGGAGTTGGATGGTCGTTTAAAGTCTCTGATTCTTCTTTCAATTCATCCATATAGTCTGAAAGATTGTTTTTGGCATTTTCGTCATCATTTTCCTGGATTTTGTCCATGGCTTTATTATATGCTTGTGTCTGTTGGGCAAAAATTCCGGTAGACTGGTCGCTTTCCACTCTTTCATACCGGGAGGCTCCTGTAATATCATTTTCCGTCGTTTGGTCTTCTGCCATTTTCTGACTTTTTCCCGGTTTGCTACATCCGCATCTGTTTGGTTTTACAGGTTCATCGGAGACAGGCATGTTTTTCTTTTCTTCGTGATTCATAATTTGGTTACTTTTAATGATTATTATCCCGTTTTTCTTATACGAAATAGATCGGAGACAGGTTTATTCTATCTTTTTAGCTTTTATCCGTAAACTATTGGTTATTACCGATACAGAACTGAAAGCCATAGCTGCCGCAGCAATCATCGGATTCAGTAAAAAACCGCAGCAAGGATATAATACACCTGCAGCTAAAGGAATTCCGATAAGATTATAGATAAATGCCCAGAATAAATTTTGCCGGATAGCTGTTACTGTTTGCCGGGATAATTTCCAGGCTTGGGGGATGGCTTGCAAGTCGGAAGTGATGAGTGTGATTTTTGCCACATCAATGGCAATATCCGAACCTTTTCCCATAGCAATGCTGACATCGGCCAATGCCAATGCCTCAGAGTCGTTAATCCCGTCTCCTGCCATTGCGACAACATGCCCTTGTTGCTGTAATTTTTTTATAAAGTCGGCTTTATCCGAAGGCATGACCTCCGCCTCGTATTGTTTTATGCCTGCTTGTTTTGCTACTGCACGGGCAGTGATGGCATTGTCTCCCGTCAGCATGTATACTTTAATATTTTCTCCCTGTAACTGCCGTATCGCATCCGCAGCTCCCTTTTTTATCCGGTCGGCAATCACAATTAGAGCCAACACTCGTCGGCTGTCGGCAAAATAGACTACCGTTTTGCCTTCCAGACTGCAAGTATCGGCCAGAATATCCTGTTCCGTTGTGCTGTAGATATTATGGGCATCCAGCAAACGGCGGTTTCCTACATAAAAAGTCTTTCTGTTTATAATGCCTTGCACGCCTTGTCCGGTGATGCTTTCGAACTCCCCTTTCAAAGAAGAGGTTATTCCTTTTTCTGTCAAATGAGCGACTACTGCATCTGCCAGAGGGTGTTCTGATTTGCTTTCCAGATGTAGCAAAATGGGCAGATAAACAGAATGGTCTGCTTCCTGGGTCCAGAAAATGGCCGAAACTGTAGGTTTACCCTCCGTGATAGTGCCTGTTTTATCCAGAATCACGGCACTCACACGGTATAGTTGCTCGAGACTTTCAGCATCCCGGATGAGAATGTGGTGTTCTGCTCCTTTGCCTATTCCGACCATAATAGCGGTGGGGGTGGCCAATCCTAAAGCACACGGACAGGCAATGACAAGTACTGTTACTGAGGTCAGCAAAGCACGGGTAAAAGCCATTTCTCCACCGGCCAGCATCCAGATGATGAAAGTAATCACGGCAATACTTATCACGACAGGCACAAATATACCTGCTATTTTATCTGTCAAACGCTCCACAGGGGCTTTACTTCCCTGGGCTTCCTGTACCATTTTTATGATGTGTGACAGTACCGTTTCGCTTCCGACTTTTTCCGCTATAAACCGAAAGCTCCCTTTTTGATTTACCGTTCCTGAAAACACTGGAGTTCCCGTAACTTTTTCTACGGGAATGGGTTCACCAGTAATCATACTCTCATCTACAAAAGAACTACCTTCTGTGACGGTACCGTCTACCGGAATTTGATTGCCTGGTTTTACCACCAGGATATCTCCCGGTTGTATTGCTTTCAAGGGAATTTCCTGCTCAGTACCGTTTTCCAGTACCCGAACCACAGTTTTGGGACGCAATCCCATCAATTTGCGGATTGCAGAAGAAGTATTGGCCTTTGCCCGGCTTTCCAATAGGCGGCCTAATAAAATCAAGGCGATAATAACGGCGGCAGCTTCGTAATATACATGTGCTTCCAGGCCCCGTGTGGTCCAGTAATGGGGCCATAGGGTATTAAACAGGCTGAAAAGAAAAGCAATACCCGTGCTGATGGCAACCAAGGTATCCATATTGGCATGGCCGTGCTTTAGTTGCTGCCAGGCATTCACATAAAAACTTCGTCCGGAAACAAACAACACCGGTATGGTAAAAAAGAGCATAATCCAGTTGCTGTAAGGCATGTGCATAAAAAACATGCCGATAATAACTACAGGCAGTGTTAACAGGATGGCCCATACTGTTTTACATTTCAGTTGTTGATAGTCCCGGAGTCGGATTGTCTCTGTCGGGTCTGTTTGGGATTCTTCTTCGAGAAACAGCTCATAGCCGTGCTGCCGGACAATGAGTTGTAAATCCGTAGGATTTACGATTTCCGGGTCATACGTCACCATCAGTGTGGATGCTGCAAAATTGACTTTGGCTTCTTTTATGCCTTTTGTAGCTGCTAATGCTTTTTCCACATGGGCAGCACATCCGGCGCAACTCATTCCGGTAATGTAAAATGTGTCTTTTCTGGTTTGCTCTTTTTTCATGGCCTTTTCCCGCCATTACGAGATTTGCCGGAATAGGTTGCAAGAGCAAAATGAGGGTTGTTATTTTATTAGGCTTAATTTTCCACTTGTTTTATGGAAAGACCAATTCTTTTTCTTTCTTTTTCCAATTGTATCACTTTCACTTTTATTTGCTGATGTACGCGTAACACTTCTGCGGGATTGGCCACATAGCGGTCAGCTATTTCAGAAATATGCACCAATCCGTCCTGGTGTACCCCGACGTCTACAAATGCTCCGAAGTTGGTAAGGTTTGTTACGATTCCCGGTAAAACCATACCCATCTCTAAATCGTTTATTGTATGGATTCCTTCGGCGAAACTGAATACTTTTGCCATAGAACGGGGGTCGCGTCCGGGTTTTTTAAGCTCTTCCACAATATCAGTTAAGGTCAGGAGGCCTATTTTATCATCTGCATAGCGCTGAATATTTATCTGATTACAGAGTTTTTCATTTCCGATGAGTTCTTTTACTTCTACTTCCATGTCACGGGCAATTTTCTCCACCATGTAATAAGCTTCCGGATGTACGGAAGAATTGTCCAGGGGATTTGTCGCTTCCTGGATTCGTAAGAAGCCGGCGCATTGTTCAAAAGCTTTTGCTCCCATTCGCTTTACCTGTTTCAGTTCCTCCCGGCTTTTCAATGCTCCGTTTTCCCGGATGTATAGCTCGATGTTTTCGGCCAGGACGGGACCTAAGCCGGAAACATGCATCAAAAGATATTTCCCGGCTGTATTTACATTTACTCCGACCCGGTTGACGCAGGACTCCACAACTTGGTCCAGAGCTTCTTTCAATTTTCCTTGGTCTACATCGTGTTGGTATTGTCCTACGCCGATGGATTTCGGGTCAATTTTCACCAACTCGGCCAATGGATCCATCAAGCGGCGGCCGATGGAAACTGCTCCGCGGACTGTTACGTCGTAATCCGGAAATTCTTCCCGTGCAATAGGAGAAGCCGAATAGACCGACGCTCCGTTCTCTGAAACGACAAATACCTGCACCTTGCGCTCAAATCGCAGGTTCCGGATAAAATTCTCCGTTTCCCGGCCTGCCGTTCCGTTTCCGATCGCTAAGGCTTGTATGTCGTACATTTCCACTAAATTTATTATCTTGGTGGAGGCTTGCCTGACCTCGTTGCGGGGAGGGTGAGGATAGATTGTTTCATTATGCAATAACTTCCCGGTTTCATCCAGGCACACTACTTTACATCCTGTCCGGAATCCCGGGTCCAGTGCCAGGACACGCCTATTTCCCAATGGAGATGCTAATAGTAATTGCCGGAGATTTTCTGAAAATACCCGGATTGCTTCTTCATCCGCCTTTTGTTTTCCCCAGGCGAGGTATTCAGATTCAATCGAAGGGAACAATAACCTTTTGTAAGCATCTTTCACTGCCATTTTTACCCGGATGGCGCTCTCGTTGTCAGCTTTTACGAAAATACGTTCCAGCATTTGCAGTGTTTCCGGCTCCGGAAGGTCCAGTCCTACTTTTAACATGCCTTCTGCTTCTCCCCGCCGGATAGCTAACATGCGGTGGGACGGGCACCGTTTCAGCAGTTCTTTATAGTCGAAATAATCCGTATATTTTTCTGCTTGTTTTTCTTGGCCTTTGAGTACTTTGGCAAAAATCACACCTTCTCGTTCTATCATTCGCCGGAGGCGGTTGCGGGCAGTTTCACTTTCGTTCATCCATTCTGCCATAATATCTCCGGCTCCCTGCAAAGCTTCCTCAATGTCTTTCACTTCTCCTTTCACAAAACGGGCGGCCCTGGGGATAATATCCCCATTTTCCTGTTTCATCAGAATAGCCGCCAGGGGTTCCAGCCCTTTGCTCCTGGCTTTTGCGGCACGTGTCTGTTTTTTAGGTTTGTAGGGCAAATACAGGTCCTCTAATAAACGTAAATCCCGGCAAGTCCGGATTTGTTGTTCCAAGGCTTCTGTCAGCTTATTTTGTTCTTTGATATTTTCTAAAACCGTAGCTTTCCGCTTTTCTAATTCCTGAAATCGGGTATAAAGCGTTTTAATCTTTCCGATTTGTACTTCATCCATGTTACCGGTGCGTTCTTTTCGGTAACGGGCAATAAAAGGAATGGTTGCCCCCTCCTCCAACAAGGCCAATAAATGGCCGATACAGGTTCCGTCTGTTCCGGTTTCCTCGCTGATGAATGCTACCGGATTTATAGTATATTCCATCATAGGCAAAACGAATTTGGACAAAAATAGTCAAATTATCCGTTTCCCTCAAAATATTGAGAAGCAAAGCGGAAGAACTTCCATATCTGGAAAAAACAGTAAACTTGACCCCTTAAAAACGGAGGGAAGTGACCACCTAAAGTTCCTCCTTCAAAAAAGTGTAAAGTTGTTCATCGGGAATGGGGGTCTGAAATAGAAGATTAAAGCCCGAGTTAAACTTTTTATTCTACTTGTTTTCTATAAAAATTTGTTAGTTTATTTCATGGATTTTGTACAAAAATACATATAATTCCCAAGACGTTGATATAGTGCATTGTATAAATCATCACAGGTAGCAGTTGTTATTCTTCGTTTTCCTTTTTCTGATGGACTCTCCGAACAATTCAACCCTGAGAGCGTTGTGAACCAGTCTGTCGAGTATCGCGTCGGCCACCGTTTTTTCCCAGATGGCGTCATACCACCCCTTTACAGGCAGCTGCGAAGTTATCATGGTGGACTTTTTCTGGAGCCTGTCCTCAATGATATCCATCAGTATGCCTCTTGTCTGCGAGTCGAAGGACTGCATGCAAAAATCGTCTAGGATGAGCAAATCCATCCTTTCGATACGCTTCAGGTCGTTCAATATGGTTCCTTTCACTTTGCCTATTTTTAGAGTGCTCATCAGTTTGGCGGTAGAAGCATAGAGCACTCTGTATCCTTCCTGGCAGGCCTTGTTGCCTAACGCTGTTGCCAGATAGCTTTTGCCGGTTCCTGTAGGTCCGGTAATGAAGAGGTCCCTGCTCTCTTTTACAAATGTCAGGGCAGCCAGACGCTCCACCTGGTTTTGGTCCAGCCCCCTCTCAAAAGAGTAGTCCATTTCTTCCAGCGAGGCGTTGTAGCGGAACGAGGTGGCCTTGACGGCACGCTCTATCGCCTTGTTGCGTCGGTTGTCCCATTTGCTGGATACCAGGTGGAAGATGAACTGGTCTTGTTCGCCTGGTCCGCATAACGTTTCTCTTCCAATATCTTACGGATATAAAGTTCCACGTCTTCATGCACTTCGGAAGCTTCCTTGAGAAAGGTTTCCGGAGACCATTCCAGAATAGCCTTATGTCCGGGACACAGGTGTTCGGGATTGGTCGTGTGTTTGAATTCCATGCGGTTACGGGTGTGCCTGGCTACCAATGTGTAATTGTCAAAGACTTCCACATCGCTTGAGGTATAGCGGAGGGTCAGCTTCCTGCCTGTGTATGTGTGCGGGACAGTGCTGCGATGGTCTTTAGGCCGGTCTGGTCCTCGTACAAACGGATTATTGTTCTTAATTTGTTCATTTTAATGGGATTATTGGACATGGTCTCCTGATTTAATTAGAAATTTGATACTAACTAAATCTTTTTATTCAAAACCCGGCGAACAAACAACGTTTTTATACTCTCACGAGGGGGGCAATTTCAAGCGTTTTTAGGTGGTCAATTTCTTCCGGTTTTTCCTGCATCGGTCTCAATGCAGATGTATTTATCATCAAACCAAAGTTTTTGCAATTTCATGGTATCCTCCTTTCCTGTAGGGAACTTTTTGAAAATCAATTCCCGAAAAATTCATTTCAACGTGCAATAATTACTTCTTTATTCTCTTCTATTGCCATTTTAGCAATCTTTAATTCTCTTTTTTTTCAATCCCTTATTTTCAATCAATTCAATAGGATTTATCTTAAACCTGG
>Ga0137307_101115_pt1 | contig 26330 bp, 21 predicted proteins | sample NAcewD2O_March_2_FD_97180 | JGI IMG/M metagenome (GOLD analysis project Ga0137307, IMG submission 97180) | Mouse cecal microbial communities from Vienna, Austria - N-Acetylglucosamine amended D2O_March | ecosystem: Host-associated > Mammals > Digestive system > Large intestine > Cecum | place... | reverse complement strand
GTAACTATCAATTATGCATACAGGAGTAACGAAAATGGCAGATAAGAAAGATAATACCGTCTTATCGATACGGGGCATGAGCAAATCCTTTGGCCGGAACCGGGTGCTGGACCATATCAATCTGGATATTAAGCGCGGTACGGTTATGGGGCTGATGGGTGAAAACGGTGCAGGAAAGTCAACAATGATGAAATGCCTGTTCGGAACGTACCAGAAGGATGAGGGCAATGTTTTTCTTGACGGCAGGGAAGTAAGTTTCTCAGGACCGAAAGACGCACTGGAGAACGGAATTGCAATGGTGCATCAGGAACTGAATCAGTGTCTGGAGAGAAATGTCATTGACAACCTGTTCCTTGGGCGTTATCCCGTGAATTCCATGGGAATTATAGACGAAGGCCGAATGAAAAAGGAAGCCTCCGAGCTGTTCCGGAAACTGGGAATGACGGTAAACCTGACCCAGCCCATGCGGAACATGTCAGTGTCGCAGAGACAGATGTGTGAAATTGCAAAGGCAATTTCCTATAACTCGAAAGTAATTGTACTGGATGAGCCTACCTCCTCCCTGACGGTGCAGGAAGTGGATAAACTTTTTGAAATGATGCGGATGTTAAAATCCCAGGGAATTTCCCTGATTTACATTTCTCATAAAATGGATGAGATTTTTGAGATTTGCGATGAAATATCCGTGCTCCGTGACGGTAACCTTGTTATGACAAAGGCTGCAAAGGACACGGATATGAACGAACTGATTGCGGCAATGGTTGGGCGTTCTCTTGAGAACCGTTTCCCGCCGGTGGACAATACGCCGAAAGATGTGATTTTATCCATTCAGAACCTGTCTACCAAGTTTGAGCCCCATTTGCAGGATATTTCCTTTGATGTAAAAGAGGGAGAAATCTTCGGACTGTACGGACTGGTGGGAGCCGGACGTACGGAACTTCTGGAAACGATTTTCGGAATCCGTACCAGAGCAGCCGGACGTGTGTATTTTAAAGACCGCCTGATGAATTTTAACAGCGCGCTGGAGGCCATGGAACACGGTTTTGCCCTGATTACGGAGGAACGGAAGGCCAACGGGCTGTTCATAAAAGGCAATCTTATTTTTAATACTACCATTGCAAATCTTTCTGAGTATAAATCCGGTCTTGCCCTTGATAACCAGAAGATGACAAAGGCTACCGCCAATGAGATTAAGGTTATGCATACGAAATGCATGGGTCCGGAGGACATGATTGCAAATCTTTCCGGCGGAAACCAGCAGAAAGTAATTTTCGGAAAATGGCTGGAGCGCGGCCCGCAGATTTTTATGATGGACGAACCCACAAGAGGAATTGATGTAGGCGCGAAATATGAGATTTACGAGCTGATTATCAATATGGCAAAACAGGGAAAGACCATTATCGTGGTTTCCTCTGAGATGCCGGAGATTCTGGGAATTACCAATCGGATTGGCGTCATGTCAAACGGACATCTTTCCGGAATTGTAAATACAAATGAGACAAATCAGGAAGAACTCTTAAGGCTCAGCGCCAAATACCTGTAGGGAGGAAAGAGGAATATGGATAATAAAATTCTTACGGCTGAGCAGGAACTGAAGCTGCGTAAGCCAATTGATGATCGTGTCGGTGCAATTCAGAAAGAAATTGACAGCTTAAGAGCTGAGGGTACAAATAAGGTTATCTCTGTTCAGAATGAGATTGATGCTGTAAAGAGAGACCGCATTTATACAAAGGCGGAAAAGGACGCTGCAATTGCCAGATACCAGACAGAGCTGGAACAGGCCAGAGCAGTTGAGGCCAAAAACAAAGACCAGATTGCAAAATTAATTACTCAGGCAGAAGAGTATCTGAAAGCCAGTTATGATAAAGAGTATTTCCAGCCGGTAAAAGAAAGCTGCGAGCGGGAAAAAGCAGAGGCAAAGGCGAAATACTCCAGGGAAGTGGAGCGGCTGGAAAAAGAGCACAAAGAAGCTCTGGCAAAACTTTCTGACCATAATGAAATCAAAGATGAAAAGTATGTGCACAAGAATCGTCTCTTCGCTGCCAAAATGGAGCTGGAAAAGGATCTCCAGCAGATTAAGGACAGAAAACATGCGGCGTATGCTCACAGATATCATCTGATTGATATGCTGCGCATGTCCAAATTTACATTTATGGAAGCACGGGCTCAGAAATGGGAGAATTACAAATATACCTTTAACCGCAGATCTTTCTTCCTGCGGAACGGACTGTATATTGTCATTGTGCTGATTTTCGTGGCATTGTGTGTGATTACTCCTATTGTGAAGAATACTCCGCTGCTTACTTATAATAACGTATTAAATATTCTGCAGCAGGCTTCCCCGCGTATGTTCCTTGCCCTTGGCGTTGCAGGACTGATTTTACTTACCGGTACGGACCTCTCCATCGGGCGTATGGTTGGTATGGGTATGACCACAGCTACTATTATCATGCACCAGGGAATCAATACCGGAGGAGTGTTCGGCCATATATTTGACTTTACAGGGCTTCCTGTTATTGTACGTGTTATTTTTGCACTGGTGGCATGTATTTTCCTGTGTACCTGCTTTACCTCGCTGGCCGGGTTCTTTACTGCCAAATTCAAGATGCACCCCTTTATTTCAACCATGGCGAACATGCTGATGATTTTCGGTATCATTACCTATGCTACCAAAGGTGTATCCTTCGGAGCCATTGAACCGGTGATTCCGAATATGATTATTCCCAAGATTAATGGGTTCCCAACCATTATTCTCTGGGCAGTTGCAGCCATCGCAATTATCTGGTTTATCTGGAATAAGACCACATTCGGAAAGAACCTGTATGCAGTAGGCGGAAATCCGGAAGCTGCATCCGTATCCGGTATTTCCGTATTCAAGGTAACCATGGGCGCATTTATGCTGGCAGGCGTACTGTATGGTTTCGGTTCCTGGCTGGAATGTGCCAGAATGGTTGGTTCCGGTTCCGCAGCTTATGGACAGGGCTGGGATATGGACGCCATTGCAGCCTGCGTAGTGGGCGGTGTTTCCTTTACCGGTGGTATCGGAAAGATTTCCGGCGTGGTAGTAGGTGTGCTGATTTTTACAGCCCTTACCTATTCTCTTACCATTCTTGGAATTGATACAAACCTGCAGTTTGTATTTGAAGGTATTATCATTATCGCAGCAGTAACTCTTGACTGTCTGAAATATGTACAGAAGAAATAATTCTGTGTAAGAATATGTGAAACAGGCCCGCCGGACGGCGGGCCTGTTTTTAGATATCAAATTTGTTGCCCTCGGACAAACCGAGTTTTACAATATTCAAAAGATAATGCAAGAGACTGTAAAAAAATAATGAAAAGAAGCCGGGCTCAGCTCTGACAGCGTCGTTTACTTTTTTTATCCCCTTTGTTATAATAAAGAAAAAAAGAAAGCAGAATCACAGAAAGCAGAATCTGAGAGAAGGTAAGAATATGTATACGGTACTTTTAGTGGACGACGAAGAAGAAGTGGTACAGGTCATTATGCGTAAAATCAACTGGGAAGAACTGGGATTTTCCGTGATTGGCTCAGCAGGCAATGGGGTGAAGGCTCTGGAACTGATGGAAGAATTTCAGCCGGATGTGCTGGTGACAGATATTAAAATGCCTTATATGGACGGTATGGAACTGGCCCATCGTGTGAAAGCTGAATTTCCGGCCACCAGGATTCTGCTGTTTACCGGATTTGATGAATTTGAATATGCGAAAGAAGCCATTCACCTGGAGGTGGAAGAATATATTTTAAAACCCATGAATTCTGCGGAACTGAAATCCGTGTTTGCCAGATTGAAACGCAAGCTGGACCAGGAAATCAGTGAGAAGCGCAGTGTGGAAACTCTGGAAAAGTATTATCTGGAATCGCTGCCTATCCTGCGTGCGGATTTCTATTCCGGTCTGATTGAAGGAAGAGTGCATGAAGATGAACTTTCCAGATATCTTTCGGATTGCCAGTTATCCTTTCCGGGCCCGTTTTTCTGCTGTCTTGTGATTCATACTTCCTCCAGCCAGGAAGCGGGAACGATAGATCCGCTGCTGCTGGCTGCTTCTGTCCGGGAACATGCAAAGGAGCGGCTGGGCAGGAAATGGCAGGCGAAAAGTTTCTCTTATCTTGGGAATACGGTGCTGATTCTGCAATTGGAAGATGAAAATGAAGGATGGGAGCTGACGGATGAATGCGACCGGTTCTGCCGGTATGCCAGACGGATGCTGGGAGCTGTGGTCACCGTGGGAATCGGGCAGATTTGCGGAAATATTCTGGATTTGCCCCGGTCCTACAGCAGCGCCAGAGAAGCTGTTTCCTACCGGGCGGTATACGGCGCCTCCAGAGCTATCAACATCAAAGAAATTGTTCCGCAGAAAATGGACAGGTCCGTTACTTCCAACGAGACGGAACTGTCGGATCTGTTTCGTATGATACGGGTGGGTTCTGCAGAAGAGATTGCAGAAGCAGTGAACCGGTATTTTCACCATACTTCCTTTACGGATAAATCCCTGCAGCAGCACTATATGGACCGGATGGAACTGCTGAGTATGCTTCTGCGGTTTTCCGCAAATAATGGTATTACAATGGGAGAGAATACAGAGGATATGGGCCGGCTGTACGGGAGTCTGCTGGATATGGAGCCGGATGCGTGGAAGAACTGGCTGCTGGAGGTGAGCCTTTCTTTCCGGGAACAGTTGATTCGTGTGCGGAGCAACTCCACGGAATCTCTGGTTGCCAGGGCCAGAGAGTATGTACAGAATCATTATGCGGACGAAAAGCTGTCCCTGGATGATATCTGTGCCTTTCTGGGCGTGTCGAATTCTTACTTTTCCACGGTATTTAAGAAGGAGACAGGCAGTTCATTTGTAGGGTATCTCACAGATTACCGGCTGGACCGGGCAGCGCGTCTTCTGATTGAAACCAATGAGAAAAGCTATATGATAGCCAGTCAGGTGGGATATTCTGACCCGAATTATTTCAGTTATGTGTTTAAAAAACGGTTTGGGACGTCCCCGTCAAAATACAGAACGGAGCATGAGGAGAGTGAAAAATAAACATTTCAGATATCTGAAAAAACCGGAACTGTGGGGAATCCAGTCCACTATCATGGTTGTATTTTCCGTGATATCCCTTTCCATTCTGCTGATTCTTGGGGTCGTGATGTATATCAGGTTTTCAGCTTCGGCCCGTCAGGAAATTGTATCGGGAACACAGAAGCTGATGGAGCAGGCAGGAGAAAATCTGGAGGATTATCTGGTCAGTATGCGCAGGGTGTCGGATTCCATTTACTATAATGTGATTAAAGAAAAGGATTTTTCCCGGCAGCTTCAGGAAATTCAGCAGGGAATGAACCTTTTGTATGGGGCGAATCGGGAGAATCTGCACAGTGTGGCCGTTTACAATGAATACGGGAGCCTGATGGCGGCAGAGCCGGTGGTATTGCAGAAAGAAGACCCCAATATTACCAGGCAGGGCTGGTATGAGAAGGCTCAGGAGGAAATGGAAAACATGCATTTTTCCACGCCTCATATACAGAATCTCTTTGACGACGGGGCCCTCAGGTACTATTGGGTCATTTCCTTGAGCCGTGCGGTGGAACTGACAGACAACGGAAGTTCCCGGTTTGGTGTGCTTCTGGTGGATATGGACTATTCCGTCATAGAACGGATGATGAGGAAGATGAATGAATCCGGCAGCGGGCAGCATTTTTATCTTTGTGACAGCAACGGGCAGATTATTTATCACAACCGCCAGATTCAGATTAGCAACGGCATTGGAAATGAAAACAGTGTCCAGGCGGCCAGATACAAAGACGGCGTCTATGATGAATATTTTGAAGGAGAACACCGGAAGGTAATTGTCAACACCATCAGCTATACGGGATGGAAACTGGTGGGGGTAATTCCCTATTCTTCTTTCACTTCCGGATTGTTCAGCCTTCGGTACTTTTTCGGAATTTTTATGCTTTTTATGGCAATGATGCTGGTGCTTGTAAACCGGATTGTATCCGTCAGGATTTCCAGTCCCATTTTAAAGCTGAACGATACGGTGGTAGGAGGATATGAAGCGGGGGAAATGCCGGAAATCTATATTGGCGGTTCTCAGGAAATCAGACATCTGGGTTCTTCCATTCAGACTTCCTATGAGCAGATTGACAGGCTGATGAAAGAGATTGTTCAGGAGCAGAATGAGCGCAGGAAAAGTGAACTGGATGCACTGCAGAGTCAGATTAATCCTCATTTTCTTTATAATACGCTGGATTCCATTATCTGGATGGTAGAGGATGAAAAGAATGAGGAGGCAGCATTTATGATTTCAGAGCTGGCCAGGCTGTTTCGCATCAGCCTTTCCGGAGGGCGTACCATTATCACGGTAAAGGATGAACTCCAACATGCGAAAAGCTATATGAACATTCAGAAAATCCGCTATAAAAATTCTTTTTCGGTGAAATTTGACGTGGATTCAGCCATTTATTCTTTCTGTACGGTAAAACTGATTCTGCAGCCCATTCTGGAAAATGCCATCAATTACGGAGTGGCAGGCATGGAAGGCGCCGGAGAGATTCAGGTTACCGGAAGGCTTGCGGATGGTTTTGTGATTCTGTCGGTAACAGATAACGGTATGGGGATGACCGGGGAGGCCGCCAGCCTGATTCTGACAGACAGCAGCAGGAAACCCCAGCATGGCTCCGGAGTAGGGCTTATCAATGTGGACAGCCGGATTCGGATTTTATTTGGAAAAGAATACGGTCTTACGGTACTCAGCGAGCCGGACGAGGGAACAGAGGTTTCCATCCGTATTCCGGCAGTCCTTTATACGGAGGAAAACCGGAAAGTCCTGGAACAGGGATATTTGCCGGGCAAAGAGGAAGCAGCTTATGAGGGATAATAAAAAGATTTTTATTCTGGTGGAGTCCATACTGGCGGTAATGCTGATTCTGCTGGTGGTTCGCATGTTTCTGGAAAAAGGCGGAGAGAGCCGCTACCAGATTGCTGTGGTAATTCAGAATTCGGACAGCAGCCAGTGGGCTTCTTTTAAATATGGGCTTAAAATGGCAGCGGAAGACCGGAACATGGAGCTGTCCATTGTCAGTACGGGAGGGACGCTGACGACAGAAGAAGAGCAGGAACTGTTGAAAGCTGAAATTGCCAGAGGAGCAGACGCTGTGATTGTACAGCCTGTGCCGGGGCAGGAAACAGGAGAAATGCTGCGGAAGATGGACAAAAAAATTCCCATCATGCTTGTGGTATGTCCGGCCTCCGAAGCAGAGGAAGATGCAGCCCTTCCGGTGACAGGGCCGGATAACTATCTGGCGGGAAAAACACTGGCGGAAGAATTATGGAAAGATTACGGCAAAAACCTGGAAGGGAAGGCGTTCGGAATCCTTTCAGAGGATGGGAGCTCTCAGGCTGTTGTCAGCCGGGAACAGGGACTGCGGGAAGTGCTGGAAGACAGAGGGGCCGAAATGCGCTGGTCGGTTTCCGGTTCTTTTACAGAAGAGGGAGGAAATATTCTGAAATCCCTTTCAAAAGTGGATTTTGTGGCTGCACTGGATGACAGAAGTGCGGTGGCTGCCGGAAAATATTCAGCAGCCAATGATTTGCACGGTGCGCTGGTATATGGCATTGGGAATTCCACGGAAGCCGCTTATTATCTTGATACGGATGTATTACAGTGTCTGGTGGTACCCGATGGATTCCAGATGGGATATCAGAGTCTGACGGAACTGACAAAGCGTCTGGAGCATCAATTTCAGCGGGCCAAAAGCATGACAGTTGCCTGTACGGTACTGCGCCGTGAGGAGCTGTTTACAGAAAAAAATCAGGAATTATTGTTTACCATGAGCCAGTGAGGGAATGCCTGTACGGTAAAACAGGAGATAGCCAAAAGGCAGCGGAATGGAGCGTAGTATGAAAATAAGAGAATATCTGGCAGCAGGAATGGTATGCTGCATGGTTCTGCTGCTTTTGGGAGGCTGCGGCAGACAGCAGCCGGAAATTCCGGTGAAAATCCAGGCAGGCGTTGCCGTTTACAATCAGAGCGATGTGTTTCTCAGTGAACTGGTATCCTGCCTGCGGCAGGAATTTGATGATCTGGGAAGCGGAGATATTGAGATTACGGTAATGGTGCGGGACGCGGCGGGCTCCCAGCGTACGCAGGATGATCAGGTCAGAGAACTGATTGACATGGGCTGCAATGTGCTCTGTGTAAATCTGGTGGACCGGGCGGACCCGTCGGAAATTATAGATTTGGCAAAAGAACATGACGTTCCCATTATATTTTTTAACCGGGAGCCGGTGGCGGAAGATATGCTGCAGTGGGAAAAAATTTACTATGTGGGAGCCGACGCCCGGCAGTCCGGTCAGATGCAGGGGGAACTGGCGGCCGACGCCATGGAAGAGAACAGTCTGATTGACCGGAATCGGGATGGGAAAATCCAGTATGTGGTGCTGGAGGGGGAGCCCGGACATCAGGATGCCATTATCCGTACCGAAAGCGCAGTGGATACCCTGAAAAGCAGAGGATTCTCCCTTGAAAAATCAGGATCCGGAATTGCCAACTGGGACCGGGCTCAGGCTCAGAACCGGATGCAGCAGCTTCTTGGCCAGTATCCCAATCAGATTGAAATGGTGCTGGCCAATAACGACGCCATGGCTCTGGGAGCCATTGACGCTTATGAGAAGCTGAATTATACAGAGACAGCCCTGCCGGTGTTCTTTGGCATTGACGGAACGGAAGCCGGACTGGAAGCTGTCATAGACGGAAAGCTGGCCGCCACTGTTTACAATGATAAGGAAGGGCAGGCTCAGGCCATTGCCAGGCTGGCAGTTGCCGCTGTTACCGGCAGGGGCCTGAGGGATATTTCATTTGAGAATGAGAAATATATCTATCTGCCTTATCAGAAAGTGACAGATGAAAATGTCAGGGATTTCCTGTATTAGCAGGTGTCTGAAACAGTCAGCTTATGAAACAGATTCTGTTGCCAGCAGTTTCCGGATGACTTCTGTTACAGATTCTGTGATATGGTCCGCATATTCTGCCACGCCCGGCGCTGCGGTTTTCATGGCGTAGCCGGTGCCTGCAAACCGGAGCATCTGGGTGTCATTTTGCTGGTCTCCAAAAGCAATGCCGTTTTCAGGGGGAATATTCAGGTGTTTCAGCAGAACTTCAAGAGCTTTGCCCTTGTCTGCGTTGGGCGCAAGAAAATCCACCCAGATTCTTCCGGCGGTGACTACCCGGATTTCAGAGGAAAAGCGTTCTCTCAGAAATGGCTCCAGCCGGTCAGTGCCCTCAGGGTCGCAGATGGCAATTTTCAGAAAAGGTTCCTGTACCTGGCGCAGATCCTCCACAACAGCAATATCATTGTGAAGCACGTCGCGCATGTGGTGAAGGAAGTCCGGGTCCTGGGAATCGGTATAAGTCCGGCTTTCACAGGAAAGGAGCGTATGGCTTCCCGGATATTCCCTTCCGGCGTCAATGATACGAAGACCTGTTTCCCGTTCAATCAGGCCCCGGTATATGACCTGTCCCTGATGGAGGCAGAGAGAGCCGTTTTCCGTAATATAGGAAATATCGTCCCGGACGGGATGGAACAACCGGCGGATGCTGTGGTACTGCCTGCCGCTTGCGGCAATGAACCGGATACCTTTTTCCTTTAACTGTAAAATCAAATCGTAAATCTCAGGGTTCATTTCCTGTCCGCCGTCCGGAAGTAAGGTTCCGTCAAGATCACTTGCTATGTACTGAATCATAATTTCCTCCTTTTTCTGTTGTACTCCCGCACTATTATAATATAAAAAGAAGAGAAAGAAAAGAGCCGGAGCCGGGACAGTGTGGAAGAAATTACGTTTTTGTGCTAAACTGTAGAAAATGAACTTTATGCTAAATTCTGCGTGGATAAACACCGTTCAGGGAGAACAGGATATGGAACAGAAGATTTATAATGAATATGTGAGAATACTGCAGGAAGAACTGGTTCCTGCCATGGGATGTACGGAGCCCATTGCCATTGCATATGGGGCGGCAGTTGCAGCCCAGGCGCTGGGCATGGAGCCGGAGCGGGTAGAAGTGCGGGCCAGTGCAAATATCATTAAAAATGTGAAAAGCGTGGTGGTTCCGTGTACCGGCGGCCAGCGGGGAATTGCCGCTGCGGTATGCGCCGGAATTGTGGCCGGAGATGCCGGAAAGGGACTGGAAATTCTGGCTTTCATGACAGAAGAACAGAAAGAACAGGCAAAAGCGCTGAAGGCTCATCTTCCGGTCAGCGTAAACGAATCCCAAAGCGGTTATATTTTTGATATTCAGATTAAGGCCAGTGCGGGAAAACATTCCGGGTATGCGCAGATTGCCGGTCATCACACGAATGTCGTCTGCATAAAAAAAGACGGAAAAGTGATTCAGGAAAAGCCATATGCGGAGCAGAAGCAGTCCTGTGATACGGATCGGGAACTCCTTACGGTGGAGAAAATTGCCGCTTTTGCGGAGTGTGTGGAAATTTCTCATGTGGAGGAAGTGCTGGAACGGCAGATTGCCTATAATACAGCCATTGCAAAGGAAGGAATGAAGGGATCCTGGGGCGCTCAGATTGGAAAAATTCTGCTGGAATGTTACGGAAGCAGTGTGCAGAACCGGGCCAAAGCCATGGCGGCGGCAGGGTCTGACGCCAGAATGAACGGCTGCGAGCTCCCGGTTATTATCAATTCCGGCAGCGGAAATCAGGGAATGACAGCTTCCCTGCCGGTGATTGTGTATGCGGAAGAACTGCAGGCGTCCAGGGAGACATTACTGCGGGCTCTGGTGGTTTCCAATCTGGTCACCATTCACCTGAAAACAGGAATCGGAAGGCTTTCCGCATATTGCGGCGCCATCAGTGCAGGGTGCGGCGCCGGAGCAGGAATCTGTTATCTGTATGGGGGACGCGCATATGAGATTTCCCATGTGATTGTCAATGCGGTGGCCATCAATTCCGGCGTTATCTGTGATGGGGCAAAGGCAAGCTGCGCTGCGAAAATTGCCTCCGCGGTGGAAGCCGGGCTGCTGGGCGTTCAGATGCAGAGAAAGAATGTGGAATTCCATGACGGAGAGGGAATTATCCGAAAAGGCGTGGAAAATACCATCCGGAATATCGGAAAACTGGCAAGCCAGGGAATGCGGGAAACGGACAGGACGATTATCAGCATGATGACGCAGGAGGATGATTCCGGTTCGGTATAAAGAGGCTGTTGTTCATCGGCGTATTTTCTTTTGAATTCCTGCCGCACGCAGAAGAATATCCGGCGGTAAGCAGTGAGGCAGATGAAGGATGGATGGCCGATGTGTCAGAAGTAAAACTCACACATATAATAACAGAAATGCGTAACAGACAGGAAATAACCATGGCCGCAAACAGCGAGAAATTTGAAAATCTTCTGAACCTTGCGCTGGACGCCACCGGGCGGGAGCGGGCGAAATCCCTGCAGCTTGGCGTGGGGTATGAGCCTGAGGAAGAAATATGGGAACTGATTGTAAAATATTCCGGAAATATCATGAGGCTGGCACAGGAGAATCCGGAGATAGAAGTTGTGGAACTGATGAATGAGTATGCCATTCTGTATGTGCCGGAGAGTGCCATGGACCAGGTGGCTGCAGCGCCGGAAGTGGAATATGTGGAAAAGCCCAAACGGATGTATTTTGCAGTGCAGGAGGGAAAACAGGCGGCCTGTATCACCCCTGTTCAGGGAGCCCGGTATAATCTTACCGGGAAAGATGTGATTGTGGCGGTTCTGGATTCCGGTATTGATTACAGCCATCCGGATTTTCGGAACGAGGACGGCAGCACCAGGATTCTGGCATTATATGATGAAACACTGGACCGGGAATTTACCGCAGAGGAAATCAATCAGGCTCTGGAAATTTCCGATGAGCGGGAGCGGTTCCACCTGGTGCCCAGCCGGGATACTTCCGGGCATGGCACCCATGTGGCGGGAATTGCGGCCGGAAACGGAAGGGCCTCCGGCGGAGTGAACCGGGGTGTGGCTTATGAAAGCCCGTTGCTGATAGTGAAGCTGGGGACCCAGGAGCCCAATGGATTTCCAAGAACCACCCAGCTTATGCGAGGCCTTGATTATGTGGTGAACAAATCTCTGGAATACCAGATGCCCATGGCAGTCAATATCAGCTTTGGAAATACTTACGGTTCCCACAGCGGGACAGCACTGCTGGAAAGCTATATTAACGATATTTCCAATTACTGGAAAACCAGCATTTCCATTGGAACCGGCAATGAGGGCGCTGCCAGAGGACATACTTCCGGGATTTTGCAGCAGGGGCAGGTGCAGGAAATTGAGCTGGGCGTGGGAGAATATGAAAGTACCATTAATCTGCAGCTCTGGAAATCCTATGCGGACCAGTATGACGTGGTTCTGGTTCATCCTTCCGGAATCCGTATCGGGCCCATACGCCAGGTGCAGGGGCCCCAGCGGTTTGTTCTGGGGGAGACGGAGCTGCTGATTTATTACGGGGAACCAAGTCCCTATAATCTTTATCAGGAGATTTATATGGATTTTCTTCCCAGGAATGACTATATTGACGGGGGAATCTGGAAAATTCTGCTGGTGCCGGAGCGGATTGTCCGGGGAAATTATGATTTGTGGCTGCCGGGACAGACTGTGCTGAATCAGGGCACGGGGTTTCTGTATCCCATAGAGGAGACGACCCTGACCATTCCGTCCACAGCGGAAAAAGTAATTTCCGTAGGAGCCTATGACTCCGGATATAACCAGCTTGCAGACTTTTCCGGACGGGGCTTTACCAGACAGACCAATCAGATTAAGCCGGATCTTGCAGCCCCTGGCGTGGATATCCGCTCTGCGGCCCCCGGCGGCGGGTATGCGGTGCGCAGCGGTACTTCCATGGCAACGCCTTTTGTAACGGGAAGCGCAGCCCTTTTAATGCAATGGGGGATTGTGGAAGGGAATGACCCTTATCTGTATGGGGAGAAAGTCAAGGCCTATCTCATAAGAGGGGCAAGGCATTTGCCGATTTTGCAGGAGTACCCAAATCCGCAGCTTGGCTGGGGCGTGCTGTGTCTGAGGGACTCTCTGCCGGGGTAAAACAGGGAGGCTTTCGGGATAATAAGCACTTTATTTTATGGTATATGGTGCCGAATAAAGTGCTTATTTGCATTACCTGATGTTGTATTGGCAACTGGTAAATTTAAGAGTGAATAATCGTTTTTAAATTAAAGTAAAAACCACAAAAAGAACATATGCTCGTAAAATAATTAAAAAAACAGAGATAACACGATATGATTTTATATAAGTAATGGGGGTTTCAGTAAGGCAATACGGGAGAAAAAGAATGGGAAAAATAAAGTAATTGTGGTGCAAAATATCAATATTACTATTTCAGAGGAAAATTTTGATGATTATATCTGTATTACTGATATTGCAAAAGCTAAAGTTGGCGAGCCCGGAGGAACAGATGTTGTAAAAAACTGGATGTGAAACAGAGCGACATTGGAATTTTTGGGCACATGGGAACAGATTTATTACGGCATGTTGGAGCAAAACATAAGCCGGGAGGCGGCCCTGTTATGGATTGACAGATTGAGGATGAGCGGAATGGACAGTTCATTCATCTATCACATGGAGCCGGATGAGCAGTTGGTGAAAAGACTGAATGAGCTGATTGAGCGTATGTAGACTGATACAAACATGTTAAATGAGAATCAGGGATTTTTAACAGTGTACAAAAAGTGTTTCAGTATGTATAATTAAATTTAATGGAAAGTGGCAGGAACTTTCTGAAGTAGTCAATGTGGAGGACGGGCATATGGATGATTCAGGAGAAATGTTTGAAAAAGTCAGAAAAGGGGCTGCGGATGCTGAGACTTATGGGCAGCACAGCAGCATACGGAATGTTCAGAATCTGGAGGCTGTCATCAATGAAGGCCTGCGTGCTTCCCTGCTGGAAGAAAATCCGGACGATTCGCTGGATGTGCTGCTGGAGCATCTGGGGAAAGCATTGGACGGGGAACGGACCTACATATTTGAACAGAATGAATCCGGCGGCGACGACAATACGTACGAGTGGACAGCCTGCGGGGTGGAACCGGAAAAGGATAACCTTCAAAATCTTCCATCAGAGGTATGCGCCGGCTGGTATCGGAATTTCAGCATCGGCAGGCATATTGTCATTGAGAAACTGGAAAATATACGGAAGACAGATCCCCTTCAGTATAAGATTCTGAAGCGGCAGGGGATTCGTTCCCTTGTGGTGGTTCCACTTTATGACGGCAAAAATGTGATTGGCTTTTACGGTGTGGACAATCCCCCTGTAAAGTCACTGGAATATGCGTCAAATATGCTCCAGACGGCGGCATATTTTATCGTATCCTCCCTGAAGCGGCGGAATCTGTTCCGCGAACTTCAAAATCGGAGCTATAACGTGCTCCATGCTCTCAGTGTAGATTATCTGGGTATCTGTCAGGTAAATCTTGACACAGGGGAATGCGAGGTCTATCGGAGCAGTAAGGGGATTGGACTGGATTGGGAGGTTCATTTTAAAGACGGTTATCAGGCAGCCATGGAGCGGTATATTTCCGGATGCGTGGCTCCTCAGGACCAGGAGCGTCTCCGCGCTGTGACGACGAAAGCTCATGTGCTGGCTCAGCTCCGGACAGAGAAAAAGTTTTCTGTCCGGTATCAGGTAAAAGACAACTTTTCAGGTCTGAAGTATCTGGAAATGCATTTTTCCGCCACCGGGAATACAGGGGAGGAGAACTGCGCGATTTTTGCGCAGCGGGACATCAATGATGTGGTGAAGCAGGAGGAGAAATACAAACTGGAGGCAAGGCGGAGCCTTGAAGATATTCTGGAAGGGGCCAGAACCGGCATCTGGACCATTGAGATGGAGGAGGGATGCCGGCCCAGGATGTATGCAGACCGGACCATGAGGATTCTTCTGGGCGTATCGGAGGAAACCGGGCCGGAGGAATGTTACCGGCACTGGTTTGAACGTATTGATTCGGACTATGTGGCAATGGTACAGGAAGCGGTACAGGAAATGCTGGAAACCGGACGCAATGAGGTGATTTATCCATGGAACCATCCGGAATTGGGGAAAATCTATGTCCGCTGCGGCGGGGTGCCGGACAAAACATTTCAAAAGCCGGGTGTCTGCCTGAATGGCTACCATCAGGATATTACGGAGACCATGATGACAAGGAAGAAACAGGAACAGTCCATCATGGAGCTTCTGGAGCGGGTGAGGCAGGCAAATTCGGCAAAAAGTGAATTCCTTTCCCATATGTCACATGATTTGCGTACACCTATCAACGGAATTCTGGGCATGTTGGCTATGCTGGAAAACAGTCAGGCTGATGCAAAGCGTCAGAGAGAGTGCCAGAGAAAAATCCGTGTGTCAACGGAACATCTGCTGTCTCTGGTGAACGACGTTCTCCAGATAAGTAAGCTGGAAAGCGGGAGGCCGGCAGCAGTGGAGGAATCTTTTGACCTTCATGACGTACTGGAAGAATGTATTACGATTCTGTCACCCCTGGCAGATGAGCGGGAAATCCGGCTGGAGCTGGAAAAATCCGGTTTACATCATCACAGAGTAATTGGAAATCCGCTGCATTTGAAACAGATTCTGATGAATGTCATTGACAATGGGCTCAAATATAACCGTCCTCACGGTTCCGTATTTGTACAGGCTAAAGAAACTGCATTTCAGGACGGGACTGCAAATTGCCAGTTTATTATTGAAGATACCGGAATCGGCATTGGAGAGGAATTTAAAGAACACATTTTTGAGCCGTTTACGCAGGAACATCAGGGGGCGAGAACCAATTATAACGGCGTCGGGCTTGGCATGTCCATTGTAAAAAATCTGGTAGAGCAGATGGAAGGAACAGTCGAAGTAGACAGCCAGGCTGGCAGGGGAAGTGTGGTCCGCATCAGTTTGTCTCTTCGCGTTGATGATGCGTGGAAGGGAGAGCCGGTGGAGGAGGACCGGGAGGATATACAGGACGATGTGACCGGAATGTGCGTGCTTCTGGTGGAGGACAATGAACTGAACTGTGAAATCGTAGAGTACATTCTTGAAGAGGCAGGCACAGAAGTTGTGACCGCCAATGACGGAAAGGCTGCTGTGGAGGCATTCACAGCCTCCGGGCCGGGAACTTTTGACTGCGTGCTCATGGATTTGATGATGCCGGTTATGAGCGGATATGAAGCAGCCAGGGTGATTCGCAGTCTGGACCGGGCAGATGCAAAAACCGTGCCCATCATAGCGCTGTCGGCAAATGCATTTGAAGAAGATATTGCATTATCAAAAGATGCCGGGATGAATGAACATCTGGCGAAGCCGGTGGACACTCGGAAAATGTTTCAGGTCATGTGCCGGCTGAGCGGCGGTCAGGAGCGTAAAACTGGTAATACATTGTAAAATCGAGAGATACGGACAGGAGCAAAAGGAGACTTTATGGAATACACATGGAACGATATTGAACAGCACGTGGCCGCCTGCACCTGCTGTCCGCTGAGCCGCACCAGACAGCGGCCGGTCATGGGGCGGGGCAGCCATCAGGCAGAGATTATGCTGATTGCCGAAGCGCCGGGAGGTGAGGAAGACCGGCAGGGGCTCCCCTTTGTGGGACCCTCCGGCGAACTGCTGGACCGTCTTTTGCAGGAGGGCGGGCTCTCCAGAGAAGAAATTTACATTACGAACATTTTAAAGTGCCACCCTCCCGGCAATCGGGATCCGAAAGAGGAGGAAAAGGCGGCATGTTTTCCCTATCTGAAATACGAAACATTTCTTTTGAAGCCCAAAATCATTGTCTGTCTTGGGCGTGTGGCCGCACAGCGCATTATTTCACCGGATTTTAAAATTACCAGACAGCACGGGACCTGGACATACCGGAAAAGCTGCGCGCTGACTGCCACATTTCATCCTTCGGCAATTCTGCGGGATAACTCCGGATATGAGACTGCAAAGGAAGATTTTTGTGAAATTGCAAAGAAACTTCTTTCTGTAAGACAGATGTAACTGACAGGAAGCCAATACAGGAAGAATCATGTGGAAAAGAAAGATTTGCACTGATACAAATTTTGATAAAATATATCCGTAAACGATTGCATAATGATATGGAAACCATGTATAATAATGCCTGAAATAAAATATTCCGCAGAAAACGCGGAAACTACAACATTAATCCGCTGCAGGAAGCGGCGGACAGCAGGACAGAAAGAAAGAGGATAGAAGAATGGGCGGTTTTTTTGGCGTGGCGTCACAGCAGGATTGCGTATTTGATTTGTTTTTCGGCATTGACTATCATTCCCATCTGGGAACAAGGCGTGGCGGAATGGCAGTATATGGTGAAAAAGGCTTTAATCGGGCCATCCACAATATAGAGAATGCTCCTTTTCGGACCAAATTTGATAAAGACGTCAGCGAGATGAAAGGATGGTTTGGAATCGGATGTATTTCTGATTATGAACCTCAGCCGTTGATGATACGGTCGCACCATGGGACTTATGCAATTACCACCGTAGGGCGGATAGATAACAGTGACCGGCTGCTGCAGCAGCTCTTTGAAGGGGGCCACTCTCACTTTATGGAGCAGAGCGGCGGAGAAATCAACGCTACGGAACTGGTGGCGGCTCTGATTAATCAGAAGGAAAATCTCATTGAGGGAATTCGCTATGCACTGGAATCTGTGGAAGGTTCCCTTTCCCTGATTCTGATGAATCAGAAGGGGCTGTATGCCGCAAGGGATAAATATGGCAGAACACCTGTGGTAATCGGCAGAAAAGAAGACGCATTCTGCATTTCTTTTGAGAATTTTGCCTATCACAATCTGGGATATTCTGATTATAAAGAGCTGGGGCCGGAGGAAATCGTTCTGGTGACAGAGAAAGACTGCATTACTCTGTCGGAACCCGGAAATGAAATGAAAATCTGCACGTTCCTCTGGGTTTATTATGGATATCCCGCCAGTTCATATGAGGGCATGAATGTGGAGCAGATGCGTTACCGCTGCGGAGAAAAGATGGCAAAACGCGATGATGTGAAGCCGGATATTGTGGCGGGCGTTCCGGATTCCGGCGTTCCTCATGCAATCGGATATGCCAATGAATCCGGCATACCCTTTACCAGACCTTTTATCAAATATACTCCCACCTGGCCCAGGTCCTTTATGCCCACCATTCAGAGCAAGCGGGATCTGATTGCCAAAATGAAGCTGCTGGCAGTGAAAGATTTAATTCAGGACAAGCGTATGATTCTGATTGACGATTCCATTGTAAGGGGGACCCAGCTGCGGGAAACGGTGGAATTCCTTTACCAGAGCGGGGCAACGGAGGTACATGTCCGTCCGGCCTGCCCGCCTATTTTATACGGATGTAAGTATCTGAATTTTTCCCGTTCCACTTCGGATATGGATTTGTTCTCCCGCCGGGTGATTGATAAGCTGGAACATGGGAATGTAACAGAAGAAATTCTGGCCGAATATGCGGATCCGGAATCGGAAAGATATGAACAGATGGTAGAGGAAATGCGTAAGGAGCAGGGCTTTACTTCCCTGCGGTTTAACCGGCTGGATGATATGCTGGACGCTACGGGACTGGATAAGTGCAGGCTCTGCACTTACTGCTGGAACGGGAAAGGGTAAAGAGGACTGCAAACAGTACCAAAAAATATGCAAAGTATACCTGGATCCTTGAAACAAGAGCAGATTATGATATATTATGTCAAAAACTGTCTTATTTTTAAGGAGGAATAGAAGTATGCTGGGAGGCTCATTCTGGGTTGCAGTTTTACGCAATGCCATGAGTATGGGACTGATGATGTCTTTTTTTCTGATGTTGGACCGGCCCAGGTATGTGATGAAAAAAACCATCGGATATTATGTGATTTTCGGGAGTCTTGCAGTCACAGGTTACAGTCTCTGGTATCTTGCTGCTGCAGAGAGTTTTGTAAAATATGCCAGTCTTTCATCTATTGTTGTTACCGGGTTCTTCTGCGGGCTGATGAGCAGCGGCAGGGTTTATCTGTCTCTGTATAAAATGGCGGTGGCTTTTTATCTGCTGTCAGTATGTGTGTTTTGCGGCGTGGATGTGGCGCGCTGGTGGTTTGGCGGAAATGTGTGGGTGGATATTCTGGTCAGATTTTTCTGTGTTGTGATTGTTCTTGGATTTACCTGGATAAAGCTCCGGCGTCTGTTTCTGGACGGAGTGGATTTTCTGGTGGAGGAAATGGATTTGTTCAGCGCAGTGACCCTTCTGGTCTCGGTTATGATAGGAGCGGTGGTGGCTTACTGGCCCAATCTGCAGGGTTTTTCCATATTTAATATGGTGCGGGCATTTGTTACCTTATTTATGGTAGGGGTTTTGCAATATACAATTCTCCACCTGTATATCCATCTTGGACAGGAACATTACTATCAGAGGGAAAAAGAACTTCTGGAGGTCAACGAACAGCTTCTGTACCAGCAGATGGAGATTATGAGAGAATCGGAAAAGGAGGCGGCCAGAATCCGCCATGATGTGCGGCATCACACCCTTCTTATCAAAGAATATGCCAGCAAAGGAGAAATTGAGGAACTCCTGGGTTATCTGGAGCAGTATGATGAAGACATAGAAAATCAGAAAATAAAATATATCTCCAGGAACCGGGCGGTCAACAGTATACTTTCCGTTTATGCCAGAAAGGCCAGAAGCCGGAATATTCAGGTACATATGGACGTGAAAGTGGGGGAACATCTTGCGGTTCGGGATATTGACTGGATTGCAATTCTTGCCAATGCCTTTGAAAATGCCATTCATGGCTGCACGTCTTCCGGAGCCTCCCATCAGGAAATCAATATTTATATTGCTCAGAAAGGAAATAAAATTGTCATCCGTTTTTCCAATACAAGTGCCGAAAATGTGAATTTTCATAAAGGGCTGCCCAAATCGAAGAAAGGCGCCGGGCTGGGGGTGCCCAGTATTATTAAAACAGCTTCCCGTTATGACGGTGAAACAGATTTTGAGGTGCAGAAAGGAGAGTTTACCACCAGGATTTTGCTGAATATTCCCTGCTGCGGGGAAGTTTATTCCTGAACACGAAAACGATTTCACTATTTTACACAAAAAAGTATAAAAGAATTGTTGAAACTGACCATTTACAAAAAAATTATGGGATAGTATTATAGTACCGGCATGAAACCGATAACATAATTTCCGGAAAATGTATCAGAAAAATTCTTAGCAAAACCAGAATAGGAGATTCAGGGAGGAATACTTATGCAGCAGGTGAATGTGAGATTTCGTGACGTGGAACAAATCAGACAGTTTGTAAATATTATTGACAAATGTGATGCCAATTTTGATTTGGGTTCCGGACAGAGAGTTGTGGATGCAAAATCAATTCTTGGTGTGATGGCGCTGGATTTTTCAGGCCCCTTATGCCTGAAATACGATTCGGAAGATTCTGCCATCAGGGAAAAAATCATGTCTTTCATCTGTTAAAACAGAGCAGAGCCGGAGATGGAATTATACGAAGGGTTTCAAATAAAAGTTCAACAGACAGAGGGCTGTCCTGAAAATATTTCATGGGCAGTCTTTTTTTGTACATTTCTGCGATTATGTCAATTTACATAAGGAGAAGTTACCTGGTAAAATAAGAGTAGATTATTATACTCTGAAGGGAAAATTTTCAGAAAAGGAGGGGTGCTATGGCTGCGAAAATTCTGGCAGTAGCCGGGAAAGGAGGCGTGGGAAAAACGTCCCTGGCGGCTGCAATGGTGAAAGTGCTGGTGTCTTCTTTTCCTGAAAAAAAGATACTGGCTATTGACGCGGATCCGGCAGTGGGACTTTCCACTGCCCTGGGTCTGGAGACAAAAGTGACGGTGGACGATATCCGCAGAGAGGTAGTGGCTCAGGCGGAACGCGGGGACGCCGCAGGAGCCATTGAACTCCTGGGAGAAGCAAGGTACCGGATTTTTGACGCACTGGTGGAGCAGGACGGGTTTTCTTTTATCGCAGTAGGAAGACCGGAAGCGGCAGGGTGCTACTGTAAGATTAACAGTTATCTGAAAGAAGTAATCGGGATTCTTTCCGGAAATTTTGACTATATTGTGATTGACGGAGAAGCCGGGATTGAACAGATTAACCGGCGTGTAATGGAAAAGGTGACCCATTTGCTTCTGATTACGGATTCCAGCAGAAAAGGGACCCAGGTGGTGCAGACTATACGGAAAGTAGCGGATGAACTGGTGATGTACGAGGAAGCCGGGGTGATTTTCAACCGCCTGCCTTCTCCGGAAGCAGCCTCTTATATGGATGTGGGAAATCTTCCGGTTCTGGCCAGAATACAGGATGACAGGGCACTGACAGAATTTGATTTAAAAGGAGAAAACGTATTTTACCTGCCGGAGGATGCGCCCATTGTCCGGGGCGTCCGGGCGGCCCTGGAGAAGATACATATCCTGGAGCGTGTTTGAAAAGGAGGATACATGAAAGATTTAAAACATTTATATGAGTTTGAACGGTTGCTGGAGGAGGCCAATAACGATTTGGTTCGCAAAGCCCAGGAAGAGGGGAAAATCTGCATTGGAACTGTATGCAGCCTGGTGCCGGAAGTGCTGCTGGAGCTTCCGGGAGTCTTTACCGTCCGGCTTCGGGCGCCCAGAACAGGCTCCATGGATATGGGTACCTATTATATGACCAGTTTTCTGTGCGAATACAGCAGGGCCCTGCTGGAGCGGGCCATTGAGGGCGGTTATCAGTTCCTGGACGGTCTGATTGCGCCGGACGCCTGCTCCATGATTAATCGGGCGGTGGAGAACATGGAACTTCTGAACACCATGTCCAAAGAAAAGTTTTTCTACCGTTATATGGAGATTCCCATGAAAGCCGACGATAACGGACTGTCTGTGTATGTGTCGGAATGCAGGAGTAAGATTCTTGAGCCCCTTCATGAGATATACGGCATTGATATTTCAGAAGAAGCCCTGGAGCAGGCAGTGGAGAATCACAATAAGATCTGCCGGCTGCTCACGGAAATCGGAGATTTCCGGAAAGAAGAAAATCCCCGGATTACAGGATATGAATACCACATGCTCACACTGGCTTCCTATGTGTGCCCCAAAGACATGCTGACGGATATGCTGGAAGAAACACTGGAGGAGTTAAAAGCCAGAGAGCCCGACGACCGGAAACAGTTCCGGGCCAGAGTGGTGGTGGCAGGTTCGGAGATTGACGATGTGGATATGATAAAGCTCATAGAAGAAGCGGGAGCGCTGGTGGTGGCAGACCGGTTCTGTTTCGGAGCACTGCCGGGCCGGGAGGAGATTCCCCTGAATCAGAAAGAAGATGTGCTGACACAGGTGTGCCGCCATTACATGTATGCCAGCCAGTGCGCCCGTTACATGAACCGGGAGAAGATTCAGGGAAGGCGTCTCTATGTAAATCAGCTTGCCGAAGAATACCATGCGGACGGAATCATTTATGAGCAGATGAAATTCTGCGATTACTGGGCCTACGAGCGGATGGTGGGCACCCATGTACTGCGGGAGGAATACGGATATCCGGTACTTTCCGTAGACCGGCCTTATGCGGTAGGCAGTTCCGGCCAGCTTCGGACACGGGTACAGGCCTTTGTGGAAAGTATCGAAATCAAAAAGCTGCGGAAAAGCAGGGGAGGTGAGAAGTAATGGGCAGGAAAATCGGAAGTGAACGGCTGGGAGATTTGTACCGGCCAGGGAAAAAGGTCCGCAGGCGCCGGGAATGGCGGGGCGTGAAAGACACCCTTTATGATTACAGCCGCTGGCTTCATACCATGGGCGTCCTGGGGAAATTCATGCTGAATAAAAACAATGTGAAAGCATTTTTCCGGTACCGCTGGATGCTGAATTATCTGGCTGTTCCCATGATGGTGGACCGGCACACGGCGGGCCTTCGGGGAAATCAGCTCCGGATTGCCCACACGGAATATGACCTGGTGGTAGAAGATATTGCAAAGCTGATGGCAAACATGTTCCGTGCCGATAAAAATACTGGAAACGATGAGGAATTTTCAAAAAAACTGGTTATCCTGGATGAAAATGAAATGTCCCATCTGCTGTGCGGTTTTCCCAATCTTATCGGCGTGGGCCGGGAGATTCCCGCAGTGTACGTAAGTGTGCTGCTGCAGCAGGACGCAGTGTGTCCTTACATAGATGTGGCGCAGGAATACGGTCTTTCCGGGGATGTATGCCCCATGCCGGAGGCGGAAGTGGGCGTGTCCATTGACGATGATTATCCCATTTTCGGCGCCTGCGCCATCCAGTGCAACACCACCTGCGACGGCAGTCTGATGGGAAACGGCGTAATAGCCAGAAGACTGGAAGGAGAACATGGCATTCCCTGTTTCCAGTTAGCGGCCCCTATCCGCCATACGGAAGAAGGCGTGCAGGAATATGCGGCTCAGGAAATCCGCAATGCCATTAAATTTATTGAAGACTGTACCGGGGAGACCTGGGACTGGGACGCATATTTTGCATGTGCAAAGCGGTTTAATGCGGAGACAAGAGAACGGATGGAATGGCTGGATTTAAGTACCACGGAATATCCTCAGGTTATCGGAGCAAATCTGGCCTTGTATACGGAGACGGTGTACATGGCCATTGGCGGAAAAGTGCCGGCCTTTCTGGAGGCAGACAAAAAGATTACCCGGCTGGATATGTTGAGTCTGGTGTCCACGAAAATGATTTCCGAGGACGACCCGGAGCAGGCCATTTACGATATGGCCCATCTCTACGAGAATATGATTATGCGCAACCGTACCCACGGAGGATATAAGGTGCTGCTGGATGATCTGTGGAGATTCTGCGAGCAGTTCCATGCGGATATGGTTATCCTGTGGGAGCACATGAGCTGTAAGGCCCTGGACGGAATGCACGGGCTGTTTGAAGAACAGGCCAGAGAACACGGTATCCGGTTAATCTGGGCGGTACACGATTTGATGGATCCCCGCGTGGTGCCAAGGGCGAGTCTCAGACAGGACGTAAACCGTTATATGCGAAGCGTGCTGCGGGAAGAACCGCTGGACCCAAGCCTGGAAGAAATCGACGATGCCGCCTCCTGGTAAAATGTCAGGAGCTGCTGTACTGTGGTAACAGTTCAGCCCAGGACTTTGCACTTGCTGCAAAGTCCGTGAGAATGTGTAATGGTTGAGAAGAATCCGGCCTCTTTGCCGAAGGCAAACTGGAACAGGCCGGGTTCAGTAACTATGAAGCCGAAGGCTGAATAGTTACGTACTGTGAAACCCTCCGGCTTTCACAGCAGGATGCGTATCACAGACCGAGGAACAAACATGAGACAGAAAGGACGAAAGTATGAGATATTTTGGAGGCTGCGATTCAGGCAGTACCTATACCAAATGTGTGATTATAGATGAAACCGGAAAAATGGCGGCAAATGTCACCCTGAAAAGCCGTATCAATTCTGTGCTGAGCGCACAGGCGGCCCTGGATGAAGCCATAGAACAGGTAGAAGAACTTGAGAGCGCCAAAGATCTGGCTTATCTGGTGGGAACCGGATACGGAAGAAATAAAGTTCCGTTTGCTGATGAAAATATTTCAGAGATTAGCTGTCATGCCATGGGCGTCCATGTGGCAGACCCCACGGTCAGATCTATTATTGATATTGGAGGACAGGATGTAAAGGGAATTGCTGTGGATACCGACGGAACCGTACAGAATTTTGCCATGAACGACAAATGTGCGGCAGGAACCGGGCGGTTCTTTGAAGCCATGGCAAAGGCCTTTGAGATGGATTTGCCGGAATTTTCAAAACTGGCCCTGAAGGCGAAAAACGTCATTCCCATTACCTCCCAGTGCACGGTGTTTGCCGAAAGTGAAGTAATTTCCCTGGTAGGGGAAGGAAAGCCCATGGACGAGATTGCGGCGGGCATTGAGCTGTCCGTGGCAAAACGGTGCTTCGTTATGTCCAAAAAGGCGGGAGCGGTGGACAGAATCACCCTGACAGGCGGATGTGCCAAGAACGAAGGGCTGAAAGCCGCCATTGAAAAAGTACTGAAGCTGAAGGTCATTGAACTCCCCGTGGACCCTCAGTTAATCGGAGCCCTTGGAGCGGCAGAATTTGCCAGACAAAAGGGAATGGGTAAGGGGGACAGAATATGAAGAAAACCGGAAAAGCAGTGAAAAAAGTGCTGAAAGTGGTGAGCCTGTCAGCAGTTGCGTTTTTTGTGATTTCCTTTACCGTTTATTTTTTCAACCTGGATATGAAGCTGACAGCAGCCCTGGAGCCTTACCTGGAAAAATGGCATGACCGGGTGAAACGGGAGCGCAGGCTGTAATGATGAAACTGTATGACGACGTGCTGCGGGAAGTACTGGCAGGACTGGAAGCATATCCGGCCCGGAGGCTGAATAAGCATGGAGAGAGCTGCTGGAAAGATACGGGCAAAGAGGCCATGATTCTTCGCAGCGATATGGCTTATGAACTGGGCGGAGGCACACTTCCGGCCCTGGGGAGCACCATACTTACCACGAATCAGGAACTGGTGCCGGAGGATGAAATCCTGCTGTACGGAAAAGACCTGGGAGAAATCCGTAAAGACTGGCCTTATGCCAGAATTGCGGCGGTACGCATGAAACAGGGCAGCCTGGGAGAAGGCAATGAGCTGTACAACCGTATACGGAACCTGGAGTACATCAGATACCGCCTGTTTCCCGAAGGGTTTATGATGCGGGTTTCCGCCGCGCAGGAGCGGGAGGCGGTGCGGGTGGGCAGACAGGCCCTCCGGAAAGGACTGGGCTTTGCCCAGGTGGGCAGTATGTTTCTGGCAGCATATCATAAGAACAGGGATGTGGAAGCGGTAAAATTAATGTTTGTCACCAGACCGGAATTTCCCTGGGCAGAGCTGGAAGCCCGGTTAAAAAAATCAGAACAGATTACAAAAGCAATAGATCATGTACTGAAAAATCTTTCCATGGACTGCAACGCCTGCAGTTTGAAGCAGATTTGCGATGAAGTGGAAGGACTGAAGGAATTACACCGAAACAGTTACAGCGGATGAGAAAAGAAAGGAGAACATTATGCCGGAAATGAGCAAAGCGGTTATTCCGCCTCACATGGGAGACAAGGTACCCAGTGAAAAAATACTGAAACTTGGAAGAAAGATTACAGATGTGGCCAAACACAAACTGAAAGGACTGACGGTGGCCGACCCGGAATACTGGGGGCTGGCGGAAATCGTCACAGAGGAAATGGCGGACATTGCCCTGACCATGAAAGTCCGCCACCATTACAAAATTGAAGAACTCTGGAAAATGAACGATGTGAAGGAAGAGGAGAAAGAGC
>Ga0137307_101112_pt1 | contig 26422 bp, 30 predicted proteins | sample NAcewD2O_March_2_FD_97180 | JGI IMG/M metagenome (GOLD analysis project Ga0137307, IMG submission 97180) | Mouse cecal microbial communities from Vienna, Austria - N-Acetylglucosamine amended D2O_March | ecosystem: Host-associated > Mammals > Digestive system > Large intestine > Cecum | place... | reverse complement strand
TGACACTATTCGACAGGAGGTATACAATTGAGCCAAAATGGAAGTATTAAGATTCACTTAGGACGGCTACTCAAAGAGTCCGGTTTAAGCAAAAACAAATTCTGCCAAAAAGCAGAAATTCAACGCTCTCAACTAAATGGATATATCAATAATACCATTACACGGCTGAATACGGAAGTGCTTGTGCGAATATGCAGGACATTGGATTGTTCCATTGCTGATTTATTGGAGTACGTCCCACCAGATATGCAATAACAAAAACAGTCTGAAATCAATTATGCTGTTTCAGGCTGTTTTTTTCTTATATTGCTAATTCAAATAGTCTGCTGTTATTTGATAACTGCAAGTCTTATCTACATCAGAAAGTAACGTGATATTTCTGCCACATTACTCCTTTACCTAATCTGAAAATATCAATTTTGCCCTCCTCAGTTCCATAAAACAAATACTTCCTTGCATACATGAAATACTAAACAGCAAAGCAACCAACAGATTTACTATTTATCTTCATTTTTTATAGCAACATAATATGTCTCTTGATTAAACATGGAATGATATGCTTCAAATATTTGTTCCATACTAATGATATCCAGTTGTTGCTCTATAATACTCATCATTTCTTTATAACCAATTATTTCCCCATTATAAACTAGATCATTTATACATCTAAGTAATTCTTTTTCTAAATTAACCCCTGTACCTTTACTTATATACATTTTATACTGTTTTCTATATTCTCGTATATATTTTTGAATAATATTTTTATCCATTTTTTTTTGAATATAATTTAATAACGCATTAGCATCCCCATACATACTGCTATCAGATAATTTTATGCAAACTAATTGTTCTAAAGATGATATATTAATTTTACTCACTTCATAACTTGTAATACTTTCAATTAACGAAAAAAGTATTTCCTCAATGGCTATTTCCGTTACATATGATATTTTGTTTTTATAACATCTTTTTTTATAGAAAAATATATGTATACCATTTAGAGCTATTTGAGCATTTATAATAGCACCATATTTTTTCCCAAAAACACTTATTTCTTTTTTGTCCCCTATATAATTATGTTTTTTAGTGATACATTTTTTTGCATCAATTTTACTTGTATCTCCAATTATAATTATATCAATAAATTGGGATTGATACTTTTCCTTAAAAAAATCAAATAAATCACAAGAATTGCAAGATTGGATATTTTCTATTTTTCCAATTGCCAAATGATTGATATAATCTGTTCCTTCCAAGATATAATTAAATTCCTTCTTTGATACAATAAATTCTTTATACTCAGCTATTACATCTTTCCTAACCTTTTCAACATTATAAGTAGTTATGTATTTTCCAGCAAGAATTTCATCTATCAATTCCATGCATACATTAAACATATCACTTGTTATCGAAAAAATATAATATGTGTAATAAAAATCAGTATATCCTCTACACCGTATTCTTCTATCTTCTTTTGAGAAACTCAACATCACATGTTCCAAAAAATGTGTATACCCTTTTTCGCACTCTTCTTCTAAAACAGAGCCGCCTTCAACAACCAATCCTACTAATAAAGTTCCTTGCGCTTCTCTTACATCATAACATATACATTCTCTATTATGTATAGATAACATTTCTATTTCATTCATTATTCACAGTCCTCAAAGTATCCTTTTGCTTGTACTGAAAAAAGCAATGCATATTCTCCGTTTTTATTTATTAATTGATCATGACTCCCACTTTCTATAATTTCTCCATTTTTCATTACATAAATTACATCAGCTAATCTAACTGTAGAAAATCTATGTGCAATTAGAACGCAAGTTTTTTCATATGTTAAATCCTTAATTTTTTGAAATAAATCCTGTTCTGCCATAGGATCTAATGATGCGGTGGGTTCATCTAATACCATAATCTGACCATTTTTAAAAAACGCTCTGCTAATTGCTACTTTCTGCCATTGACCTAAAGACAACTCTACCGAGTTTGACCATTCTTTCTGTAAATGAGTCTCCATCCCCATAGGCAAGCTATTCACAAATTCTAGTATTCCGCCTTGTGCTGCTGCTTTGTTTATCTTCTCTAAATTATTCATTTCAGCAACATTTCCTAAACCTATATTGTCCTTAATTGTTAATGGATATTTTATAAAATCTTGAAATACCGCAGATATTTCTTTGTAGTAACTATCAATATCTATTTCATTAATATCTATTTCATCAATATAAATAGTTCCCTTTGTTGGCTTATATAAGCGCAATAATAATTTTAATAATGTTGTTTTTCCAGATCCATTAAGTCCAACTATCGCATAATTTTTTCCTCGATTTATTACAAAATTTATATCTTTCAAAACATAATCTTGAGTGCCAGGATAAGAAAACCATACATTTTCAAACCTAATTTTATGAAACTCACTTACAAATTTTTTCTTTCTGCCAGACTCCTTTGCTGTTTCAGTATCTTTCATAAGTTCAAAATAACTTTGTACATATAATCCATCTTCAAACATTGAACTCATTACATTAATTATATTTGCCATAGCACTTCTAAAATTATCTATTGAACTAAAGTACAATGTCAAACTACCAATAGACATTTTCTGTATCACTATTTCATAACATACTATTGCTTTCAAGAAATAAATAAAAATATTTCCTAATGACTCCATCGAGAACGATTCCAGTACAAATTTCTTCCTTATTTTTTTATCTTCCTCAATATATTTTTTATAGGAGTTAAGTATGTATGATACAAAATATGGAGTTGAATTATATATCTTGATCTCTTTCACATTTTCATGTGCTGTAATTAAATTTTTAATAGAATCAATATATCTTTTATTCTCAAATCGGTCACAATAAACATTATACTGCATAATTGCTATTTTCATATTTATGATTAAATTCGGTATACTTATAATTATACTTAAAATCATAAACAATGGGTTAAATCGAAATAAAATCATCGCCGTAGATACAGCTACGCTAACCCCTTTTACAAGCATTTCAACAGAATTTAATAAACTCATAGTTCTAGCTGTCGATTCTTCATTAACTTTTTTTAATTTATCATAAAATGATACATCATCATATTTTTCCAATTCCATTTTACTAATTTTATCCAAGACATTTTGTGTTATATTCTTATTCGTGCAAGTGGATAATATATTTTTATAATATGCACATATTTCAGTCAATAAAGCCTGCAGTAATATAGTTGCAAAATGAATTACTAACCATATAATAGTATTATCTAAACGACCTGATTTTATAGACTCCTGCACCGAATCTATGATATTCTTCCATATTACAATTCCAAGAGATAATAGTATACCAGAAAATATATTCGCTATGCACATTGCTATTATATAAAATGATGCACTTTTATATAATAATTTAAATGTCCCCACAATTATTGCTATGCTTTTTTTTATTTTTTGCATTTTATGTTTTCCTTTCAAACAGCAATTACCACCCTATCATTGCTAATAGGGCGGTAACCACTTTGATTCTGGGATACCTCATTAGTGAGGTTTCTTCGCTGCTTCCATGTTGGCGTTCTTGTTTTCTTCGCCATACAGGCAATAGCCTACACACTTTGTCGGTCCCTTGTTATGTGCATTTGCAAGTTCCTCAGTATCAGAACATACGCATCCACTTAAAGGTGTTACTCCAAAGTTTGCGCCTGTCTCAAGAGACTCAGCAGTTCTCCCCATAGGATTAACCATCTTCATAAAAATCACCTCCTTTACCAAAACTGAATTATATTTAAACACAAAGTGTTTAAACCATTATCACATTATAGGAACTTCTTTTATCTTCTCAATTTCTTCTGGTCTATCCTCTAACAACTGGTGATATGCCATCAATTCCCCTATCGCCTGCTCTTTTTGATAATCACATGCAACTTTTTTATATTCCATATTCAATCCATTTTTATCACAACAAGAAGCATAGCAAACACCGCAAATATTTACAGACCAACAATTACTACAATCACCAATTGACTTGTTTTCATATTCTTCAATATAGTATTTTTTTACTTTTCCAATATCGACTCCTTCATATACATTGCCAATATCAGGGCAATCGCCTACTTTTTCACATAATGAAAAATCTCCGTTTACTTTAACATATATTCGACGATTTCCCGGTATACAGCATCCATTTCTATGTATATATTTACTTGGTTTGTCACAGAGTATTCTATTATGTATCCTTATCAGATTGTCTTTTCCAACACCAAATGAATACCCTCTATTATCGTTTTTTTCCAATACATTATCCAAAGCCCATGCTCTAATAGAGTCGATTTCACCTTTTTTATAATCTTCTTTGTCTTCTTCTGAATCAAGAAATGTCAAATCTATATCCTCGTCTCGCAAAGATCCGCCTTCAACGTAATCACACTTTTTTGTAACTTCTGAAGGCAACCATTCTAAGCTGTCAAAAAAATCTTGTATCATGTCCAATTTTGCTTTTGAATATGGCGGACAAACTACAGTATTTATTATGATTCTTTTGCTTCCCTTCTCACCCATAGCTTCAACCAAATAACGTAATCCTTGTATCGCCTTTTTATGCGTTCCTTTTTTATCCGCACTTACCCGGTAAGCATCATGTATAAAATCCGGTCCGTCAATGCTGCATAAAACACTGCATCCCTTTATTGAGGCAATATACTCTGCAATTTGGGGTGTCATCAATGTCAAATTCGTAGATAATGAAAATGTCAGTTCCTTATCCTTAATTGTTTCTAAACAGTAATCTATGCATTTCTTTAACAAATCAAATCTGACTAATGGCTCTCCGCCATAAAATGTAACCGCAATTTTTTTACCGCTATGCTCTCTAGCATAATCAATTGCTCTTTTTGCCACATCCCAATCCATATCCTGATTTGTAAAATCCCGATATGCAGGATTATATTCATTATAAATACAATATTTACATCTCAAATTACACTTTTGAGTTAATTCCAAAATTATCTGCTGTAAATCTTTATCTATTAATACCTCTAAGTCTTTATCTTCCAGTTTATAGAACTCCCTTAATGGCGCTTGCAAAATGTTTTCTTTTTCACATAAAAACAGTAACTTTTCATATATGTCACACCACCTTTCGATTTTGTGCATATCATCAGTGTTTTTAGGAAAAACATCCTCATTGTCTAATAAATATTTCAACACATCATACTCATCTTCTTCACAACAAAAGACTTTTCCTGTACCTGCATCATAAAAATATTTATTATTTGTTGTTTTAAAAACTGTTCCTAAGCGTCCAAATTTCCTATCAGGAACCATCTCTAAAAATTTCTTTTCTATTTCTTCTTTTCTTAATCTCAAACCGTCATTCATCTGCATATCCTCCAAATTCTTTTATACATATAATACATTCAAAATTTGACTTTTTTTGCGGCTTGTAATTTTTACGAGTTTATTTGTAATTTTTCCAGATTACTTCTCTATATAAACGACAAAACGTTTTCAAGGATTCTTATGTATAGCATTGTTCTCTACATAAAAATCCCGAAAACGTTTAAACAGCACAACCGTATATACATTTTAAACTAAAATGTCAACTCAAAACTTCCCGAACAAATTACTGTTGAACTCTATCATCTTTACAATCAATAATAACCAGCGTAATTTGTATGTTTTATCATTCAAATTTTCCATCATTTATCTGTATAATTTCATCTGCCTCATTTGCTAAATATTTACTATGCGTAACAACAATTACGCATTTTCCCAGTTCGTGTGCAGTCTGCTTTAATAACTCAATAATTCCCTCTGCCGTCTGTTCATCCAGATTCCCGGTTGGCTCATCTGCCAATAAGACTTTTGCATTGCTTGCCAGTGCTCTTGCAATCGCTACACGCTGCTGTTGTCCACCCGACAGCTTCATCACATTTCTTTTCCATGCTTCCTGTGGAATATTCACTTTTGAAAGCAGTTCTTCCGGCTTATCTGTTCCTCCTAATTTTACATTTTCCTCAGTAGTAAGATAATCAATCAGATTATATTCCTGAAAAACTAGGGATACATGATTCTTTCTGTGATAATTCAAACCTTTCGTAAGGATATCTTCCCCTTCATATAAAACGGTTCCTCCTGTTGGACTGTCAAGCCCTGCCAGCAAAGACAAAAGAGTGGTTTTTCCTGCTCCGCTGGCTCCAATAATTGTATAAAACTTTTTTTCTTCAAACCGAACAGAAATATTATCTAAAACTTTCCTTTCTTTTTGAGATTTATATGCATATTCCACATTTTTAGCTTCTAATATCATTTCAACTGTCCTCCTTAATTTATTTCCAAATACCTACGTACATAAACTGTTTATAGAGCCTGCAAGATATCTTTGGGATTTCTTTTCAATATGGCAATACCTGATACACATACAGATATTGTAATAAGCAGGGCAATGCCCGTGGCATCCTGTATTAACATCCTAGAAGTAATTTCTGCCTGCACCCCCACCACGTTCTGCTCTGACTTTTCGTAAGAAAATGCCACTTTCCCCTCATCCAATAAATCCTGTTCTTCCGCACTCTGCATCTGCTGTTCTACCAGATAATCCGCCGTCAGACCTGACACTTTGGGTGCCACAGAAAAGGAAATGAACACAGCTACTGCTGCAATCATAAGTGCTTCTGTCATAATCTGAGCCAAAATCCGAATTTTGGAAGTTCCCATTGACAACATGATTCCAATTTCCCTATTTCGGCTTTTCATCCAAAACTGAAAAATAAGGAACAAGATAATCAGGCTTGCCCCTGAAATTACCCATACTAAAATCCTGCTGTACCTCTCCATTTCATTAAAATTTGTGGACAAGGTATTCATATTTCCGTTATTGTCAATCAGATCATACCGTTCCCATGCTATATCTGCCCCCATTACACTTTTCTTTACAGATTCATAATCATTTACATCTGCAATCTTAAAATATGCCTTCTCATATAATGGATCGCCAGCTTTTCCATCCACCTTTTCAGGGAAATCCAAATCCGTAAAAATAATATTTTCAGATCGGTAAGTATCCCCAAACATATAAGGGGCTATTGGTTGGTTCACCTGATAGATACCGACAACTTCTGCCTCATAAGTCATATAATCCTCTTTATCACGGCAATTACCAAATGTTATTCTGTATCCAATTTCTAATTGATTTTTATCTGCAAGCTCTACTGAAATGACACAGACATCTTTTTCGCCTTCTTTTATCATTCTGCCGTCCGTGATAAAAGCATTACCCGAAAGAAAATTAGAGTCCATAGACATATCTTTGTTTCCAATCAGCGACACACCCCCAAGATCACTATACTGATCCACATCCTCATCCTCAATACGGATAAAATCAACTGGTCTTGCAGCAGTTGTAACTGTTGAAATATTGTAATCAGCAATCCCTTCTGTACTCGCTATTTTTTCAATATCCCCAACTAACAGAGTTTCAAAAGAATTATCCGTCCATGTTCTCCAGCTTTCTACTCCATTTATTATAATTTTTTCCTGATGGTATCCACCTACGCTGCCTTCCTTATGATCAAGCTGCCCTGATAACTCATCAATCCTTCGGTGTCGGTCTGCTTCATTTTCTTCCAGCAGAAGCCCTGCCCCGATTGCCTGCCTTGTATTATCCTGCATTTGAATAGTTGCTTTTCCACTACTCATTCCAGACAATAGTAACAGGCTGATGGTAAATACGGTTACAAACAGCAGGACACTTTTTACAGGTTTTCTAATAACAGAACGCCATGCCAAACTAAAACCATTCACTCACTATCCCTCCATTTTTGATAAAATATCTTTTGGATTTGCCTTTAAGATAGGCAGTAATGAGATACAGACAGCAATAACTGCTATACAGCCTCCTGCAAAGAACATTGTTGCAATATCCCTTGCTTGTAAGGAAACTGATAAGAGAACTGCCGTATCTTCTTCCATGAGCAGTTTTTTCATAATTCCTGCCATCCCACTTCCTATTATACAGGCACCAAATACAGACATGCAAAAGACGACTGCCGTTTCCATAAAAATCTGCATAAAAATATCCGTTTTTCTTTTTCCTATACTGATAAAAACAGCAAGTTCTCTTTTTCTCGACCGCATCCACATACAAAGTAATAATGAAGTAATTGTCACCCCTGCAACCAACGTGAATATCAGCATAAGTTTCATTACACGGACTATTCTGTTCAGCGGTACCTCCAACTGACGATATAACATATCAGCAGTTGTGATTTCCACTCTGTTACCTAAAAAATCTTCTAATTCCTGTACCAAAACATCTATCTGATCCGGATTTTTGGTATATACTGCTATCTTACGGTAACCCACATCATCAAACAGCTCCATATAGGATTCATTGTCAATAAAAATCTGGTTTTCAATACGGTTGACTGCCGGTAGGGTATCCATTTGGTTTCTCTCACTTCCCGCAACAAAAACACCTATAATCTTTATGCTGATCACATTCCCTGTTTCTGTTCCGACTTTCATCTCATCCCCTATTTCAAGACCATTCGCATCCGCCAACACAAAATCGATCACAGCCCCTTTTTCAGCGCCCTCCGTAATCATGTTCCCCTCCATCAAGCGATATCTTAAATCACTAAAGGCACTGTCACGATCCAGATCATCATAAGACAGCAATGTTACTTTCCAGTTATTTTCTTCCTCAGAATCACTATTTGTAACAGGGTTAAAATTAACAGGATAAACAGCGTTGCTGGTCAGACGGTTGACATATATCACTCCATCCAAATCTCGAATTGCACTAATCTCATTTTCTATAATAATCTGACTGCTCTCCTTCACTTCCAGTACTACCTTGGTTCCCATCTTTTCCTGCATAGTTATCCTAGTATCTTCTGTGGCATGTAAAATCATGTAAGAACTCAAAATCATACTGTTTATAAACAGCAATACCAAAAGCAAAATAAATGTCTTAGACTTTTTTCGGCATAAATACCGAAATGCAAGCTGATAAAATTTCAAAATCAATACCTCCTGTTCAGGCTGTTCTATGACATATGATAATTTTTGTCGCCGTTACATGATGTGTATCCTCAAAACTTCCATAGATAATAACACTTGCCTGTTTCTTAATGTCTGCTACAGACGCCTGCTCCAATTCTGCTATCCCGGTTGAAGTATATATGGTTGCAATCTGAACCACACAGCCCTCCTGATATGTCACCACTACATTTGTGTCCTCACTTTCATACCCAGGTGCAGCAACTACACCGGTTTTTCCATCATCTTCAGTTACGGCAGCACTTACTGTACAGCTACCATCAGAAAATTCCACAACGCTTCCTGTCATAGCTGCTGATGCATACAGACTGTCTGCATCCACTTTCTCACCCATATCATTTGCTGTAGTATTATTCTGGTTCTCTGCCGTAGTGTCTTTATTCGGCATAGGTTGTTCTGTATTACTATTGTCATTCGGCATAGGTTGTTCTGTATTACTATTGTCATTCGGCATAGGTTGTTCTATATTACTATTGTCATTCGGCATAGGTTGTTCTGCATTATCATTGCCGTTCGCATCATACGTTTCAGGAGCAGTACTACCCTTTTCATCCTTATTTAATGACATATCTTCTGAATCAGATATATCATTTTGATACCACTCTGTTACAGACATATCTTTCTCCCCCTGTACTTCTGCCTGCTTCGTGCCGCATCCGGCTAAAGTCAATACACACACACCAATAATTAGACCTTTCAAGATTGTTTGTTTTTTCATTTTCATAATAAACATTTCCTTTCTTTTTTTTGTAAATTCATATTAACAGCAAAGTCCTAAAAAAATCCTATAAGCGAAATAAATTAATACATCTCTTTTTATAGGATTTTTATAGAATTATCTGCTATACTAAAATGGAATATAAACAGAAAAGGATTTGATATTATGAAAATACTATTACTTGAAGATGATTTACATCTTTGTGGCTTAATACAAGACGAACTACAAAAAGCCGGATATGTCGTTGACTACTGCAATGACGGGGAAACTGGAATGCTTTACGCATTAAATTTAGAATACTGCTATGATCTGGCAGTTATTGATCGTATGCTTCCTATTATTGACGGAATGACAATTATAAAAGCAATGCGCCGGAAACAAATCTCAATCCCTGTTATTATCATTACGGGAATGTCAGAACTAAACGACCGGATAGAAGGATTGGATAATGGCGCAGACGACTATCTGGTAAAACCTTTTCACATTCCAGAGTTACTTGCCCGTATCAGGGCATTGACCAGACGCCCTGCCGAAATCAGGCAGGAAATGAACCTTTGCTTTTCCGATTTATCTTTCAATCAAAGTGGACGCATTTTGACCTGTGGGAAAAAATCACTGCTTTTAACCGCAAAAGAGGCGGAAGTATTATCTGCCTTTATAAAGCATCCCCATGTTCTTATGTCCCGTGAGCAGTTAATTTATAAAATATGGGGAACTGATACGGATATCGTACCCGGAAACGTGGATAACTATATTTCATTTCTTCGGAAAAGGTTGAGGGAAATAGGAAGCATTTGCGAAATAAAGACTATTTATGGCTCAGGCTACAGATTGGAGATTAAAAATGCTGGATAATTTATATAAAAAAATATTTATCATTTTTATCAGTTCCATCATGCTTGTTATAACTGTTATTATCGGTGTACTGTGTATTAATTCTATCGATAATAAACAGATGAGCGATAGTATTTTTTTTCAACGACTTTCTACGCTAATGATTTATGAATTAGAAAATCCAGAAAAAAATCCTCAGACAATTATTAAGCCTTATGAAAATCAGTATTCCATTTTCGCCTTACTAACAGACACACAAGGGAATGTGGTTTATCAGGGTAATTCCCTATTCCCGACAGACATAAACCTTTTGTTGGAAAAATTTACAGAAAAGTTAAACTTTGAATCTACCACAGTTTTAAATCAAACATTCTCTACAACACAAAACGGAATTATATCCTTTTCCGGTGTTTACCATGATAAATACTGGGGAATACCATCTGTTATTATTGACAAAAACGGAACTATGTTCCATCTGAACTTGCTTTATCAGAAAAAGACGACTTTTGAACTGATAAAAAAACAATTGCCCTTTTACACATTAATATGGTTTACCGCTCTAATCTGTATCACAATCGTCAGCCGTTTTTTGCTGAAACATGCTATGAAGCCAACTGAAAAAGTATTAAAAAGCCAGAAAGATTTTATAGCTTCTGCCTCCCACGAGCTAAAAACTCCACTCGCAGTCATATTAGCCAGTAATGACGAAATAATTAGCTTAAGTGATAATATACCGAAAATTAAAAAAGCTTCAAACATCATAGATACAGAATCTATGCGAATGTCAAAATTAATTAAAGATATGCTTTTTCTAGCTTCTTCAGATTCTGGTACATGTAAAATTAATAAAACAATGGTAAATCTCGATACTTTGCTGATTACTCTCTATGAAGCTTATGAGCCAATATGCAACAAAAAAGGAATGGCTTTAGATGTGAACTTTATGGATACCTGCTTCCCTACAATATATACGGATCAGGAATGCCTATTCCAGATTTTAAGTATTTTTATGGATAATGCAATTTCACATTCGAAAACAAAGACAGCTATCCAAATCAAGGCATCTCTTTCCCACAAAAATATAAATATATCCATCATTGACCATGGGCAGGGAATCTCTGATGAAGATAAACCTTACATTTTTGACCGTTTTTTTTGCGCAGATAAATCCCACACTGATAAATCGCATTTTGGACTTGGACTCAGTATTGCGAATGAATTAGTTAATAAATTGGATGGGGAAATACAGCTATTTGATACTTCCGGGGGTGGATGCACATTTGAAATTTCTCTACCATTTACAAAAGACAAATATTAAAACGATTGTTACACCTATATATTTATTGCAATTTCTATTTGTAACTTCACCTGACACACATATAGGGAAACCGTCTATCCAAACAGTTTCCCTTACTATGTAATAAATGATACAGTTTATTTTGGTACATAGAATGTTACATTATCGGTTTTACTGTTATATACATAATATACGGCGTCCTTTGGTACATTTGAATGATGCGAATACTTAATTGTAGATCCATCAATCAGCGTTACAATGGCAACATGGCTCTTTGCATTATAATACATAATACTACCTTCTGTTGCTCCACTACTAGAGGAAACCGATTTAAAATATCCTTTTCCCGTAAGATATGGAACAACACCGCCATTTTTGTAATATCCTGTACGAATCCAATTTGTGGAACCCTGATACCAATTTCCGGCTCTATCCTGTGGAATCCCGCCTGCATTGATACATTTGGAAACAAAATTTGCACAGTCACTTCCATTGTTATTTGCTGAGCTGTATTCTGGTATATCTTTAGCATGAGCCACTGCGTAAGCCACTGCCTTCGATGCATCATATATAGTGTTGCTTGATTCGGCTGCCGCACTGATTAACACCTCATTAATATAATTTCTGCCATCCTCATTATCTCCAATTTCAGTGTACTGTTCATCCTCCAAAACTTCAGACAGAATAACTTCTTCATCCGTTATATCCATTCTGTGATACATATCAAATCTGAAATCACTTTCTGAATCCAATACCATTATGGTTGGAACATATACACGATATAAGAATCCTGTTAATACTGGTAGGTTGTAATAGGGCATAATCTTTTGTAGATACGCATCATACTCCTGCTGAGCAATTTCCTTTTCTTCTGCGCCTGCAATCTCATCTAACGCTGCTTTCATTCCCATCATATACGGACTGTCCTTTGGATTCCGGATCAATGTCATGTCTACCAAAACATCTACATCCACATATAATGTATCACCCTCTTCTGTCTGGTTATGAACTGTTATGTCATAATTATCAAATGCATACACTCCTTCATAATTTTCCTCAATGTTTTCTACAACCGCTTTGCAGATAGCATCGACCTGTTCCTCACCAAGAAAACTGATTTCATTTGTTACAGCAACCTCCTGTGCAGCATTGACTGGCATACCCGGCACCATCAAGGATAATATAACCGCACCTACTACAGCAAACGACATTACTTTTCTTTTTACTTTTGCTAATTGCATTTCTTTTCCTCCTTTTTTGATATATTAGCAACTTTGGAGTGTTGACCACTCCTCCAATAAAAATATAATATTTATTCATACTTTTTAAACTAAATGTTGAAAAAACGACTCTGTATGTCATTTTTCCTATCTATTTTCCAATTTCTTTAAACTCGTTTACATTTATGAAGCATACAGTGATAACAAAACTTTTTCAAAAAAATACTGCCATATATGTAAGTTTCCTCACATATATGGCAGTATTTTTTCCGTATGCCGCTTTTTTATCGGGAAAACTTCTTGATCCCAGTCGGCTGCTTGGGCTGATGCAGACAGTACATACATCTGCTGTCGGCTGCTGCTTTCACAGAATTACGTGCTACTTTTTCCAAAATTGTAGCTGTAATATTTTTCTTTCCGTTGCCTGACATATAATACACCTCCAATTTCATTTTTCAGTAAAAGTATACCTTATTCTACAGCTTATTCAGTTTTAATGTTGAAATTCCGATACAGCTTGTAATTTTTCCCTTAAAAATGCCCATACCGATATTTTATCTACATTTTTACCCATATATGTGTATTTAGTTATTCACTAGTGTTGTTAGTATATTTCTAACTCATGTGTAAAAATAATACTAGAAAGGAAATTGTACATATGGTAAACAATCGTATTCGTGAACTACGCAAGAGCCAGAACATGTCGCAAGAAGCCCTTGCGGAAGTAATTCACACTACTCAACAGGCAGTAAGCAGAATGGAAAATCACGCTTATGATATTCCTTCTGAATCGCTCATAAAAATGGCAGACTACTTTAATGTTACTACCGACTACATACTTGGAATTTCTGATGTAAAACGTGATTACAACGGACAGTACCGCATGAATCAGGAAATGGATAGGTGCTATGATATTGTCCTCCGTTACCAGAAATTGTCCGAAATCAACCAAAAGACACTCCGCTGCATACTTGAGCGCTTAGAGCAGGCGCAAAAGGAAAGCGAAGAAACATCTGCAAAGGAAGTGGATAAGAATGCTGAGAATAGCAATCTGTGATGATGATTCCAAATTTACCGGAGAAATTGAAGCTCTGGTATTTCAGGAAAGCCAGAAGTTAGGCATCCGTGTGGAAACCGAAGTATTCTCTGACGGCAAAACCCTTCTGAAAAGTATTCAGGACGGCGAGCATTATCAACTTATATTTATTGACATTGAAATGAAGCAGGTAGACGGAATAACGGCTGCAAGGCACATCCGTGAGATAGACCGAACAGTACTACTGATTTATGTATCGGGTTATGATAAATATTTAAAGGAACTGTTTGAAGTGGAGCCATTCCGCTTTCTCTCTAAGCCTTTAAACCCTGTCCAGTTCGCCCGCTATTTTAAGGAATCCTGTAAACGCATCAATGAGACGGAAGTATTCTACCAGTTTACATTCAACAAGGAAATACGGAAAGTGTCCGTAAGGAACATCGTTTATTTTGAAAGCAGCAACAGAATCGTTTATATCCACCTGAAAGACGGCTCTGATGAACATTTTTACGGAAAGCTCAATAATGTCGAAAAGGAACTGGCAGCAAGCAGGCAATATTTTCTGCGCATACACCAGTCCTTTTTGGTAAATTACGACTATGTTAAGAAAATGAATTTTTTCAATATTACTATCAGCTACATGGGGAAAGAACTGGAATTGAAAATCAGCGAGGACCGGCAAAAGGAAGTGCGCCAGCAGCTTTGTAAAATTGCAGGCGGAAAGGCGGTCATAGAAGAATGACTGAATATTTAACGATAATATCAGAACTGTTCCTGTCGCTGCTCCATCTCCTCATAATCCGGAAATACATGAATGTATTTTGGGGACCGGAGATCCGGAACTTGAAAGGTTACATAGAGTGGGGCGCATATTATGTTTTTCTGCTCGTAAGCAATATCAGTTCCATGTTCCCGCCCCATCTGTTATTGGTTGGGAACGTCCTGCTGATATTTATGATCAGCTCGGCTACCCGTAAGAGAAGCATTAAGCAGCACTGCATATTTTCTTTATTGATATGCACGGTATGGATGTTAGTAGAAGTCATTGTCATAATGATACTGGCATTTGTCGGTTTTGATTCCAGAACGCTTCAGGATGCCGGAAGTTTCATATCTAAAATATGTATGCTGCTGTTATCAGTCATCATAAGCCACTGCATCAAGGATAAGCACTATTCCGAAATTCCCCTGCTTTACTTTTTGAGCATTTTACTGATACCAGTCAGCAGCATTTATGTGATGCACCATATATTCCTTATTGCGGCTGTTCATAATGAGTATATGATTTTCTCCGTCACAGCGAGTTTCCTGCTGCTTATTGTAAACTATATTATCTTTGAGGTCTACGACTGGATCAGCCGGAACGCCGAACTGCGTGAGCAAAACCGACTGTATGCGCAGCAACTGGAGCTTTGCAGCCAGCAGGCAGAAGAACGTGAAAGCCTCTATCTTGAAATCCGCAGAATCCGGCATGATCTGAAAAACCATCTTTCCGGGCTTCTCGGAATGATTCAGACGGGGCAGATCGGCGATGCAGAGGAATACATACTGCGAATGTTGGATATTGGCGCCGGAAATCGTCCGGAGGAAGTTTCCCGCAGCGGTAACATCGTCATAGATTCCTTAATCAATAATGCATATGCCGCAGCGCAAAAAGATAACATACAGTTTGATGTCAATGTTCTTGTACCCGCATCCCTTCCATTTGAGAGCGGGCATTTGGCCATAATTTTAGGAAACCTGCTGGAAAATGCCCTGGAAGCCTGCCGGGATATTCTAGGCGAAAAAGGGGTTATATGCCTTGATATTTCCTATGCCAAAGACATTTTTCAGCTATGCATAAAAAACAACTATCAGGCAAAGCGGAAAAAAGATAATATCGGCCACTATCTGACCACCAAAAACGACAACATACATCACGGCCTTGGACTTTCTTCCATAAACCATGCCGTTGTAAATTATCATGGTCAAATGGATATAACAGACAATGACAACCTGTTTCAGGTCATTATCATCATGTATGGTTCATGTTCGGAGAAAGCCGGATAACATATGACTGATTTTCTAATTTTTTGAAGGAGCTGTCATGGAACATTTAGCAAAAAGGTTAGCAGATTATATATGCGAAAAAGAAATTATTACCGAGGAAATGACGGAGATCTACCAGTACGGCTTCCAGTGCTTTCTGGAACTGTCTGTGAGTACCGTATGCAGCATTATAATAGCCCTGTTTCTAGGTATGCTGCCTGAGTGCCTTTTCTTTTTCCTACTTTTCATTCCCATGCGCTCCTACGGTGGCGGCTTGCACATGAAAACATATTTTGCCTGTTTTATAGGCTCCTGCCTCATACTCACAGCTTCCCTGCTGGCAGTAAAATATTTTACAGTCCCCATTCTGATCTCTTTTACGCTGTATCTGTTTGCTGCCATACTGATCCTGTTCATCGGTCCGGTTGACCATCCAAATCGGGAAGTAGATGCACAGGATAACCGTACATTCATTAAGAGAACCTATTTTACGATGTTTGTCAGCTTTTTATTGGCTCTATTTTTCATCTTCATGCAAAATACAAGATATATGCTGCTTCAAACAATCGTATTTGTTTTTATCTCTGCTACTTCCCTCATCGGACGTCTGGTATACAGACAGACTTAGCTTTCCTTTTGCAACACAGCCTGTATTTTATCCTGCCAGCTTAGAATCTCCCGCTTATACTGCTCCAGCAGGCTGTCCGGCACTTCATCATCAAGCCGGCAAATATCATCATAATCTTTTCGTGGGAGCAGTTCCCTGTTTTCATAAAACCACTGCCAGCGCCAGTTGCGAAGCAGGCTTTCCGCCATAACCTCCGGCGAGGAAAATATTTCATCAACTATCATTGACAGGTTCTGCCCTTCCGCTTTGCTCAATAAACCGACCAGAGACACATATCCCACCTGGTAGATATACGCAATATGGTAATCCTTCGATTTTTCAAGGACATCCGAGAAAACACTTATCAATTCTTTGTATTTGTCCATCATACACTCTCCTTCGTCCAATGCAGTAATGTGTGCAAGCCACATTTCCCGTAAATATGTGTTTTGAAACCTTACCGAATTTTATAGAAACAATTTAACCCTTGTGAAAACCTATATGTACAAAATCTATGCATACATATCTATAATAGCAAAAATACATTCCGACTACATTATCTGTGCAGAAAACGACTTTATATTGCAGAAAAAGGCAAATTTCACACGTCGTTTTCCACCTTCCGCACCCATTCCCTTACTTTTTCCGCAAGTTCCTGTCTCCTTTCAAAATGCAGATAATGTCCGCCCTCCAGACGCAACACTTCACTCATATCCGTTTCTGTAATGACCTCCCTGTGCAGCGTTTCCCATGTTTCCAGCAGCTCACAGTTATCCCCCGAAACGAACTGTAATACCGGAACTGTTTCAGGAAATTTCATATTCCTTACAGACTCCAGGCTATCCTCCATATGCTTGATTTCATTCATTATATCTTTGCTGTATGCGTAATCCATGGATAATATGCGGAATACTTCCAGCTCCCGCTCTGAATATGGATAAACGGCATCAGCATAAATGGCATTTTCAGGATGCCCAATGGAAAGCAGGCGGGTAATTCCTAAAGCATTTACTGTTTTCTGGAAATATGCTGATAACTTATTCAATGCTTCCATGCTGATCGGGAGCGGCTCTTCATCGGACTGTTTGGGAACAGACGGATCAATCCCTATAAGACCCTTTACTTCCTGCGGGTAAGTATTCGCCCAGTACAGGGAATACAGACCGGAGAGCGAATGTGGCATTAAATAATACTGATTGCAGCCTAATTTTTGGGTACACTCATGGAGTTCTTCCACCACAGCACGAATCTCACGCTCTGTTCCAACCCTGTCGGAAAGCCCGTATCCAAACGGCTCTATGGTTATAACCCTGAAATCCTTTGAGAGTTCTTCCGCCAGCGGTAGAAATTCCAGGACAGGCGAGGGCGATCCCCAGCCGGGCAGCAATATGATTGTTGTTTCGTTGTCCCCTCCCTTTATATCCACCACCATATTATGCCCCTGCACTTCGACAATCGTTCCATATGCAGCCTCTATTTTAGACCGCTCTGCCTGCTTGCAGATAAAATTCCAGACCATCAGTACTGCAGCAGCTCCCAGCAAAATCAAACCTGTCCATTTCATAATCTTCAATATCTTTTTTCTCATGTTCCTTTCCCCTTTCTTTTTCACAATACTTTCTGGTGTACAGTCAATCTCTGAAAATACCATTTTCTTGATCCTGTCATTATTAGTTGAGTTTCTGACTTCCTTGTTTTCTTCAATCAAAACTGAAGCATTATCAAGCATATCGCTTATCTTAATCTGCATTGCTTTCATATCCCTCTTTAATCAGATATTTTTTTAGCACCTCTCTTCCACGCCGCAGTCTGGTTTTTACCGTTTGGGGATTCATCTGAAGCTCCTGGGCAATCTCATTCACTTTTTTGTACTGGTAGTAGTACGCCACAAAAATCTTCCAGTCCAGCGGCTTCAACTGTTCTAAAATCCTTGCTATAATCCTCTGCTGTTCCCTTTGGACTACTAGCTGTTCCACGCTGCTATCAATTATCAGAATATCATCCATTAACTGTAGATTCTGCACTTTGGCACTTCTCATCCAGTCCTTCGCCTTGTTCCTTGCGATAACTGCTATGTATGCCTTGATACTGCTGTATTCTTCATAATTGATCCTTTCAACCGTATTCCACAGTGAGATAAATGTGTCTGTAACCACCTCCTCCACATCTTCCTTTGTTCCCTTTGAGCTTAATAGGTTTCTGACAATGGCAGTGACATAAGCGCTATACAAATCAATTATTTCTTCAAATGCTTTTTCATCCCTGTTCCGTAACCTCTTTAGTATGCTCTTTTCGTCCATTCCTCCAAATCCTATCTGCTCAAATTTTTTATCAATACGACATCTGCAAGAATTTGGTTTCACTTTTTGGAAAAAACTGGAAATATTTTAACTGCTCTTATAAATTTGCATACTACAATGTTTTTTACCAAAAAGGCGCATAGAATCCCTATACACCTTTTTCGTCTTTCTTGTATATGCTATAAGAGCTTGTCCAATCCCGGAGACATTTCTTCAAGCATACGTACTAAACATTTCTGCTGATTTACACCCTTACTGTTTAAGATATTTAGAATACGTTTTGTTATGGGAATTTCATTAAGATTTTCATATAAGAGATATGAAAAAGGGACAACCAATGCATCTGCAATTCTCATGAAGTTTTCCAACAACATTGTTCTGCTCCCATGTTCGATCCGCTTGATAGAATCAACTGAAAGCTCCGCTTTCTCTGCCAGTTCAAATTGGGTTAAATTCTGCTTTTTCCGGTATAATTTGTGAGATGAGGAATCCGAAGGCGGTCCTCTTTCCGACCTTCGTATGTATACGTCCTGATAAATCAGCAATTTTCGACAGTAACAAAAAAAGAGTACACCGCATCGACCTGCCATGTCGATTTGAGTACTCATAAGCTGCAGTATTTACTTTTCAGGAGTATATTATACTGTATCAGACAGCGCATATAACCCTTAAAGAACAATCTATGTAAAAACTAATCATCAAAAATTCAGAAAAAAATACACCCAACAACGTTTATTTGTTATCAGGTGTAATCTAACTAATATTTTTCATAGGTTTTGTGCTGTATCATGTTTTTGGCACAGCAAAATAAATCATACCAAAAATCAACTAGAATAACAGCATCTTTGCAGAAAGTAGACTATTTTTGCGGAAAACGGCAAAAAGTCTTTTCTTCGGTATCAATCACATAAAACTGCGGATAACAATTTAATATGTCATAAAAAACCGCTTAGTCTCTGATATTCCAGACCAAGCGGTTTTTTATGAACATATACCTCAAATAATTAACAAACTGCGCAAAAACTTAATATTCGTAATTTACAGTCACACTTAATGTTACCGTTGAAACAGGATATATATTTCCATGTGTTGTGTAACCCGAATTTATAATATAAGCCTTCCATGTACCGTCAGGATCTTCCCCATTAAATGCACTTATATTATAATCTGTTGTACTGGAAGTCGGTCCCGATGCAGAATATACCGTACCTTTCGGACTAACCAGATATACCCTATATGGATCTGTACCGGATGATACCCTATATGCAATCTTAACGCTCGTAATGGACGCACCTTCAGGTACACTACCCGATGTAAAAGTAGACTCATTCGACTTTCCTCCACTAAAAGCATTCAACTTAGTTGTACTCTTGCTGAAATAGCTTGATGCTGCAAATACCTGCATTGAAAACATCATGCATACCATAATACATGCCATAACAGCCGTAAGTGTTCTTTTTGTCATTGTTTTCATATTATTTCGCCCTCCTAATAGTATAATATTTGAAGTATATGCCATATTAAACAAGTATCTATAGACCAATCATCTAAACACTGTAATCAATAGATTTGCTTTCAAAGGTATTGCCTTTCTGCATAAGAGTATTCTCTATTGATTCTCTCGTAATGCCGTCTAATGCACCAGCGGGTACAGCTTTACCGTTTTCCCATGTCGGATCAACCGCCTTAATCGCTACCACAATTGCCTGCGAATACGCCTTACGATATTCGCCTAATGTCCAGCCTGCTGACAACCTATCATCTTTCTTCATTTGTTTATACATATCAATATAAATTTCCGTCTTTCCTGTACCATCCGTCATTCCATTCTTGTTCAAATAATTATTTTTTACATATTCAAACATTTTATCTCGGCTACTTTCTGGAACATCAATAATCTTTTTGTAGCTATCACCTGTTTCATCTGTTACAAGAAGACCTGTTAATCCCGTACTCGAATCAACCCATTCTCCTCTTGAATTGTAGTTTTTCATTAAATTTTTTATAGCTTGAATACATGTAAACATACTACCAGTACAGCCATCCTTTGTCATTTGTTGAATAACTGATTTATATTGTTTACTGTTTGTATCAATACCGGCTGCTTTCAACTGTGACTGTATACTACTGCTATTTAATTGCGAAAACTTAAACATACCCGGTAAGGTTGATCCTGTTCCCCATGTTGTGTTTGTTCTTCCAAACATACTTTGAATGAGATAGCTATTATTTGTTATATTTGTCATAATAATATCCTCCCTTAACCAATAATTTAAAATACATTTATCCCTTATTGAAAACTCTTGATAAATTTTACTACTTTTATAATAACCAAATGCGGTCAATAGTCAATTACCCTTGCAGAAAATGGACTGTTTCTGCAGAAAATGGCACAAAAAAGCCTTTCAGATGTTGCACACCACTCTGAAAGGCTTTCTATATCTATATATTTTATGCAATACAAGTTTCAGCTCGTCATTATTTGACACATCAATTATAAATTTTGATCCTCTTTCCGCTTCGGTCTTTTAGGCTGATGGATAATTCCAGAGCAAATAGGCGGATCTCCCCGTCCACCTTTTTCAACTTCATTACGAATAATTTTCTCTACTATCTTAAGCACCATTTTTTTGTTTGTTTTGTTTCCCTTCACTTTTCTTATACCTCCTGTTTTATAATTTTTGCTAAACACATCAAGAATGCACATAATATGACAGCCATTGACATATAACCAATATACAAAAGGTCAGCTTTCAAAAAAACTAAAACTGCAATTACCATTGTCTCCACAAAAACCAAAAGCCTTGCCGCTTTTTGCGACTTCCTTAATTCACTTTTGTTCATGTCCATATTAGGGTGGTTTATTGTTCCCATTATGCAAACCAAAAGTATTGCAAGAAATAGTAACCCATACATAGAAGTCGGCTTTTTACACAGCATAGGCACAATCTGCATAACCACAATATAAGTTATAACCGTCCCTAGATAACACTGCCAAAACTTATTCGCATGAAATCCCCCAGTCCGTTTTCTCAGTGAAAGAAAGAAAACCACAAAACAGATGGTATGCAGAAAATGCCTGAATAACAGCCCTAAAAACAACATAGTTCCAACTGTTATAGTATGTTCAATCATACCTATTAATGCATATTCATAATATTTACAATTTGATTTGCTTATTATCTTCTGCATCTCCATTTGATTGACGATCCTTAATGCCACTTTCTCTACCATAAATGTACCTCCTTAATTATCTAATATGAATATATCAAAAAAATCAAGACCATTTGCAGAAAATGGAGTATTTATTACAGAAAACGGCACTAAATGGTTTATATTCAACCAGTTTATCATTGTATTTATACAGGAATAATGATTGAAAAGAAAAATTCTTTATTTTTATCTTCAATGACATATGAACCGTTATATTTCTCGATAATTTTTAATACATTTTTAATCCCTACACCATGCTCTTCCACACTTGACATTTTCGTAGATTGAATCTCTCCATTCTCATAAATAATGTCATAATTAAATGTATTTTTAACTGCAATGATTACCATGTTATCCTCTTTAACAAACTTTAGCTTAATCACCTTTTTTTCCGCACATGTGTCACATGCTTCAATGGCATTGTTCAGAAGGTTGGCAAGAACAGTAACTACATCCTCATCTCTTATTTTCAGCCCTGAAAGATCATTTACCCTGAACACAAAGACAATTCCTTTTGCATCTGCCTCCTGATATTTCGTATTTAATATAGCGTTTACTATCACATTATTGGTATTAATAGCATCCGATTCGTTATTCAAAGAACCATAAATCTTTTTTACATATTCTTCTAATTTGGAATACTGCTTTTTATCCAGTAAGGATTCAATACATGAAATCTGATTTTTATATTCATGTGTTTTTCTTTTTTGATTATCAAAATTTTCAGAAATCGATCTGTACATTTCCAACTGATTTTTCGCCTGAATCTGAAAAATTTTGTTTTCATGTATCTGTTCTTCCCTTTCCACAACATCATTAATTAAATAGAACACAACAATATTCATTCCAATCATTCCAAATGCGATGACAAACAATAAATTTGCCTGCTCTACTGTCTGCACATATCTAAAAACATGCAGCATTGCAGAGATCGCTGCTATAGTAAACACAGGAAAGAACAGAAACCTTAACCATTCTATGTCTAGCATCATTTCCATTGATTTTTTGCCAAACTGTTTTCTAATGATAAGAATAGTGAGAAACAATATAACTTTTGCGAGTAGATATACTATCGCAAGTCCGATTTCATACTGCTGTCCTAACGACTCACTACTTAAAGAAAACCGTCTACTAATTAAATAAATCAGATAGTCCATAGCAAGTAGTAATGCCTCAAATAATATAGCCAATATAAAAGATTTTTTCAAAGTAATTTTTACATGTCAATACATAAACAAAGAAAATACTAAAATTGCAACAATCTGCCTTAAAACGAAATGTTCAGATAATATATGTGAATAAAAACACATGCTACTAAGCAGCAACAAAATATGTATTATATTAATCCATCCTTTATGCCGTATTTTGCCAAAAGTTTCAAAAAAACTCTTACAACATATTGCTTCAATAAATATCAATAGTACACTTTGCATTAGTTCAAACATTTACACTTCTCCCTGACACACTATAAACTTTTTCTTAACTTCCGTATATCTTACCTTTGGTATGGGCAGCTCAACCCCATTTGTCAATATCACTTTATACCGGGCAACATTCTTAATGTATTTTACATTTACAAGATAGCTCTGGTGTGTCCTGATAAAACCATTCTCCGAAAGCATATCGTCCATCACATTTAATATTTCATACATGGTATAGACTTTTTCATCATCCTCCATAACATGAAACTCAAGTCTATGCAGATTACTTTCGATATACAATAGTCTATCCAGCACTATTTCTTTTCTGCCCTCTTTAAAGTCAAATTTCCTTTTTATCACAGAATAATTCATTTTATCAATAATGGCATCCATACATTCATTGACATTGCTCTGAAAATTGGCATTACCCTTTAACAAATATCGTACAACATCTAATCGGTATCCTTCCAGTGAATAATCCACATATGCAGTCACGAACACTATGAATATTTCCCGGCTTACTTTTCTGATCATCTCAGCCGTCTTAATGCCATCAATTTTCTCCATATTTATGTCTAAAAACACGACCGTATAGCACACTACCCCAACACCTAATTCTACCAGTGCCTCCCCGGAGTTATATGTATCTATTTCAAAAATAAAACCTTTTTCCATCATGTAGCCGGAGAGCAGTTCTTTTAGTTCTTCTGTAAAAAGATTTTCATCATCACATATTGCAATTTTGAACATCTGCTTTATCTCCTCCTTCCTTGCTAATTGATAGCAGTCTTTCCCCGATACTTTATACTCTATCATTTTGTATTTCGACATGTGTTACTAAATCCATTAATCTTTTTCTTACATTTATCATAAGATAAGACGATACGCAAAAATCTATAATTCCCCTTGTTATTTTATTTTTCTTTAACACATTAGTCAACTAAATTGCAGAAAACGACAATATTATGCAGAATATGACATAAATAAAAACTAAACAATATTTATTTTCAAATTAGGACTTATTTTAATCCATATTTGTTTTATCTTTTTTTGAAAAGTGCTATAATTGGTTTGTTTCCATTTCAAACTCAAAGAATAAAGGAGCAAAGATATTGATATGAAGATTCAAGACCTAAATATTTCTGCTGCTTCTAAATCTGCCTTGAAAAGCATAGGCTTGACAATGGTTTCAGAACTTGCAGGACAAAACTACATTACCCTAATAAATAAATTCCCCAAGAATTTTAATATTGAACCTCTGATTGACGAATTGAACGCTTTAGGTTATCTACTGCCACCAAACAATGAGATATCAATCTATGATGTCCCAATGTCTAAGCGATTGCAGAACGCCCTTGTGCGAAATGGTGTTATGTACCTTTCGCAGCTCGCTTCTTATCCCAAAGAAGATATTCTGCATTTCCGAAACTTAGGACAAAAGACCATCTTAGAATTGGAACAAATTTGTCAGGAATACAATATAGAATTACGATCCATAGTATCTATCAAAGAATATTTTGATAAATACCGGTTGCCCTCAAAAATTTACCCCATGCTGTTCCGAAACAACATATCCTGTTTAGATGATTTTAGACACATGACAGCAAATGACTTATATCACACATGCCAGGAGGAATACAGCCTTGCCATGCAGTCCTATTATATTTTGAAAGAAAATGGAATTGTATTTGACGACTGGCAAGATAAATACATTTTTGAGATTCTGCCTGAAAAAAAAGCCGCTATGCTCTGGAAGAAACATAAAGTCAGCCTGCTTTCACAAATTCCTGCGTGTGATGAGCAAAAGTTAAGACAGCAGATTTCATCTTCAAATTCATTTTCAGTAGCAATAAAGAATTTATTATCAATTGGATAGATATGTAAAATAATTGAATGACAGGTCACGCCGATCTGTCATTCTTATTTCAGCAATTCATCATATGTTGTTTTTAATACATTTCGGATTGCCCTAAGCTGCGATGCCTGTATATGCTGTATGCCTCTCTCTATTTTGACCAATGCTTCTCTGGTTACAGATACATTCTGTAACTGTATCAACGCTTCCATTTCTGTCTGCCGAATCCCCTTTTCTTTTCTGATGCGCCTAATATTCTGCCCGATAAATATTTTATCCTGCTTTATTTTCTGCTCCATATTATCACCATACCCATGAACCCATTTCAGTCCTTTTTAGAGCATTGTATTTAATAAAGCTATTGATAGGGGACTGATTTTATTTCACTTTATGCTTTTTTATAACAGAAAACGGCAAAAAGTAATATTATCTTTACTAAAATACATCTTCACTGCCATAATATATCTACTTTAACCTGACAGATAAAAAAGATTGTCAATGTCTGTTTTCTGCAAAATATTATCATTTTCTGCTTAATATATTGCTAAACTGTCATTAAAGCAAGTAAAATAGAATGAAAAGGGGTTCAATGTATGGATTTAAAAATAGATGATTTAAAAATTTCAGAATATGCCAAGAACATTCTTCATGAACTGGGGTTTACAGAGGTTTCGGATCTTGAAGGCCATGACTATATTTCTTTAACACAAAAATTTCCATTTAATCGCCACTATATCGCCTCCATCATTCAGGAACTTAATGCAGCCGGATATTTACTTCCCCCGGAAAATTCAGTAATAATTTATGACGTGCCAATGTCTCAAAGGCTTCTGCATATTCTTGAAAG
>Ga0137307_101109_pt1 | contig 26502 bp, 24 predicted proteins | sample NAcewD2O_March_2_FD_97180 | JGI IMG/M metagenome (GOLD analysis project Ga0137307, IMG submission 97180) | Mouse cecal microbial communities from Vienna, Austria - N-Acetylglucosamine amended D2O_March | ecosystem: Host-associated > Mammals > Digestive system > Large intestine > Cecum | place... | reverse complement strand
CGCCTTCAGACACATGGATACGGACGGATACCATTTTTCCATGAAACACCATGGACGGCCAAAAGCTGATGGCGCCCCTTTATCCCACAAACCCATAAAAATTCCACGTCTGCCTGTGGAGCTTCTGAAAATCAAGCGCACGCCGATTTGGCTTGCCTTTATCGTCCTGCCGCTGATTTCCGCGGTGATTGGGACAGGCAACTACTTAAATAACCTCGATATCCTGAAAAGCACCTGGCATTCCCTCTGGACACAGCACGCCCTGTTTTTCTGTTACTTTTTCATGCCGCCGCTTGTGGGTGTCTATGCAAGCTATCTCTGGCGGCTGGAGCACAATGGGACAAACTGGAACATGGTACTGGTCAATACACCTGTGTGGCGGCTTGTCCTGGGAAAAGTTATGGTGTGTTCCGGCATCACGTTTCTCACCCTGGCATGGCTCTGCCTTTTATACATCATATGCGGTCTGTACGCAGGCTTTACGGAACCGGTACCCGCCGAACTGCTGGAATGGCTTGCCTGCGGCATCCTTGGCGGCATTGCCGTGTGCGCGGTGCAGTGCTTTCTGTCCCTTGTAATACGGAGCTTTGCCATCCCAATCGGCATGGCGCTTGTCGGCGGATTTGCAGGGCTTGCACTCACCGCAAAGGACCATTATTACCTTCTCCCCTACTCCCTCATGAGTATGGGAATGCGCGCAAACAATCCCGATTTGAAAATGGATATACTCGAATTTGTCAGCTATTCCGTATTTTTCATTATTTTGTTTTATCTGCTGATGGTATGGCATATACGCCATCACGATGTCAGGACGCAGTAATAAGACCTGGAGCATGTTTGAAAAATGCTCTGGTACAACAAAAATCCATCTCTTACAGCGATGGATTTTTGTCTTCTTATAGCTGCTTATTATTCCAAAAACGTTCCACACATACTGCGGCAACATATAAGATTATTCCTGTCAATACGGATAACATTATATTTTGCACTACATACTGCAGCCCAATCACCATCATGACAATGAGACGCAACGGCGATTTAAATATTTTATTTTCACTCATCATATTTATCCCTCATCCCCCAATTTGGATATCTCTCCAGAAATTTCCCATCTGCAATCTGCAAGGACTCATGATATTTCCGGTAGGACTGACTCAGGCGGCACATTGCCGGTATAAAGACATCGTTATACCCACTCTCCTTGTTAAACTGTTTCAGCATCTCTGCCATACGGTACACGGGTGTTGCCCGGTATTCCTCCGTCCTCGTGTATTCCATATAATGCTCTATCACTTCACGGTTCTCGTCCAGATACGTTTCGATATCACTGACCGCGCTGCGCACACCAGTGGACATCTTTTCAAAGTCATAACCTGAAAACTCCGCTTTCATCATATCATAAAATTCCTGTAAATCATCCGGGATGACCAATTGTGTATTATCCAGAAAAGTAACAATTGTGTCATATGCATCCTGCTGTTCCTGTGTCCTGACAGGCTCACATAGATACGGCGCAAAATGTGTGCAGATTAAATCCCCATAATAGCCTGGAAATGCATTCCTCAGGCGTTCCAGAACGGACTGCTTTTTTTGAAGATGCCGCAGCTTCTCCCGCACCTCCTCCCAATTCTGGTTTCTTGCAAGCTCCGCGAGCAGTGCCTGCTTTTCCTGCATCCATGTTATCTCCATCTGCCTCTGCCCCAAAATCTTATTGAATATGGCATTTTGTGCGGATATCCCTCCGCAATTCTGCGCCGGACTTATGTTTTCCTGACCAGTCAGGACAGCCCTTATATCAGGGACAGACAATCCCAGATTCCTTAAAACAGATATTTTTTTCATCCTTGCAACTTCCATATACGTGAAGTCGCGATATCCGTTATCCTGTACCGCCGGCGTTACCAATCCCTGTTCAATATAGTATTCCACCGCCTTTTTGGTCAATGAACATATCCGGCATACTTCGTTTATCAGCATCCTTTTCGCACCCCCAATACAATTTTTGTTTACTCCGTAGACGCCCTATTATGCTCTGCATCCTAAATGCGCAGAACAGTTTTCATAAAACTATGATATACCATTCCCCAAGGGGGCAGTCAAGTTTATCGTTACAGTTTATCTTCCACTTTATCAGGCACAGCGTAAAAATGATTGACAACCGGATTTTTTCATATTATCGTTAGCTTAGGAACCGCATCAGTTATTTTCCTGCAATTCCTTATTGCACAGGCACTATAAAACAGATTTCACCACGTAATTATAGTTAAGAAAGGCTAATATATGATAGCACTTGAAACGGAACGTCTTATTTTAAGAAATTATCATCCCTCCGATTTTAAAGACATATTTGCTTATTTTTCCAATGAAGAAGTCAGCCGCTACGAGGACTTTTATCCAATGTCAGAAGAACAAGTCCAGGTTATCATAGATGAATGGAAGAACATGGACAACCGCCTTGTTGCCGAGTTAAAGACGCACAGCATTGTAATTGGCAGTATCGGATATTGGATCGATGATGAAGGGCATCACTGTATCGACTATGATTTTAACCCATTGTACCAGGGGAACGGTTACGCTGCCGAAGCCGCAAAATCGCTTATTCAGTACCTATTTGACATTGTAAACGTGACTGCCATTTATGGGGACTGTGATATAGAAAACATAGCTTCATGGAAGCTTTTGGAACGGCTAGGATTTCATCGAATACAGCAGCTTGATAATCAATCCTATAAAAACGACCGAAACGGAAATCCGATTTATATCAGCACCTACCTTTATGAACTAAAACGGAATTGAAATACGAAAATACACAATTACCATTTATCCGCCAATCAAATCATAAAAAGGAGAAGCGCCATGAAAATCGCCATATTATTCCCCGGAATCGGGTATACCTGTGACAGACCATTATTATATTATGCCGGAAAAATTTGCAGCCAGTGTCAGTATGAACAAACCCATGTGTCCTACACCAATCTTCCGAAATCCATCCCGGAAGCATTCCCGGAGGCATACGCACAGGCAGAAAGCTGCCTGGAAAACATCCGCTGGAACGAATATAATGACATTTTATTTATATCCAAAAGCATTGGAACTGCCGTCGCGGCAGCGTACGCCAAAAATCACGGCATCCAGTGCCGGAATATCTACTACACGCCGTTGGCGCAGACATTTGAATTTGCCCCACAGGCGGGCATCGTATTTCATGGCACAGGCGACCCATGGGCTGATACGGCTGTTATCCGGACAAAATGTGAAGAACGCCGCCTGCCGCTCCACATCATAGACAATGCCAACCACTCCCTTGAGCTTTCTGCCAGCAGTCGCGCTGCCCTGCAGAATATCAAAATATTGGAAAATGTCATGAACCTGTCAGAACTGTATATCGCACACGGACTCTCTTTCAGGGTACTTCAGGCTGAGGAAATCTGCCGGGAACTGTTTCGCGATTTTGTCCGTCACCAGAACGTAGAAAAATGCTTAAGAAAAGAAAATGGGGCATGGGCAGCCAAGGATGCCCCATTCATTGACGACTGGTCGGAGGATGACTATGCATTCCTTGTAAAATGCCTGAAAAACACCATCCGGACAGGCGGCCTTGTGTGCGCCGCTTTTTATGCGCAGCCCCATGCAGGGAAAGTATGCCACATGCTAAAGGGCTTTGTCTCTGTCGAATCCACCCTGTTTGGCGGTGCACAGGGTTATCTCGACCTTTCGTCCATTCATGTGTCCGAGGATATGCGCGGGAAAGGAATCGGAAAAACGCTGTTTCACACCGCCAAAGACTGGGCCAGGAAAAAGGGCGCCAAAAAGCTGTATATCTCCTCCCACTCTGCCATAGAAACACAGGCATTTTACAAAGCCATGGGCTGTGTCGACGCGCAGGAATACAACCGAAGCCATGTCGAGCAGGAGCCGTATGACCGGCAGCTGGAATGCCTGCTGTAAGCTGTCAGAACTCCTTCTTCTCTATTATTTTGCATGATATTTTATAAGAGAGAACAAACAGCACTGCAAGGATGCCAGCTGTAATCAGCGCAAGCATACCCGCGCCAAGTCCCATGAAGCTGCTGACTGTCTCCACGGCTGTCCCTAGAAGTTCGCTGATCATAGCTATTACTCCCAGGCAGGCTGACATACATCCTACCATCACGACCGTCAGTATCCTGCTCTTTTGCTGCCCAAATTTAATCTGAAGCGGAATCTCCAGCACCAAAAGAAAATATGCCGCCGGAAGCGATAAGGATATGCTTACGATATATTCTACCAGATTCGCTTCCGCAGCCTGCCAGATTACAAGGGCGGCCCACGAGAGCGCCGCTATCACTACATATGGTACTGTCGTCAGCAAAAATCCAAATAAATACTTTTCAAAAACATAATCCTTTCTTGATATTGGCAATGTAAACAGATACGCAAATCCATTCTCCGCCTCGTCAAAGTTAACGGTGCTCAGTGTCAGAAAAGAGCACAATATTGCAACATACCCCACAAAAAAAGTCATCCTCATGCTGCCTGCCATAAATATTGCCCAAATAACCATTACGACAAGGAGAAGTTTCATTTGTGATATTATCAATTTGACGTCCTTTAATACTAAACCTTTCACTGATTTACTCATCAACCTTACCCCCTAATCCACGTTTCGCCAGCATGGTAATCACTTCATCAATGCTGCCTTTCTCTATTACCACCGACGAATAATTATCCTGGTAAAACTGCCTCTGGTTTGTCAGGCAGCTATACCCAAAGCTTTCCTTTTTCGTTTCCAGCAGATATGACTTATCCAGTTTTTCATACTGCGCGTCCGTCACCTTCAGCAACCCATACTCGTTCAATAATACGTCCGTATCTTCATGCAGTACGATTTTCCCATTGTCAATCATGTAGACATCATCGCAGATGCCTTCCAAATCGCTGGAAATGTGGGAGCTTATCACGATGCTCCGGTCGCCGTTTTCCGCATATTCCCGCAGAAGTCCCAGCAGCTCATCCCTTGCCACGACATCCAGTCCCGCAGTTGGTTCATCCAGAATCAGGAGCTTTGCATCATGTGAGAGCGCGACAAGAATTTGCAGTTTGCGCTTCATACCGGTGGAAAAATCCTTGATTTTCTTTTTGAGCGGAAGCTCCAGCCGCTCACACTCCGCCATAAATTTTTCCCTGGAAAAATCCGCGTACATGGTATCCAGCACCGGTATGAAATCCCTGATGGTAAACCAGCTGCATAATCCCGAATCCGAGAGCACGACGCCAATCTTCTCCCTGTCTGCCTGCGTAAGCTCCGCCACATCTTTGCCAAACACCTCCACCGTCCCGCCGTCTGTATGTATCAGTCCCAGAATTGCCTTAAATGCAGTACTTTTTCCGGCGCCGTTTCTGCCGATTAATCCCGTCACCTGTCCCACAGGCACCTGCATGGAACATTCCAGCCGGAAATTATCGTATTGCTTCAAAACATTATCCATCCGAATCATATATCTAACTTCCTTTCCTAAAAAAATTTAATGAAAAATTCTGCCAATCACGCTGCTATGTATCCTCGAGCACAATCTCAAACAGCTCCCTGATTTCGCCGTCCTCCATACCGCAGCTGCGCGCTTTGCGAATCGTCTTTTCAAATTCCGTTTCCACTTCCTTTTTCTTTTCCTCCAGCATCTGCGCCTGACTGGCACATGCCACATAGCTTCCCTTGCCATGCACTGTCACGACGAATCCCTCTGCCTCAAGCTGGTCATACGCCTTTTTGACAGTCAGCGCACTGACCCTGATATCCTTCGCCAGCGTCCTGACAGAAGGAAGCATGGTCTCCTCTATCAGCTCGCCATGAACAATTTTGTCCTTAATCTGACTGACAATCTGTTCGTAGACAGGCTGCATGGAGGAATGGTTAATTATCAGATTCATATTCCTATCAACTTCCTTTTCTTTATGAAGTATCCCGCAACGCACCCGTTTTATCCCGCCTGCGGGGCATCATACTTTTGTTCATGAACATCTTATCAAAACAAGGAACCCTGCTTTGATATAAACAGTATATAACAGCAGTTAACTGTTGTCAACTGTTTTATACTGTTTAATATGCTTTTTTGTGAGACATTTTGCTAATGATATACCAAACATATTACATTTGGACATCCATGCGCCGCTTCTGTGGCATATTTCGTCTAAATGAGGTTACACGTAAAAACTGCCACAATTGATACACTTTGCGTTATCAATGTGGCAGCTCTCATCCAATAATCACTATATACTCACAATACCTTGTACAAACCTTTATCAAAGCTGACCAGCCGGTCATTACACAGCCGTTCCAGCCATATCGTCATTTGCCCCTCCATGACATTGAGATTTTTCGATACATCCTCGGCACTCATTCCATTATTGAGATGTTCGACAATATATCCTTTTATAACGTTATAAATATCACTTTCTTGTGTCTCCTCCATAAGAGAAACTGCTTGACCCGACTTTTCATCTGTGCGAAAAAGATTCATCTGCTCATACGTTTCTTCCTTTTTGGTGATTATGGAATAAATGCTTTCATCTGTAATGCCAAATGGGATACCGCCCTTCTCAATCAATTTCTGGTTCCCATTATAGTTAGGGTTATTCCATATCAGCGTTTTTGTCCATCCATTGCGCATCGCCTCAATCGCCCCATTCCATGTACCCCCTTTATTATAATCTGATGAGACAACAAATGCCCCATAGGAAGATGCATAAACATATTTATTTCTGTTCATGGCCCTTGCTGACGAAAAACCAGCATCCGGCTTAACATCCGAAACTAGCAGTAAATTTCCCGAAACAATATCTGCTATAATCTGTTTCTTTTTTATCCTTGACGATAGCGAATCTGCTATAAAAGACACAACCGCGCTCCCTGACTGGATAGCTGTTGACTCCGAAATTGTATCAACGCCCTTTGCCCCACCCGAATATATAATAAGTTTCTCCTTGGACGCCTTTTCAACCAGCTTTCTGGTAAACTCCATACCATCACTGTCTACATTCCTTGAACCCACAACCGCAATTCCAATCTTTTTAGCAAGGCTGATATTCCCTGCATAATATAAAACAGGCGGCATTTTCTTCTTTAATCTTCGCCTCAGCAGGATTGGATAATCCGCATCAAACTGTGTAATTACCTGTATTCCCCTTTTGTCAAGCTCCTCCAGCTCAAATGCAAGATTTGCCCCTCGTGAAACCAACACATCTATCCGCTCGGCAAACTCCTTGGGGTAGCCTGCTTTTTTGGTCCAGTTAACAGCATCATGTAATATAACACCGGGGGCTTCTTTTCTTTCTGACAGCTTTTCCAGCAATGTATTCCATTCACCCAGGGACAATGGCTTAAGTAAATCTTCACTTTCCATGCCAAGATATGAACACAGCAATATTGCACACATTGCATTTTCCGAAAATCCCATTCTCATTCTCCTCCATTTCTTCCCGCGGTATTTGCCAGTGCAAAAGGAAAAACTTTTCCACAGCCTTTTTCTCTCAGTTTATACCCACACACGGTAAACGTCCATCTGGAATCTACCATATCATCAACCAACAGTACATTTCCGGGCAGCGCTTCTGTCACCTCAAATGAATCATTCACATTCTGGTATTGTAGAAAACCTGTATTTAATTCCTTCTGGTACTTTGCGCCAGGCTTCTTTATAATTACATCCTGATACTCGAGTCCCAGACATTCCGCAAGCCGTTTCGCAAAATCCCTCACCAAATCCGGCCTTCTGAGTGATGACACATTCGTTATCCATTCAATTTCATTATCCACAATATATTCCCGCAATAGGTTTACAGAAGCATTTACCAGCTGTTCATCAAAAGCCCCTGCCTGATACTTACAGTCTGCAACATGCCTTCCCCAGCCTGCGTCACCATAATCAGACAATACGCGTCCTGTTTCACACTGGTATTCCGGCAATATTTTATTCTTGTCCTGAACCCTGACCCCGGCTGGCCATTGCTTTCTCGGATCTATTACATGAAAATCTTCCCTGACAAACCTTTGCACATCTGCTATTTTCTGCATAGATACCTTTCTGCTGAATAAATCCCTTTTCAGACAATTCGTACAATGACCACATTCAGACGCATCCGGATCATCCAATATATTTGCAATATATTTCATGTAGCATTGGGATGTATGCGTAAATTCATCCATCTCCTGAAGCTCCCGAATTCTAGTTTGGGTGATTTTATTACTTTTATCCAAATCAGGTGCCCATAAACGCGGCGTCTTATAGTACTTACTCCTTTCCATATAAATGTCACCATTTACCAACAAGTATTTGACACATTGCTTAATTTTCATCGCCCGCATGTTAACATACTGTTCAAATGCCCTCAGACCTATACCAGGGTGTTCTGTCACCGCCTTAATTACACTATTCATCGCTTTCTCTGTCGGAAATGCAGACTCAATAAAATATTGATTGATTTCATCATCTTCACTGCCACAGAGCAAAATTGCATATGCATTTTCAATATTGCGCCCTGCTCGTCCTATCTGCTGATAATACGCTACAATATTTCCTGGTTTTTGAAAGTGTATCACAAACGCAATATCAGGTTTATCATATCCCATTCCAAAAGCCACCGTTGCAATCAAAACCTTAATTTCATTTTTCATAAACTGCTCTATCGCGAAAGTTTTTTCGTCATTTTCAAGCTCTGAATAATAGCACGCACATGGTATCCCACTGCTGACAAGAAATCTATAAACCAACTTGCAGTCCCTTATTGTCAAACAATAAATAATCCCTGTTCCTAATATTTTATTGATATTTTCAGACAGCCATGCAAGGCGTTCCTCTTTGGATGCCAGTTCAATCATCTGTATTTACAAGCTTTCCCGCATGAGGTTTCCGCGGCTTACTGCCAGATTTCCACCCAGCTGCTCTTTAATATCCTCAACAACCCTGTTATTTGCTGTCGCAGTTGTTGCCAGTACAGGAATATTCGGAGGCAGGAGATTTACAATATCAACAATTCTTCTGTAATCCGGTCTAAAATCATGTCCCCAGTCCGATATGCAATGTGCCTCATCAACCACAAATAAACCGATACGCGCCGCCATTTGCGAAGTTAACTCCTTCTTAAATTCTTGATTTGCCAGCCTTTCCGGTGAAATAATCAAGGCATCCACAACACCGCTATTTATTTCATTAAAAATATCTGTCCAGTCTTCTTTATTTTCAGAATTTATGGTTCTGACCTGCAAATCAAGCTTTGCCGCCGACTCGACCTGATTGTTCATCAGAGCCAGCAGAGGACTGATAATCAATGTAATCCGGCGGCTTCTCTCCCTAATTATTTTGGTAGCCATGAAATAGACAAGACTTTTCCCCCATCCTGTTCTTTGTACAACCAATGTCCTTTTTCCCTGTATCACATCATCAATTGCCTGTTCCTGTCCATCCCTGAACCGCGCATCTTTTCCATAATATTGTTTCAGTTTTATCTCCAGCTCATTCAAATTTCCAATTCCTCCCCCTGTCTTCAAATTCAAGTATACCACACAAACACCACAATAAAAATCCCCCCAAACAGAAACTTTGTAACAGTTCAGCCTTCGCTAAACTGTTACGAAACTTTTCACTGTTTGGGGGGATTCACTTTATTAAATTATGCTGCCAGATATTTCTCCACTGATGCCAGCTTCACACAGAGCACGAACACCTCACACGCCTGTCTGAGTTCATCAGGTGTCGGGAGTGTCGGGGCGATGCGGATGCTTGTATCGGCAGGATCTTTCATGTATGGGAAGGTTGAACCCGCAGGGGTCATCACCACGCCAGCCTCCTTACATAAAGCCACCACGCGTTTTGCGCAGCCCTCAAGTGTGTCAAATGCGATAAAATATCCGCCAAGGGGCTTTATCCAGCTTCCGATTTCCAGTCCGCCAAGCTCCTTCTCAAGGCAGCCCAGAACCGCCTCAAACTTCGGCTTTAAGATAGCCGCATGCTTCTCCATATGCGCATGGACGCCTGCTGCATTTTTAAAATACATCACATGGCGCATCTGGTTCATCTTGTCATAACCGATGGTCTGAAGGCTCACCGTCTTTTTCACCTCTGCAAGATTTGCAGGGGATGTAATCAGCGCGCCCACGCCTGCACCGGGGAACGTAACCTTGGATGTCGAGCAGACCTCATAGTACATATCCGGATTGCCTGCCTTCTCGCACTCGGTCACGATATTGAGCATTTCCACCTTGTTGTCCACATAGACATGATGGAACGCATACGCATTATCCCAGTAAATTCTAAAATCAGGCGCCGCTGGCTTCAAGTTTGCAAACCGCCTGACTACCTCGTCAGAATAGACAACGCCGGCAGGATTGGTGTACTTTGGCACGTTCCAGATGCCCTTTACCGCGGGGTCATTGTTGACATACTTTTCAACCAAATCCATATCGGGACCGTTTTCGTCCATCGGTATATTCACCATCTCGATGCCAAAGCTCTCCGTAATGGCAAAGTGCCTGTCATATCCGGGAACAGGACACAGAAACTTTACTTTCTCCTGCTTGCACCATGGCGTGTTTCCGCCGATGCCATGCATCATAGCCCTGCTTACCAAATCATACATAATACTTAAGCTGGAATTTCCGAATACCATCACATGGTCAATGGGACACTCCATAAGCTCCGCAAAAAGCTCCTTTGCTTCCTTGATACCGTCAAATGCCCCGTAATTCCTGATGTCTATTTTGTCCTCACCCTTAAATACGGACTTGCTTGACAGCACATCGAGCATGCCGACGGACAAATCCAGCTGGTCTGCCCCCGGCTTTCCGCGGGACATGTCAAGCTTGATATCTGCTTCCTTTAATTTCTCATATTGTGCCTGAAGTTCCGTCTGAAGTGCACGCAGTTCTTCCTTGCTTAAATCCTTGTATGCTTTCATTTTCATAACCTCCATCATTTCCATATGTAACCGCACCCTGTCCCATATGAAAAAAATACTTTCGTATATCATTTTATTATCCATTCATTAATATATAACACAAATTCCCCATCTGTCAATAGAATTGTATACATGTATATCGGTATTTTTATTTATAAGACGCCCCGCCCGCGGCTGTGTGCATCACATTATCCTTCTGTGTAATACTGTGCCTGCGCATTCCACAGCTCACTATATTTCCCGCCGCCCTGCATAAGCAGCGTTTCATGGCTTCCCTGCTGTACCATCCTGCCCTCATGAAACACAATGATTTCATCACAGAACCGGCAGGAGGCGAGACGGTGGCTGATGTAAATTGCCGTCCTGTCCCCCACAATTTCATTTAATTTCGTATAAATTTCATATTCCGCTATCGGGTCAAGCGCCGCTGTCGGTTCGTCGAGTATGAGAAACGCACTGTCACGGTAGAGCGCACGCGCTATGGCAAGCTTCTGTTCCTCGCCTCCGGAAACCAGCACACCCTCCTCGTCCATATCCTTATATAAAAATGTATCCAGCCCATCCCGCATTTTGACAACGCGTTCCCAGACCCCCGCCTTGCGGCAGCTGTTTTCTGCCAGTATCGAATCATAAGCTGCCGCCGCTGCAAGATTCTGTCCCACCGGAAACGCAAGCAGCCGGAAATCCTGAAATACTACAGAGAAAACCTGCATATATTCCAGATAATTATATTTGCGGATATCAATGCCGTTTAACAGAATCTCCCCCTCTGTCGGGTCATACAGCCGGCACAGGAGTTTGATGAAAGTCGTCTTGCCGGAGCCATTTTGTCCTACCAGTGCCAGCCGTCCGCCCACCTGAAACTTTAGGGAAATATTTTTCAGCACATCCTTGTCCGTGTTGGGATAACGAAAACTGACATTGCGAAACTCCACCTCATATTTTTTATCGGAACGCTTTTCTACCGTAAGGGAACCCTGATACATCGGATTGGGAATATCCAGAAAGTCAAAGGTGTGTTTCAGGTAGCCTGCATTGATTCCCGCATTTCCCACAGTTTCCAGAAGCTTTGAAAATCCGCCCGCCAAAGCGGTAAGCGCACCGATATACTGCGTGACAGAACCGACGCCAAAAGCCCCGCCCCATGCCTTAAGGCACACAAAAAGATAGACAATCCCGATAAACAGGCGGGACAGCGCTGCCGACGCCGCGCCCGCAAGTCCCATCCGCCCCCTCGCATACCCGGCAATCCTTGAATTTGTCGCAAATCCGCTATTCACGTCATCTATCTGGCTGACCAGGATATCCTGACGGTACATCCTTATATCCAGCGCACATTTGTTATCCGTCATTAAATTCATACGGAAACGGAAAAAACGGTTGCTAAGCCTCATTTCCTCGTCACATGCCACCCAGCACTTTGTACCTATATTTTCCATATAAGGGGAAAGCACTGCCACGCCAGCCATCAGTGCCGCGATTACTGCAATGCACAGCGGACTATTCAGAACTGTCAGCACCCCCGCATCCGCGCGAACCGGAAGCGTAAAGAGCGATACCGAGAGCGCAATTCCACCCAGCATCTGGAACCCTGCTTCCACAAACTGCCTAAAATTCATATACGCCTTTTCCATTCCCCATGAGCCCCACTGCGCGGTCTGCCGTATTGCATTTAACTGCTCATGCACCGCAGGGTCTTCCGCAGTGCAAAAATCCATGGAAAGCATCTTGTCCAAATACCGCCTGTGGTCATATAAATACCTGCACACCTCATTGGAAATGCTGTTGTTCCATCTGTAAAATGCCGCTTTTACCAGGAGTACCACAGCTTCCAGCACCAATAACAGCACAATTCTGCGCACAAGAAGCTCTTTCTGGCGTTCCCCCGCCAGCTCATTTAAAATCTGCGCCGAAAAATAAATTGTGATATATGGAAGCGCTGCATTGATAGCGGCATACACAGCTGTCGTCACAAGCAGGACAGGGTATTCCCGATACCACAGGGCAAGCGCCCTCTTGTTCAGCCGCATTTTCTCTTTCCACGACATTGTTTCATGTTCTTCATTCATATGCCAAAACTCCTCTCCGACTTAGGAACCTCTGTCCGGTAATATTTGCTTTGCAGTGCAAAAAGCTCCGCGTAACGCCTTCCCTTTTGCAGCAGTGCATCATGGGTTCCTTCCTCCGTAATTTTTCCGTTTTCGACGAGCAGAATCCGGTCGCAGAAGCGGGTAGACGCAAGCCGGTGGGAAACAAATATTGCACTCTTTCCCCTGGTCAGTTCATGGTATCTATCATAAATGTCATTCTCCGCTATCGGGTCGAGTGCCGCTGTCGGCTCGTCAAGCACCATAATCGGACTTTCCTTATATAAAAGCCTTGCGAGCATCAGCCGCTGCAATTCCCCGCCCGAAAGTTCCACTGCATCCTCATGCACATCCCTTCCGAGAAGCGTGTCATACTGCTGCGGAAGTGTCTCTATCTTCTTTTTCAGCCCCGCCTTGTCAATGCATGCCGACACCCTGTCCATGTCATAGTCCGCCGCGTCCTGCGCCACATTTGCGGCAATGCTGGCAGGAATGACGGAAAAATCCTGAAACACGCCTGCAATCAGCTTATAGTATTCGCGCCGGTTAAAGGTTTTGATATTTTTCCCATTGAGCAGCACCTCCCCCTCATCAGGGTCATAAAATCCGCAGATAAGCTTTACCAGCGTTGTCTTTCCTGCTCCGTTCAGGCCAACCACAGCCAGCTTCTCACCAGCGTGTATGGTCAGGTTCAAATGGGAAAACATTCGGAAGCTCACATCCCGAAGCACAATGGTGTACCCTCCATTTTCATCTGCCTCAACCGGCTCTCCGCCTTCCATCAGAAACAGCTCCTGATAATCCAGAGCCTCCCTGACAAAATCCAGTTCCATCCCCTGCCTGTACAGCATGGTAACGTTTTCCATAATTCCTGTCAGCCATTTGGTAAATCCGCCTACTGCAGTAAAATACAGCAGAAATTCTGCGGCGCCTATCCGTCCCCCCAATGCCATATACAGCAGATAGCCATAAGCGACCGCGTTGCGCAGCACTGTCAGCGCCAAATCTGTCAAATCCGCTGCGAAATAGCGCATCTCCCTTTTGCCATAAAAAGCCTGATACAGCCGCATGTACTTTCCATAAAGCGCACGCAGCCACTCCTGCATTCCGAAAATGCGGATATCCTTCGCCAGATACCTGTCCAGCGCCCTGTCCTGAATATAGAAAATTTTGGCGGCAAGCTCCTCCCCCTCCCTGCGGTGCCGGTAATCCCATCTGTTAATCCTGTAATTCATCAGATATCCCAGTGCCGTCGTCAGCACCATCACACCAAGTACAACGGCATCCATATTTTGCAGCAGCACAAAGTAAATCACAAAACCTGTCACATTTTGCAGCAATTCCGCTAAGGTATTCCAGATTGCCTCGGATGCACGCCCATTGTCGCTCAATACCTCCGTCGCCTTTGCAAGCAGGCTGGAAAACTCCTTTTTCTCCCGCAAGGGATAGGAACATGTGACCGCCTTATCGCGCACCATGTTCATGATTTCCAGACGCAGCTGTACCCTGCCAAACAACAGGTTCTTGTCCACATATGCCGCAAGGGCGCTGGCTGTGGTTATCCCTATTGTAAAAAACAGGATTGTTCGAAACAGCTCCGATAGCGCACTGTGCACTTCCAGACTTTTCAGAATATATGGCGCCACATACAGCTCAAGGACAGATACCGCCACCGCAAAAACTGCCTGCAGCACCGTCAGCAAGATGACAACAGGAACGCGCCGCGCCGCATTTTGCAGCATAAACAGCGTGTTGCCCACCGTTGTGTATTTTCTTTTTCCCTTTCCTTTCATAACAATTTTTCACATCCTTCCTCTTGTTATATGAAAGTATAAATCAATCAGACAAAAAATAACATAAAAATATCCCCTATATGCAATCCGGGGACGAAATGCATCCATAGGGGACGAAATGAGATTCACAGTAAGTAAATAAAATATCCCAGGTATCCAAGCAGCAGCAGACCGCCCTCCACACGGTTCAGGCTCCTTCCATTGAAAGAGAAAATCCACAGCAGCACGCCCGCTGCCGCAGCCACAATGAAATCCACTATAAATTTACCCTCAAAAACTACCGGTGTAATCAATGCGGATGTTCCTACCACAAAAAGGACATTGAAAATATTGCTTCCCACAATATTTCCGATTGCAATGTCGGCACTGCCTTTTCTCGCTGCTGAAACAGATGTAAACAATTCCGGCAGGGACGTTCCCAGCGCCACAATCGTAAGCCCTATAAACCGCTCGCTCAGACCGATGATCCTTGCCATCGCTGTTGCTGCGTCCACAGTGACGCTGCTGCCGATGACAATAAGCGCAAGGCCAGCAACCGTGGACAAAACCAGCATTGCCATACTTTTTGCCTTTTTATCCGCCTTCCCTCCTGAAGGTTCTCCCGCATCGTCCCCTGGACTCGTGTCAGCGCCTTTTTTTGCCATCTTTAAAAGGTAAAAAAGATACAGCAGGAAAATAACCCATAAGCCGGCTCCTTCCAGTCTTGCAATCTCATTCCCCACATATCCCATCCCGAGAAGGATTAACATTATCACAATCATAAAGGGCATTTCATATTTTATAGTCGATGCTGCAACAGGAACTGTCTTTTTTGCCAAAAATGCCGTCATGCCTAAAATGACAAGAATATTCAAAATATTGCTTCCCGCCACGTTTCCAATCGTGATGCCCGCATTCCCCTTAAGCGCCGCCGAAATGCTTACCGCGGCCTCGGGCGCGCTTGTTCCCATCGCGACAATGGTAAGCCCGACCACAAGCTGCGGAATCCCGAACCTCGAAGCAATTCCTGACGAACCATCCACAAAGAAATCCGCGCCCTTGATCAGCATCGTAAACCCTACCGCCAATAAAAATATCTGTAATACAATCTCCATGTTTCAACCTCCATTTTTTTATGTTATAGGAACTTGCGATAGTGTAAGCCATTTAGACAAAAAGCGAAGTTTTTTGCAATCGGGTGCGCTGGCAACCGATTTTTTCACGCAGGAACTGTTTACAGTTCCCTGACCATTTCAGCACTGCCCCAGACAATAACTATCTTCGTCCCGATTCCCGGCTTGCTCATCAGGTTCACATCCGCATCTGTCAGGTTACAGATATGTTTTACTATTGCAAGCCCCAGACCCGTGCCTCCAAGTTCCTTCGACCTGCTTTTATCCACCCGGTAAAAACGCTCAAAAATTCTCTCCTGATGCTCCGGCGGAATGCCGATACCGGTATCCTCTACCGAAAAGATAATCTGCGTTCCCTCTTTTTGCACTTTTGCTGTCACCCTGCCATCCGGTTTGTTATACCGGATGGCGTTTTCAATCAAATTGTAGGTGAGCTCCTGCGCAAGCTCCTTTCCGATATGGACATCCGCCCTGTCATCTCCCTCATACATGACATCAATGCCGTTTTTCGATGCCCCAAACGCGAGCATTTCCACACATTCTTTTGTAATTTCTGCCAGATTTACCACATCAAGGATATCTTTTGCGTTTCCCGCATCCAACTGTGAGAGCTTGATAATGTCATTGATCAGCGTAAGCAGTCTTGCTGCGCTTTTACGGATTTCCCCTGAAAAATGCCTGATCTCCTTTTCATCTACAAGTCCTGCTTCCATCAGCTCCGCATAACCTGATATCGCCGCAAGGGGTGTTTTTAGTTCATGGCTTACATTGGCGGTAAATTCCTGCCTTATATTTGCGGCAGACAGGATTTCCTCATGCTGCAGGCGGATTTTTCTTGTAAACGGAATTAGCTCCGGATAACTTCTCCCCTCGTCAATATGTTCCATGTCCCCTGCCATTTCATCAATCGGTTTCACAATTGCGGAGGTAAGGTAGTGCGACACCATCAGACAGATAGCTGCAAGAAGCAGCGCTGTTGTCAGCACCATTGGAAGGGCAGACAAGAGAACGGCTACAACGCTGTGCGCCTCCTTGCCTACTCTGAGTATCTGCCCGTTATCCAGTTTTTTTGCATAATAAAATACGCTCTCCGACAGGGTATCCGACTTCCTGATTCCCATACCGCTTCCGGAAGAGATTGCCTCCACAATTTCCGGTCTGTCCAGATGGTTTGCAAGCGACTGCCCATCTACCGTGGAGTCGAACAGAACCTTACCGTCTGCATCTATCAATGTAATTCTTAAATTATCTGTCTTATGCGCATAGGAGCCTTCATCAATCAGTAAATCTGCCACAACCGCCAGATCAGAAAAAACCTGTTTTTTTAACTGTGAATAGAACACCGAAGTCATGACAATCGTGGTGATTACAACGGAAAAAAGCGCAATGCCGATGAATCGTCTGTTTATTTTCTGCCTCATTCCAGCTTATACCCCACATTCCTCACAGTAATAATCAGGCTGCCCGCTTCCTTCAGCTTTTTGCGGAGTGTCCTGATATGCATGTCAACGGTCCTGCTTTCCCCTGCAAAATCCGTCCCCCATACCGTTTCCATGATGATTTCCCTTGTCAGCACAATACCAAGATCGAAAAGAAACATCCGGAGCAACTCATATTCCTTGTATGTCAGCTCCACATTTTCCCCATCCACAAGGCAGATCCGTCTGTCCTGGTCCAGATATATATTTTTGTATCTTAAGACCGCGTCATCGCTCGACGGCCTGATACGCCGCATGATCGCCTTGATGCGTGACACAAGCTCCATCACGCCGAATGGTTTTGTAAGGTAATCGTCAGCCCCCAGGTCAAGTCCCCTGACAGTATCGATTTCTGAATCTTTCGCTGTCACAAGTATGACAGGCAGCTCTTTCGTATCCTTATTTGAACGGATCCTTTTGAGTACAGACAGTCCGTCCTCCCCAGGCAGCATGACATCGAGAAGCAGTAAATCCGGCTTCCTTTCCTGCATTCCCCTGTCAAAAGCCTGTGCGTCATCAAACGCACGTACATCATATCCGTTCCCCTTTATGGCATAACTTTCTATCTCCTGAATATTTTTATCATCTTCCAAAATATAGATTAATGACATAATCGTTAGCTTCCTTTTCCTGAAATTTCTTCAATTACACACGCCCCCCATGATTCCGTGCGGAGAATGCCCGTACTTTGGGCATTCTCCTGTGTGAGACTTAGTACTTCTTAACGAAGCAGCCTCTGCTGCTGAGTTTTAGAAGTACTTCTCACACTATTATACTGATAATTTTTATTTCCTCAAGCTTTTTCTAACGAATATTTTCGCGTATACCCTTCAAGCAGTTCCTTATACAGCTCGTTCCTCTCCTTGACATCCCGTGCATATTGATGCAAGGCGTGCTGGTCTGTTTCGGATGCCATCTGCTCCTCCGCTATGTTGGAACAATGCTTCGCAATGCGCTCCAGGGAAGTGACCATATCCGTAAGCGCCATGCCAAGCTCCACCGAGCATTTCCCCTTTTCCAGCCGCTTGTTATGGTTCTTTCGGATATCTTTTTTTAGCTGGCAAATCACATCGGCAAGCGGATCAATACAAAACGCCATCTCTTTGTCCCCATGTATAAAACCGGAAACCGTGCATTCCACAATCTCCAGGGCTGCCGCATAGATCAGCTTTGCTTCGGCAGTCGCATTCCTTGAAAACTTTTCTTTGGAATGCCCTTTTTCCATACCCTTATGCAGTTTCCTTTGTGCAAATGCGATGCCTTTTGTATAATCGGATATCCTTTCAAAATCCGTAATACATCTGCTAAACCGATTGATGGTTTTACTGTCCTGTTCAGAGAGCGGCTTTGTGGAAAGTTTTGTCAGATAGGACAATAGCGCATCCTCCCTGGCGTCTACCTCCTGCTCAATTTCCATGATTGTCTGCACCGCATTTTCATCATATTTTTCCTGTACGAATACACATAAATTCATTGCCTTCAAGATAAGCTGTGCCATGTCACAGACCGCATTTTTACATTGTGCGACCGCAAACGCAGGCTTTTCCAGAAATCTTTCGTCCAACGCTTTTCCAGGCGTTTCCAGTGTTTCGTCCCCTGACTGCGGGATGGTAAAATATGCAAGTTTTTCCATCAGCCTGGAAGCAGGAAGCAGCACGACTGTCGCAACAATATTAAACACGCTATGTATCACTGCAATGACTGCACCGTTTGCCGTATCCGACAAAAAAGCAAACTGTACAAAATGATTCAAGGTATAAAATGCCGTCATAAATACAAATGTACCTATCAGGTTAAAATAAAGATGTACCAAAGATGCCCTTCTTGCATTCCTGTTTGCCCCGACACCGGAAAGCAGCGCCGTGACACAGGTTCCGATATTCTGCCCCATGATTACCGGGAGCGCAGCTCCCACCGTTACGCTTCCGGTGGCACACATCGCCTGCAGGATACCGACAGAAGCGGAAGAACTCTGGATCACCGCCGTCAAAACCGCTCCGACGACCATACCCAAAACAGGGTTTTCAAATGCCGTAAAAAGCGCAGTAAATTCCGGCACGTTGGCAAGCGGCCTGACTGCGCCGCTCATGGTTTCCATTCCAAACATCAGCACCGCAAATCCAATCAGAATCGTTCCCACATCATTCTTTTTTGTATTTTTGACAAACATCACCAGTATCACGCCGACAAGTGCCAGTACCGGGGAAAAAGATGAGGGTTTCAGAAGTTTTACGAAGAAATTCCCGCTTTCGATGCCGGAAAGGCTTAGAATCCACGAGGTAACTGTCGTACCGATATTTGCACCCATAATGACGCCGACTGCCTGTGACAGCTTCATAATACCGGAATTGACAAACCCCACTACCATAACCGTTGTAGCGGAAGAAGACTGGATCACCGCCGTCACGCCTGCCCCCAGCAGGACAGCCTTTACAGGGTTATTCGTCATTCGCTCCAGTACCTGCTCCAGCCTGCCTCCCGCCATCCTGGCAAGGGCGTCTCCCATCGTTCTCATTCCATATAAAAATAATGCCAGCCCGCCAATCATTGTCAGCAATCCAAAAAAATCCATTTGACTATAATCCCCCTAAAGCTTTTTCTTATAGAAAAATGGTATGCAATCTATGTAAAATCTAAAAGATGGTTTATGTAAAATCTGCGTAAAATTTCATATGTCATTGTGATCCAGTCAATTGTGTGATATAATCTTGGCGTTATTGATACTGGTAAAACAGAATGCGGGGAATTATTGGAGGATTAACATGAAAAAAATAATAGCAGGGATAGGATTTGAAATTACAGGGACATTGATGCTGCTGCTTCCGTCTTTAATAGCAAGTATCAGTTTAGAAAATACAACCGAATGGAATACCCAATTGGGAAGATACTTGCAGACCATATTTAATTTAGGATTGCTTCCTGTAATAATTATAGGTTCTGTTTTGCTAATTACAGGTATTATATTCTCCTTATGGGGAACTTTCTCAAAATCGGGGACATAGTGAAAAATATTTTGTAATTATTTCCTGGAAAATCTACTGCGGCAGCAATATCTCTGTCGTAAACGCGCCATCCTCGCTGTTGCGGCTGATATAACCCTGATAGCGCGCGACTATGGTATCAATCCGGACAAGCCCATAGCCATGACCACGCCCTTTTGTTGTGAGGAAGCGTCCGTTTTCCCTCTGCCGCTTCTTTTCCGCAGTCCTGTTTGTAAGGGACATGTAAAGCTGTGTATTTTTCATATCCATGTAGACGCGTATCATCCGTTCTTCCCTGGGAAGCGCAAGGTTCGCTTCGATGGCATTGTCAAACAAATTTCCGATGATTATGCACAGGTCAATTTCCGAAATCGTAAGCGCGACCGGTACATGCGCATCGGCAGTCACCGAAATATCCTTTGACTTTGCCAGTGAGATTTTGCTGTTCAGGATAACGTCGGTCATCTGATTGCCTGTTTTTAACACCATATCCACCGTATTCAGGTCCGTATCCAGCTCATCCAGATAGCGCCTGATATCCTCCAGCAGTCCCATGTCCGCATAGCTTTTCAGCACCTGTATGTGGTTGCGGTAATCGTGGCGCCACCCCCGTATCTGGCGGTACATATTCTCCACCTCCGCATAGTGGGTGGTCAGAAGTTCGCTCTGGTATTGTGCAATTCGCCTGTCTATCATTTTTTCTAAAAAGGACATTCTTACCCCCTGTTTTCACGGAGTATGTATACATGAGTGTCGAATTTTTCTTCCATTAACAAAAAATTGTTATCCCAATACTTCCATAACTGTTTCAAATTTGTGTTGATAATGCTCTTTACTTCTTGCTGATAATTTTTGAAAACTTCTTGACAATTTATCCTTTACGAATTTCTTACCGTCTTGAGCCCCCATCCCCTTTTCAACATAAGCTAAATACAATAATTCGGGCACACTGTCAAAGTGTGAAATTGCATCGGCATCAGCAACACATAGTTCTTCAATACTATTTCTTTCAAGAGATATGCTTCCTCTGTGATTCTTAACACATTCCTGTACTAATAATATTTTTTTATCATCATAACAATATTCTTTTAAAATACGATATGCCATTTCTGCTCCATGTATATGATGAAATTCATATAAGCCATAATCTGTAATGGACGCAATATCATGTAACCAGGCTGCAATCATAACAATTTCCTTATCCGCACCATATTCTTCCGCCAGAATTTCTGCATTTTTAACCACCGCAGCTATATGATAATAACACCCCATACCAAACTTATTTGTTTCTTTCTGGCATCTGTCATATATTTCCTGCTGCAAATTCAATAAAATATCTTTTCGCATATTTACCTCCCTAAGGGACTATCATGACAGACTCCTTTTTATATCTTAAATTTTGTCATCTCCCGCTCCATTTCCTCCGAAACGGTTGACAAGTGGTCGATGCGATCTGCCACAGTCCGGATTCCACCCAGCTGTTTCTCCAGATAATCTGCGGCCTTCTCTGTCAGATTCGCCGTTTGAGCCGAGATATTGCGGATTCGTTCCACCGCGATGACAACAGAGCTGTCGCACTCGTGCATTTCCTCTATTAACTGCTCCATACCTTTGACAGATTCCCGCGTTTTTTCCGCAAGCGCATTGAAATCCGCAAAAGTATCCCGCACGGTGTCTACCACCTGCGTCTGTTCGTCCATCCCTGTACGGACAAATTCAATATTCTTAACCGCCTCCGATATGTCCTTGCACAGCTCCGCAATAATTTCCTCTATATCCGTAGCCGCGGACGATGAATTAGCGGCAAGCTTTCCAATAGATTCCGCCACGACTGCAAAGCCCTTTCCATGTTCCCCTGCTCGTGCTGCCTCGATGGACGCGTTTAATGAAAGCAGGCCTGTCTCTGAAGAAATCTCAGTAATCGTATTCAATATTCCCGAAATTTTTTGGGACTGCTGCTCCAATGTCATAATCTTCGCATAAGCTTCCGCCATTCTCCCTGACGCCGCTTCGTTCTGCCTTTTGAGCTCTGCCACGCTCTTCATTCCGTTTTCCCCGGAAATAATTGTATTCTGCGCGTCTGCCAGAAGAAGCTCGCCTTTTTTTTGCAGCTGCACAAACTTTTCGCCCAGCTCATCCTCCTGCATGACAACCTGTGTCACATCCGCGTTCTGCGTATCCGTGCCATCCGCAATTTCCCGAACCGCCTGACTGGTCGCATCCATTTCCTCCTCAATCTGCCTTAAATGGTCAGAGCTTTCGACGACCTCACCCGTAATTGTCGCAAGTTTGGTAAGGATTGCAGATATTTTTCTAGTCATTTTATTAAAGCTCCTTGCAAGGGTACCGATTTCATTGGTGTTGTTCTCCTCCGCCTGTACCGTGAAATCTCCCTCGGAAGCCTCCCTGATTAGTTCCGTAATCAGGATAATCGGCTGTGTGAGCCTGCGCGCAAGAAGCGCAATTACCACGACCGCAACAAGAATCACGAGCAAATCCACCACGATTGCAATAACAATTACCCGATACACCGGCGCCATCGCTTTTGATTCCCTGTGAAGCGTAATGACAGACCATGAATCCGAATCTCCCTTGAGCGGTATTGACGCATAGCTTACAAAATAAGTCGCTCCCTCATTCCTCATCTTACAGCTTCCGCTGTTTCCAGCCATGACATCCGAAATAATTTCCTGATAATCCTCCGAAACCGTTATCTCCTGCTCCTGCGTCAGAATATTGCCCTGTTCGTCTGTCAGCGGCTGTCCTGCCCCGTCCTTTTGCGAGACTGTCTTTGTCAGCAGCTTGTAATTATACAGCTCCTCAATCTGTGCGCTGTCCGGATGCGCCACCACAACGCCCTCGCCATCAATGACAAAAGAATATTCCCCATTCTCCACATCGGAAAAATTCTCAATGATGCTTTGCAGATAATCCAGTTTTAAGTCCGCCGCAAAGATACCGACAAGACCATCCTCCCGGTACATCGGAAAAAATATCGAAGCACACGGCATTCCGGTATTTACAGAATAATAGGACTTTGAAACAAATGCTTTCTGCTCCTCCATTGTCTGGGTAAACCACCACCTTGTGGAGCGGTCGGCAAGCTCCCCGGAGGAACGCCCGGTCTGCATTCCGTCCCTGCCCTGAATATAGAGCAGCTCCAGATATGAATTGCGCTTTACGCAGTCCTCCAAAATCGGTGTCTGTATCTCTGTTTTCATTGTCAGGATGCTGGGATTGAAAGCCAGTTCCTGCGTAACGTTGTATGCCCCGCTTAAAAATGTGGCAATCTCGCCGGAAACCAGCTGGGACTTATCCTCGCTCTCTCCATAAATTTCACTTTCATAGGATTTTACAAAAATAAAAACAACAATTCCTGTTAAACATATCGCAAATGCGCATACAATCGCTATCATGGGGAACAGCAGTTGTTTGAAAATACTGGCTCTTTTCATCTGTACTCCTTCTGCATACCGCGTTGTTTGGTTTGGCGGCACTGTATTTATCTAAAACTTACTATTATATTTTATATGAATTATTCATTTATGGCAATAATATCTAAAAAACTTCCTCCAGCATCTGCGCCGGATTCTGGGCTGCTTTTACTTTGCCAAACGCCTTGACAATCATGCCCTCCTCATCTATCAGGTAGGTTGTCCGCACCACGCCCATGCTGACTTTGCCATAATTCTTCTTTTCCTGCCACACGTCATATGCCTGTATGCAGGAAAGCTCCGGGTCGGAGAGCAGCGTGAACGGAAGGCTGAATTTTTCCTCGAATTTCTTGTGTGATGCCACGCTGTCCTTGCTGACGCCCAGCACGACTGCCCCTTTTTCTTGAAACTTGGGGTACAATTCCCCAAAACCACATGCCTGTGCGGTGCACCCCGGCGTGTTATCCTTTGGGTAAAAATACAGGACTACCTTTTTGCCCCTGTATTCCTCCAGTGTGTGCATTTGTCCGTTCTGATCCGGAAGCGAAAAATCCGGCGCTTTTGTTCCTGTCTGTAACATTTCTAGGTTCTCCTTATTATAAATTGTACTATCAATGAAAAAGATGTAAAGCCTTAACTATTTATAAGACCTTACACCTTTTAGGCTTTTGTAATTCAATCGCTATTGTGTTTCTGTAATTGGTGGTTTCTGGTAAAGCTTGCGCTCTATACATTTCTTTTCAAATGCAAGCTGTTGTTTTATTTTTTCATAACCGCCTTCAATATCTGCCAGTTCTAATCGCTCTATTAAATCTAACTTATCCAAAAGATTTACATTTAATTCTTTTTCATCAGGCATACAATCATCTGCTTTCATTAATTTGTATTGCTTGTTACAATTTAATCATATCAGATTATGCAAAACGTGTAAAGCCTTATTATACTGGCAGTCGAAAAGACTGACCGCGCAGTATAATAATTACTGAATATCATACTGCGCCCGCTCTATCACGCAGCTGTGCGGCTTATCCGCCTTATCTTTGTCATAGTCCACCCCGACAAGCACGATTTCGCCACTGTAGCGTTCCAGTGCCTGTGTGTATTGTCTGTTATTAATCTGCTGAATTGCCGTTTCGGCTGACTTATCGTATTTTAATTCAACAATAATCACAGGCTTACTTGTATGCGGCAACGGCAGAAACACAATGTCCGCAAAGCCTTTTCCTGACGGAAACTCACGTATCAGGACATAGTCTTTCCTGGCGCTGTAATAAGCAAGCCCTATGGCACACGCCAATGAGTTTTCATCATTATAGGCGAGCATGGATGCCACTTCCGTATGTGCCATGTCGAGCGCATCAGCAACGTTCTGTGCATTACCATTAATCGTATCCTCAAGAAGCTTATCCGATGCTTTCAGCACACGCATGACTTCCTGCCAGCCGCCGGCACTCATGGCGTTTTCAAATTCCCCGATAATCTCCTTATTCGGGATAAACGTTTCCTTTGTCCGCAAATCATATGCAAGGTACCCTAAATGTATCAACAGTGTCAGCACATCATCCTTTGTCCTGAAATTGCGCATGTCATTCTGGAAGCTGCCCGTATTGACTACGATATGACCGCCCCCAAGCATCTGCGCGATATCGGAACGCAGCCCGTCGTAATCCATATCCATGTAGATTTTCAGCGCTTCGTAAGTTTCCGTGGCTGTCCAGTAACTTGACAGCCTGTGCCTGCGCATCGCTTCTACGACTGATTTTGGATTATAAATATGCTGGTACTGCATAAAGGTATAACCGTCATACCAGCTGCTTGTTTCCTCAAAATCCATGTCAAACCGTTCACACAGTCCTCTCACCTCATCCATTGTAAATCCAGTATATTCTTCCAATGCATCCTGTCCGGTCATTGAAAATTCCGTAAACATATTGAGCGCGGAATGAAGACCGTATTTTTTTATGGGCAAGATTCCTGTCATGTACGCAAGTGCGACATAGGGCTGGTCTTTTAATAAATTTCGCAGGAAATCAAGGTATTGTTTTTGCAGCTCCTCCGAATCCTGCCGCTCACGCATCACGCAATCCCACTCGTCTACCAGAAAAATAAACTGTCGGTCAGTAGCCGCATATATTTTTCTCAGGGCGGGAGCCAGTTTCAGGCTGCGTCCTTTAAATAGTTCCTCATATTCCTCCGCAAGTTCCTCTGTAACTTCCTGCTCCAGATACCCAGTCACCTTACCATGTTCCGCCTCTATCAGAAACTGCTGCATATTCAGGTAAATGACATCATACTTATTTAAATGCTCCTCAAATGTTTCATCGCTTTCTATCTGAAACCCTGCAAACAGCTCCCTCGAATCGCACCCACAGCTATAGTACGCCGCAAGCATTTCAAGCGCCATTGATTTTCCAAAACGGCGCGGTCTGCTCACACAGATATATTTATCCTTTGTATTCAGCCATTTATTTGTATACGCTATCAGCCCTGTCTTATCTACATATATTTCAGAATGAACCGTCTCTTGAAACCCTTTGTTTTTCGGATTGAAATATATTCCCACAAAATTCCCCCCTGCAATCATTTATATCAGTTCGCCAAGAATGCTTTATCATCCTATACAGATTACTATTTCATTCTAACATAAATCCGGTAAACTGACAAACGCAAAACACGACTCATTCTGCC
>Ga0137307_101108_pt1 | contig 26523 bp, 29 predicted proteins | sample NAcewD2O_March_2_FD_97180 | JGI IMG/M metagenome (GOLD analysis project Ga0137307, IMG submission 97180) | Mouse cecal microbial communities from Vienna, Austria - N-Acetylglucosamine amended D2O_March | ecosystem: Host-associated > Mammals > Digestive system > Large intestine > Cecum | place... | reverse complement strand
ACAGGCAGGTGGCGGACGAAACGAAGACGGAAAGGAGCAGCATCCTCCTTGCTATGGGAAAAAAGCATTCTATGGAGTTTAGGGAAAGTTTCTTTGGGAGGAAACTGGAAGTGTTGTTTGAAGAAGAGAAAGATATTGCAGGGGAATTGTTTCAGGTAGGGCATACAAAAGAATATGTAAAAGTAGCTAAAAAGTCGGAAAAATCTTTATCCAATGAGATATTTGCCGGAAAAATCATTGGTTTTTTGTCCGATGACATAATGTTGTTCGAGTAGTCACTTGAAATTTTCGCCCAAATGGGGTAATATGAGAATAAATATAGATATTTTAGGGAATGACGGCGGAGGAAATGCAACGAGGGATAAGGGCGTGATGATATGCGGAATGTAGAAAATACACAATTTTTCAGAGTTGAAACGGAACCCGAAACTGGGGTTGAGGTAGTTTTGACGACGGTATATGAAGCTTTGACAGAGAAAGGGTACAATCCGGTCAACCAGATTGTAGGATATATTATGTCCGGGGATCCGACCTATATCACAAGCCATAAAAGTGCAAGAAGCCTTATTATGAAAGTGGATAGGGATGAACTGGTTGAGGAGCTGTTGACAAAATATATTGAAGCAAAGCATTGGAAATAAGAGCGGCGGACGGATAAGGAGAGTATCCATGCGGATAATGGGCTTGGATTTTGGCTCAAAGACAGTAGGGGTGGCGATTAGCGACCCGCTTTTGATTACTGCCCAGGGCATTGAAATCATAGAGAGAAAAGAAGAAAATAAACTTAGGAAGACATTGGCCAGGATTGAGGCGTTGATTTTAGAATACGAAGTAGAGGAAATCGTGCTGGGCTTGCCGAAGAATATGAACGATTCCATAGGGGAACGGGCAAAGCTGACGATGGAATTTAAAGATAAATTGGAACGTAGGACAGGCATGCCGGTGGCATTATGGGATGAACGGCTTACAACTGTTGCGGCAAACAAGGCGATGATGGAGGCCGGTATCCGGCGTGAGCATAGGAAAGAACATGTGGATAAGATTGCCGCGTGTCTGATTCTGCAAGGGTATTTGGACTGCAGGAAAAATAAGGAGAACAACTAGTGGAAAAGTTAGTTTTTGAACCGGAGGAAGGCAATCCGGTCGAATTTTATGTTTTGGAACAGACTAAGTTGGGAGGGATACCGTATATCCTTGTGACAGAAGAGGAGGAGGGGGACGGTGAGGCCCTGATACTGAAAGATGTTTCGGCATCCGAAGAGGAAGAAGCGGTGTACGAAATCGTAGAAGATGAAACGGAACTGGATGCAGTGGCGGCGGTTTTTGAAAATATGCTGGAGGATATAGATCTTTCCTGAAATAGCGGAAGGAATGGGGCGAATGGCAGTAGATAGGGAACAATTCAGGCAATTGCTGAAAGATAAAGGGTTAAAAATAACCAACCAGAGGCTATTGGTGCTGGAGGTTCTTGCTTCATGCCCTGACAGGCATCTGACGGCGGAAGAGATTCATGAAATGGTAAAAGCAGGCTATCCCGAGATAGGACTTGCTACTGTTTATAGAACGATACAGCTGCTTTTAGAGCTGCATTTGATTGATCGCATCAATTTGGACGACGGGTTTGTCCGTTATGAAATCGGCAATATGGGGCTGGGTACGGCAAAACACCATCACCATCATCTGATTTGCATAAATTGTGGTAAAGTGATATCCTTCAAAGACGATTTGTTGGAGGAATTAGAAAACAAAATCACGGAAACTACCGGATTCCATGTGGTAGATCATGAAGTGAAACTCTACGGGCACTGTGCAGAATGTGGAGGAAAATTGATTGAAGAAAAAAGAAATTGAAAATGCATCCAAGCTGAGGATAATCCCTTTAGGAGGTTTGGAGCAGATTGGTATGAACATTACTGCCTTCGAGTATGAAGACAGTATTATTGTGGTTGACTGCGGCCTGTCATTTCCGGATGACGATATGCTGGGTATTGATTTGGTAATACCGGATGTAACTTATTTGAAAGACAATGTAGAGAAAGTAAAAGGGTTTATTATTACCCACGGGCACGAGGATCATATTGGGGCCCTGCCTTATGTTTTGAGGGATATTAATGTGCCTATTTATGCCACCAAGCTGACAATGGGGATTATAGAAAACAAGCTGAATGAGCATAACTTGATGGGCAATACAAAGAGGAAGGTTATTAAATTTGGACAGTCGATTAACCTTGGGCAGTTCCGCATTGAATTTATTAAAACGAACCATAGCATTGTAGATGCCGCTGCACTTGCTATCTATTCCCCGGCGGGGATTGTGGTCCATACGGGCGACTTTAAAGTGGATTATACGCCGGTATTCGGGGATGCCATTGATTTACAAAGGTTTGCGGAAATTGGAAAAAAAGGCGTGCTGGCTTTGATGTGCGACAGCACGAATGCGGAAAGGCCGGGCTTTACCCAATCGGAAAGGACGGTAGGGAAGACCTTCGATACTCTTTTTACAGAGCATAAGGATACGAGGATTATTATCGCGACTTTTGCTTCTAATGTGGACAGGGTACAGCAGATTATTAATTCCGCATACAAATTCGGTAGAAAAGTAGTAGTGGAAGGCCGCAGCATGGTCAACATTATTGATACGGCGACTACTTTGGGATATTTGGAAATCCCGGATAAGACGTTGATTGACATTGAGCAGTTGAAGAATTACCCGGATGAAAAAACAGTGATAATCACTACGGGAAGCCAGGGGGAGAGCATGGCGGCGTTAAGCCGTATGGCAGGGGATATCCATAAGAAGATTTCCATAGGCCCTGGGGATACGGTTATCTTTTCTTCTAACCCGATACCGGGCAATGAAAAGACCGTGACGAATGTAATCAACAAGCTTTTGGTAAAAGGAGCGGATGTTATTTTTCAGGATGTCCATGTATCGGGGCATGCCTGCCAGGAAGAGATAAAATTGATTTATTCCTTGCTTCATCCGAAATATGCGATTCCGGTGCATGGGGAGTACAAGCATTTGAAAGCGCAGGCCAAGCTGGCAAAGGAATTGGGGATACCGAAGGAAAATATATTCATAATGATGTCCGGCGATGTGCTGGAACTCAATAAAGAAGAGGCAAAAATAGCAGGGAAAGTGCCGGTGGGCGGTATCCTTGTAGATGGTCTTGGCGTGGGCGATGTAGGGAATATTGTGCTTAGGGATAGACAGCACCTTGCAGAAGATGGTATTCTTATTGTTGTGTTGGCATTGGATGCCTATTCCGACCAATTGGTGTCGGGGCCGGATATCGTGTCCAGAGGATTTGTTTATGTCCGCGAATCGGATGAACTGATGGAAGAAGCCAGACAGATTGTAGACGAATCGGTGCATGGCTGCCTGGACAGGGGAATCAGCGATTGGGGCAAGATTAAGGGAGGCATTAAAGATTGCCTTGGCGAATACGTGTGGAGAAAGACAAAGCGCAGGCCGATGATACTGCCCATTATCATGGAAGTTTGACGCGGACAGGCAGTGGACGGCCAGACAGCAGGCTTTGCGGAGGTAAAGTATGACAGAAGGGCATATGTATCGTGCGGTAATGGATTTTATCCATGAAATAAAGGAATCTCAGGAATTTAAGGATTATAGGGTTCAGCTTGCAAAGATACAGGATGAGCCGAAGCTGTATGATAAAGTAAACGAATTTCGGCAGAAAAATTATATAATACAGAGTACGGAAGAAGGCGAAGCTTTCATTGAACGTATGGACGAGCTGGAAAGGGAGTTTGAAGATGTCAGGGCAATTCCTCTGGTGGATGATTTTTTGGCGGCAGAGCTGTGCTTCTGCAGGATGATGCAGGAAATCAATGAAATGATTTGGGATGAAATTGATTTTCAATAGATAAAGCGGAAGGCGAGAGCGGCAGGAGGGCGGTAAGCAGACTGTAGTAAGCCGAAGAACGAAAGGGGTGTTGCCGGGATGAGTATAAAGGGTTTGATTGGAACCGTGTTGGATACGGCAGTTAAAATATTTTTAATCATAGTTGTGGTAACGTATACTTATAAATATGCGATACTGGCATATGATTTTGGATACCGTATCTTTGCGGAGAAGGCGGTTTCCACAGAAGAGACAGCAAAGGCCATAAGCATTTCGGTATCGGAAGAAGCTTCCGTTATGGAAATCGGAACGGTTTTGGAGGAAAAGGGAATCATTCGTGATGCCAGATTGTTTTATGTACAGGAACTGTTGTCCAGTTATCACGGAAAAATAAAATCCGGGATTTACGAATTGAGCAGCGACATGACACCGAGAGAGATGCTGGCCGTTATGTCGGCGGAGATAAGCGAAACGGAAGACGGGGAAGAAGAGGACGATGTGCCGTCTTCCGAAACGGAAAGCCCTGAGCAGGAGTCTGAAGACGGTGGAGAAGGAGAGACGGGAGAAGGTTCCGGAGAGGCAGGGGCGGAAACAGAAGACGGAGAGGCAGGAACAGAGTAAATATGGTGACGGAAGAAAGGGTCAGTGCCTTTATCAATTCGTTGGACAGAGGAAATACAGAGTTTTTGAATGAGATTGAAGATGAGTGCAGAAGAACGGATGTGCCGGTTATCCGCCCTCAGATGCAAAGCCTGTTAAAGTTGCTTTTGGCAATCAACAGACCGGAAAGTATCCTTGAGGTTGGAACGGCAATTGGTTTTTCTGCACTTCTTATGAGTGAATATGCTCCGGCAGGATGCAAAGTCACCACAATAGAAAAATACGAAAAGAGAATCCCTTTAGCCAAGGAAAACTTCCGCAAGGCAGGGAAAGAAGAAGCGATTACTCTGCTGGAAGGGGATGCGGCCGAAATCCTGAAGAAGTTGGATGGCACTTATGATTTTATTTTTATGGATGCGGCAAAAGGGCAATATCCGGGCTTTTTACCCGATATTTTGAGGCTGCTTCAGGTAGGGGGGTTATTGGTATCGGACAATGTGCTTCAGGACGGGGATATTATAGAATCCAGGTTTGCAGTGACGAGGCGCAACCGCACCATACACTCCAGAATGAGGGATTATTTGTATGAATTGAAACACAATAAACAGTTGGAGACAGCTATTTTGCAAGTAGGGGACGGTGCGGCAATCAGCGTGAAACTGGATGGCTGTCCGGCAATAGGCGAGGGAGGGCAGTGATGAAGAAACCAGAACTGTTGATTCCGGCAGGGAGTCTGGAAGTATTGAAAACAGCAGTGGTTTTCGGGGCGGACGCTGTATATATTGGAGGCGAAGCGTTCGGGCTGAGGGCTAAGGCAAAAAATTTTGGAAAGGAAGAAATGGAAGAAGGAATCCGGTTTGCCCATGAATATGGAGTGAAAGTCCATGTGACAGCCAATATATTGGCTCATAATGGGGATTTGTCAGGGGCAGAGGATTACTTAAAGGAATTGAAAGCATTAAAGCCGGACGCGTTGATTGTTGCCGACCCGGGGATTTTTACGATAGCTAGGGAAATATGCCCGGAAATAGACATCCATATATCCACACAGGCAAATAATACCAATTATGGGACTTTCTGCTTTTGGGGCAGGCAAGGGGCAAAACGGGTCGTGTCGGCAAGAGAGCTTTCTCTGGCAGAAATAAAAGAAATCAGGGAGAACATCCCGGAGGATTTGGAGATTGAAAGTTTTATTCATGGGGCGATGTGTATTTCCTATTCGGGGAGATGCCTGTTGAGCAGCTATTTTACGGGAAGGGATGCCAACCAAGGGGCTTGCACCCATCCGTGCCGCTGGAAATATGCGGTGATGGAAGAAAAACGGCCGGGTGAGTTTTTCCCGGTATACGAAAATGAAAGAGGAACCTATATTTTTAATTCCAAAGACCTTTGCATGATAGAGCATATACCGGAAATGATAGATGCGGGTATTGACAGCTTCAAAATCGAAGGAAGGATGAAGACAGCGTTATATGTGGCAACGGTAGCCAGGACGTACCGGAAGGCCATTGACGATTATATGGAGTCGGAAGAAAAGTACCGCAAAAATATGGATTGGTATAAAACAGAAATTGCCAAATGCACTTACAGGCAATTCACTACCGGCTTTTATTTCGGGAAACCGGATGAACAAACCCAGATATATGATTCCAATACGTACGTAAATGAATACATTTATCTTGGCACAGTGGAAGAAAAGGACAAGGAAGGCCGGGCAAAAATAAGCCAGAGGAATAAATTCTGCGTAGGCGATACCATCGAGATTATGAAACCGGATGGAAGAAACATAGAAACGACGGTATTATCTTTAACGACCCAAGAGGGGGAAAGAGTAGAATCCGCTCCGCATCCGAAACAGACGCTTTTTATAGGGATGACACAAGAAGCGGAAACGGGCGATATCCTCAGGATGCGCAATTAAGTTTTGCTCCATAATAGATTCGTCTGCCAGAGGAGCTGTCCGCTGGTATCCTTTGGCAAAGGAATCCGGGATAAGAAGAAAATTAAAAATTAGGGGTTGCAATTTCCGGTAAAGTAGAGTATCTTATAAAAAGTAAAAAAACCTTTAAAAATACATAGGGTATCTTGAACGTAGATGTTCCAAAAGTTTTTTGGAACATTTTTTTCATTCCGTTGAGGGCATGGAAAAAAGAGGAAAGGAAATAAGAAAATGGGTGAGGCTTTTAGCGTAGAAGAAATTTTTGCAAAAAATGTTTTTACCGTGGGGAAAATGAGGCATCGTTTGCCGAAGGGTGTATTCAAGGAAGTAAAGAAAGCGATGGACGAGGGGAAGGAACTTTCTTTAGAAACGGCGGATGTAGTGGCGAAGGCTATGAAAGATTGGGCGGTAGAAAACGGGGCGACGCACTATACGCATTGGTTCCAGCCGCTTACGGGGATTACAGCGGAAAAACATGATTCTTTCGTGGCGCATCCCGACGAAGAAGGCAAGACGATTATGGAATTTTCGGGCAAAGAGCTGATTAAGGGGGAGCCTGATGCATCTTCTTTCCCTTCCGGCGGGCTTAGGAGTACCTTTGAGGCAAGGGGGTATACCGCATGGGATATGACTTCGCCGGCTTTTTTGAAAGAGGCAGGCACAGGGGTAATTCTTTGCATCCCTACGGCATTCTGCTCATATACAGGAGAAGCTTTGGATAAAAAAACACCGTTGCTGCGTTCTATGGAAGCAATAAGCGAACAGGCATTGCGCATTGTGCGGCTCTTCAAGAACGAAGGGGCTACAAAGGTGGTGGCCAGCGTTGGGCCGGAGCAGGAATACTTTTTGGTGGATAAAGAGAAATATTTAAAAAGGCCGGATTTGGTTTTTGCAGGCCGGACTTTGTTTGGAGCCCCGGCGCCGAAAGGGCAGGAAATGGAAGACCATTATTTCGGGGTTATCCGTGAACGGATTGGCGCATATATGAAGGATTTGAACAAAGAATTATGGAAGCTGGGGGTCACTGCCAAAACCCAGCATAATGAAGTGGCTCCGGCGCAGCATGAGCTGGCCCCGATTTATGAGACGGCGAATATTGCGGTAGACCATAACCAGATTGTAATGGAAACAATGAAAAGGGTAGCGATATATCATGATATGAGGTGCCTGCTCCATGAGAAGCCCTTTGCCGGGGTAAACGGTTCCGGAAAACATAACAACTGGTCGCTGGGAACGGATAACGGTATAAATCTGCTGGATCCGGGCGACACACCGAATGAGAATATCCAATTCCTGCTTGTACTGGCCTGCATTATGAAGGCAGTGGATACCCATGCGGATTTGTTGCGCCAGAGCGCCTCCGATGTGGGTAACGACCACAGGCTTGGGGCAAATGAAGCGCCGCCGGCTATTATTTCCATGTTTTTAGGCGAGCAATTGGAAGATGTGGTAAAGCAATTGGTTGAAACAGGGATTGCGGAGACTTGTAAAGAAGGAGGCGTATTGGAGACGGGGGTTTCCACCCTTCCTAATTTGACGAAAGATGCGACGGACAGAAATAGGACATCGCCGTTTGCTTTTACGGGCAATAAGTTTGAATTTCGTATGGTGGGCTCGGCGGATTCTGTCGCAAGCCCGAATACGATATTGAATGCGATTGTGGCGGAAGCCTTTTGCGAAGCGGCGGACGTATTGGAGAAAGCAAAGGATTTTGACCTTGCGGTACATGATTTAATCAAGGAATATATGACAAAACACCAGAGGATTATTTTCAATGGCAATGGCTATTCCGACGAGTGGGTGGAAGAGGCGGCCAGAAGAGGGCTGCCGAATATTAAGTCTATGGTGGAAGCGGTAGAGACATTGACAACGGATAAAGCGGTAAGGTTATTTGAAAAGTTCCATATTTTTACAAAGTCGGAACTGGAATCCAGAGAGGAAGTCCTGTACGAAACATATGCAAAAACAATTAATATCGAGGCGCTTACTATGATTGATATGGCGTCCAAACAAATTATCCCGGCAGTGGTAGGGTATACCAGGACGCTTGCGGATACTGTGATTGCAGTAAGGGAAGCAGGTGTGGATGCTTCGGTTCAGACAGAAATCTTAAAGGAGGTATCTTTGAAGCTTGCAGAAGCTAAGGCGGCGCTTGTGAAGCTTCAGGAGGTAGAAAAGACGGCAGGCACTATGCAGGAAGGGAAAGAACAGGCATTTTTCTATAAAGATGCGGTTAGGGCGGCTATGGACGATTTACGCAGGCCGGTAGATGAACTGGAAATGCTGGTAGATAAAAAGGTATGGCCGTATCCGACTTATGCGGACTTGATGTTTGAAGTATAGGAGACAGGGTCTTCCAAATATGTTTTTTAAAGGGGAGGCGCCGGAAACTGTGGGTGAAAGAACGGTTTTTGGCGTCTCTTGCTTTTGGAGGTTTGTCTGTGGTAGAATAATAAACATTAAAAAAAGGAGAACTGGAGGCTTGTTATGGTATTTGACAATGTGCTTGATGCTATCGGCCATACGCCGATGATACGCCTAAACCGTATGAACAGCGATTCAAAGAGCGCAGAAGTGTTGGTAAAATTTGAAGGATTAAATGTAGGAGGCTCCATAAAAACGAGGACGGCATACAATATGATATGTCAGGCAGAAAAAGAAGGGCTGATACATAAAGATACTGTAATTGTAGAACCGACCAGCGGCAATCAGGGGATTGGGCTTGCTTTGATTGGTGCAGTCCGGGGCTACCGGACAATTATTATCATGCCGGATTCGGTCAGCGAAGAACGCCGGAAACTGGTTTGCCATTATGGTGCGGAAGTCATACTTGTCCACGATGGGGGGAATATCGGCGAATGCATTGATGAATGTCTGGCGATGGCAATGAAGATGGCAGAGGAAGATTCGAATGTTTATGTGCCCCAGCAATTTGAAAACCCGGCGAACCCTTTGGTACACAAGCACCATACCGGATTGGAAATTATGGAGCAGGTGGCCGGGCCGATTGACGGTTTTTGCTCAGGGATTGGAACGGGAGGAACCATAAGCGGCATTGGGGAAGTCCTGAAAGCGCAGAACCCAGGGATGACGATATGGGCCGTAGAACCGGAAAATGCAGCCATACTGGCCGGGGGAACGATAGGAACCCACTTGCAGATGGGGATTGGAGACGGTTTAATTCCGGCAAACCTGAATCAGGAAATATACGATGACGTATATATTGTAACGGATGAAGAAGCCATACGGACGGCAAAGGATTTGGCTAGGCTGGAAGGGATTATGTGCGGTATTTCCAGCGGTACGAATGTGGCGGCGGCGCTTAAATTGGCGAAAAAGCTTGGAAAGGGGAAAACGGTAGTCACGGTGCTGCCGGATACTGCAGAACGCTATTTTTCCACGCCTTTATTTGAAAATGATTGGTAAAGAGTAAAAAGGGATATATGCCCCAAAGTGCCATTTTTTAATGGCTGGCGGCCGGCGCGCTCTGTGGTGCAAAACCATATGTTCCGCTGTCCGCTGGGGGTATGTATGGGCGGTTTATCTTTCAGGGGAAAAGGCTGTTGCGTATATGACAGGGCAATGAAGGGCGATATCAAAAATATAAAAAATTATAAAAAAATAAAAAATAATACTTGCAAAGTGAAAAAAAATCATGTATAATTCCAAATTGTAGCGAACAAGTATCATATTATTGGGCTATCGCCAAACGGTAAGGCAACGGACTCTGACTCCGTCATCTCAAGGTTCGAATCCTTGTAGCCCAGCTAAGATAATCCGGTGGAAAGAATCCACCGGGTTTTTTTGTTGGAAATATGCCGCTATGCTGCGCACAGGGCGCGCAGCCAGTAGGGGGAGATGAATCTTTTCTATTCGATTGTGCGTTGAGGAGAAGAAATATGGGGATCATATGTTCCGGCATAGACGGAAAGGCCGGATACAAAATTGGCGCATATTCGACCAAAATTAACAAGATAGAAAAAAAGGTATGTGGTAAAATATATATAAAATGTAATTTATGAAATGGATAGAAAGAAGGATGATTATGAAAATAGCAGTCTGTGACGACTGCATGAAGGACGCTTTGTATTTAAAAGGATTTCTGGGAGGGCACGAGGTAAGAGTATATTCTGATGCGTGCAATCTTTTTGCAGATATGGAAGATAAAAAGGAAAGGTATGATTTGTATTTGCTGGATATTTATATGGAAGGGCCGATAGACGGGATTGAGCTGGCAAAAAAAATCCGTATTTGGCAGGAAGAGGCGGCTATTTGTTTTGTTTCTACCAGCAATGATTTTTATAGGGAAGCGTATGACCTTTATGCAATCCAGTATTTGCTAAAACCGGTGAAGGAGGAGGCGGTGAAGCAGCTTCTTGACAAGGTATCGAAGAACATTATCAGGAGCAGGGAGAAAAAACTTTCTTTTCAATTTAGAGGCCAGGCGGGAAGCATCCCATATGGAAAAATATTATATATCAGCAGCAGGGAACATATACTTTCTATTTGCTGTATGGACGGAACGGTACAAGAGTGCAAAGGCAAATTGGATGAAATGGCGATGCAGATATGCGGAGACATATTTATGCGATGCCACCAAAGTTTCCTTGTCAATATGTATCATGTGGATAGCTTAATCGGAACAGATTTGATAGTTGCCGGGCAGCGGATACCGATATCCAGACGATATTATGCAGAAGTAAAGCGACGGTATCAGGAAATACTATTCGAGGAGGTGGACTGAAAAAATGGTATTGCTGAATAACATTTCTATTTTTTGGTCGATGTTTCATGTATTTTTCCTTTTTGTTATTCTGTTCCGGTCTCGTTATACCCATAAGAAAACTATTGTGGTGACGTGTATCGGGATAGGCGCTTTAATGGTATTGAACGGGGGATTGCTAATCGTGTACGGCTTTGAAGTATTGGGAAAAGCCTTTTTGTTTACTTGCTCAATTCCCAGTTTCATTTTATTCTTTGTGATGAGCGCAGACAGGAAATTCAGGTTCTTGCTGACGTTCTGTTTGGTGGATACGATTTGCCTGTGGCTTATGGCTGTGACAAATCTGCTTAATTATTTTTTTGGCGGGGAAAAGGGTGTATTGTTGCTTGTCAGCAGATTGATTGCTTTTCCTCTAATAGAATATTTAATGTGGAAATACCTTAGGAAGCCTTATATTGAATTGCAGGATGCGGTGGAAAAGGGATGGGGCATTTTTGCGGGGATGACGATGCTGTATTATCTTTTGCTGGTAGTAGTGGTCCAGTTCCCGACAAATATTGTCGAACGCCCGGAAGATATGTTTGTATGTATACTGGTATTGGTATTGATGCTGTTTAACTATGGAACGATATTTTTATCTCTTTACAATCAACTTATGCTTTACCGGAGGCAGCAGGCGGAGCGCATCCTGCAAGAGCAGAAGAATACATTGGAGGCACAGCTTTCCAACCAGCAACGTATACGGAAAATGAAGCATGATATGAAAGGGCACGTGGCTGCTCTATCAGGGCTGCTCGCTACAGGGAAAACGAAAGAGGCACAGGAGTATTTAAAGAACGTGGAAATAGAAGTGGATACCCTGTTTGGGCCGTTTTGCCCGAACCCTTATCTGAACGCAGTATTTACGTATTATTTCCAAAAGCTGCAGGAATTGGAAGCGGAGTGCCGGATGGACATTCAGATTGGGGAGGAAGAGCTGCCTTATATGGACTTGTGCCAGATTATTTCCAACGGATTAGGAAATGCCTGTGATGCCATAAAAGGGCTTAGGGAAGAGGACAGGGAAGTTTCCGTGCAGATGAAGTACAGCAAAGACTATCTTATTGTACGGATTAAGAACCGTTGCAGAAGTGATTTGCAGGTGGAGAAAGGAACGATACCTGCTACTGAAAAGAAAGGGCATGATCACGGTTTTGGGCTGGTGACAGTGCAGGAGGCGGCAAAACGGCTTGGCGGTGAGATGTTCTGTTATACGGAGAATGGGAATTTTGTGCTGGATGTGATGGTATTGTGCCGTTCCCTTCAGCGAGGGATGAAATAAGGGGAGAATGGAGGGAAAGGCAATGCTTGGAGGTTCTTTCTGGACCGCATTTCTTCGGAATGGAATCAGCGCCGGGTTGATTATGCTGGTGTTTCTTTTGTTGGACCGCCCGAAGCTTCCTATGAAAAAAACAGTGCGATACTATATCCTTTTCGGATGTCTGGTTTCATTTTTGTTCAGCGTCTGGTACGTATTGGATGAAAAAGGATTTGTCAGGTTTTCCGGGGTGTCGGTAATCCCGGTGGTGGGGAGCTTTTGTTTGCTGATGAGCAGGGAAAAAGCGTATTTGTCGTTATATAAAATTGCGCTTGGATTTTACCTGTTGGCTATCACCGTGGTTTGCGGAATAGATGCATCGCGCATATGGTTTGGAGGGGATATCTGGGTTGACATAGTGATTAGGGTCATAGTGGTATTGGCTATCCTTTTATTGATTTTATGGAAGATACGCCCGAATTTTTTGGAATGCATAGAAATACTGGAAAAAGAAATGAGCTTTTTCAGCATTGCCGCCTTATTTGCCTCCGTCATGTTTGTGGGCTTTGTAGCCCTGTGGCCCGGCGAACGTACTCTTTCCGTAGTCAGGGGGGCCCGGATATTGGTTCTGTTTGTTTTGTCAGGGCTTATCCAGTATATGGTATTCCGTATCTATCTGCATCAGGGCAGGGAGCGCAAATATCAGATGGAGAAAGAATTGCTGGAAATGAACGGGGAATTTTTATACCGCCAGTTAAAACTGATGCGGGAGTCGGGAAAAGAAGCGGTGAGGATTCGGCATGATATCCGCCATCACTGCCTTTTAATTGAAGAATATATTAAGAACGGCGAAAATGAAAAACTCCTCGCCTATGTAAGGCAATACGAAGGGGATGTAGAAAACGGCAAGGTGAAGCGTGTCTGTGCCAACGAGACGATTAACAGTATATTAACCGTATATGGACGGTATGCGGAGAAGGAAAAAATTAAGGTAACGATGGATGTGAAAGTGGCAGAGGAAATTGCCATTCGTAGTATTGACTTAGTTGCAGTTTTGGCAAATATTGTGGAAAACGCCATTCATGGCTGCCTTTGCTCGGGGAAAACAGAGAAGGAAATAAACCTCTTCATCGCCCAGAAGGGCAATAAAATAGTGATACGGTGTACAAATACATGTACGGAGGATGTGGAATTTCGTAACGGGCTCCCTGCTTCCGCATCAGGCGGGGGAGTAGGCATTTCCAGCATTATGAAAGTAGTGTCCGATTATAATGGAGAAACGGACTTTTCGGTGGAGGATGGCATGTTTGTCGTTAAAATTCTTATGCATTTGGCCACTGGCTTTGAAAGCCGTACGGCAATGTTTGAATGACAATTTTATAGAGGCTTTGGCGGCCTGTTTGAAACGCTCCGGAGGAGTAGATGCCCGGAATATTTCAAACAGGCTGTTCTGGTATGAGGAAAAGCTGAAAAATAACTGGCATGGGGGAATAGTGTGGAAATTGTCCTATTTGCAGTAACAGTTCGGCTAATTATCGCAATTATTTTAAAATAATTGCAGATTACTTAAAAAATGTGCTATAATTACTTCTTAAGGCTGGCATTCTATGAAAAGCTGAAATGACAGAATGATGAATATGACAGAAGAGAGGAAGAAGTGGTAAAGAATGTATACGTTTAACAGCCGTATAAGGTATAGTGAAATCGATAATAAAGGCTGTCTGTCCCTTGAGGCGCTGTTGGATTACTTTCAGGATTGTTCGACCTTCCATTCCGAAGAATTGGGGGTTGGGCTGGATTATCTTAGGAACAGGCATCTGGCATGGGTATTGTCTGCTTGGCAGATAGTAACCGAAAGGTATCCGAAGCTGGGTGAGGAAGTGGTGATTGGAACGGCACCTTATGCTTTTAAAGGTTTCTTTGGATACCGTAATTTTTTAATGGAGACTTTGCAGGGAGAAAAGCTGGCCTATGCCAATACGTTATGGACGTTGATGGATATGGAAGGCTTACATCCGGCAAAGCCGACAAAAGAAATGATGGAGGCATATACGATTGAAGAAAAGCTGCCGATGAAATATGCCCCAAGGAAAATTATCCTGCCTGCACTAAGGGGCGTGGATACGGAAACACTGGAGGTGAAGCGCCGTCATTTAGACACAAACAATCATGTAAATAACGGGCAGTATATCCGCATTGCGCTGGGATGCCTTCCGCAAAGCTATTGTAAGGAAGGGATGGTTGTCAGACAAATGAGGGCGGAATACAAGAGGCAGGCACATCTGAAGGATAAGATTTATCCGGTTATCTATGAGGACGGGAAGATAGCTGCAGTTTCACTCAACAACGAGGAAAAGCAGCCTTATTGCATTGTGGAATTAGAGTTTATGGATATGGGGGAGGAATCATGATTCAATTAGGTGAAAAACAAAAGATGGTAGTAGTAAAAACGGTGGATTTCGGGGTGTATGTTGCACCGGATATGGATGAAACGGAGAACAGGGTGCTTCTGCCCAAAAAACAGGTGCCGGAGGGGATAAAAAACGGTGATGAGTTAGAGGTATTTATTTACAGGGATTCCAGCGACAGGCTGATAGCAACGACAAATGAAGCAAAGCTTTCCCTGGGGGAAGTGGCGCTCCTTAAAGTATCGCAGATTGGCAAAATAGGGGCTTTCCTTGACTGGGGGCTGGAAAAAGATTTGTTTTTGCCTTTCCGTGAGCAGACGAAGCAGTTGTCGGCAGGCGATGAATGTCTCGTAGGGCTTTATATTGATAAGAGCGACCGGCTTTGCGCGACTATGAAAGTGTATACTTATCTAAGGACGGACAGCGAATATAAACGGGATGACAGAGTAGTAGGGCATGTATATGAAATAAGCAAGAACTTCGGCGCTTTTGTGGCGGTAGACGACAAATATTCCGGGTTAATCCCGACAAAGGAAATCTATGGGGACATTCAGGTAGGCGATTTGATATCGGCAAGGGTGACCGGGGTAAAAGAGGACGGAAAATTAGATTTGAGCATCCGGGAAAAATCATATTTGCAGATTGGGAAGGATACCGTAAAAATATTGGAGGTTTTAAAAGAATATGACGGCGTGCTGCCTTTTAATGACAAGGCATCGCCGGAAACAATACGGCAGGAGATGCAAATGAGTAAAAATGAATTTAAACGTGCTGTAGGACATCTCCTGAAAGAGGGAAAAATTACAATAACAGAAAAAAATATCCGGTTAAATTAGTCAATATTACGATTGCAATCGTATAATGATATAAGTATAATCATTTTGTAAGTCAAAGCAGTGAAAACACTTGCTTTGCAGAAAGGAGATTATTATGAAAGTACAGAACATTACGGATATTGATAAGTTTTTTAAGGTGATTGACAGTTGTGCAGGGAAGGTAGAGCTGGTTACGGGGGAAGGGGATAGGCTGAACCTGAAGTCCAAACTCTCCCAGTACGTTTCCATGGCGAATATTTTTTCCGACGGAACGATTGCCGAACTGGAATTAATTGCTTATGAACCGGAAGACATTACCAAGTTAGTTAATTTTATGATGGAAAACTAGGATAAAAAATGAATGGTAAAAAAGTAAACTGGATTTTTCTGGCATCGGTATTGTTGAATATTTTGACAGTAGTGTTGCTGGTAGTGATGTATCCGATATTTGGAATGGATATCGTGTCTAATTTAATAGTGAGCCAGTTGATTGTACTGTTGCCGGCAGCGGTTGGGGTTTTTCTTGCAAAGGATAACCTTATTCAGCTTGCCGGTTTTCATAAAATAAAGATATCGACGGTATTTATGGTTATCCTTTTTACTTTTCTAATCATGCCTCTCGTGACTCTTGTAAATGCAATTTCCATGCTGTTTGTAGATAATACGGTGGCATCCATGAGCGGCGATATCCTTGGGGCGCCATTTATTGTCATGTTCCTTCTCATGGGGGTTCTCGGGCCTTTTAATGAAGAGCTGATATGCAGGGGTATCTTTTATCAGGGATATAAAAGGTCGGGAACTACGATGCAGGCCATGCTTATGTCGGCGCTTCTGTTTGCATTAATGCATATGAATTTCAATCAGGCGGCTTATGCATTTGTCATAGGGGTCTTGGTTGTATTGCTGATTGAAGCCACGGGCAGCATATGGAGTTCTATCATTGTCCATATAGTAATCAATTCCCAGCAGGTTCTTATGCTGTACATGCTGGAGGACGGTACAGAGGCCGGTTTGGAAATGGTACAGGAAGCGCAGTCCATGCTGACGACCGACGACTTGCTTCTTGTAATCAGCATCTATCTGATACTTTCCGCCATCACCACAAGCCTGGCAGGCTGTGTGCTGGCATGGATTGCAAAAAATGAAAAACGCGAAGAAAATCTTCGCGCTGTCTGGAAAACCAGAAAAGATAAAAAAGAAGGGAAAGTATTTACAATCCCTCTTTTGATAGCAATTATCATCGTATTTTTCTATATGGGTCTTGAAGTCCTCCTTGAAGCCCTGTTGCTGTGAAAAATATGGAACGTTGCTATATGCTATAAGTTGATTATAAATAAACATCAATGTTCGCCCCGATAGCCGGGTTAACGGACAGTTCCATGGAAGATTTCATCATATCTACCATCTGTTCGCCGGAAGATTCCATAGTATCCAGCGATTTTGCAAGCACTGCGGTGCCTACTTCGTTAAGAACCCTTGTCTGGGAAAGCCCCATAGATAATGCAGCAATATCCATAAATGTCACCTCCTGTTTTGTATTAGTTTATGTATTATATTGCAAGTATAGCATATTTTTGATATAATTGGCAAGTCGGGAGCAAGGACATTTAAAAAATAAAGGTGGGATATGCAGAAAATAAATATACTGGGAGTTGCAATTACCGATTATTCCCTTAAGGAATCTTTGATTAAGCTGGACAGCTTTATTGGGGGCGGCGGGCTCAATACCATTTTGTACGTAACGACCCCAATGCTCATAATGGCAGGGGAGAATGAAGAAGAAAAGAATGAAATCGAAGCGATGGACATGACCTTGTGCGGGGATGCCGACATCCTTAAAGTGGCGGAAATTAAATCTGTAAGCAGGCTGTATGAGGTGGAAAATCAGGTTTTCCTGAAAGAGTTTTTAAGAAGGCTGGTATTGGGCGGCGGGAAAGTGTATCTTCTGGCAGAATCGGAAGAAGAGGTGGATTCCCTGCAGGGAGAACTGGAAAATATCCAAAAGGATATTCAAATTGTTGGCAAAAGTGTGATTCCTGACGGCGGGGAAGGGCTTGAAGAGATTATTAATAGGATAAACGATATTGCGCCAATTGCAGTGATATCCAGATTCCCGTCCGGCGGACAGGAAAAGTGGATGATTGAGGCGAAGCCTTTTGTCAATGCAGAGGTATGGCTTGGCATTTCAAAGGATATGGTGCTTAACGGAACAAAGGAGCCTTTCCGTAAAAAAGTGTCGGATAAGATTTATAAAAAGATTTTCCGCAGGCGAATAAACCGTTTCCGGGATGAAAATGAGCGAGGGGAGTGAGCAGATTTGAGGTGGCATACATTTCAGGTCTGCTTGTTTTTGCATTAATTCATAAAAAATACACAAATTTATGCTTAAATAGTATGGATTTTTTTGTGTTTTTCTATTAAAATTAGAAAGGGTATAGAAAAAAAGAGTAATTATTCGGGGTATGCTTTGTGAATTATGCATAATGTGTTCAAAAAACATACGCATGATGAGGATAAGAGAAGGAGTGGGGATATGATTTCTAATCAAATACTACAGAATACGATTGACGGCTTGAAATCTATTGCAAGGGTGGAATTATGCGTTATGGATGTTGATGGGAAGGAAGTGGCCTCCACGACGCCTGATATGGAAAGCTATGCAGGGGTGGCCGCAGGTTTTGCGGGTTCCCCTGCCGATTCTCAGGAGATTCAGGGATACCAGTACTTTAAAATTTACGACGAGCAGCAGTTGGAGTATATTTTAATTGCAGGCGGGGCTGGGGAAGATGTATACATGCTCGGAAAAATGGTTGCATTCCAGATTCAAAGCCTGCTTGTGGCATATAAAGAACGTTTCGATAAGGATAATTTTATTAAAAACCTTTTGCTTGACAACCTTCTTTTGGTCGATATATACAGTAGGGCGAAAAAGCTGCATATCCAGACGGATGTAAAGCGTGTCGTAATGATTATTGAAACGGAAAACAGCAAGGACAGCAACGTTTTGGAAATGATTAGGGCAAATTTTGGAAGCAATAGCAAGGATTTCATTACCGCAGTGGACGAAAATAATGTTATAGTAGTAAAAGACCTTTCGGAGGGGGATGCAGGCAAGGAAATTGAAAGGACAGCGAAAAGTGCGGAAAGCGTGTTGGTAAAAGAGGGGATGCATGGCGTGCGGATTTCGTACGGAACGATTGTAAGCGAAATTAAAGATGTGAGCCGCTCTTACAAAGAAGCGAAGATGGCTTTGGATGTAGGGAAGATTTTTTTTGATGAAAGGGATATTGTGGCATATAGCGAATTGGGGATTGGACGTTTGATTTACCAATTGCCGATACCTCTTTGCAAAATGTTCATTAAAGAAATATTCGGAGGGAAAAGCCCGGACGATTTCGATGAAGAGACGTTGACGACGATTAACAAATTTTTTGAAAACAGCTTGAATGTTTCGGAGACATCGAGGCAATTGTTTATCCACAGGAATACTCTTGTATACCGGTTGGATAAGCTTCAAAAAAGCACGGGTTTAGATTTAAGGGTTTTTGAGGATGCCATTACGTTCAAAATAGCGTTGATGGTAGTAAAGTATATGAAATATATGGAGACGTTTGAATATTAAGTAAAACGGATAAAAAAGCAGGTGGGTGAAATACGTTGATAGATAAGAAAAAAAGAAGAGGAAAAAGGCATACGACGCCGGAAAATGAAATTATTACGCTGGAAAATGTCAGCAAAGCGTATGCCACAGGGGCGCCGGCATTGAATGGCGTCAATTTACATATCAGCCGGGGGGAGTTTGTCTTTATTGTGGGCGACAGTGGATCGGGAAAATCCACAATGATAAAGCTGCTTCTTCGGGAGTTAACCCCTACATCAGGGAATATCAGTGTAATGGGATACGATTTGGTCAAAATTAAGCATAGGAAAATACCGAAATTCAGAAGGAACCTGGGGATTGTTTTTCAGGATTTCCGTTTGCTGAAAGATAGGAATGTTTATGAAAACGTTGCTTTTGCCCAACGTATTATTCAAGTATCGAATAAGGAGATAAAAAGGAATGTGCCGAGCATCCTTGCTACTGTAGGGCTTGCAGGGAAATATAAGGCAAAGCCGAAACAGCTTTCAGGAGGCGAACAGCAGAGGGTTGCATTGGCCAGGGCACTTGTGAACCGGCCGACCATCCTGCTTGCCGATGAGCCTACCGGAAATCTGGATCCAAAAAATTCGTGGGAAATTATGAAACTGTTGGAACAGATTAATGAAAATGGAACAACGGTTTTGGTGGTAACCCATAACAGGGAAATCGTGAATGCCATGAAGAAAAGAGTCGTTACGATGAAAAAAGGAGTCATCGTAAGCGATGAGGAAAAAGGTGGTTATATCGATGAGGATTAGTACGTTTTTTTATACGATTGGGCAGGGATTTAGGAATATCATAAGGAATAAATGGTTTTCACTGGCTTCTGTAGCGACAATTGGGGCATGCCTGTTTTTATTCGGCATATTTTATGCAATTTTATCCAATTTCCAGCATATTGTTAAAACGATGGAAGAGGGCGTATCTGTTGCCGTATTTTTTAAAGAGGGTGTCAGCGATACGAGGATTTCCGAAATCGGCGATTTGATTGCAAGGAGAGTGGAAGTTTCCAACGTAGACTTTGTATCCGCTGAGGAAGCATGGGAAAGTTTCAAGGATGACTACCTCGGGGAATATGTGGATGGCTTTACGGAGAATCCGTTGTCGGAATCCGCGCATTATGTCATTTATTTGAGCGATGTGTCCATGCAGCCGGCATTGGTCACTTATCTGGAATCCATCGAAGATATAAGGAGGATTAATAAGTCGGAGGTGACGGCGAATACGTTAAGCGGTATCAATGCCCTGATTGCCTATGTTTCTTTGGGGATTATCGCCATTCTGTTTGCAGTTTCCATTTTCCTTATCAGCAATACGGTTACTATCGGTATATCTGTGAGGAAAGAAGAAATCAATATTATGAAATATATTGGCGCTACGGACTTTTTCGTAAGGTCCCCTTTTGTCATTGAGGGGATGCTGATAGGGCTGATTGGTTCGCTGTTGCCGTTGGGCATTATTTATTTTATATATAATAATGTGATTCTGTATGTGACGGAACGGTTTGAAATGCTGACAAAGCTATTGGATTTTTTGCCGGTGGAGGCTATTTTTCAGATTTTGCTTCCGGTATCCATCGCAATGGGCGTAGGTATCGGTTTTATAGGGAGTATAGTGACAGTAAGGAAGCACTTAAGGGTTTAGAAATATTAGAGGAAAGGCACGCCCATGAAACGATGGAAGAAGGCCTTGTGTGCTTTTTTATGTATTCCGATTGCTGCTTATCTGGTAGGAGGAGGGATGGCAGGAGTGATGGATGTCAATGCATCCGGGCTGACAAATGACCTCATTAAAGAGAAGGAGCAGGAGATTGAAAGCGCCAGGGAATTAAAGAAAGAACTTCAGTCAAATCTTACGGATGTTAAGAAAATAAAAGAAGAACTGGAAGCAGCTAAGAATGATTTAGCGGAATATGTTGCACAACTGGACGGACAGTTGGTAACGATACAGTCAAAAATAGCGGATTTAAAAGGAAAAATTGAAGAAAAAGAAGATGAAATAGTTCAGACGCAAGGGGAACTTGAATCGGCAATCGAAGACCAGAATAACCAATATGAGGCTATGAAGAAAAGGATTAAGTTTATGTATGAAAAAGGGGATAACCTGTACATGGAACTTATTTTTTCTTCCACCAGCTTTAGCGATATGCTGAACAAGGCCGATTATATTGAAATGTTATCTGCCTATGACAGGAAGATGCTGGATCAGTATGTGGCGACAAGAGAATTGATTGAGTTATATAAGCAGCAACTGGAAGAAGAAATGGCTTATCTGGAGGAAGCAAAGACCGGGGTGGAGAGCGAAGAAGCCTCGCTTAATTCATTGATTGACGAGAAGAAAGACAGAATCGAGCAAGTGGGCAACGACATTGATGCAAAGGAAGCGGCGATAGCGGAATATGAAGCTGATATTAAGGAGCAGAATGAGACGATTGCCATTTTGGAAAAAGTAGTAGCGGAGGAAAAGGCCAGATTGGCGGAGGAAAGCCGGTTAAAATACGATGGGGGGATGTTTAAATGGCCGGCACCGTCCTATACGGCAATATCCAGCGAATATGGGAACAGGATGCATCCGACTTTAGGGGTGGAGAAGTTCCATAATGGGTTGGATATGGCAGCGCCCGGCGGTTCACCGATTTTGGCGGCTTATGATGGTAATGTGGTTGCTGCGGATTATAGCAGTTCTATGGGGAATTATATTATGATTGACCACGGAGACGGGCTATATACCATTTATATGCATGCGTCGGCGCTGTATGTTTCAAAGGGTAATTTTGTAGTCAAGGGGCAAAATATTGCGGCAGTAGGTTCGACGGGGCGGTCTACGGGCAATCATTTGCATTTCAGCGTACGTTTAAACGGGAATTATGTCAACCCTTGGAATTATTTGAGCAAATAATGTGGAGATGAAGGAAAGTGGAATATAATTTGAATGGATATTGGAATAATACAAACGGCAACGGGGAACAGGACGAAAAAGAGAACATGAGGAAAAACAGGAAAAGTTTCCGTAACGGAATGATATCGGGCATCCTCTTATGTCTTTTAATTTTGTGTTGTGTCTATACGGTAAGACAGCTTTGCATCCTTCACAGGCAAAGGCTGGAAAATATGATTAGCCAGGAGACGGAAGAAGAACCTGACAGTCTTGTGAATGATATGACGATGAAAAAGCTGGAAGTGATTGAGCAGGCGATTTCCGACTATTATTATCAGGAAGATGTGAAAGCGGCGGATATGATAGACGGTATGTACCAGGGGGTAGTGGCATCGCTTGGAGACCCTTATTCCACTTATTATACAGAGGATGATTTGGAAGAGCTGATGGAGCAGACGGAAGGGATTTATTATGGAATCGGGGCGTATGTGGGGATGGACGCCCAAACCGGAATGGCATATATCAGCGGTGTATTTGAAGGCACCCCGGCAGAAGAGGCGGGGCTTCGTGACGGCGATGTGATTTATATGGTGAATGAAGAGCCGATGCAGGGCCTGGAATTATCTGAAATAGTAGGAAAGATAAAAGGGCAGGAAGGCACAAAAGTAGATTTGACGATTTACAGGGAAGGGGAAGCGGACTATTTGCAGATACCTGTAGAGCGCAGAAAAATCGAAAGCCCTACTGTGAAATATGAATTGTACGATGATAAAACGGGATATATACAGATTACGGAGTTTGATGAAATTACGGTAGACCAATTTGCGGAAGCGATGGCAGCACTGAGGGAGCAGGGGATGGAAGGCCTGATTTTGGATTTGCGTGCGAACCCGGGCGGAAACTTGAGCGCAGTAGTGGAAATTGCAAGACAGATGCTTCCGGAAGGGTTAATCGTATATACGGAGGACCGGGACGGGAACCGTACGGAATATACCTGCGATGGTAAAAATGTTTTCGATATGCCGTTGGTTGTTTTGATAAACGGATATTCGGCAAGCGCTTCGGAAATTCTGGCAGGGGCAATCAAGGATTATGGAATTGGGGAATTGATTGGAACGACTACGTTTGGAAAAGGCATTGTACAGAAAGTTATGTCTTTGTCTGACGGTACGGCGCTGAAACTGACGGTAAGCACATATTTTACCCCTAAAGGGAACAATATCCACGGCATTGGGGTGGAGCCGGATGAAGTGTATGAGTTCGACGGAGAGGAATATTATGAGAACGGATATGATAACCAACTGGAATATGCGAAAAAAGTAATTGGTGAGAAGATTGGCGGAGAATAACCGGGATGGTATAGGGAAAGAGGGGTATGTGTACGTAAGAGATGGCCTTATGGGGGAAAGGAGCAGGCTTTATGGGAAAGGTGGGGTGGAGAAGGCTGGCATGGATAGTTGCCGGACTGTTACTGTTTGCATTTGTACCGGGCTGCGGAAAGGAAAAGGATGAAATATATCCTTTGACGGTGGACGGAACGGAAATTATGTTGGACCAGACGACAATGCAGGAGATTTTTGATGCCGGATTTACGGTATCGGTGAGGGACGATTCGTCCGGTTCGGTGCAGTGGTATGAGATAGAAGCGGATATGATGCTGGATGCCGAGAGTGTATACACGGGTATATATATCGGCAAGAATGATGAACGATATGCGTTAATTTCCGTAGTGACAGAAGACGCCTGCCAAGTAAGGGACAGTGTGGTTTATGCCTTGAAGAGTACGGAGGAGGGGATAGGTAAGATTGCAATTTCTTCCGTCCTGCTGACGGATTTGACCGAGGAAAAGGCAAAAAAAATCGAAAGCAACCTAAAAGCAGACGGATTATGCACAAGTTATGTGACGGATTCCATAATTTTGCGTATTGCGCGTGAAAACGGCACAACCGGCGCGGTGACGGAGCTGGAAGTGGAAGTAAGGTACGATATTGAGTATTTGGACTGAATAGGTATAGTATAAAATAAATATAAAAATTAGTATAAATATATTGTACATTTGAAATGTCCTGAGGAAAATAGAAAATGATGGAATGCTAATGGTGAGAAAAGCAAAGGGCGAATGGTTTTATTTGTTCTTTGCTTTTTTCGGGTTGAGGATGGTACTGCCAAACGGCCCGTCCGGCAGTGTCGGGCAGACCTTTTGACACCGAGTCACTAAGAAGAAATAAATGAAAATAGTTGTTAAAGAAGCGAAAACTTTTATCAAAGAAAACAATGGATTGATATTTGGGATTCACAATTTTGAATGGACAGATGAGGAATGGTTTATATATAGAAATGGCTGTAGGTAAATTCTAGTTTATGCAGGGTTTATGTAACGGGTAAACGAAGTGTGCCAACACAACATAAAAGAAAGGAGGATGAAAACAAACATGAAAACTGCTACGCAATATCAAAATAAAACTCCGACAGAGATTGCCCATCAATACAAAAAAGGTCTGCGGGCTAAACAGGGGCTTCTCATCCTGATTTTATTGATGTATGTGGCTGACAGTATCCGGGGAATATGGTGGGCTGACGACAGCATGGCAGATGTTTTATTCAAACTGTTGATTCTTATTGTAATCACTTTTCCAATCAACATTTGGATTTCCTGGAACTTTATGTCCTTGAATCAGATTCTGAACCAGGCATGCGATCCGGTAACCTATGTTCAGGTGATGCGCTTGCTGGGGAAGGTACATAAAAGAAAGCGGAATGCTCTGGCTATCCGCATGAATGAGGCATCCGGCCTTATGTGGGCAGGACAGTTTTCCGATGCCCTGGCTTTGGCAGAGTCTTTGTGTAAGTGCAAAATGAACGTTAATTATCAGTTTTCCCTTTTGAACATCCGCTTTAACTGTTATAAAAAAATGGAGAATCTGGAAGGGGCAATGCAGGTTAAGCAGGAGACGGAAGCTTTTGTTGCCTCCTTCACAAAGGCAGCTATACAAAAAACAGGGAGGGAACTGCTGGGCATTATGGATGCCAGCCTGGCCCTTTGGCGGGGAGATTATGAGACATTCTGCCGTATAGAGGAAGCCCGAAGCGCCAGATATACGGCAAAAATTCAAAAGGTGGTTTCAGCCGTATGCTTTGCGGATGTGGATATTGCCTGCAAAGAGTTAGAGAACGCCAGAACACGTCTGGAATACGCAATCCGGGAGGGCGGAACATTGTATGTGGTAGAAGATGCCCGTCATAGGCTGGCAGAATTGGCGCAAAAGGAACGGATGGAAGGAACAGGCTATGGGGAAGAAACAGTTAAGGTCTAAAATAGAAGAGCAGCAGTCCGTCTATCAGGCTCTGAAAGCAGGAAACGCCGGCACGGTCTGTTATAAGGAACTTCATAACGGGGAATGGGGTGTGGATGACGAGAACTATACGAACCGTCTGCGGCTGGCGTATTACCTTTTGTACTGTCATATCGGGGATGAAGAAGTAACTGTTTTTCTCTTTCAGGAAGAATTGAAGGACAGGGAGCGAAATTCATTCCAAGGGATAGGGAGTACGCTGCAGATACTGACTCACCTTATCAGAAAATACAATGGGGATGGAAAATACGCAGATTTATTGGAGCAGGCAAAGGTCGCAAACTTTGACTGTGCCTGCGGCTATGACCCGGACGGGCAAATGGAGGATGACTTTGAGACAAATAGCTTGTTAGACTGTATCTATTTGTGTCGGGAAATGGAATACAGGGATGTGATGGAAAGCCTTGTGGATGAGTGGAAAAAGAATACCACAGAATGGTCCGGTTCCAACCGCAGTGTATTAATCGACTTCAATACGTTTCTGGGAAGGAACGCAGAAAATGAAAGGCTTTATCGGGAACAGTTGGAGGAAAGGCTGTCAGCAGAAAGCAGCAGCGTAGGGGATATTATTTCCGGGTACAATAACTTGATCCGGCATTTCTTGCATATGGGAGATTATGGAAAGGCACTTGGTTTGTGCGAAAAAGTAATTGCAACTACGGATTACGGACAAGTCCGGTCGCTTCGGCTGTTCAAGGATATTCTGGAAGCCTGTTTTGAAGTTACGGCAAATCATACAAAGGCAGCAGCCGGTCTGTGGAACTGGGCAAAGACAGAGCTTCAGAAAGTGCCGCAGTCGAGCTGGTACGGGAATTTATATATAAAGGGAATTGCGGCGGCAAAAGCCATAAATGATCCTTATGAGAAACAGTTAAAGCAGGAGTATGAAAGCTTTCTTGCAAGTTTCAGAAAGATAGTGATATAGGGCAGAAAGTATAGCAGTGTGTAAGAGTTTAAGGAGCTACCAGAGGACAGGATGATGAAAAGACCCACGGATGATATTGC